>SXGS01369886.1_pt1 | contig 18984 bp, 21 predicted proteins | sample 3174681 | NCBI WGS metagenome assembly SXGS01 (sample SAMN11356861, study PRJNA531348) | freshwater metagenome | isolation source: freshwater sample F1-80 | place: China: Fuxian Lake, Yuxi | collected 2017-12-25 | reverse complement strand
CTTGCGGTCCACGGCCTTCCTCGCGCCCAACCTGCTAAACTCACTGCGATCACGTCTCGCCCGGCCGCGACCCGCAGGAACGCCTACTGATGCCACCCGAAACGAAGACCCCGCCGAAGGACATCCTCGGGGTCACCGGCATCCGGCGCTACGGCGGACTGATCACTGAAGAGTACGTCTCGGAACTGTCCGGATCTCGCGCGATCGACACGTACACTCGGATGAGATCGGATGGGATGATCGAAGCGGCGCTCCGCGCCGCTGAACTCGCGCTCCAGGCTGCCGCGTGGTCCATCGGTCCGGCCGACGGGACTCCGAAAGCAAAGGAAATCGCAGACTGCGTTTCCGGGGTGCTGTTCGAGAGCCTCGCGCCGAACTGGGATCACCAGATCGAGAACGCCTGCGCCATGCTGCAGTACGGCTTCGCGGCGCAGATCAAGGAGTGGACCACCAGCGAGGATCGGTGGGTCGTCCAGGAACTTCGATCCGTGCACCCGAAGGCGATCATGGACGGAGTGCGCCGCTGGGACTTCGACGCCAACGGAAGGCTTCAAGGGTTCTGGGAGTACGGATCGGACGGCCAGCGGTTCCGTGAACTCTACATCCCAAAAGAACGAGCGATCCTGTTCACCCTCGCCGGCCGGTTCGGGAACCCAGAAGGGCGGTCTTTGCTTCGGGGCCCCTACAAGCACTGGCTGATGAAGGACACCTTCTACCGCATCCAGGCCATTGGGCTGGAACGCGGAGCCGTCGGCACTTTGATGGGAACCTACCCTGCCGGCACGCCGCTCGACAAGCAGGAAGACTTCCAGGATTTACTTGAAAAGCTGATCGCCTACGAGAACGCGGCGTTTACGGTCGGAGGGGATGGCTTCAAGGTCGAGAACATCTCGGTCGACGTGAAGACGTCCGACTTGATGGCGGCGATTCAGCATCACAACGCTCAAATCGCAATGGCGTTCCTGGCGCAGTTCTTGAACTTGGGACAGGAAGGGCGAGGCGGTGCCTACGCTCTCTCGCAGGATCAAAGCGATCTCTTCCTCAAGGCGCTCGGCGGGTATGGGGACTACATCGCGGCGCGTTACAATCGCGATCTCATCCCGGAACTCGTCTGGTACAACTACGGCGCACAGGCCCGATACCCGACAATGACGTGCGTGGTCGGGGAGCGGTCGGTCAACGGGTTGGCGGCGGCGCTCAAGATGCTTGCCACTGGGCCCGGGGCTCCGGTCACGTGGTCGGAAGCAGATGAGGACTGGCTGCGGGAGATCATGAAACTCCCCGAACGGGCCATCCCTCGGCCGGGCGCGCCGATAGGTGAACCGGCGCCCATCCGGAACAATCCAGCAGGCAGCACGGACACCGACACCGTTGAATCCGACGAAATGGCGCGGCGTCAAGCATTCGCGCTTCCGGTCGTGGAGACGGATCCTGCGTCCTACGGCGCCGAAGTCGGCTTCCCGGAACTCATGGATCTGATCGCGGAGTTCAACCGGACGCTGGGCAAGCTCACCCGAACGCTCGGGGACGAACTCTTCCGGATCACCGGACTGCCGCGGGAAGTCGAAGCATCTCGCGCAGGGTTCCATCAGGTGCAGGTTTTCGCCGAAGAGAAGTTCCGGCTCACACAGGCACAATGGGCGCTGGTGGACGACGCCATCGAGCAGTTCCTTGTGACCTACGCCGGCCAGGACCGGACACTGCAAGGCTTCATCGGCACTGAGTCCGAGGATGCGCTCTTGCAAAGCTTCCTGCGGCTCGGGCACGCGGTCGGGCAGAATGAGGTCCGGAAAATCACCGGCGCGGCCCCCGCAGGCGGGATCACTCGCGACAGCCCGATGATGCGGCACATGCTCACTCGGTCCTTCGAGCGGCTCACGCAGAAGAGCGCCCGGGAGATCGGGTCCCAGATCCTGGACGTCCAGAAGATCCTCACCGACGCGCAGCAGGCGGGATGGAACCCGTTCTACGTCTCGAAGAAACTCGACACGGAGTTGATGGCCGTCGAGAACTGGAAATGGGAACGTCTGGCTCGAACCGAACTCGCGGCAGCGTCGACCGAGGGCCAGGTGAACGAGTATCGGCTGGAGGGGATCCCGAAGCTCGAAGTTATTGTCGCCAAGCTCGCGTGCCCGGAATGCCAGGAACACGAAGGTGTCATTCTGCCCGTCGAAACCGCCGCTTGGGGCGAGACCATCCCGCCGTTCCACCCCAACTGCCTGTGCTACACCGCGCCGGTGACGGAAGAGGAGTAGTCCGTGATTCGAGGTCTTACCAAAGGGCCGCCCGCACAGTCTCCGGAAGCCGAGAAGGCTCGCGCCCGACGAACCGCCACTCTGGTTCGCCGGGCTTTACTCATGGTCACCGCCCATCTTGGCCAGGAATGGAAAGATCACTCCGGGGCGACCAACATTCGTCGACATCTGCTCGGCATCGTCGGAGTGATCGATCAGGAGTGGGGCATCCCGTCGGAAAGCCCACTCGCGGAAAGACTTTCAGAGAAAATTTGACGGCAAACTGCCGCATGGATCTATAATGCGGCAAGACGGCCCGGGGCACACCCTTCTCCCTCGGACCACATGACCCGCCTGCAAAGCCCGGTCGCCTCGAAAACGACCGGGCTTTGCAGCACATGGCAACCACTCACGCCAGACGGGACCCCCAGCGCGCTCAACCTGCGAGTCTGCGCGTCTTCGCCGAGATCCCGGAGATGCCGGAGTCCAGCGGCGAGATGCAGGCGGGTGAGGACGAAACCCTCGCCCCCGAGATCATCGAGATCCCGCTGCTCCCCGAAGGCACCTTTGAGCATCCCTGGTATGGCGAGCTCGATTGGGCGCCATCCCGTCTCCAGCAGATGGCCGAGAACTTCCAGAGCGGTGTTCTTGGGGTCGCGCCCTGCCTGAACTTCGATCACTGTGCCATGGGCAAAACCAAGGCTGCCGGCTGGATTGAAGATGTCTTCTACGTCCCGGGCGTCGGGCTCGAAGCCAGGGTCAAGCTGAACAAGTCCGGCCGGGAAGCCGTCGGCGAGCGGGAATACCGCTACATCTCCGCAGAGGTCGCCGAGGACTACTGTCGAGCCGACGGTCGTTCGTATCGGAATGTCATCGTCGGCGCAGCCCTCACCAACACCCCGTTTCACGATTCCATGCGCGGGCTTTTCTCGAAAAACGGAGAGAGCGCCACGATCTACAGATTCAGTGCGTCCGATAGTCGGGCGTACTGGGTAGCGGGCGAACCAGCCCGGAAAGGCAAACCGATGATCCTCGAATTCGCAAGGCGATTGCTCGGGTTGAACCCGGGCGCGCCGGAGGATGAGGTGGCGGTGCATCTGGCGCAGCGGTTGCCCGCTACGGGCTCCGCCGGACACCAGCCGGAACCGACTCCTGTCGAACTCTCGCAACTCCCCAGAGGCGGGACCGCCGTCCAGCAGCCTACCGAGAATCCGGAGTCCATTCGCCTCGCCCGCGAGAACGAAGCCCTGGCCGCACAGGTCAAGGAACTCAACTCTCGTCTGGAGCGGGAACGGGCCGAAGCGCACCTTGCCATCGTGCAGGAGCATGTCGCCAAGTTCACCGCGGCTGGGATCATCCCGCCTGCGGTCAAGGATCAGGCGGTGCAGCTCGCGGCTTTCAACCTGGAAGCGTTCACGGCCGTGTTCGGGGCGCTTACTCCGGTTGCAGCCGTGGCCCCGTTGTCCGCTGATCCGACGCGGGGATCCGGCACGGCGAGCACCAGCGATCTTCACGCGCTCGCGGTCCAGATCCAGCAGAGGGACAACGTGAACTACATCACGGCGATGTCGACTCTGATGGCGGAGAACCCGGAAGCCGCCGCCCAGTTCGAGCGCCACCGCAACTCTCTCGCAAGGAAGGCGTAACCGATGGCCACTTCTGTTCAAATCCCCGGCGGAACGGCGACATTCGCGGCCGAGGGTGATCTCTCGACCAAGCAGTTCTATTTCGTGGAACTGGGCGCTTCCGCCGGCCAGGTGGACGTGTGCGACGGCGCGGGCGACCGCGTGATCGGCGTTCTCCAAAACAAGCCGAACGCTGCGGGTGCCGAAGCCGAAGTCACGATCTACGGGGTCACCAAGGTGGTTGCCAGTGCGGCGATCACTCGTGGGGCCACCGTCGGGACCACCAACGCCGGCAAGGCCGTGGCGAAAACCGCTGATGCGGACCTTGTCGCAGGGATTGCGCTCGAAGCCGCAGCCGCGGATCTCGACGTCATCCAGATCCTGTTGACGCCCGGCGCGCAGAGGGCCAGCTAATGAAGAACGTACGACTTCAGGGAGATGAGCTCGTGATCCCGTTCTCTGCTTTCCAGCACGAGAACGGGGCGAATGTCGCGCAGCTCATGGCGTCCAGTGGCGGGCTCCCTCCCGTGCAACTGGCGGGGCAGTTCTCTTACAGCCCCATCCACGGGCGGAACCGCCTGCGATTCAGCACGCCGGAACTCGGGGTGAACATCCCGTCGTACTTCCGGCGGCAGACGTTCAGCCAGCCGACGACCACGGATGTCCATATCGACCGTGCTCTGACCGGGATCAGCATTGCCTACATCCCGGAAGGATTCATCGGCGATCTGGTCTTCCCGCGCGTGCTGGTGTCGAAGGACTCCGACAAGTACTTCATCTACGACTACTCGGCCATGAACCGGGTAGAAGCTGGACTTCGAGCGCCGGGGGCTCGGGCTGTGTCGAGCGGGTACACCCTGACGACCGGCTCGTTCGCCGCGCTGGAGTACTCGTTCGAGCACCAGATCCCCGACCGTGTCCGCAGCAATGCGGATGCGCCGCTGGACATGGAAGCCGACGGGGCGATGTTCACCGCCCTTCAGATCGAGCGGAAGGTCGAGAGTCTGGTTCAAACCGCGATCAACACATCCGGAAACTGGACGACCAACGTCACGCTGTCTGGGACAAGTCAGTGGTCCGACGAAGTGAACTCGACGCCGTTCAGCGTGTTCAACACGGCTCGGCAGACCGTGCTACTCCAGATCGGGAAGAAGCCCAACACCATCGTGATGGGGTATCAGGTCTTCGATACGCTCAAGGACCACCCAGACCTGCTGAACCGGATCAAGTACACCGGCACCGCCGAACGGCCGGCCATGGTCACAGCTGCGATGATGGCGGCGATGTTCCAGGTCGATCAGGTGCTTGTGGGTGAGGCGGTCTACGAGAGCGCGACTGAAGGCGCGACTTCGAGCCCGGCGTTCATGTGGGGCAAGCACGCTTGGATGGGCCACGTCCCAGCCAACGCGGCGCTGAAAACCGCATCGGCGGGCTACACGTTCACCCGAGGCCGCGAGACCGACATGTACCGCGAAGACGCCACGAAGTCGGATTTTGTCCGAAGTTCTGAAGTCCTCGCAGTGGAAGTCACCGCGGCGGGCGCAGGATACAGGATCGTGAACGCGGTCGCGTAACCTCTCGATCCAACGAGAGCGGATACAATGGAAGCGGGAGGGCGCCCTGCCCTTCCGCTTTTCCGTAAGGCAATCCATGCTCTACAGAACCAAAACGAAGTTGATCGCCGGGGCTGGGGTGGAGTTCGATGCGGGCGTCGTGGTCGATCTTGAAGAGATCGGCCTGACCGAAGCCAACATCGAACAGTTGGTCGAGTCGGACAGCGTTGAGTCGCTGACTGTCGACCAGTCCGATGAGCAGCAAGTCGAACTGCTCGATTCGCTGCAGAAGCAGGCGGACACCATCGCTGAACTGAGTGCGGCACTCGAAGCCGAGCGGGCGAAGAATGCCGCGCCGCAGCGTGTCCTGGACGACCCGACAAGCGTCCCGAACAAGCGCCGCGCGGGCAAGAAAGCCATCGAAACGGGCGATTACGTCCTGGCGGAGTAAGAATGTCCGCCACGCCCCACTTACTGAAACCTGCGCCCCCCGGCCCCATGGTCATGGTGCGAACCCCGGAGCAGGCCCGCCGGGCCGAGGAGTTGAACGATGAGTCAGTTTCAGAGCGGGCTGGAGACGAAGACCGCCACGATCGCGAACGGGGCGGCACTCTCGGACGCCATCGACCTCGGCGGGAAGACTCTTTGCACGCTGATGACACCGGCGGCTTGGACGGCGGCGGGGATCGCGTTTAAGGGTAGCTTCGACGGAGTGACCTACGCACCACTGTACGAGAATGTTCAGGGCGTTACCACGGAGGTGGCCATTGCTTCGGGGGACATCGCAACCGGCGCCGAACGTCTCTTCGCGCTCGACCCGGCGAGATTCTGCGGAATTCGTTATCTCAAGGTCGTGTCGGGGACGAACGCGGCGGGGGTCAACCAGGGCGCGCAACGGATCGTGACTTTCGGGGTCCGCAGCCTGTGAGAGTCGCGCGGCACGCCATCCTTCCTGCGGCGATACGGAGCCGGCCGGGCATTCTCACGCTCCCGGTCACTCCGACACGCTGGTATCAGGCGTACAATGGGACTTTCTCCGATTCGGGGCTCACCACCCCCGTTTCGGCCGACGGGTCTGTTGTCGGGGGATGGGTTGATCGCGCAGGCGGCAAAACGCTGACGCAAGGCACCGGCGCATCGAAACCCCTGCTCAAAACCAATCGCTGGTATGGATTGCCCGTCGTTCAATTCGACGGCGCGACTCATTTCATGTCTGCCGACGTGCTCGCCGGCACGTCGTTCACCGTCGCAATCGCAGTCCAGTTCAATTCAATCGCCGGGCTTCAGTATCTGATCCACAACGGATCAACCACGACGGGGTGGGAGATCCTCACCAATAGTGGCGCGTTCGCCGCCCAGTACACCGGCGTGTCGGCTATGAACGACGCGAAAACCCCCGGGGCAGGTGTCAAGGCCATCATCATCCTTCGCGGGGATTCGACGGACAAGGCGACCATGCGAGTCAACGGGGTCGACCGCGCCATCACGAATTTCGGCGCCGCAATGACGACGCCGGTCGGATCGTTCTTCCTGGGATGCTACGCAGACGCCGCGAGCTTCTTCGCCAGTGTGGATGTACTCGAGCTCATCATCTGGAACTCCCGTCTCACAGACGCGCAGACTGATCAGGTGCACGACTACCTCAACGCTGTGAGTCGCGCCGCGTCTTATCCTCGGATCGAAATGCCGGGGACCCCCACGCGCTGGTATCAGGCGGAAAGCGGGACCTACTCCGACACAGCCTGCACGACTCAGGTATCCGGGAACGGAGTCGCGGTCGGCGGCTGGAAGGACCGGATGGGCAACTCGAACTTCGTCCAGGCGACCGGCGCCGCCCAGCCGACGATCCAGCAAAATTCATGGAACGGAGCATCCTGCCTTCGCTTCGACGGGGTGGACGATACGATGGCCGCGGCGGTGATGGCGTCCGATGAGTACACCATCGCAATGGCCTGCGACTTCAACGGATCCGGCCTCCAGTATTTCTGGCACAACGGCAACGGGTCGAGCGGCGTCGAATTGCTGTCGAACTCGGGCACTCTGGCCGCGCAGCACACCGGGATCGGCGCTATGAACGACGCGTCGACACCTACCACCAAAGCTATCATCGTGCTTCGCAGGTCTGCGGCAGCCGGAGCGTCCATGTGGGTCAACGGAGCGGAACGGACGATCACCGGACCAACGACCGGGATCACAACCCCGTCGGGGGCCTTCAACCTGGCCGCTTACACGGGCCCCCTCTACTACTGCCAGATGGACTTGTACGAGTTCGTGGCGTGGAACTCCCGCCTGTCGGACGATCAACTGCAGCAGGCGTTTCGTTCACTCAACCAACGGGCGGGGGCCTACTGATGGACGATCTCTTTCCGACCCCATATCGCCTGATCGTCCTGTGTCCGGCGGATCGTGTCGAAGCTGCCAGGGGATGGTACGCCGCAAACGTTGGACCTGGGGAAACGTTCCCGGTCGGCCTTTCGAAGTCGGGCGAGGATCCAGCGGAGTACTACTGGACAGCCGGCGTTCTGACAGCCGTCCAGCTCGGCGCGCTTATGACGGCTCTCTGTGCAGGCTCCGGGATTGCGCCGCCGGCCAAATGGCTGGACTGGACGCACTTCGAGCAGGTGATGTGGCTTTCCGCCAATCTGACCGGACTCGAAGCGGCATCGGGGTACAAGATCGTGATCGACGATCAGACCACCGGGCGATGGACGTTCGCGGAAGAGATCCTGGAAGCCCATGGGCTAATCCGGATCCAGCCACCGATGCCGGAGTTGAAGTGAAATGGCATCCTACAGCAGTCCTTCGGTCGCAAATGTCCTGCTCTGGACCGGGATCAACACGAACGTCCTGGAGAACTCGCAGGTCGATCTCGAAACGATGGTGTCCGGACTCCTGACCCTGGGAGAAGCGTCCATCGCCCTGATGGTCGGCGCGGCGCTGTTCGATTCGACCTCGCTCGTGGCTCGGCAGGTGACTGCGCTTCAGCAAGCCGTCGCCTTTCAGATAGCTGCGGATTTTCTCCGAAACCCTGAACTTCGACGTGTAACCGGCAGCCACGCGCCACTTTTGTTCGAGGACGGGTCCGACATCAACGACGCAATCCAGAATTTCACGGATCGCGTGCGCGAACTGGTCTCCCTGTTGCAAAATGGGAGTGCGTTCATCCAGGACACATTCCAGACATCCATCAGCGACACGACAGAGGATCTGCGCGTGTTCACGAGGGAAATGGTCTGGTAGGGCACCCACCGGGGCGACCCGGCACACACCGAAAGGCAATCACCCGTGGAAAAGATCTCGAATTCGAAGGTCGTGGTCGGCGCTCTCGCGATCCGGAACAAGGACACTGCGACCGCCGCAGCTGGAGCCGCAACGCTCTCGAAGCAGGCCGGAACCGTCACCACTGAGTCCCTGACGACTGCGGCTGGGGCTGAGTACGCTCTGACGCTGACCAACACGTTTGTGGCGGCTGCTTCTGTCGTGCTCGCCTCTGTCCAGAACGGCGACAACACTACGGCCGGCGCCTACGTCACCAGCGTGACCCCGGCGGCTGGATCCGTGGTGATCAAGGTCAAGAACGGGCACGCTTCGGCGGCACTGAACGGGACGCTGAAAATCGCGTTCTTCGTGATCCCGTAAGCCGATGAGAACCTTCCGATTCTCCAGCGCCGAGCAACTCTCGGCTGCAATGCGACGCAGGGCGGCGGCTGTCCGTCGTGAAATGGACGCGGCTGCGACGGAAGCGGCGCCGGTCGTGTCCAGGAAGGCGCGGCAGATCATGAGGGATGGGATCTACGACAACGAGATTCCGTTCAGGGACAGCACGCCCGAGCACGTCCGCGAGAAGTACCGGGGCACCAGCAGGCAGACGGTGAACAAGAAGTCCATCCGACTGTGGCGACGCACCGGCAACCTCGGCCGACGGGAGCAGTATCGCGCGGACGGACCGATCATCGTGCTGTTCAACGACGCGGCGAACCCCGGCGGCGAGGGATACGCCTTCGTCCGCCACGAAGCAGGTAAGTCCGGTCGGCGGCAACTGCGGCACTCCGAACCCTGTCATTGGCAGGAAGACGCCGCGCGTCTGACCCGGCCTCGCGTTCTGGCGATTCGCCGTGAACATCTTCTGACCGCGCTGGCGCGGAGGTAACCAATGGCATCCATCACCGGAAAAGCGGGAACCGTAACGCTCGGCGGGGCGGCTCCGAACGGGAAAGTCACGAACTGGTCATTCACCGGCGAGAGTCGGAACATTGAAGACACAGGTATGGGCGATACCACGGTCGGGCGCATCCATCTCTTCGACGACTGGACCGCCGAATTCACATTCGCTGCGGCGGACCAGGCTGCATGGGACCAGGGTCTCGTACTCGTCGGAACCGCCGCCGTATTCGCGTTCAAACGGAAGTCTACGGACACGAACCCTTACGTCACTGGAACCGGGCTAGTCGAATCCGTGAGAACGACCGTCCCCCATGACGGCCGAGTGGAAACGACTTGCACCGTTCGGGCCAATGGAACCGCGGTGACCATCGACACCACGCCCGCCACCTAAACAGGAGCACTCTCATATGGCGATCCCGCCCGGAATGACCATGGACGACCCACGGGTTCTCCAGGAAACCATCCTGGCCGCATCGGAGAACCGGGTTCCGTTCGACTATCTCGAACAGCCGAACGGGACCCGTTCAACCACTCCATCGCGGCCGTCTTTGTCGCTCGCCGAAACCGTCGACGACAGAACTCTCCTCACGGTGGCCGACTTGATCGAGGCGCGCAGGAAATCCGCCGAGGAGTTCGAGATGCCCGGAACCGGGAAGTCGGTCTGGGTTCACCCGATCGGCATTCAGGAAATGCAACTCCTCGCATCCTGGCTCCAAGCCGTCGACATTCCGGAAGAAGATGAGGCCCGGCCGAAGGCGAGCGAGCAGGTGCGGCAGGCGATCCAGCAGCAGGAACTCCAGGTGATGCAGGTCGTGCTCTGCTGCTACCACGGCCCCGAGCGATCCAGCGGACGATGCTTCAAGCGGGCGGACATCCCTGCGCTGAAATCGTACCTCGGCTTCGGGATTTGCAAGAAAATCTGCGAGATTTGCGACAGGATCTCTGAGGGCGGCGGGTCTCCCGTGGGGGACACCGTGCGCCGTTTTTTCGTCTGCTCCCGGCGCATGCTCTCGATCTGTGCTTCAGCGTTAAGCACCTCGGCGAGCTGCCCGGCTGGCTTCGCGGATCTCCTGGAGGAGTTCGATTCGCTCGTGTTGCGTGCGCTTTCGCCCGCCGGGCCGGACTCTGGGATGAAATCTGAAGTGGAGTCGATCATCGCGAGGGTAGAGGCGTGCCGGCAGTAACCGACATCCTCGAAACGAGAATGTCTCTCGTCGGGGAGGCGTCCTACACGAGCGGCGTGAACCGGGGCGCGTCCGCTATGGCGTCCCTTGGCCAGGCGGAAAGCCGCCGACTCGAAGGCTTGCGGAAGATGCAGGCCGGATCGGCTGCTGCGGCGCTCGGCATCGGTGCGGCTCTCAAAGGCTTCGTGGACGCGGCCGCCGATCTCGAACGAACCACGCTGGCATTCGAGACGCTGATGGGGTCCGCTGAAGCCGCGAGAACCGAAGTCAAAACGCTCCAGGAGATGGCGGCAAAGACGCCATTCCAGTTCAAGGATCTCGCTGGAGCCACGAAGCAGCTCATCGCGACGGGGATGAGTGCCGACCGTGCTCACAAGATCATCCTCGGGCTCGGCGAAGGCATTGCATCCATCGGCGGAGATTCCCAGACGTTCAGCGGGGCGTTGAACCAAGTCGCTCAAGGTCTCCGGAAGGGCAAGCTGGAATACGAAGATCTCAAAATCATCGCCGAGAACGGGATCCCTGTCTTCAAGGTGCTCGCGAAAGAACTCGGCATCACCGAGCAGAAAGCGCAGAAGATCGGGCAGTCCGGCAGGGACGTGAATGAGGTGGTCGACGCGCTGGCTCGCGGACTCTCGAAGCAATTCGGCGGCTCGATGGACAAGCAGAGCCGCATCCTCACCGGTAGCATCTCTTCGCTCAAAGACAACGTCGCCATCCTCTCCGCCGAACTCGGGGCCCCACTTGTCGGGCCGATCAACACTGCGACTCATGCCGTGATCCAGATGACCGACTCGCTGCGGAACGCGCCGCAGTGGGTCAAGGGACTGGTGACGGCGGTTGGCGTCGGTGCGGTTGGCGCACTCGGGGCCTACGTGATCGGGGTGAACCTTGCCATCTTCCGGACACTCAAGCTCGCCGAAGCGCATCTGACAGCGGCAGGGGCGGCCAGTGTCCATGCACGCGCAGAGGGCGGCCTCGCCGGAACGCTCGGAGTCGGCGGGTTCGCAGGCATGGGCAAGCGGATCGGCGGGATGGCGTCGCGGTTCGGAGGACCGGCGGCGGCGCTTGGCGGGATCGGGCTCGAAATGGCTGGGGGTGAGGGCGTCGATCCGATGTCGCGGATTATGAGGATCGGCGGTTCGGCGCTAACCGGCGCCGGGATCGGCGGGATGATCGGCCGCGGGGCGCCCGGCGCTCTCGCGGGAGCAATGCTCGGCGCACTGGTCGGGATCCTGAAAGAGGGCGCCCTCAACAAGGGCCGGACGGAGTCGGCGGGGCAGGGCAAATCCGGTTCCGAAGTCGAAAAGTTGCTTCGGGAGCAGAACGAGATCCTCAAGAAAATGAGTGGTCAGACCGGGTTGCCGGTCGATGCGGCTATAATGCCTGCGGCGGCGCAGCTTAAGGCGCTGGCAAGGACCATCGGATGATCGTACCCAGTAACTCCCAAATCGCGAATCACCTCGACGGCCAAATCGTTCACGGGCGCACGGACTCGCAGGAAGACTCGCCGCTCGGAACGTGGAAGCGTCCGTGGCATCCCGCCTTCATCATCGTCGTGTCAGTGCTCGGCTGGCCGTTTCTGGCGCCGTTGCTCAATCGGCAATGGATCAAAGCGGCGGGGCTCTTGTGCTTACACATCGCGCTTGCCGAATTCCACAATTCGACAGGCGGAGTCGGCTTCGGCCCACATCTGGCAGTGCAGGCGCTCGCCATTCTCGACGGAGCCTACATCGCGCATCGGCGATATCGGGGCGACGAAATCGGCCCATTCGCCTGGTTCTGGCACTAATCGCCGATGGGGCGCTTCAGCGTCGTACTGGATCCGGCTGGCTACTATCGGCCATCAGAACCCGGGTTCGACTGGATCCAGAACGGCAACCAGCTCATCCAGAAGAGCAAGCTCACGCCCGAGTTCACGGTCGGCGGTCTCAACCCGACCCTGTATTCGCCCGAGGGCTCGGAGTGGATGGTCTGCCGCCCCTACCAGATGGACCCATCGTGGCCATCGGCGGGGCTCGCGACCAACTGCATCCTGCGGAAGTCGCTCTGGACGTTCGGTAGCGGCATCACCGCCTTTGAGTATCAACCGTCCCGGCAACCCGACGGAACCTCTTCCTCGGGCTGGGAATGGATCGGGATTGCGAGAACCCCGTCATCTCTAGCATCCCTCGACGGCACCAGTTATTCCGCGATCGCCACGGCCGCAGGGGTCACACTTCCGTCAGGGTTCGCGACCATCGCCACGTGCTCCTCGAACCTCGACGGTCAGGACATCACGCAGCAGGACTACCACCCGATCATCTGGTGGGGCGCATACCCGCCGCCGCGTGAACCTCTAATTTTCGGCTTCGGGCAGCTCGCGTTCATCCTCTACGCCGAGTCCGTTTGCGTGCTCATCAATCGGTCGATGGACCGCACGACGTGGGAAACGCTGGGGACGTATCGGCTCACCGGGAACGCCACGCCCGCCTACGGGCCATCAGAACTCACACCTGGCGCGGGAAGCGTTCTCGCCACCGGCGCCGGTCGGGTCAAGTTCAACGGCCTCATGGTCATGCCGATAGGCTTCGACCACATCTATCTGCTCCCCACAGGGGCGAAGCCGATAGGGATCCGCATTCGCGACAGCGGGCAAACTCCGAGCCCGTCCAGGCTCTTTTCAACGGGCGCTTGGTGGATCGCGGCGGCGCCGTCTCAAACCGTCACCTTCCACGCGGAGATCGTCGCCTATCAGTCTGGAACGCTTCGCGCCCCGGCCGACCCGCTGATCAATCTTGGGCAGGGCTACGCGCCAACGGTCTCGCCAACCGTCGCTGCGTCCGCCTTGATCTACTCAATGTCGGCGGGGGATGTGTCCTACGTGTACTCCGGGACGTTCACCACTGCGACCTCGGCAAGCTCGGGGCAGGCAATCTCTTACGGACTGAACGACTCCGCAGGAAACCCGTGGGTCTCGAACGGCGCCAGATACTCCGGCAATCCGTCCGTCACGATCACGCCCGGCAATCCCGGAACGAACCGAGGGTTCCTGTCGCCCATGCTTCGGATGTGGGAGATTCGCTTTCCCATCGTGCTTTCCGCACGAGCGAGGAGCCAGGAGATCCTGGACGGAACCAAGGTTCGATCCTGGAGAGCCTCGGCATCCCGCACTTCACCGGACGGGCGCCGGATCGTGATCGAGTTGAACGCTCTCGGGTCGGAAGCCGTCCGGATATCCGGGCACGACATCCGTGACTCCTATCCCGTGGAGATTTGGGAAGACACCGACGACAACGGCTCGTTGGACACAATGCGCGTCGCCGGCTGGGTCGAAAGTGTCGACATGGCGGAGATCGCCTCAGAGCAAGCGTCCGGTCGATCAACACCCGTTCGGAACCTCGTCATCACCGCCAAGGGGCTGCTTTCGCGCGGAGCTGCGCCGGGCGGCGAGTGGGTCATGATCCCGCAAGTCTTGAATCCGTCCGGGGCCGGGTTCATCGAACACTCGTACGCCGTCGCGGTCGCCCTCGCTGCAATGGGGTTCGACACCACCGACACGTCCAAGGTGGGGTTCCAGACCGATCCACTCACAGGAACTTCCATCGCCCGCCTTCCGGGAACCTGGGGCCGGTCTCTGTCCGCCGAAGGGGTCCAGAACGACTCACCGTGGGCGCCGTCCGAAGGGGAAGGGAAGCTCGAGTACGCAGAACGCATCGCCACAACCTGGCGGGGGTGGCGCCTGCACGAGGGACTCAACGGCTTCATCTACTACCGATCCGACTATGCGGTGGATGTGCTGGTGGACGGGTCGACGTACACCATTGCCGCCACGATCTACCGTTCCCGAGCGGAAGCCACCGCGGCAGGCGTCACCGGGCAGTACGTGCTTGCGGAAGACGTGTCCCGCGCCATCGAAACGCCAATCGCCAACGCAATCCGAGTTAAGGGCGAGGATGCCGACGCCAAGCAGACGGCGACCCTGATTGATCGTGACGTGCTCTCACTCACCACAACCAGCTACCGAAACTTTCTCGGCGAACTCCGAATGCTCACCATTTATGAAAAAATGGGGATCGACAGAGCCTCTCGGGCACAGATCGCTCGGGCAATGCTTCGACGAACCAAGATCCGGCACGTTTCCCGCACGATCACCGTGCCGCTCGCGCCGTGGCAGATCGGATCCGGGATCATCGTCGGGTCCTTCATCACGATCCAGAACCGGGGAGACTATCTGGTGAACGAGATCGAACTGGAGTGCATCAAGTCCGCCACGGGGTCCGGGTCCGTGCTTCGAACGAAGATCACTGGAGAACTGGTGAACTAGGAGTGGAAATGCCTGACACAGAGAAGCCGACACCGGCGCCATCCCAGTCCGAAGCCCCAACGGCTGCTCCAGCGCAGCAGAAGGACCCTCGGTCTTGCCGACCCTGCTTCGCGGCGAATATCGCAAAACTGGCGGGGACCGAGGAACTCGCGGCAATCGCAAGGCTGGCCGAACTGTCCGAAGAACGACGGCCAACGGGAACGGCCTTCGTTCGTCTCGTGTTGGACGCGGCTGGGTATCCGACCGGCCAGGCTCCGCACGCACAGGGCTACATCAACGCGCTGGCACGGAACGGGTGGCAGATCATCATCGGGCAGCGTCTGAAGGCGGGGGATGTGACGGTCGACGCAGACGGGAACCTGGAGATCGTCGCCAAGGCGCGGCTCGACTCGGATCAGTATTGGGTGCTTCGCCCGGCTCCCGATGCGGATCGGTTCCGGTCCGGTCTTTACGAGATCGCCTTTGCCTTGCGGCATCCCGGAGCCTGACCCGTGGCGTGTGTGGCGGCAGACCAGTTCAGCGACACCGAAGGGTTCATCACGATCACGGGGGGCACGAATTACCAGACCCCGTGCACCGCGCTGCCCTATCTGCCATCCGAAGCCACACTCCGAGCGCTCTGCCCCGCTGGAACCGTAGCCTGCGCCGCCGGCCCGGATTACATCACGTGCCCCTTCGGCCAGGGCCGATACGGAGTCACGTGTTACTCGACCACGACGGACGCGGTGGACTGCGAAGCGTACTACGACCGGACAGTGTTCCCCGGCGACTATCACTGCGCCAGTTGCTCGTTCTTCACCGGGTTCTCCACCGGCGCCGTCATTGCCGGGCTTTACTCGTTGGTCACGATGAGCTGCACCTACGCCTACGAGCGGTGCAAATATTGCTCCGGGTTCTTCTACACGGCACTATATGGCGATTACTGCTGCCCGGGTTGCAGCGCCGGTCAGTGCTGGTGCGACGACTCGGAAGCGTGCGTCACGTGCGACCCCGAAGGCGAGGACTGCGCCGCGGAGCTCAACGCGGAATGGGATCCCTTCGCCTGCGAAGTCACGATTGACGATCCGGACTGCGGCGAGGGCACGGGGCTGGAGTGGGACTGGGAGTCCTGCGCTTGCGCTGCGCCAGGCGGCGGAATTTCCGACGGGGACATTGCTGAAGCTGGAGATTATGCCGTTTCCATTGCCGAACTCTCCGACGGGACATTTGTCCGTGTGTGGCGGGTGCCATCCGGGGATCCATTGGGCGACCCGGTCTACTCCTCGACATCCAGAGATCGCGGCGCGACGTGGACCACGGCGGTCCAGATCAATGCGCTTTACCCTGCTGGTCCGGGCTCGTGGCCCCAACTGATCGTCACCCGCGGGGACGTGGTCCTTGCGTTTTTCCACCAAAAAACATTCAGCGGCAGTTCGTTCCGGAGCGACGACCAGGGGGCGACATGGACGTGGAACGCAGGGTTCCCGGCCACCTGGCGATTCCCGACCGCCATCATCGACTCCATGGATCGGATCGTCGTTGCGACCTACAACAGCACCCGGAAAATGACCGAGATTTACGAATCCTTCGACTACTTCGGGGACGCCCTCACGGCAACCCCAATCGCGTCCGGCCTCGCGTTCGGGAAGGCGCCGGCGTCGATCCTGCTGGGGCGGGCTGGAGAGATTGCCGTCTTCTTCACCGGCGGATCGGCTGCTGCCTATATGAAGTACTCGCTCGACGGCGGCTACACGTGGAGTCACGGAACCCAGGTCGACACCGGGCGGTTCCCCGTCGCAGCAATGGGCGTCGGCCACGGTCTCATGTCGACCGCCAACGCCGGCAGGGCCACGGAAAGCACAAGTTTTCTTAGAAACGACGGGGCTTCGACTATCGCCACTCGGATCACGCAGATCAATTCTTCGACCGTCTGGCTCTTTCGCGGTATGCTCTTCTCGGAGCGGGATGGCAGGTTCTATCGGACCTTCAGGGATCCGACGCTCGGGCCGACCACCCAGTACTTTGAGGATCCGAACTTCACATCGCCGTCCTGGGAGTACTGCGTATGAGCGCCGATGGGAACGAACTTCGCGCCGCGATCAAGCGGGCGGCAGAGAAAGCCTCGCTGCGGCCGGGCCAGATCGCGGACAGCGGATCTCGCGTACTGCATCGCATCCCGGGCGAGATCGGACCAAGAGACAACGCCCGGTTCGACGATCAGAGCCAGCAGTTCTACTGGTGGGATGGGGCCTGGGCGGACGGCGGCGGTTCGACCACGTGGGCAGGATGAGGCCCTAACCGATGGCGACAACGACACTCCCGCGCCCCGCACCCACGACGGCGGATTATGACGCGAAACTCTCTCTGACCCGAACGCTCCAGATGATCGGGGCGTTGGAGGACGGGCTCGCGTCCGTGCTCGGCAGCGGCGTGGTGTCCGGCGGGCGCGTCACCCACACGACGGGCTACACGATCTCCATTGCGTCAGGAACCGTGTTTTTCTGCGGGGGGTATCTTCTGACCCTCGGCAGTGCTCAGACCTACTCTGCGGCCTCTGCTAACGCCACAGTCTATGTCTTTGCTGCGATTACCCGGACAGCCGCGAACAAGGCGAACCCCACCGATCTCGACACCTACGCTCTGACGGTCACGCATAACACCACGGGCACGTCACCAGGCGCGACGTACTTCCCGCTGGCGATCCTGAAAACGGACGGGTCTGGGGTGCTGTCGATTATGGACGCGCCCGACGGGAAGAAGCTGAAGATCAAATCCATGTTCGTCACTGGCGCCAACTCGCTCGCATCCACCGAATCCGAGTGCATCGGCACGAATGAAACCCGGCTCGTCAAAGGGCCACTCACGATCAGCGGGCATCTCGAAGTGCTCGGTCAACTGGAGGTGCTCTAAATGTCCATCGGCCTCGGGAGTGCAACTCCCTACCTCACCGACTCGAACGGGAACGAGATTCTCGAAGCAGGGGCGACCGCAAGCGCCGTCAATCACGTGAAAATCACGAACGCCGCGACCGGCAATGATGCCATCATCAGTGCGGTCGGCGGCGACACCAACGCCGGGATCCAGATTCGGCCGAAGGGGTCCGGAACGGGCTCCATGCGGGACTCCTCCGGCAACAAGATCCTGGAAGCATCCGCGCTTGCTGCGCTGGTCTCTGCCGGGGTCCCGGGCACCACGGCAACACTCGCAGCTGCGGGTGGCGTCATCGACGTGGACACCACCCAGGTCGGCAATGTCGGGTCCGGTGAAGACGATCTCATCTCGTTCACAATGCCGGCATCCGTGCTCGGCACGAACGGGGATCATCTCGTGTGGCGTGCTTCCGGCTCCTTTGCCGCGAACGCCAACAACAAGCAGATCAAGGCGTATCTCGGGGGCACGCAAATCTTCTCCAGTGGAGCCGCGGCGTTCAACGGTGTCGACTGGTCGTTGGAAGTCGTCGCAATCCGGATCGGCGCCACCACCGTGCTCTGCACGGCGCGGTGGGTCTGCAACAGCAGTTCGCTCTACGCTAAAAGCGAGATCGTCTCGGTCACCACGACCCTCTCGAACACCACCGTCCTGAAGTGCACAGGGGAAGCGACGTCCGACAACGACATTACGCAGAAAGCGCACGTGGTGCACTGGTTCCCGAACCGCGCAGTCTGATAACCTTCGAGCGGTCATCTCTCCGTCAAGAGACCGAGGCTCCGTGCTCACCAGGGCGGGTGCGGAGCCTTCTTGGGAGTGGAGTGTCCCTTCGGGATGCGTTCCCTGGCCAGGATTTGTCACTCCCATCAAGCCGGTGTAGTTCAGAGGCAGAACAGCGGTTTTGTGAACCGCGTGTCGGGGGTTCGATTCCCTCTACTGGCTTCCAGTGATACAACACAGTGGTTGTTCACCCGAAACCCAACCGACTACCCACCTCGTGTGGATCCCCCG
>SXGS01600735.1_pt1 | contig 18987 bp, 17 predicted proteins | sample 3174681 | NCBI WGS metagenome assembly SXGS01 (sample SAMN11356861, study PRJNA531348) | freshwater metagenome | isolation source: freshwater sample F1-80 | place: China: Fuxian Lake, Yuxi | collected 2017-12-25 | reverse complement strand
GGCATTCACTCGAAATCCCTTTCTGCTGGTGGTGATGATGCGTAACTACTTCATCAAACACCGCAGAAACTCCAAGGGATTTCGAGTTTCCCAAAATATTTCCAGGCGAGCACGGCATGGCTTCGCTTGATTGAGGGTTAGGCAGTTGCGACCTCACATTTGAGCCGGGCCAAGTCTCCGCGGGGGATTATCGCTTCCCCATCGGCACCGCCGGCGCGACCAGTCTCGTGCTGCACACGATCTATTTGCCCCTGGCGTTTACGAATGCACCAAGCACAATCGCCATCGAAGGCGGGACACACGTCAAGGCCAGCCCGTGCTTTCACTTTCTCGAGCGCTCCTGGATCGCCTATCTGAAAGCGCTCGGCATCATCATTGACGTATCGATGGAGCGCGCCGGCTTCTACCCGCGCGGCGGCGGCAGCATTCACGTCCGTATCACGCCGACCACACGTATCCGACCGTTCCAGGGAATCACCACTACATCCATCCGCGCAGTCACCATCATTAGCGGTAGCGCCGGACTGCCCGACCATGTCGCCGATCGGATGGCAACTCGCGCATCAACGCGGCTTGGCGAACTCGGCCTCGACGTCGTCACCCGGCGCGAGCGATGGGAAGGAGGTCTCGGCTGCATGCTCGGCATTGAAATTACCACCAAGCCAGCGCCGACATTCTTCTTCAGCCTCGGCGAAAAAGGCAAGCCCGCGGAAACAGTCGCCGACGAAGCAGTCCACCAGGTTGAGGCGTATTTGCAGTCGCAACCTCTGGCCGTCGATGAGCACAGCGCCGACCAGCTCTTGCTGCCGTTGACGCGCGCGGACGGGCCGAGCACATTTCGCGTGGCGACGATCTCGTCGCATCTCTTGACGAACGCGGAGGTGATTCGGCAATTCATCGACAGGTCGATCGACTGCGCCGGTGTTGAAGGAGAGCCAGGCGTCGTGATGGTGCATTGAGGAGCCGCGCACGCTGTCAGCGGACTTCCTTGCCGGCAGCTCCGCTTTCTACGTGCGCGGCTCTGCGGACGCGCCTGCGCTGCTCATCCGCGTGGGCGCCAACTCGGTATCGCGCTGCAGATGCTTGATGCCAGCCACCCAGGCTACGGCCGCGAAGAGACACGCGACGGAAACCGTCACGAAGCCGGGCGCCATATCTCCTGGAGCGGTCCTCATGTAACCATTGACGAAACCGATGAGCGTCGGAGAAATGGCGTCTCCAAACGCGTGAATCACGAGGATGTTCAAGGCAAATGCGCTCGCGCGAACGGAGGGGTGCGTCACATTGGCAAGAATGGTGTTCGTCGGCCCGGTGTTGAAAAACAGACAGAAACACGCGAGAAAGATCCAAATCCACGCAGCCGGGAAAGGTGTCCAAATCGAGGCCAGCACGAAGGGAAACGCCGCAGTCATCGCGAGCGCCGAAACCAGGAAGTAGGCGCCGGGAAATCGCGCTTTCAATTTGTCGCCGGCAATGCCGCCCGCCAGAGTCGCGCCGATACCGGATACGACGAGGATGAGACCGAAAATCGTATTCACCTCCGCGAGAGTCCTGGTCACGAGCTCTGGATCAACCTGTCCGATGGCGTAATCTGGACCCAGGATCCGGCCGAGCGCGAAGCGCGGCATGAAATAGCCGAGGCCACCCATGGCAAACGTCATGGCGGTCATTCCCAGCGTGACGAAGACGTAGGAGGGCGTTTTGATCATTTGCAAATAGTCATCCCATGTCGCTTGCCGGGAAACGGCGCCAGGATCGGCGCCGCCGCGCGGCGGATCACGCATGAAGAAGCACCACGCGCCCAGAAGGAGGCCGGGCGGGATAACAACGTAGAACGCCCAGCGCCAGTCTCCGGTAAGAGCCGTCATCTGTCCGCCGAGGACGTACCCCAGCGCGCTGCCCACCGGAATCGCCATGTAGAAAAAAGCCATCACCATCCCGCGTTTGGCGACCGGAAAAAGATCGGCAATTACCGTCGGCGCGACCGGCCCGTACGCCGCCTCGCCGAAGCCGACGAAACAACGCGTGAGAAACAGGACCGTAAAGCTCTGGGCCAATCCCGACGCTCCGCTGGCCAGGCTCCAAATGATGACGCCGATGCCGACCAGCAGCCAGCGCGAAACGCGGTCGGCCAGCCAGCCGAAAAGCGGCGCGATCAGCATATAAGTAATCATGAACGCAAAGACCAGCGATCCCATTTTGCCTTCGATGGTCGTATCTTCGCGTTTCTTGGTGTCCGGATCGCGCGGATAGTCCTTTTCCGGGAACATGCTGTCTTCGATGCGCGACTCGACGGCCGCGAGGACTTGTCGATCGATGTAGTTGAATAGATTGATGAGGACGAGAAGCGTCAGAGCAATCGTTGCACGTGTTCCGTCCTTGGTGGTCATCGCGTTGGCTCGCTTGGGCCGCGGGAATGGGAAGATTGCAGTAATTTACTGCAACCGGACCGCGGCCGCAACTGAAATGCACGGCCCCATTGACGCACGTCAGGCCCGTCGATAACTTAAGAGTTCCACCAGAACAAGGTTTCACACGAGGTTTGCTTCGATGGTCCGCAAAAAGCTTGGCAAAGGCCGGAAGAATCGCTGCCGTTTCTGCACCAAGGACGGCTGTCCGCGGCCGGCGTTCGTCGATTACAAGGACGTGCAGGGCTTGAAAAAGATGTGCACCAGCCAGGGCAAACTCTTCAGCCGCAAGCGCTCGGGCAATTGCGCCACCTTCCAGCGTGCCGTCAAGGACGCAATCAAGCGGGCGCGTTTCATGGCGCTGATGCCGTACGTCGGCGAGTAAAGGGCTGCATTCGCTTAGCGCTCACCGGATCCCGCGAGCGCTAGCTAATCGAATTCAGCCTTTCACTTCGGCCGGCTTCTTCTTGGTCGGCAGCGTATCGCGAATTCGCTTCACCATCGCTTCGATGTGCTTGGCATCGAGTTGCTCTGGCGCATACGTCCAGTTTTCCAGAACCTTCATGCGCTCATAATAGATAACTGTCTGCTCCGCTTTGGGGTTGATGTCGAATCCCTTCGGCCCTTCCGACAGGTAATAGCCGATCACGACATGCTTCAGGTTCTTCGCGCGCTCCGAGAGCCGTTTGGTCAGCTTCTCGCGATTCATCGCCTCGCGGATGATCTCGGCGGACTTCGTCTCCGCGACGTTGTTGGTCGAATCGCGGGCCGCGGAACTCAGGAAGATAACGCCGACCGAGAAGCCGCGCTCTTCGTGAAAATCCGCCATCGCCTCATCGAGTTGTTTCAAGAATTCGTTCAGCGCGTCGTCGCCGCCGCTTGAGGACGTCCAGTTGAAAGGCGACAACGTATCAGCCGGATCTTTGGCAAAGACCAGTACCGCGGGACTGAGCGCGAACTTGCACACCAGACAGCGCGGTCTGCCCGTCGCGGGGCCGTTAATGTTCATGCACTCGAAAGGCGCGGGAATGAACTTGCCCGGGAGAGGGCCCGAAAGGAGTTTGTCGTCGTCCTGCGCGACGAGCACCGTGCCAAGCAGAAAGACGGTTACGAGCGACGCAAGATTGGCGATACGCATGACGAAACCTCCTACACCCAGCATGATGGGTCAAACGCAACTCGTCAAGAGCGTAGCGATCTATTCGGGTCGGCAGGAATCTGATCCAGCCCATTCACGCGCGTTCTTCGGCAAGGTCGGAGTCTTACCGCACGGATACGGCTAAAGCCCCGCGCGGACCGCGACCTTCAGCGACACCTTTTTGCCGTCGCGCAGCAGATTGGCGATGACCGCGGCGCCGGGCTGGAGTTGTCCCGCCGCGATGTAGGTATCCGCGATCGTGTCGGTCCAGCGGCCATCGAGCGTCAACAGGCGATCCCCCGCCTTGATACCGGCAGCGGCCGCGGGAGTGTCGGCCATCACTTCCTTGACGAGCACTCCGGCGGCCTCGTCGGCCTTGGCTTTCTCGACGCGAACGCCCAGGAGCGCGGTCGGGGCCAAAATCCGCGGCGATTCGCGCTCCGATTTCGGCGCCGAGAATCGCTTAATCATCGCGTCCATCACGTTGCCCGGCTCATACGTGCTCGGTTCGAACGTCATCACACTCTTCTCGTAGTCGATGGTCATCTTGTAGCGCGAGTAGAACGTGAAGCCGATGATGCCTTCGAGCGGCCCGACGAAGCTGGCGATGGCCTGTACGGTCGGATGATCCATCACCTGTGTCGAGACGTTCGTGGCTTTCAGATCGCCGATCTCGACTTCCTTCATGGTCGCATTGCCGCGCGCGCCGAAGAGAGGAAGACCGCCCCCCTTCGGCATCAAGCTGGCCTCCTTGGAAATCTTGTTGCTGACCAGGCTGTCCGGCGCGCCCGTGTCGAAAATAAGGCGATACGGGCCTTTGCCATTGATCTTGACATTGATGACCATGTGCTGCGTCTTGATCAGCTCGAACGGCACGACGATCTTTTTCGCGGGTTCTTTTTTGCCGGCGTCCTGTGCATGAACCCAGGCGGGAAAGAGGATGGCCCCGGTACACAGGAGGAGGAAGTATCGGTTCATGGATTTTGTCCAGGTAGTTTGAGATCGTTACCGTTAGCCGGACGCGCAAGCGACGGACCAATTGGATTCTTCAGATTCCGTCGCTTGCGCGTCCGGCTAACACATGTTACAATCCGTCGCCGGCCGTGATCGTGAGTTCTAGTTTTTTCGTGTCTCGTTCGATGTTGAGCGTGAGCGTCTTGCCCGCGGTGAGCTTGCTCGCCTGCTGTAACACGTCGTTGACGCCGCTGATCGACTTCGCTTCAACGCTGAGAATGCGATCTCCCTTCTTCAAGCCCGCCTTATCAGCCGGACCGCCCGTCAGCACGCGCGCGACCTTCACGGCCTTGCCCTTTTGCTCGATTTCGAAGCCAAAGAAGCCGCGCGGCTGCGGCGCGGGCGCTGGGCCGATGCCCGCTAGCCATGTCATCAAGCGCACGAGGCCGACCATCATGTCCATGCCAAAGTCGCCGCCACCCCCGCCTTTGCCGAGCTTCATCGGCGGCAACGGTTCGGACTTGAGCGGCGTCCAGATCATTTGCCGCTTTGTGTAGTCGTATTCCATCCGGTATTTGGCGAGCACCGTGTAGCCCATCAAGCCGTGGAGTTCGACCCCCGCCAGGCCCATGCCGTTCATGCCTTCGATCTGGAACGGCGTTTCGATGCGTGCCTTCACCTTGTTCAACTCCACGCCGCCTTCCATCTCTAGCGACTCGAGCGTCGCCCAGCCCTTGTCGAAGCCGAGCTTTTTGCCGACCGGTTCGCTGATGAGCATCACGGGACAGCCCGTATCGACGATGAAGTTGAACGGCCCTTTGCCGTTGATCTTGACGCGCACCAGCGTGTGATGGGTGTCCGTCAAGCGGAATGGCACCAGCTGCGGCCTGGCGTCGAATTTCGGCTCGGCCTTTTTCGGATCGGCGGTTTTCTTCTTGTCGCCGGCGTAGCTGTAGGCAGGTGCAAGCACGAAAACGGCCAGGATCAACAGACGCAATCTCATGGAAAAACTCCGGGGCGGAACTTCGGCTTTTGGTGCATTGTATCCGATTGCGGACGGAGGCGAAAGGGATTCACGGCAAATCGCATTCTCTCGGTCAATGTCAGCCTCTCCGAATTGAAACCACAGAGAGCGCAGAGAGGAATGGAGATAAGAGATGGCGACCTTTCATTCCTATTCTCTCTTGCTCTCTCTGCGTTCTCTGCGCTCTCTGTGGTTTCCATCGCGGTTGCTGGACGCCGTCGATTCGCAGGATCCCGCTTCAGTTCGCCTTTTTCTTGCCGCCCGGCCCCAGCGGCGACATCGGCAACGCCCGGGAGCTCGAATTCGAGTAGCCGCCCAAAAAGACGAAACACATCTCGTTCGTCGTCTGTTCGCCGAGCGTCACGCGGCGCGGCGGGTTGAAGGGGTTGAGCGGGTTCTTGTCGCTGTTGTCGTAATGGGCTTCAACGTGAAACTTCGTCCCCGCCTTCACCTGCATCGGCTCTTTCAGGAAGTACATCTCCTGCCAGTTGTAGTCCCATGCCTTGATGTTGAAAATGAGCTGCTCCTTGCCCCCCGGCGGCGTCATCGTCAACTTGATGTCCTTGCCTAACAGATGCATGTGCGGCATCATCGACAGCAGCGTGAAATCCTGCGTCGCCCAGGAATTGCCGTCAACCTTGAAGTTCGCTTCACCGGGTGGGATGCCGAGGAAAAGCTGTAGACCCGTGACTGCCGACGCCTGATACGGATGCTCGATCTTCTTCTTCGCGAAGTACAGCCCAATCTGCGTCTTGTCACGCTCGGCCCGGCCATTGCGATGATAGTGAACCTGCATGACCACGTCGGAATTCTCCGGCAATAGGAAACCGACGCCTTCCGGCATGTAGCGTGGCTGAATACCGGGGGCCCAGCCCATCAACCCGCCGCGTGGCAGGAAGCCGACGCCCATTGCGCGCGTGTAGCCGGGGCCGCGGTCGTATTTCGAGGGCAGCTTGGTGTGCTCGTCGATGACGGGGTTGTTCTTCTCGTTCTCCTGGGCGTCCTTCTCCAGCTTGCGTGCTGCCCCCGCGGTGTCGATGAACAGCAACAAGTGATGCACGATCTGCGGATTGCCGGGCCGAAGCTCAATGGCAGCGATGTACTTGTCCTCGGTCAGCTTGGTCGGCATCACGAAGCAGCGGAAGACATCGCGGCCGCTGGGTCCGAGCAAGAAATCGTCTTCGGGGACGAGGACGAGATCGGGCGTGCCGAGCTGCCAGCCCTTGGGGAAAACGCGCGCCGGCGGCGCGTCGCTCGATTCGCCCGCGGGAGTGCCGTTGTCCGCCCAGTCGGCGAGCGTCTTCAACTCCTTGTCGGTAAGGCGGCGTTCGTTATGAAACGGCATCCCTTCCGCTACCTTCCACGGCGGCATCTCACGGCGCTGCGTGTACACTTTGATGTCCTGTGCCCAGTTAACGGCTTGTTTGTACGTCATCAACGAGAACGGCCCGACCTCGCCCGGACGATGGCATTCCTGGCAATGCTTCTGCATGATCGGCGCCACGTCGCGATGATACGTGACCTTTCCCCCTTGCGCGACTTGCTTCTCCTCGCGATAAATCTTGCACCCGACCGCCCGCGTCGCGGACACCGTCACCGGACGACCCGTCACCAGTTCGGCCAGGGTTTGCCGCAGGTTATGCTCAGTCACCTGAGCGTGCTTCTTGAGCCGCTCCGAGTACATATTGTCGATGCGGCCGCGATATTTCAGCGTGAAACTGCCGTCGAGTACGAAGACCTCCGGCGTAAACTCGGCCTTGAGAGCGTCGGCAGCCTTGAGGCGTTCGTCCTTGAAGACGGGAAACGCCAGCTCGAAGCGTTTGACCGACTTCGCAATGTCGGCCAGCGTGTCGTCTTCGCTGGTGGTGAGGCCCCATATGGTGACGCCGAACTTGCCGAATTCGTTCTGGATCTCCGACAGCGGCGCCATGTAGCTGTTCGAGACGGGGCATTCAAACGACAGAAACGCCAGGACGATCGCCTTTTTGTTTTCGAGCTCATAGAGGCGATGGGTCTTGCCCTTGTCATCCTTGAAGGTCAAGTTTGGCATCTTCTCGCCGAGTTTAGCGCGCGATGGTTCGGTCTGGGAATACGCGGCCGACGAGAAAGCGAGGAGAGCGAGTAAGCAAACCAACTTACGCATAATGACGCCTCACGAGAAGTCATGTTTCGTGGATTAATCTTAGCAGGTCGCTGGGAGGATGATACCGTTGGGCATGGCGGAATGTTTCAGCGCGACGAACGGAAAACCGCCGCACCGTGGGGGGATGTTGTGTATAATTTCAATCATGAGCCATCGCAATGGAACCGCCGTGTTGTCTTGCTTACTTGGGCCTGTGAGCGAAAGCCTCAACGTCGAAGCCGCGCGCAAGCGCGTGCGATTGAAGGCCGACGAAAAAACCCAGGCACGCGTTGACGAGTTGGCGCGCAAGTGCAATGAAGGTGCACTCACGCCGATGGAACGCGCGGAATACGAGCGGCTCGTCACGAGAGGCAACATCGTCGCTATTCTGCGAGCCAACGCCCGATTAGTTCTCGCCAAGAACTCCTGATCGATCTAACACGATGAATGTCGGTAGAGGAGGCGACGATGTTCATCCGAGTCGCAGAAGCTGGGAAGCCAGCTTTTCAACTGCGAAAAGGGGAGGAAGGCATTTCCGTTTTCGACACCGAAGCGGCCGATCCTCCCCTGAGCGAGGCGGAGGTATTGGAGGGGTTCAGAGCCGGGAGCCAGCTAATTTTTCGATCCCGTGAGGAAATCGAGGCGCGAGGATTGGTCCTTGTCGCAGTTCCTGGAGGAACTTCGCTGCCATTGCGATTGCGCGACGCACATGCGGAAATTCGGCGCGGACCAAGCATGCCTCGCGGTCAGTTCAAAAAGATGCTTGAGGAGCTTGAATAAAATGTCTACTGCTGCTCTCCCCATTCCCGTGGACGTGCCCAGCGGCCTGGTCGAGGCCGTTCGTTCGTTTCCATCCGAAAAGATCGTTGCCCACTGTGGGAAGCGATGGTCGGTCTCGCCGTTCGACGTCTACTCCGATTGCCCACAATGCGGCGCTCGCGTAAAATTGCGCTCGTTTACTGGCGGTGCCGAAATCGAAGACGTATTCGACGCTCTCTTCGAATGGATGAACCAGCCCGGTGTTGACGAGTTAGTCCGTCAACGTCGTGAGGCCATTGCCAAAGACGCGGATTGACAGTCTACTTCAACACCGAAAACACGCACGTCCCCAGCACGCACAACAGCAGCAAGCCCACCCACAGCCCGGCGATCGCCAGCAGCCACACGTGCATTTGGATGCGGTCGATGTCGTCAAAAATCGAGCGGGCCAGGACGTCTGGCTTGTCCTCCGGGTCGATGCGGAAGAGAACCGCGTCACCGAGCGTTTGGTCTTTCGCGGGTTCCACGGGGGCCCAATTCGTGATGACCTCCTTGACCGCTAGTTGAATCGCCGCGTCGTCGGGTATGTCGAGCGGCTGCGGCGCGTCGGCGCGGAAGTTCGCCAGGGCCACCGCGAATTCGCCAGCCGAGTTATAGCGATCCTTGGGCGACTTCGACATCAAGCGGTCCACGATGGCCGCGAACTCTTCGGGAACTTGCGGATTGCGGGCGCGCATCGGCTCCGGCGGCTCGCTGCGATGGGCACGCACCTTTTGCAGCAACGTCCCTTCCGGAAATGGCGGCTTCCCCGTCAGTGTGAAGTAAATGCAGCACCCCAAGGCGTAGAGGTCTGCCCGCGCGTCGATCGTGGTCGGATCGCGCGTCTGCTCCGGGGCCATGTAATCGATCGAGCCGACGATGTAGCCCTTGCCGCCGACGACCTCGATGTCCTCCATTTCCTCGCCTTCCGTGAACGCCAGTCCCAGATCGAGCACCTTGGCGTGATCGTGCGGCGTGACCATGATGTTCGACGGCTTCATGTCGCGATGGATGACCCCCTGGCTATGCGCGTGCCCCAACGCGGCGGCGACTTCCGAGAAAAGATGCGCTGCCCGAGCAATCGGTAGGACGCCTTTCGACGCGATGAGACGATAGAGCGTTTGGCCGGGGATGTATTCCATCGCGATGTAGTGAATATTCTGAAAGACGCCGGCTTCGAGCGTCCGCGCCAGGTTCGCGTGCTGGATCTTCTGCGAGAGCTCCATCTCGCGTTGGAAGCGGACGAGCAAGCGTTCCTCCTGCCGCGCAATTTTGGGTGGCAGGATTTTCAAGGCGACGTGCTGCCCGCTGCGTGTATCGAGCGCCACGTAGACCGTCCCCATACCGCCGCGGCCGATCGGCGCGAGCAACCGATAGGGACCGAGTACCAGGCCAAGCGTAATCCCTTGCGTGATCTTGTGAACCTGGAAACGCGTCAGCTTGTTCGCTTGAATGAGATGATCGGAAATCGCGGGCACCAGATCGCGGCGGTCCTTCGCCAGCGAGCGCAGCGTGCCCTTCAATTGCTCGCGATCGAGCAAACCGCTGCGCAACACCTTTCGCAAGAAGTCGTCAACCGCCGACAAGCCGAATACCTCCGTGGATCGATGTTAGCCGGACGCGCAAGCGACGAACGCAGCATTATGCGTCGCTCGCGCGTCCGGCTAACGGTAAGTGGCGATTGTTGTTCGTCCACCTACGTTTCAATCGTGTCGTTTGCCACGCTCGCCTCAGCCGGCGCCGCAGTCCCTTCCGGCGTACGTGCCGATCCCGAGCGCGAACGCGGACGCCGCCGACGCCCACGTTTACGCAGCACCGGGACCTCTGCCACTGGCTGCTGCAGCTCGGAGCCGAAGCGGGTGACCACGTAGGTTCGGCTGCGTTCGTCGATCGCAACTTCGAGCAAGCCTTCCTTTTGCGCGTCGAGCAATAGCTCGCTGAAGGAGCGATAGCCATGGTACGACTCGTTGAAGCTCGGCTTCTTGCGTTTCATCGTGTCCTTGACCATCGACGCGCCGAGCTTTTCCTTGTTCTCACGCCTCAGCGCCAGGAGCGATTCCATCAACAAATCGAACGCCTTACGCTTGTTCTCAGGCAGATTGGCGGGCAAATTTGAACCCATCGTCTGTGTTTTGCCCAGGTCTTCGTAGTAAATGAATTCGTCGCAGTTGTCGCGCAGCAGGTCCGACGTCGAATCCTGCATGCCCAGGCCGATGACGTGCTTGCCGTTTTCTTTCAGTTTCGAGACGAGCGGCGAAAAATCGGAATCGCCGGAGACGATGACGAAGGTCGTGATGTGTTCCTTCGAGTACGCCATGTCAATCGCATCGACGACGAGCCGGATATCGGCCGAGTTCTTGCCGCTCTGCATCCGCTTCGGAATCTCGATCAACTCGATGGCGGCCTCGTGCAGCGCCTGCGTGTAGGCGCCGAAGCGGCTCCAATCGGCGTACGCCTTCTTGACGACGATCTTGCCCTTCTCGACGAGCCGCTCCAACACGCGGAAGATGTCGAAGCGATCGCGGCGATTCTGGAAGCCGAGCGCGAGGTTCTCGAAGTCGATGAAGACCGCGAGCGACGAGTCGTTTTCCGGCATGCAATTCCTCCATGTTTAGCCCGGCGTCGCAGACGCCGGTGGGCTGCGCCCGCCTCTACGAGACGGGGCTAAACGATCATTTCGGCCAATACAACGCGAAGCCTTCGATCGTCAGTTGCACGCGATACAACGAACGCCCCGCGGTGACGTACAACATCTTACGGTCCGCGCCGCCGAACACACAGTTGGTCGGCGTCTCCGGCGTCGCGATGAAGTCGATCTTCTTGCCCTCAGCATTGAAGATGGACACGCCGGCGGTCTTGCCCTGTCCAGCGGTGGCGTAGATGTTGCCCTTGATGTCGATGCACATGCCGTCGATGCCGCGATCGGGAGCGAAGTTGTGCAGGATTTTTTTCTCGCCGACGCTGCCGTCGTCCTTGAGCGGATACGCGAGCAGGAAGCGATCCCCCTTCGGATTGTTGTCGGCAAGGTAGAGCGTCTTCATGTCGGGCGAAAGGAGGATGCCGTTGGGCTTTTGCACGTTGCCGATGATTTGCGTGACCTTGCCATCGGTGTCGATGCGATAGACGCTCTCGGTGTCGATCTCGCGTTTTTCGCTGCCGGAGTAGCGCGGGTCGGTGAAGTAGACGCGCCCCTTGGTGTCGATGGTGAGATCATTCGGGCTGTTGAATTTCTTGCCCATCCATGTGTCGGCGAGCACCTTGATGGTTCCGTCCTTTTCGGTGGCAGTGACACGTCGATTGCCGCCCTTGTTGGCCCCTTCCGCGGCGACGAGTCGGCCTTGAGCATTGAAGTCAAGCCCGTTGGCGCGGCCGCTGGGGTTGCGATACTCGGTCGTTTTGCCGGTTTTTTCGTCGAACTTCATGATGCGATTGCCGATGTCCGAAAAGTAGATGGCGGGGCCTGGGCCATAGGCAGGGCCTTCGGTGAACTCGCCTTCGCTCCAGAGCTTTTCGAGCTTGGCGTCCTTGGGCACGATGCCGCCAGCGTGGATGATCGCGGGGAACAGAAGCAGCAATGCAAGCGAACGCATGGGATTCTCCATTCACGCTCACGCAAAGGCGCAAAGGCGCAAAGAAGAGTTTTGAGTGAATTTCTTTGCGCCTTTGCGCCTTTGCGTGAGACTAAAGTTTGTCAACGACGCGCGAGATTCCGTCCTTGATCAGTTCAGTTCCAAAGTTGATGAGCAGGCCCAATCGGCAGTTCGTCAGGCGCATATACGTCAGAAGTTGCTTTTTGTGAACCTTGGCGATTTGCTCGATCGACTTCAATTCCAGGATCAGCTTGTGTTCGACGATGAGGTCTGCACGGAAGCCGATTTCCAGTTCCAACTCGTTCCAGATGACGGGAACCGGCTTCTCGAATTCAACGAAGAGTTCACGCTTACGGAGTTCGTGCAACATGATCGCATGATACACGGACTCCAGCAAACCCGGCCCCAAGCGGGTATGGATCTGATAGGCCACATCGACTGCGATAGCCGCCAACTCATTTTCATTCATCGGATGCTCCTTTGAACCTTGTCTTCTTTGCGCCTTTGCGCCTTTGCGCCTTTGCGTGAGCTCTATTTTTTCTCCACCTGCCAGAACTCGTCGAACAACCCCGCTGCCGCGACCTCAAACGCCGCCGCGTTTTTCGCCGTCGGCGTCATACGTAAAATCGCGTAGTCCCCCAGGCGCGGGTAGAGCAGCGCGTTCGTCTTCGTGTAATCCTCCGACGGAAACGTGTGCCCAGTGTTGAGGACGACGTACTTCGCTGGATTGAGCGGGTTCGGGAAGATCAGCACCGGCACGTGCTCCGACGTCTTGTACTTCTTGCCGGCGAACTCGATCGCGTCCTTCGTCCACTTGAGCGGCAACTTCGGCAAGATCTGCGCCAGCGTCAGATTGGAATTCGGATCACCGAACAGAACGAGGTGCTTGTCCTTGATGTCGTTCGGATTGACAGCGTAATCGCCCGTTGTCGGCAACGCGCCGCGCCAGTGTTTGGCCCAGTCGTACTCGAAGGCCTTGAGTTTGGCGTCGACGAATTTTTGCGTTGAGGGATGCCAGGTGTCGCCGCTGCCGACGACGCAGACGAAGCCAGATGCAAAGGCGTCGTCGATGGGGCCTTGTGACTCGACGCTCTTCGCGTGCCGAATTTCGTCGGCGAGTTTTGCATATTCGACGTGCTTCCATTTGCCATCATGTTTTGAAAAGGCTGTCCACGCATCGGGCGAGCCTTTAACGGTCGCGCCGTCGATCTCGACCACGATCTGCAGATCGGTCAATTGGTTGTTAGGCGGGTTGAGGAACAAGGAGCGCACATTTTTCGTAGTGAGACGAAAGCCCCGATCCGTGAGTTCGCCGACGACAGAGGCCTTCTCATATTGCCTCTCAAGGGCGATGATGCTGACCCATTCGCACTTGGGGAATTTTGTTGTGTAAGTGACGAACGAGACCTTCTTCGGCAAGGATTCCCGGCCCCTGCTGGCGTGGCCCGACCAGAGCGCATTCGCCTTCTTGAAGTATTCGGGAACAAACGCATGGCCGACACCTGGCGCAACAAGATGTGTCATCGCGTCGATCTTCAATCCTTTCAGGCGATTCTCGATATTGTCGGCAGCCAACTTCTGCGCGTCGTCGCCGCCGGAATAGGCGACGATTGGGATCATGCGCGCATTCTCGACATAATCGATCGCATCGTAGATGCGCAGACAACGTTCCTGGTATTCGGGCAATTCCTTCTTTCCCTTCCAGGCATAGTCATGCGTCGTCGTGAAGCCTGCGCCCGGCCCCATGACGCACCACTTGTCGGGATGATGCAATCCGAGATGCCAAGCGCCTGCGCCGCCCATCGAGAAACCTCGCAAGACGACACGATCGCGACTCACGAGCGCTCCCTTGTTGCCGACGGCTTCACTGTCGAAAAAGGCATTCATCGTCTCGAATACATCGGTCTCGCCGGCCCAGCGATACGCGTTGTTGCCGCGGCCGAAGATGTCGATCTGCACCCAATCTTGATCTGCCGCGACCTTCTTTGTTCCATTGTGCGCGTTGAGGAACGAAACTTCGGTCAACGTGCTGTTGCGCCCGTGCAGAACGATATCGACGCGCCATTTGTGTTTGACGTCCTTGCCGTAGCCGTTTGGATAGGTGACCCCATATGGCTGAGCTGTACCGTCGATGGCGGACCGATATGCACGCAGGACATTGCTTTTTTGGAGTGTCGTCCACGGCGTCTGCCCCATTGCAAGCTGTTCTGCACGCTCAAGACCGCGATCAAGGGCGGCGAGCGTCCATTTGACGCTGTCCTTGCTGTAGAACTCCTTGAAGCGGACGATGTTCTCGGCCCCGCGCAGATAGATCTCCACGTCGGGCAACATGTCGTACGTGGCGTGGTTGGCACCAGCCAGCTTACGCTGGCCGTTCGCCCGCAACTCGGCGATCTTGGCCGCGAGTTGGGCCGTCTTCGCCTTGATTTGCTCTAGTTCCTTGTCGTTCGGCTGAAACGCATCGGGCGGGTCGAATTTGCCTTTCTCTTTCTTCTGGCCGATGACGGCAGAAGGAAGAAATGAAAAAATCATGAAACTCGCAACCAGCAGTAGCGGTAGTATTCTTCGCATCGTCCGAGTCCTTTATCCTTGATCATGTCGATGATGCTTGCAACAATGATGTACTGAAAATACCTCTCCGTAGCGTCCTTCGCAAGCAGCGATTTGTGGGAAACTGCGCGCCCTGATTTTCAAGCCGCCAGCATCGGGAGGGAACCATGCCGCACCGCCTCGTCACCGTGACCATCGTGCTCTTTTGGCTCGTCATGACCGGCTGGCTCGTCTATCGCGAAGTCGTGCCATATTGGCTCGCCGAGGATGTGCCGACGATGCAGGTTGATTTGACCGACGAGATCGGCTCGCCGTTGGTCGGCTGGAGGGTGTTCAAGCAAGACCAACGCATCGGCACCGCGAATTCCAAGGTCGTCCGCCGCGACGACCGCAGTTACGAATTTCGCGCGTCCTACCACTTCGAGAAGCTCAACGTCGGCATGGTCAACATCAGAAACATGGAGCACGTCTATCGCGTCAACGAGGACGGCAAATTGAAATCGCTCTCCGCCAAGTTCGGCGTCAACATCGGCAAGGATCCTGAAGCCTTCCCGGTCGCCAACACCTTGATCGAGATGCAAGGGGAAGTCGAGGACAACATGCTCGAACCGCGCTTCCTTATCGAAAAAAAATTATTCTCATTCGGCAAGATTGACATGAGCGAGCAAGGCAGCATCGTCAATCCGATGCTCCTGGTCAATCGCGTGCGCGGCCTGCGCGACAAGAAATCGTGGAAGATCACCATGGTCGACCCATTTCGCACCGTGATCGGCAAGTTCCTGCCCGCTCTTGTGCAGCAATCCACGGCGGTGACGATGCTGATCGCCGAGGTGCGCACCGAATCGCTGTTCTGGGACAATAAGCTCGTCGCGTGCTACGTAATCGACTATATCGAGCCGGGCAAGATCGACGTCACGGCACGAACCTGGGTCCGCAAGCTGGACGGTCTGGTTCTACAGCAAGAGGCGAACCGCGACAGCTTCGATCTGGTGTTGAAACGAGTACCGAATTAGGGTCATCGTTTAGCCGCGGCTCGTAGAGCCGCGCGGGTCTGCGACCAGCGGCTAAACAAACTGGAACACGGACATGATCGAACTCATCCACGTCTCGAAGAAGTACGGCAACAAACCCGCGGTCGATGATCTGCATCTGACCATCAATCCGGGCGAGTTGTTCGCGTTTCTCGGCCCGAACGGGGCGGGCAAGACCACCACCATCAAGATGATGTGCGGGCTGTTGTTTCCCTCGGCCGGCTCGATCCGCATCGCCGGCTTCGATCTCGAGAAACACGGCACGGACGCTCGCCAGCACATCAGCTACGTTCCTGATACCCCGTTTCTTTACGAAAAACTAACGGGGCGCGAGGTGCTGCAATTTATTGCCGACATGTACAAGATGCCGACGCAAAAGGGACTACGTCGTATCGAGGAAGTCATCGAACTGTTCGGTCTGCCCGCGTTTGTCGATGACCTGACGCAGAACTATTCGCACGGCATGAGGCAGCGCACCGTCTTTGCCGCGGCGCTATTGCATCAGCCGCAGGTGTTGATCGTCGATGAACCGACGGTTGGGCTCGATCCGCGCAGCATTCGTCTGCTCAAGGACATCCTGCGCAACGAGACGAAGCGTGGCGCGACGGTGTTCCTCTCGACGCACTCGCTCGACATCGCCCAGGAGTTGTCCGATCGCATCGGCGTCATTCATCAAGGAAAGCTGATCGGCTGCGGCACGCTCGACGAACTGCGGCACCACGCGGACCTCCACGGCTCGCTCGAAGAGGTGTTCCTCAAGTTGACTGAAGAAGAGACGACGCCGACCGTCGCGAGTGCGCCGGTCGAAACGGGGTTCGTTGTCGCGAAATAACTCATGCTTGCCGCTTGCCGTTTAGCGCTCGCGTGGCAGCGCCGGGATCCTGGCGCTGCCACGCGAGCGCTAAACAGCAAGCGGCATGGAGTCCACCATGTCCCCTACCCTGCTCCTGCAAGGATTGCGCTGGAGGCTGTTCTGCAACTCGCTGTCGTTGCTCTTGAAGCAATCATGGCTGCGCCCGGCGACGGTCCTTTATTGCTGTCTGATCATCTGGGTCATGCTGTTCAGCGTGACCTGGTTCGGATTCCGCGAAGTGAAGACGCGTTTCCCCGAGTTCGCGCTCGATAGCGGCCTGATCGAGCATCTCTTCGCGTTGTTTTTCTGCACGTTGACCATCTTCTTGATCTTCTCGACCGGCCTTATCCTCTATAGCGGGCTGTTTACGTCAACGGAGAGCCAGTTTCTGATGTCGACGCCAATGCCGGACGATCAGATCTTCGCGTACAAATTCCAGGGGGCTGTCGCGTTTTCAAGCTGGGCGTTCGTGTTGTTGGGCAGTCCAGTGCTGCTGTCCTATGGCTGGCACGTCGGTAACGGAGCGCCGCTCTACTTCTACGTCGTTTTGCCGATCTTCTTTCTCGGCTTTCTGTTGATCCCCGGCTCGCTTGGGGCGCTGGCGTGCCTGGTCATCGTCAACCTCATGCCGCGGCAACGCCGGCATATCTTGATCGGGCTGGGTATTCTCGTCACGGCGGCGCCGGTTGTGTGGGCATATTACTGGGCACGCGAGACGCGCGAGCTCGGCGTCGGCTCGCGCACCTGGTTCGAGAGCCTGCTCGGCCAGGTCGCCCTCTTCGGCGGCCGGCTCGTACCCTTCCAATGGATCGCCGGCGGCATTCGCGCGGCTGCAACCGATCGGGCTCCGCAAATGGCCTACTACCTCGCCCTGGTCTGGGCGAATGGCCTGTTCTGCTATCTCGTTGCGGTCTATGTCGCAAAGCACCTGTATCGCCGCGGCTTCAATCGCCTCGCCTCCGGCGGCACGCTGCGCCGGCGCTACGGCGGCCATTGGCTCGACCGCGTCCTGCAAAAGATCCTCTTTCCGCTCGACGCGCAAACGCTCGTGCTTATCGTCAAGGACTTCCGCACCTTCCGACGCGATCCCGCTCAGTGGTTTCAGATTGCCATCTTCCTCGGCATGGGCAGCATCTACTTCGGCGCCATCCGCTGGTACTGGGAGCAAGACATCGAGCGCCACTTCAAGAACGGCGTGAGCACGTTGACGCTGATCGCGACATCGTTCTTGATGTGCGCTTATACGGGCCGATTCATCTTTCCGATGCTCTCGCTCGAAGGCAAGAAGTTCTGGATTCTCGGCCTGTTGCCTCTCGATCGCTCACGGCTCATGATGGGCAAGTTCGTCTTCTCGGCGCTGGGCTGCCTCGTCGTCGGCGAGACGTTGATCGTCATGAGCAATCTGATGCTCGACATGCCGTGGTTGATCGTCGTCGTGCACGCGCTAACGATCGGCTTTCTGGGCCTCGCGTTCAGCGGCATGAGCGTCGGCCTGGGGGCGTGCCTGCCAAATTTCCGCGAGAGCGATCCGTCGAAGATCGCCGTCGGTTTCGGCGGCACCGTGAATCTCGTAATCAGTCTGGGGCTGTTGGGACTGGTGATCGCCTTGACCGCGGTGCCCTTGAACATCGTGTATGGCCGCGATCCGGACGGCGAGTTGCTGCTCGCGGCGGTGCCGTGGACGGCATGGGGGGCGATGGCGTTGGGATTCGGGATGGCCGGGGCCGCGATCTGGCTGCCGATGAGCGCGGGCATCAAGAACTTGCGCGAGTTGGAATTTTGAATGCGTTTGGCGCTCGCATGATCGCTTGCAGCGGGATGACGCCGCTGCTAGCGATCATGCGAGCGCTAAACGATTCAACGCCTCCGCCGCCCTGTCGATCTCTTCCTCCGTGGTGAATCGCCCGACACTGAGCCGAACTGCTCCCTTGCCGATCTCCGGCGGCACCCCCATTGCGCATAGCACCGGCGATTGCATGATCGAGCCTTCATGACACGCCGAGCCCGTTGACGCAGCAATCTCCGGAACTTTTTGCAAAAACTCCGCGCCGACGTGGCCGACAAAATTGACGTTCAGCGTGTTCGGCAACCGCAGTTCGGGATGCCCATTCAAGACAACCTTGTCGCCGAGCGCCGCGCGCAGCCGCTCATGTAAGCGATCACGCAATTTTTTCAGCTTCGCCGTCGTCCCCGGCAACGATTGCCGGGCGATTTCGCACGCCTGTCCGATCGCCACGATGTAGGGCGTATTCTCCGTTCCCGCGCGACGACCCACTTCGTGTCCGGCGCCGTGCATGAACGTCTCCAACTTCACGCCTTGGCGAACGTAGAGGACGCCAACGCCTTTCGGAGCGTAGAGCTTGTGGCCAGCAACGGACAGAAGATCGACGCCAAGCTCGTTCACGTCCACGGCGACTTTGCCGAGCGATTGGGCCGCGTCGGTGTGTACGAGTACGCCGCGCTCTTTGGCAATACGGGCAATTTCGCGGATCGGCTGTATGGTGCCGACTTCGTTGTTG
>SXGS01703354.1_pt1 | contig 18991 bp, 12 predicted proteins | sample 3174681 | NCBI WGS metagenome assembly SXGS01 (sample SAMN11356861, study PRJNA531348) | freshwater metagenome | isolation source: freshwater sample F1-80 | place: China: Fuxian Lake, Yuxi | collected 2017-12-25 | reverse complement strand
TTTGTCAAAATCAAAGTAAACTGTGTAGGCCGCCAAGGCAGCCGGATCCATCAACATGTTTTCAAACTCCGCCAACCCACTCAGCGCCATAGGATCGCCGCTGGGATTGATCGGTGTGAATGTCGCTCCTGGATCCTGCCCGATGGGACGCCCTCCAGACAAATCAGGCTTGCCCGCACCCGCGCCGACTCTCCCCCCATTGGCGCCAAACCCCGGGTCCGCAACAGGCGCCTTAGTCGGCGCTCCGGGAATATAAGTGGGACCCTTGGGCGATTTCTTGCACCCTACCATCCCAAAAATCAGGGACAATCCAAGTGCTAAGGAAAATATCAATTGCGTCCGTTTCATGTCGTGTGTCTTGAGGAATACTTTTAGCGAGCCCAACTGGGCTGAGAGCAGCTTCCCAAAATATGTTTGACATCCTTGACATGTTTGGTGGGGACGTCAAGTAAAGAGAGCACACGTCCGCCTTTGGAACGTCTTGAGAAAACGATGGTTCTCGAATTGGGCCCCCAAGACGGATCCTCGCCAGGGACTAACTCCCTAAGCTCTGTCCCGGTGGGCGATACGACGCAGATTTCAAAACTCGCCCCGCCGCGCTGCGTCGTGAAAGCGATGCTCTTCCCATCAGGAGACCAGTCTGGTTCAGTCGCGTTCGCAACCCCTGGCGTGGGCAACCGCTTCGCAACGCCCCCAGCGGCCGAGATCGTGTAAAGAGCGGGCCGCCCCTGCAGCCGGGACACATAACATATCATCTGACCGTCTGGCGACCAGCAAGGCGACGACTCGTCCTCCCTGGTCCGGGTCAACTGAACAAGATTGCCGCCTTTTTGGTCGGCCACGTAAATGTCGGGACTGCCTGCCTTGCTGAGGACCATTGCCACTCGCTGACCGTCAGGCGAAACAGAAGCCCCCGTGTTCAAGCCGGTATATCTCGCTACTATATGCCTCTCACCCGTTGTGACATCATGCATAAAGATATCTGGATTCCCAAGCTTATAAGATGTATAATATAGCCAGCGCCTGCCGGGAGCCCATGCCGGCGCGAATGCAAGCGCGTTGTCCTGAGTGATGCGGATCGCGCCGAATCCATCATAATCGGAAACGACTATTTCGTTATTCGCGCCTCCATCCACTTTAAAGGCGATCCTAGTCAAGGATATGCCTTTTTTGCCCGTCACCGCCAGGATGATGTCGTCTGCAAAGGCATGTGCTTGCACCCGCATCGAGCCCGACGAATAAGCTCGATTCAAGATTCGCGCTTTTGTTGACACCTCCATTACATGCCCCTCGACCCTGCCGTTCGCGCCCCCTGTAATATGGTAACTGGCCTCCCCCGGTCCAACAAAACTGAATCCCTGGATCCCCAAGTCAAATCGGAGCACCGCCTCCGCTTCGCCGGAGAATCCAGCCAGTGAAACAGGGATCATTTTGCTGGGGTCGGCCCACTTGGATATCTTGAGACCGGCGGGTTCCTGAGCCCTCGATGCCATTAATCCAACAACCAAAGCACTCAGCGCCATCAGCATCCAATTCGGATTCAGAATCCACCTCTGAGTTCCAGCGAAGTTTCGGCTCATAATAATTCAACCGGCATTGCGTTTTGATTGAAGATCAAAATCCAGCAGGAAAGTCTTGGTGAGATCGTTCATTCCCGAGGGAAAGGGAGCTATAAAGCGCACCCTGTCGAGTGCTCTTTGAACAGACTTGTTCACCGCTTCGCTCCGGCATCGCTCAACCACCCGCGCGGAAATGACTCGGCCATCCCGGCCTACCGTGATCTCAGTCTTCACGGCGTGCTGGTTCCCCTCTATCTCTGAGGGCTCCATCCAGGCTTTCTGGTACACACTCATCAAAACCTGGCCGTAGCTCGCATAACCATCCCCTCCCACGCCACTTCCAATCGCGCTCAGACCCTGAACTGAAACCCCGCCCGATAAACTCGATCCGATCCTCGAGGCGACGCTGTCGACAAGAGCGGTCCGCTCTTCCCCGGCGCGTCGGACGGCCTCCGCCATCTGCTCCTGCCGGGCTTTGGCTCGTTCTTCACCCTTATCATCCCGGCTCTTGGTGAGCTTCAAATTCGGTTCAATTGATGGTTTTGAGGAAACTGCGGGCTTCTGGGTGGTCTGCGGCTCATTTTCCTTATCAGTTTTGCTCGGAGCTGGCTTCCTCACGACCGGTGTCATTTCGGGAACCACCAACTTGGCCGTGGGCTTCATCTGTGGCGGGGTTTCCGGGACAGAGATTTTTTTTATTTTGGAGGGCTCGATGGCAACCTTTTCCGGTTCGACTGAAGGCTGCTTATCCGGCTTCTCCGGGGCGAGTGGTGGATTGGCCGCGCTCTCCGCACGGCGGGGAATCGGGGGTGAGGCAACCCGCCCCGCGGAGTCGCTTTCACGGTTCCCTGGAACACTCGATCGGTTCCCCCCAGTCCCGACGATATTTTCAAGAATGGTCGCTGGAATGTAGGTGATTGTCGGCATTGACACTGGAAGGGCTTTTTTCGAAATCAGGAGCGGTGTCATCATCAGGGCCAATAGAAGCACCAAATGCCCCGAAAACGAGGCGGCCAAACATCGTCTTTTGAGGCGTTCCATGGGCTCAATCCTTCAATGGCATTCCCTCATCTTCTCGCGCCATCCGATGTTCGAAATGAAAATCGAAACAACCCATTCCTCTGACATCGATCGATCAGCGACGAAAACTCCAGAATCCGGCCGTTTTCATCGGCGCGGATGAAAACAGTTAAGTTGGGATTTTTCCTGAAATCTCGGACCAATTCTGCTTCGATTTGATCTAGAGACAATGCCTTTCCACCCAGAAAGAATCGTCCCTCTTTCGTCACATCCACTTGTCGGATATCCTCCCTCTCGAGCTTGCCATCCGGACGGCCTCCAGGTGGCAAACTCACGTCCATTCCCTGCTCGAGTAAGGGCGTCGTGATCACGAAAATAATAAGTAATACAAAAGCCAGGTCCAATAGTGGCGTGATATTGATGTCACTCAGCGTAACCAGGTTGTTTCTCTGGGAGAATCTTCGCATGAGATTTTATTGAGATTCCGCTCGGGGCGCTCAGCACGAGAGTTACTACCAGAGTCTAACGACGGCATTATCTTTCAAAGCCCAACCAAGGGCGGCAATCAGCAACACCAAAGAAAGGACGGACAATATCACCAATGGATTCAAAAAACCGGAGCCAAATGTGCCATCGGCCAGTTTGGTTGACCACCGCTGCTGCCCCTTATGTCCGCACTTCCGGCAGCGCGTAAAAACGATCTGGTTTTGCTTCCCACACTCGGTGCACACGTAAAACAACGGCCGGCTGCACCGGTCACAATCCCTAGCCCCTGGCGGATTCAACCGGTCGCACGCCGAGCAAAGAACTCCTCGGTCTCCTGCGGTCTTTTCCCCCGGCTCGTGAAGCCCTTCGGACCTCATTTGTCCTCCAAAAACTCAGTCTCCATCTTGGAGACCAATTCTTGAGCAAAATTATCAAGTTCGACCGTCAGCACTCGAAGGCTATGCACCAGCCAGTTATAACCAAACATGGAAGGAATGGCCACCATCAATCCCGCGACGGTGGTTACCAAAGCGGCGGCGACCCCCGGTGCCATGGTCAATAGATCCGCTTTCCCGCGAGCCGCCACATAAGCAAAGGCATCCATCACACCCCAGACAGTCCCCAAAAGCCCAAGAAAAGGCGCTCCACTGACCGCCAAAGCCAGCAGGATCAGTCCAGATTCCAATCGTAGCGACTCCTGTGCGACCACTCGTTCCAACGTCCTTTTAACATGTTCCATCGCTTTCAGGGACGTCGTCCTGGCGCGAGAGTCTCCTCCACGGCGCATGCGCGCGTCTAGCTCTCCACAGCCAGCCTGATACACCGTATAAAGGGGGCAGCCCTCCACTTGGATCGCCCTGTCATGCAAGCCAAACACGGTCTTCTGATTTCTAAACTCAATGTCGAAAAACGAGTTTAGCTTTCTGGCCCGGCGCATCTGAATCCCTTTGTAAGCCATGACAAACCAAGCAAAAACGGAGAAAACCAAGAGGATCAGGATGATGCCCTTGCCCTCAGGTGTGGCCGTTTTCCAGATGAACTGGATCTGGATTTCCGCAAATTGGCACGTTGCCATGTTCATGATAGTTCTCGACGCGTCCGGAGCATGTTCCCTTCATCCTTCGGTCACGCTCAAGGAACCCGACGCAGTGATTTAACGCCTTGAGGAGCCTGGGTCAAAGTCAATCATGAAGCGTTCGAAAAGCATTGCCCAAAAATCCACATACTCCTGGAACTGCTCGCTCCGAAACTCCGGGTTGTCGGGCCTCAAATTGATCCTTAAATCGGCAGTTCATGAGGGATCTGGCACCAGCACCAGGACAGCCAAAGGGGGCAAAACTAACTCAACAGAGGAAGGGCGACCATGGAAGCCTAAAGACTCCGCACTGATGAAACCCATATTCCCAACATTACTACCTCCATAATCAGCTGAGTCGCTGTTTAATTTCTCTTTCCAACGGCCGCCGCAAGGCAATCCAATCCGGTACCCTTGGCGAACCACCGGCGTGAAGTTCAACACGACCACCGTCAGTTCATCGCACGACCCAGCCCGCCTCACGAAGGCCAGCACACTGCCCTCATGATCCGAACAATCGATCCAAGAAAAACCTCCGGCTTCGAAATCGGACTCGTAAAGCGAGGGTCGTGAGCCATACAAACGGTTCAAATCCGCGACCCACCGGCTGATACCTTCGTTGTAACCGCCCGATTTCACCAATCCCCAATCGAGCTCGGAATCTACGCTCCACTCGTTGAATTGACCAAACTCACCCCCCATGAAGACCAACTTCTTGCCGGGGAACGTCCACTGATAGCCAAACAACAGCCTTAAGTTGGCGAAAGCTTGCCATTCATCACCCGGCATTCTCCCGACGAGGGAACGCTTCCCGTGAACCACTTCGTCGTGCGATAAAGGAAGCACGAAATTCTCATGAGACTGGTAGAGCATCGCGAACGTGAGATCGTCCTGATGGTATTTCCGGTGAATCGGCTCGCGCTTCAAATATCCGAGGGTGTCATGCATCCAGCCCATGTTCCATTTCAGCGAAAACCCCAGGCCTCCTAAATAAGGCGGCCTCGTGACTTGAGGCCAAGCCGTCGACTCTTCAGCCACTGTCAACACCCCCGGATGCTCCGTGTGAACCACATGGTTAAAATGCCGCAAATACTCAACCGCCTCGAGGTTCTCTCTGCCTCCAAACTCATTGGGAATCCACTCCCCTTCTTTCCTGGAATAATCCAAGTAAAGCATCGATGCCACGGCATCCACCCTCAGTCCGTCAATGTGGTATCGATCGCACCAAAACAAAGCGTTGGCCGTCAAAAAATTTCTAACTTCGTGCCGGCCATAATTAAAAATGAGCGTTCCCCAGTCTTGGTGTGCGCCTTTGCGCGGATCCTCATGCTCATACAGCGCGGTGCCGTCGAAACGCGCGAGCGCCCAATCATCCCGAGGGAAATGAGCGGGCACCCAATCCACTAACACACCTATTCCCGCGTCGTGGAGAACATCGATCATGCTCTGAAAATCGTCAGGTGTGCCATAACGCTGGGATGGCGCATAAAAGCCGGTTACTTGATACCCCCAAGATGGGTAAAATGCATGTTCAGCCACCGGAAGAAATTCCACGTGCGTGAAACCCAATCTTCGGACGTAATCAACCAACGATTGCGCGATCTCGCGATATCCAAGGGAATCGTGGTGGCCGCGCTTGCGCCAGGAACCCAAGTGGACCTCGTAAATGCTGATGGGCTGCCGCAAATGATTCTTGGCTTTCCTCGAACTCAGCCAACCGCTGTCGCTCCAACTGTGCTTCCCTAAATTCCAAACGATAGATGCGTTATTGGGAGAAGGCTCACAATAAAAAGCGAACGGATCCGCCATCAAACGTATCGATCCATGAATATCGCGCACTTCAAACTTGTAGCGAGCGCCTTCGCTCACCCCAGGAACAAATATTTCCCAGACCCCTGAAACGCCAAGCAGACGCATGGCGTGCCTCCGACCATCCCAAACATTAAAATCTCCAACCACGCTAATCCGCTGCGCGTTCGGCGCCCAAACGCAAAAACTCACTCCCAGCACCCCGTCGATGACGCGACTCTGAGCTCCCAGTTTTTCATAGAGCCGCCTCTCATTTCCCTCTCCGAACAAGAACAAATCGGACTCACTCAGAGAGGGCAGAAAGGAATACGGATCCCTGGTCGTGGTGAACCTTCCGTCTTCGTCCCAAACATGCAAATCACATGCATAAACCTCGCCTGTCCGCCGGTTGACTCCTTCGAAAAGACCGGAGTTATGGATGCGCTTCAAGCCAAAGGACGGCTTTGATTTTTCGTGCGTGGGATGAACTTCGACTCGTGCGGCGGAAGGCCAAAACACCCTTGCCACAACACCTTTGCCGCCGCTCAGAGGATGCATGCCCAACAGTTGGTGGGGAGACCTGTGCACCAAACGCACCAGGCTATCCAATTCTGATTGGCTTAAAATCATCCTTCGAGACTATTCTTTTAATGGGTAATTCAAATCAAAAACACACACCCTGAGCGGCCCTTTTCCAAATACTCTCGAGGACGAGGTGGAGCTGTGATTCAACCATCCCTAATGAAACATCCGTCCAAACGAGATAATCGGAAGCCTCCACCTTCTTCGTCGAAGCCCACTGGGCCTTCAGACGAGCCTCGATTTCCCCTTTAGACCAACCCCTCTCCTTCAATCGCTCATACTGCGTCTCCGGAGTGCAAGAAACGCAGATGACATAATCAAAGCAAGAAGAAGCATCGGTTTCGTGCAAAAGAGGAATGCTGACAACTCCAGCCCGAACGCCTTGCCTGCCGATAGCTTCAAGGTCATTTTGCCAGGCAGCCCGAATACGGGGATGCAGAATCGATTCGAGAGTCCCCCGACGCTCGGCATCTGAGAAAACAATCCTCGCGAGCGCGGCACGATCCAATCGACCATCAGATTGCCTCACCGATGGCCCGAAAGCAGCCACCACGTCGTCAAAGGCGGGTTCCCCAGGCTCCACTGCCCGACGCGCGATCTCGTCGGTATCGATGACGGGCAGCCCGAATCTGCAGAATAATCTTCCGAGGGTGGACTTTCCCATTCCAACCCCTCCTGTAAGTCCGATGCGAATCATAATAAAGAACGGCGGCCAATGGACCGCCGTTCAGAAGACTCTTCGAAGCTCGTCGGGGAATCGGAGTGGAACCAATTATCTGACCACGGCTCGATAGAAGCGGTGGTTGCGGCCGGACGCTGAGACATCGTTCACAACGAGAACCCCATTCACGGCCACGCCTCGGGATATCTCCGTCCATGCGCTTAAATTCTCGGAAGCCTCTATGGTATACAATTGGCTGCTTTGTCCGAGGAGAGTTATAGTGACGCTCCCGTCCAACCTCCGTGAGGCGGACAAGACCGCTGGAGTGCTCGGATCCACTCCAACTACCAATGGCAGATCGATGTTGTCAATAAAAGCGGCATCCTCACCGGCGCTGTTGTTGAAATCCTTGGAGTAACTCCAGCGCAGTTCGTGTGTTCCGGGGCTCAAGGAAAACTTATAAGTCGACCAATCGACCACTCCAGACCATGCTTGCTGCGCCTTCCCGTTGAGGAAAAACTCCATTTTATCCCATTCGGTCTCGGAACTTACGCGGTAATCAAAAGACGCTGTGCCGCCCCGGGAATTGACCGAAATCGAAAGAACCGATTGCCCACCGTTCCCGATGGCGCCAGAACGGGCAGAGAACTTCCCTCTCGATGCGGACGAGTCGGTAACGGACCACAAAGACGCGCCTGTGGTTTGCCAACGAAGCTTGGTCAGGTTGCCGGTCTCGAAATCATCCGTGACAACTCGAGCGGCAAATGTCGCGTTCAACGTGATATTAGAACTCATCAAGACACTCAAAACCGGATCATGTGAAATGAAAGATCCCTCCCACCTGAGGAAGTCGAAAAAGGGTTGCGGCGTGGCGACCAACTGAACGCTCGAGTTCATCGCAAAGGCCCCTGACTCAGGAGATACGGCGCCCCCGGCGCCGGAAGAAAGGCGGAGTGAAACGATGTTGCCGGCGCTGAACTCATAGGCGAGCTTCACAGAACCGGAGCGGCCAGAGAAACCATCCACTGCGATTCGATATGTTTCACCCCCAACGACCGCTTGACGGATTTCACTGTAACCAGAGCCCTCGACTGCATCGTCGTTCAAGGCCAGGGGGACCAATTTCTCGACCCGAGTCCCAGAATAAAGACCCAGCAAAGTGTCGAAAGTCGAATTCTTCGTGTTCAGCTTGAGAACTCCATTCGCGGGGGCCTTCCATAACCACCAAACTGATCGCCCGCCGTTGTTCCCTCCATGGTTTGGCTCACCAAATTCCTTCGTTGCGGAGTCAGTCTTGGCTTCGGTAACACCTTTGATTGCTTTAAGCTCCAGAGCCTGAGCGAACAAATCGTTAGGAACATCGATAGGACGATAATTGACCGTGATTGTCGCTCCTTCAGAAACATTTCCAGCCCGGTCAACCGCAGATACGCGAATCGTATTCGCGCCACGACTGAGGAACACGAATTGCCCCCAATTCGTGGTGCCATTCGCGTCTCTTCCCAGAGAATTGTTCACTTGAATAGTGATCTTCTCCAACCCTGAGCTATTCGGAACAGGGTCCAGCGCAGTGCCAGAAATGAGAGCGTTGGCCGCAGTGACAATGGAGCCACTGGAAGGACTCGCAATCACTACCTGCGGGGACGTCGTGTCTGCGGCTCCGTTCGGTTCAACACGCAATCTCACGAGCCCGACGGCGGTAGAGTCAAACCCGGCCACTGCGATATGATAGGACAAACCCATCGTCGCGTTGAATGTCAAATAGGCTTGCTTCCTGGTCCCCACGTCGTCAGCGGACGCCACTTTCTTCAGCGAGGAAACCGAGTCACCTGTGTAAACGCCAAGGACCGTGTCGAACCCGCTGCCGGTAGTGTCCACTACCACGGGACCGGACGCTTTGGGCGACCAATCATACCAAATAGAAGAGTTCATGGCAGGAGCGTCTCCGTGCAACGGCTCTCTTAACTCCAACGAGGCGAATTTATTGTTTCCAATCACGCTGCCTCCCGCCGCGGCAATTTTGATTGCGTTTGTCAGGGCATCATTCGCGGGACCGGACACCACCAGGTAAAGATTCGTGATGGTTGTCTTCTTCTTGGCGATTGCGTTCACGTCGTAAACCAGCTCCATAGGACCCAGGTTCGTCGGAACATACAAAAATCCTGAATAAACGGCGTCGTTCGAAACGATATCAGGCGCCCTTCCGTCATTGGCGATCACGAGATTTGTCGACGTCAACCTATTCAACAAAACCCCTGAAAACTTTGCGTTGGTCACTGACAGCAAATCCGTCACCCTGGCAAAAAATGGCGTTCTCGAACCCGCCAGCAATTCGGCGGGCTGGTTTGACGTTCCAGGAGCGGGAGTGACAGAAACCTCCATGATGCCATCGGCCGTGGCCGTCAATGCGCCCAACGCATTAAGCCTCCCGCCGCTGGTGGTCTTTCCCTTCAGAGACTCGATCTGAATGGTGGTGGAAATCAATCGCTCCCGGAGTTCCACGACCGAAGAGAATGGGTAGAGAGCCAGACAAAGAGCCGCGACTCCCGTTGCGTGAGGCGCGGCCATGCTGGTCCCGTTAAATATCTGGTACTCCGTGTCAGAGCCAGAGGTGCTCGAGAAAATGCCCGCTCCGGGAGCGCCTAGATGAACGGTGGTGCGGCCATAATTGGAAAACGTAGCCAGCAAATCTTTGATATCCAAAGCGGCTACCGACACCACGTTGTCGAGGTCATAATTCGCCGGGTAAACAGAATCGAAATCGTTGTCCACCGAATTGTTGCCCGCCGCGGCGACAAACAAATGCCCAGCGGTGCGTGCCCGTCTCAAGGCATCCAACATCGTCTGCTCGAAGGGACCGCCACCCCAGCTATTGTTCGAAAGTTTCACACCTTTCGAAATCGCAAAATCCATGCATTGAATGGCGTCGCTGGTTAATCCGAAGCCACCTTGCGAGGCACTCCTGATGAACTTCAAGCCCATCAACCGAACCTTCCATGCCACTCCCACATGTCCATTCTCATCGTTGGCGGACGCACCGATAGTGCCGGCGACATGCGTTCCATGGTCGGCATCGTCAAATGGATCGCCGCTGTCCAAGATTGCGTTGATCCCATGAACATTGTCGACGTATCCATCCCCGTCATCGTCTAATCCGTTGCCAGCCACTTCGCCGGGATTGACCCACATTTGTTGCGCTAAATCGCGATGTGTATAACGAATCCCCGTGTCGATCACCGCCACTACAACGTTTGTGGAGCCCACCGTCATGTCCCAGGCATTCGTGCCGTCCTCCCTGGGGCGCGCCACGTTAATGTCCGCACCTGAGACTCCTCCATTCTGTCCATTGTTGAGAAGGCCCCAAAGCGTGCCGTCGATATATTTGCCGTCGGTTGGCTCAACGGTTGGGAAATGGGCATAATCAGGTTCGGCGTAGGCGAAGTTTCCTGACTCACGAAGGATCACAATCTTCCGCAATAAATCTTGTGCGTCTGCCTTTTGCCCCCCTCCCGCCTTGGCGACATTGGATGTCCCCTCATTCAGAAGGACCAGACCAGGAACAAGCCCGTAACTCCTGGAGACGCGGAGTCCGAGAGCCTGCAAAGTGGGCTGGCTTTTTTGCACCGCCGCTTCGTCCTTGTATTTCGCAAGAATTCGCGTCGCGTGGGCCTTGTGCTTGCCAAGTGTCACCAATTCCTCCGCGTCGGCCCTGGTTGACACACAGAAGCCCACACTCAGAATAAAGGACAGAATTCGTTGAATAGACATACCCTGAAGCACCTTCCACTCTGCTGTTCTATCTACAAACTATACCGAATCCGATAATATCGCTGGTTTTGTCCAGTCGACTGATCGTCTTGAACGCTCACCGTGCCGTTTCCTTCGGTCGTGTGGGTGTAGTTCTGGAGGAGTTGCCACGAGCCTCGCAACAAATCCATATTATACTCGATACGATAGGTCCGGCCTGCTGCAGCGTCCCAAGTCAAAACCGTTTTTCCATTGATGACGTGGGCACTAACCTTGACGCCTCCGAAAGGTGTTAGATCGAAACCATTCGCAATCCCATCTCCATCGGAGTCGATAGACCGACTTTGAATAAATTGACGATTCACTTTGATAGAGGTTCCATCATTCAACGCTAAATCGACCGAGCTATTTGGTCCGGCAAAATCTTTAATCCAAAGAATCCTGCCATCCAAAGCGCCATTCAACTCCTCGACAGGAATATTTGAATCAGCAAAATAGATCTTGAACCCGGGCTTTAAACTCAAGAATTGCTCAAGATCCGCAATATACGTGGGTCCGATTTCCAAGTAGTCCACGTAAATCGCACCCGAATCGCTCGCTGCTGAGAATTCTTGGAGGCTATCCGGCCCCCCTTCCAGGACCATTCGACCAATAGCGGCGTTGTCTGTAAACCCACTAACCTTCGGCCCTCGATCCTCCCCAGCCCAAGTATGGGAGATGGCTTCAAACCTCGCCGCGGTGAGCCGCAGAGTTGTTCCCAGCAAGTCCCCCAGCCGAGGCTTCATGATCAGATTCACACCGCGCGTCGCGGTGATCAGATTTCTAGAGCCTCCCCCGCTGTCGGATAAATTTTCTTTCACAGCGAGGACAAGCGTCGATGTAGTGTTGTTCGTGTAATGGCGCATCTTCAACTCATCCGCCTCAATCCGAATATCGCCTCCGGCGTCAAAGCGGCCTCCATCCAGTTTAACTGATCGCGCATTGAGTGAGATTCCGCCAGCACCCGGAAACAAAAAAGCCTGTTGACCCTGAAGCACGTATTGTCCTGCCAGAAAAATGCCGGTGTTTTCGAAATAATCACAACGCACTTGATGACCCAGAGCAACGTTGGTCCCGTAATTAACCACGTTCAGGTAGGGATCCCGCCTGTCAGTCCCGAGAAACGAGGTGCCCGGAACGGATATCAGGCCTGCGTTCGTCAAGCTCTTCAACCCCGTGAAAAATCGATCCGACCAGTCACTAATGGTCGGGCTGAGCAAAAATCCGCTGTTGGTCAGAGTTGTAAGATTCTCTGCCTCGACGGACACCGACTCAACAATTCGCAGCGTGTCTCCAACCACTACATTCCTACTCTTGGCACGAAAGCCGGTGACAAATGTCGGTTGCCGGGTGATGACTGACCGGGCATCCACCATCAATACATGGTAGACCACATCGACGGTGTTAGTAAAAGCCTCTTGGATCGTAGCGACTCCGTTTGTATCAGCCGGATCCGGCAATGTGTTCGTCAAAGCAAACCCGGTTTGATTCGTCCAGATAGCGCTGAAAGCATAAATTTCACCTGAAGTTCTTTGAATCTGCGATTTGGACAGATTCTGAACACTTAACAATCCATTCGTGGAGGACAAGTCGTAGTAGAGATTTTGAACGTCAATCGCTGTCCCCGTTGTTGATCCCAGATGATTTGCATTGATGCTGACGACCCCTTCGCCTCGGATCCGAGTACGCTCCAAATTCAAGGAATTGGCCACGATCTGGACTTTTCCGGGAAGATTCGTGATGGAGGCATTGCTAATGCTGGGAAGCTCTGCGAGTTGGTTGGTGAAGAAGAATCCATACGCGGAATACATGTTTGTCGTCACGTTGTTCGTGAACGTCGGATCGTAGAACAGATCCCTTCTGGCGATCGCATTCGTGATGGCAGTCGGCAGAGGTATGGGACTGAAAAACGCCACCGGGTCAACTCTCGCAACTTCGAAATTCGCGGGAATATAAGTATTCAGGGACTGAAGGTTTGTGAGAGTGTTGTAGTTCGTCTCTGACGCCAAGCGGTCCGCGAGATAAATGGTGGCGAAATCGTTTCCGCCTGTCACCACGTTCGTTTCCACGGAAGCCAGTTGCACGACGACCGTCTTGAACACGTTTGTTTGAATCGTGCTATTGTAGAGTGTCACGCTCGTGGTTAAATTTGTGTCGCGAGTTGTCACGAAAACAGCCTGGATGGCAATGTTTGTCGCTATTACGTAATTCGTTGTGGTGGTGTTCGTCGTCCCGGGAATAGTGTTCGTCACGACGAAATTGCCCACCCCTGCAGCATTCGTGTAAACATAGCTCGATGGCCCGGTCAGTTGCACCCTGCGCGTCAGCCTTCGACCAGACGCATTTGTCACGGAATGAAATCCCGAATCCACCAGAAAGGACTTTCCCTGCACGCTCAGTAACGGCTGCAAAAAGAAATCGGGGTTTCTATTCACGGGATCAGGCATCGATCCAATCCCCCAAAACAAATCAAACACCCCGGCTTCAGGAAAGAAGTTGGTTTCCGTCTGAGACTCCGACGTTCCAGAAATGGCGTTAATCAGGAGGCCGCTCCGTGAAAGGTCCACATTCTCTCCCTCTAGCCTTATCAAACCGCCGGGTTGGCTGGACAACAGGCCCCGATTCACGATGTTCGTCGCTTTGATGTCCAAAGTCGCGGGGATGTTGCCTCCTGCCACTTCAATGGTAGCTCCCGTGCCGTTGAAAAAAGAAGAAGCCCAGGTGCGCCGACCAGAGTCAGAGAGTGTTTGAAAGTTGAAGCCCGGTGAGGCAAATATCTGACCCCGGTTGGTGTAGTAAAGAGTGTTTTGAGTCGTGTAAGGGAGAGATGTGCCAACAAAAAAATCGCCAAAATTGCTGAAAATCACAGCGTCGATTTGGGGAACGTTGGTCAGGGTGGAAAAATTCTCGTATCGAGGGCTTGGAGCCGCCGCGACCATGGCTGGCAAAGCCAAGGCCACAGCCGCAGTGCAAGCGACCTTCTTCACAACCGCGTTGAATTCGTTATGGAACATGGCTATTAGCGACTGAGCACAGCTCGTTCGAGATCGTTAATGGATCGGCCCGTCGGAAAGATCACCGGTGTGTTTGTCGAGCCATCAAAAAAGCCCCAGGTTGGGCCGACGAAGATTGCGCTTTGCTCGGAGGAGCCAATGCCTTCATTGATCCACCAAGCACCCACGTCGCTGAACGATAGAACCGTCGAACCCCTGATGTTGCCGGGCCCGCTGAGTTGCTCCACTCCGTTGATCGCGTCTTGATCCACAAAATTGATGCTTCTAGTATACGTCACCGGCAGCTCTTGAACCAAGCCCAAATCGTTCGCGCTGAAAATAATATCGGGTTGGGTCGTGTCGAGTTGGACGAATTGAGTGATGGCGACACCATTCGTAATGTAGGTGTCAGCAATCCTATTGGTGATATTGACGACGACCCCCAGAATGGAATCGTAATTGACCCGGACAAAATTCACTTTTTGAACCCCCGGCCTGAGTGCGGTGTTGATGAGGGGCCGAGCGAAATTGGTCACCGTCAAACCACCCCCACCCCCAGCTCCGGCTCCACCGACTCCCCCACCACCGCCAGCTGCCGCGTTGGTCGGCGCGACGGCTGGAGCCCAAATATCACCGCCACCCCCGCCGCTGCCGAAAGGAGACTCGAACGCTCCTCCCGCGCTGCCGGAGCCGCCGCCCCCAATGATTCCGACACCTGACGAAAGAGTGGGATTCCCAACCAATGTTTCGACATTGTAGTTCTGTCTCCGATACAAATAACGAAGCGCGCCCACATCGTCTCGGGTCAGCCCTGAATAAAAAGTCCCGGTAGATTGTGATGCGGACGCCGCGCCGACATCGTAAGTGCCGTTCAGTGAGTCCACGAAGGAGGCTACTGAGGTGACCGAAGGAACATTAGGATCAACTGGGACTTCTACCGCCTCAAAGATATCCGGGTAAGTTTGTTGGATGGTGTAAGTATACAGTGTCCCGTTCACATAACTGGTTGGAACAAGGGTGACCGGGTCAAAGTTTCGACGAATCACTGTGTAGAAAAAGGTGTTATCAATTTGCAATCGCTCCCTAAGGGTAAACACCCATCTCTCAGGTACGGCCACACCCAGTTGCTCAAGCATCATAGAAAGGGCAAAGGACTTGATATCGAGAAGTCCTAATGCCTGGGCTGTATAGTTGACACGGCGCGTATCCAATGGAAACTCATTCAAATCCACACTCATCGCGGCGGTTGAAGGTATATCGTTCAGGATCTTCATGGCGGCCTCAACCGCGGCTACCCCATTCGAGCCAAAATAATTCAGAAAAGAGGAGTCGTAGGCATAGGTGATAGCCGGTTGATTCCAGCGGTACTCCTCCCCCAAGTTCATGGGACCGGATAAGTCTGAACCAATCTGATACCCGATCTCCTGTCGCATCCAGGCAGCGAATGGTCCCGCCAACGAGAATGCTTGCGCTGCCGAAGTTGCGGCAAGCAAACAAACCACTGCGAGGAGTTTTGAAAATAATCGTGGCATAAAACCCATTCTTACTTCAACCGGATCACTCTAAAATATCCTTGGGCGGCACTACCCGGAACAGGCACTGAATCCGTGCTGCTCACGGCGAATCGCGCCCCCGTGATGCTCTCCCACTGTCCCAGACTTTTTCCCGATTGCACTTGGTAGACCAGTCCAGGCTCGGTGTTCCAAACGAGGCGCGGCCCTTGAGACGATTTTTCGATCCTGGCTCTCAGCACGCTGGTCTTTCGCTTTGGATCGGTTCCAGTCAAGAATTCGCGAATATTGTTCGCTCCATCTCCATCGGAATCCTCCAAAGCGCCGGGCCAGTCGGATGAGTTAACCCCAAAATGCAACGCCTGCCAGTCGTCCGGCAAACCATCATTGTTAATGTCTTCTCCCCAAGTCGCTCCAGAGGCCGAGGTAGAAAGCGGTGATTGCCGGCCATCCTCAAAACGATAGGCTATCTTGAAACTCATGGTAGTTCCCGGAGCACTCGGGGGGCTTAAAAAGTAATTGTTTTTCAACTTAATCGGAACCAACCCATCGTTCATGTAAAGCTCATAAGTCACCGACCCTAATCCTATCATCTCAGGCCAGGTCACACTCACTCGACTTGAACTGATAGGAGTCACAATGGGAGCACCGGGAGCTTCCAACGGCAAACTGTTCCTCGAAAACCTTTGAGCCATCACATCAAAGCCGGTAGCCAAGCTCTTGAAGGCGGACCAAACAACCAAAATTTTCCCCGATGAATCCGATGCGACAGCAGGATGAAGTTGCTGGTTCCTCGTAGTGGTGTTCACGAGGAATTCCGGGCTCGTTCGCTCGGTTCCGCCGGAGGCTAAAATAAATCGTCCATAGACTCCTTCTCTGGATCCGTCTTGCCCAAAGCTCGTCCAGCAAACAAAGGTGTCCGAGCCAATGACAGATATTTGAGGTGCATATTGATCGCCGGGGACGGTTTCGTTGCAAGTTTGCTCGTCACCGAAAGTCATGCTTGTTGAATCGAACACCCTCGACGCCACATCCCAGCCGTCTCGTGGCTTATCGACATCTTTTTGGCTCCAGGCGACCACCACCGCGCCAGTTGCCAAGACTGCCACGGAAGGATTGGCGCAGACATTCTTGCTCCCGTTGACCCTGAGTTCGGAGGAGGCGCTGCTGAGATCTGGATTCAACACCCGAATATAAATATCCGAGGACCCCTCGGATCGTTGCTGCTCGGAGACCCAAGCGACGGCCAACCGGCCATCCGGAAGTTCACCTAGCGCCGGAGCTTTTTGATTGGACTGTGTGGTTTGGTTGACGCGGATGGGATTACCAATTTTTTGGCCCGCAGCGGAAAACTTTTGCGCTACGACCCCGAGCAGGCTTCCGTCCGAGCCCAAACTTGACCAAGAAATCACCGCGCCTCCATCCCCCGTGCTAACCACCGCAGCGCCTTGCCCATTGTCCGGACTCACGGGCAAGTCCTCACTGACAAATTTGCCATGAGCATCCAAAAACCGAGCCACGATCCGCTTCACTCCAAGGGGAGAACTCTGCCATACAAACACGCTACCCCCATCCTTGAGTTGGGCGACTTGAGGCAACTCCTGGTCGCCGCTCCCCGCCTGATTCACTCTGAAATTGCCCAACACGGGGTTAAAATTTGAATCCAATCGTGTCGCGCTGATTCCTAGTCCATCTCCATCGGTGGCGTTATCTTGCCACACGATGTAGCCCCCCTCCTTTTTCGTGGAAATTCGAGCTTTTGTTTGGTCTCCTCGAATGGCTCCGGCGATCGAGAACTCACCGCCTTGCGGGCTGAATTTTTCCTCTGCGGTTCTGCCAACCACACCGCCCGAAACCATCCCCAGGACCGCCGCAGCCCCCACCAACCGAGATACTAGTGTGTTAGGAATCAAAATCATGGAACCAGAAAGATAGAGTTCATGTCCACGGTTTCCATTGCATGATTAGCACTAATCCTGCCAACTTGAGGTTCCATGGAGGAAGCTTGGGCGGATCTTAATTCGATCATTGACCCCGTCCCTTCAAGGTTGGTGTGCTGTTTGGATCGTAAGGCAGATTGTCCGGCGTATGGACACGGTTGCCAGCGGGATCGATGATCGTGGGGGTCACGAAGATCACGAGATGTTTCTTTTCGTTGGAAGAGGATTCACTCCTGAACAATCTCCCGAGGAGGGGAATGTCGCCGAGCACGGGCACCTTATCCTTGGTCTTCTTGATGTTCTCTGAGATCAAACCTCCCAGCACTACTGTTTGGCCATCCCAGACTATGGCGCTTGTCGTGACTTGTCGGACGCGCAATCTCGGAAGCGGTTGGGCGGCTTGAAGCGGAGAGGCTCCTACCGTGCCGACCACTTGAACTTGGGATATGAAAGGGCTGGTGTCGTAGCCGACGAATTCGGTTATGGTGGGAATCAACGTCATTTGAATCGTGTAACCGTCGGCGGAAACCGAGGGAATCACGTCCAGCGTCGTGCCCGCAGGGATCGTGATGGTTGTATAAGTTTGGGTGCCTACCGCCGCCCCTCCGCCACCACCCGCCAAACCTCCGCCACCACCGACGTTTCCGCCTTGGTTCAGGCCGGATACAATGCTCCTGTAATCCACAACCGACACCTGAGCTTGCCTCCCGCTCAGGGTAGTCAATCGAGGCGACGACAACAAATCCACGCCCTCCCGCTGCTCCAAGGCTCTGATCACGACACGGAATTGGGGATCTGTGAGAATTCCGGTGACAGTCCCGACTGCAGGAATTGCGGCCTGGGTAGCGTCTTGATTTCGCAACCCAGAGGTGAGGATGTTATCCGTTCCGGCTGGGAACACGGAAGGAACACCGCCCGAACTGGGGAAAATGCCCGCCGGATTCGCGGGTGAAGGAGCGCCGTTGTACGAGGGCGCCGTGCCGCTTTGAATGCCGATGGATCCATTGTTGGCCAAAGTGTTTCCGAGAAGCCAGTCAAACCCTACAGCTTTCGTGTCTTTTTGGCTGATCTCGGCGAATTTTGCTTCGATGGTCACCTGCGGGGGAGCCTCGTTGAGGACCTGGATGGCCTGCTCAATGATGTCAAGGTCTTGCATCGTGGCTCTCACAAACAGGACTCCTGTGCGGTCATTGAAGAACAAAGACTTAACACCGGCGCCCGGATCGGCTTGCGGTCCCCCGAGCCCACCGCCGCCCAGTCCCTGAGCTCCGCCAAAGCCTCCCCCCCCAAATCCGCCTCCACCACCGCCAACCCCCCCGCCTCCGCCACCACCGGCTCCGCCACCGCCCGCACCACCGCCTCCAACCGCCAATGTTGGAGGAAAATAAACACCCGCCGCGAGGAAGAATTCACGTACGAGGACTTGAATTTCAGCAAGTGGGTAACGTTGAGTCACATACTTGATAGTGCCGCTGCTGGTTTGCGACTGGAAGCTACCCACCGTTCCACCACCACCGGCTCCACCGCCCGCCGCGCCACCGCCACCGCCACCACCGCCAGCGCCGCCAGCGCCGCCGCCCTGGCCGCCAG
>SXGS01436515.1_pt1 | contig 18991 bp, 17 predicted proteins | sample 3174681 | NCBI WGS metagenome assembly SXGS01 (sample SAMN11356861, study PRJNA531348) | freshwater metagenome | isolation source: freshwater sample F1-80 | place: China: Fuxian Lake, Yuxi | collected 2017-12-25 | reverse complement strand
GGGCCAGGCGTTCACGCAGGCGCTGATCGATTTTTTCCCGAACCACCTCCGAAAAGCCCTGCTTCGGAAGGTTCTGGAGAAGGGCAAGGCGGCGATGGCGATTGCGGGATCGAGGCTGGCCAAGGAGATGGACAAGATCGACCTGGAGGTGCTGGTCAACAACAACGTCGACGAGGCCTTGAAGAAATCGTCTCGCGAACCGCCGGAGCTGCCGGCGTTGCCAACCCAGGCCCATACAGCTTGAGGCGGTTGGCGTGGATGGCGTGGGGCCGCGAAGAGTTGGAATGGGAGCGTTTCAGCCATCTGATGGCCGTCGTGTTCAACGCGAGCATCTGGGACACCTCGAAAACGCGACCGAAACAACCGCGCGACTTCAATCCGCTGCGGCAAGGCGAAGGCAGCGAGGCTTCTGGACACGACGTAAACGACAAGTCCTTTGAGATCATCGAGAGGGAGGCAACGAGACAGGATGGCGAGCAAGGGAAGCATTGAAGCTGGGCGCGGATACGTCACGCTCGAGACGCGGAACCTCCTCCAGAAGGGGCTGAGTGAGGCGCAAGCGTCGCTGCAGACCTGGGGCAAGTCGATCATGGCGATCGGCGCCTCGGTCGCCGCGATCGGCGTCATGATCGCCGCACCGTTTCTGCAAGGTCTTGATGTCTTCTCGCAATGGGGAAACGAAGTCAGAACGACCATGCGGCAGACGGGGATGGAGTTCGAGACGCTTGATGTCTTGATGGATGGCCTGCGTGTGTCTGGCGAAGAGTTGGTGCCAGCCGTCGCCAAGATGGACGAGTTTCTGTTGAGCGCCGGCAATGGCTCGCGTGAGGCCAATCAAGCTCTGCGGGAAATGGGGTTGTCGCTTGAGGAACTGCAGCAAGCGAGTCAAGGCGACCGCGTGATGATGCTTGCCGACGGCCTCAGCCGAATCAGCGATGCCGGCCTACGGATTGCCAGGCAGCGCGATGTCTTCGGGCGCGGCGGACTGAGCCTCAATATCGAAGGCGGTGCAACGGGCATTCGCGCGCGGGCGGAACGCGCCGATGAGTTGGAAGGCGTGCAGACGCCGGAGATGCTGCGGCAGGCCCAAGAATACAACCGCGCCATGCGAGAAATGAAAATGGCAACCAACGGGATTTGGATGTCCCTCGGTGCTGCCGCCGCGCCGGTGATGACGGACTTCTTCCGCATGATCACGCAAATCATTGTCGGCGTGCGCCAGTGGATGGATGCGAATCGTCCGCTGCTCACCATGATCTTTTATTTTGCGGACAAACTCATCCTGCTCGGCACCGTCATTGGCTTCGTCGGCAGCGCCGTCTATGCCGCATCCTACGCCTTCGCATTCGTCGGTGGGGCCATCAGCATCGTCGGCGGCGTGATATCGACATTCGTTTCGTTGGCGTCGGGCGGGTTCGGGTTGCTGACGCTCTTGTCTTGGGGTTGGGGAGCCGCAACCTTTGCTGCTGGCATGATCGCGACGGGTGCGCTGCTGGTGTACAAGGTCGGCCTGCTCACGCTGACCGCGATAACGTGGGCGTGGAATGTTGCGGGCGTTGCCTTCGCTGCCGTCTTGGGGCTGTTCACTGGAGCGAGTGCGGCCGCGAGCGGAGGCACATGGCTTTACACGGCTGCTCTCGTTGCTGCGTGGATCTGGGAGAACATCGCGTCGGTCGGCATCACGCTTCTAATCACGGCGCTCGGTGCTTTGGTGATCGCCATCGCGGCCGTCGTGCTCGCGCTCGGCGGGTTTTTGATCTTCGCTGTTGCCGTAGCCTTCCTCCCCACGGCGATCAGCGCTCTGTCGGACGCCTTCCATGAACTGTTCGAGTCGATCGGCAACAGCACATGGTTCGCGAACCTCACGAGCATGTTCAGTCAAGTTGTCGGCACGGCGCAAACGGCGTGGGCCGGTATCAAGGCCGCGTTCGACGCCGGCGAATGGGGACTGCTCTGGGAGATATTGAAGGTAACGGCGCTGCTTGAGTGGGAGCACATCAGCACCTACGCGATCGGCGTTTTCAGCTACTGGAAGGACGCGATCAGTGACGTTTTCGACGAAGCATGGACCTATGTGAAGATCAGCTTCGTGACGATCTGGGGCGAAGTCAAGGCACTGTTCTTCGATGGGATCGCCGCCATCGCGAGCGGCTTCACCGCGATGGTCAACGTCATCATCGCCGCCTTGAACGGAATGCTCGGCGCGGTTGTCCAGGGCATGAATTCGATCATCGACATGATCAACGGCGCGATCCGGCGCCTTCCGGCGGCGGTGCGAAACCGGATCGGGCTCAGCACCCTTGAGCGGGTTTCCGATGGGCCAATGATTCGGCAGCTTGCGGACGGCGGTCAACCGTTTCGCGACCGGGCACAAGCCGAGCGCCAGAGCACGAGGGACCAAGTTGCTGCCATCGAAGGCGACGCAATGGCGGCTTGGTTCGCGGAACAGGCGAGGCGCGTTGAGCGCGACGCGGCGCTCGCGGAAGGCAACCAGGCCCGCGTTGCTGAGCTCAACGCTGAGTTGGAAGACCTGACGGCGTATGCCGAGTTCCTGCGTGATTCTCAGGCCGGACTCGCGGGCGCGGGTCAATCAATGGAGGGCCGAGGTCCAGGCATGACCGGTGGAGGCAACACCCATATTGCGGGTTCGTTCTCGGCTGCCGTGATCGCGGGATTCATCGGCGCATCGATGGGCGCGGGCGAAACGCGCGGCGAGCGCGAGATGCGCACGGCCCGCGAACGTCTCGACGAAATCCTCCGTGAACTGGAACGTCGGCCCGGGGTTGTGATGGGGTAACCATGACCATTCGATGGCGCGAGGAATCCCGACAAGAGATCGGGCTGAAGTTCAATGACCCGGCGTCGCGGCGCGAATGGCTCTTCACCGGATCGAATGACCGCAACGTCATCATCGCGGCTGCGGCTGCTGTCATTCCGGCAATCGATGTCGTGGGCGGCGTGCCGTTGTTCTACGACCATCACGACATCAAAGAGGAGTCCACTGGAGCATGGCGAGTCAAAGTCGAATGGCGAAAGAACCCGACCTACTGGGAACTGTCCATCGACACGACGGGCGGCACTGGCAAAATCCTCCAGTCGTTCGCGACCGTGCGCGGCTACGACTGCGAAGGCATTGGCCGAGTTTTCGATCAGGATCCGCGGCAATGGATCGACACCGGCCTGATCTCGAACTTCCAGCGTGCGATCGGCGTCAACGGCAACAACATCGAAGGCGTCGATGTCGTCATCCCGAAGTTCGACTTCTCGATCAACTACAAGCTGCGGCTGAGCACGCTGTCGTCGCTCTACCTCATGACGCTCTACGACCTGACGGGCAAGGTCAACGACAAGAACTATGTCCTGGCATGGAAGGGCCAGACGTTGACGTTCCGGGCCGGGGATCTGCGGTTCCTCGGTTCGCCGGCCAAGATCTCAAGCGACGACAACCTCGACATCACGTTCCGATTCAGCGCGTCCAAACGGATCGAGGTGTTCGAGGCAACAGAGGTTTGGTTGCCTGGCGCTGACTACGATCCAGGCGACCTGGTGGAACATCTGGATGATGACGGCGTGCCGAGAGTGTATCGCTGCCTGGTTGGTCATACCGGCATCGATGAGAACGAGCCACCGAATACGGATTATTGGGAAGCAGCTAATCTCACGATTGGCGACAGCTTGCCGATCGAGAAGCGTGGCTGGGAATACCTGTGGGTGCGCTACGAAGAGGGACTTGACCGCGCGACGAACCAGATGGTCCGTCGGCCAATCGCGGCTTACGTGGAGCAAGTATGTCGCTATGGGAATTTTGATCTCCTTGGCATTTAGCCTGGTGCTGAGCATGGCGGGCGATCCGTTTCGAGTCCTGACGCCTGGTGATCCGGTGGGCGCGGGCGAAGGCCCGTTCAACGCCCAGTGGCACAATATGGCGACGGAAGCGATCCGCGTCAGCCAGCGCGCCACGCCGCCCGGCATGACGCCGCGCGAGGTCGTCAAGGAACGCGACACCGCGATCTGGCTTGCCAATGTCAGCGAGAAGGAAATCAACGAGTTCAGGCCGGTAGGCCTCGGCAACCTGGCGATCTACCCAGCGAATGATGGCGACTTCCGCGAGCGCCTGTGCTTCCTGTCGGACAAGCTCGACGGCGGACGCCCGTTTGGAATCGTGCAGGAGCCTATCGGCGCCGGCAAGCTCTACGCTTGCAAGGTCTCGGCAGGCCCTGGCGGTCAGCCTCCGAACAAGAATTGGCTGCGACTGGTCGGTGAGCCGGAGCTGTGGAATCTTGCAGAGACCTACGCGCTTGGCGAACCGGTGAACTACATCGGACCGGCCTCGCCGTGGACCGACGGCCAAGGCTACGTCATCGGCGATCTGGCCGAGGCCGACGGCGTGGTGTTTCGCTGCGTGGTAGTTCACGTCGCGGAACCTGGCAATGGCCCGCCGAGTGAAGCTTTCTGGGAAATCTCCAAGGGCAAGGATTACGTCGCCCTGGTCAAACACAGCGGGCGCGTGCCGCCGACCAACCCAACCTATTGGCTCCTGATCGGGCCACACCGGGGCATCTGGAATCGCGGCGACACCTATGCGACGGGCGACGTGGTGGTCGATCCGCAGCTCGGCCGCATCATCGTGGACGGCGTGTCGCGGGCACGGATCACGGTCACGCAGGCAGGCCATCAGTACGTCGTCATGGACGATGGAATTCTTACAACCGCCAAGGCGGGGCCAACGGAGATTCTCTGGCGACAAGGCGGCCTCGGGGATCAATGGGCCGTCGTGCGTCTCTGCTGCGACAACGGCCTCGAAGCGCCCGCATACAACGGCGATGGCCAAGGGTTGCTGCCCCTGTTTGAGTGCGCCGGCGAAGGCACATTCATCTTTCGGCCAGGCGGCGCCTTGGTCGTGGGCGCGATGGTCTGCGACGGTGCGGGCATGCACAGCTACCCGGCCCGGTTGGGAAATGGCACGCTGACGCTCGGGGCGATGCTTTCGGATAGCTACGGCGCAGTCTATGATCCGCCGCCGTCGGGCCGACTGAACCTGGGGACGATGGCATGCGCCGGGAGCGGGACGCGCACCCGCCCGCCAATTGGCAGCGGCACGCCATCCATGATTGAACTGCGCATCGCCGGCCTCGGTGTCATTGCCGCGCCAGCGTGCATTGGTTCGGGTTCGCTTTCATTGGCGGCGATCGGCATTGCTTCCAGCGGCGGCGGCTACACGAACACGGCGATGTTCGTGGCGAAGATGACCAATCCGCTTTTCGACGCGCCGACCGCCCGATGGGTCTACGACTGGGTCGAGCAAACGATCAACCCCGCTAGCGGAGATTACCAGGATCTGGCTGGCGGCAAGTCTGGCACCACGAGCGCCGGCCCCATCATGCGCGAGCGGAACAACACGCTCGTCGGCATTCCGATCTTCAGCCTGGCCCGGTTGCGAGGAGCGTGGAACGGCCAGCCTCTCTACGACTTCGAGCACTGCTGCTCCAAGGGCGCTGCTCCGGCAGGCGCTTCGCTCACCCTCGCTGCGATGATCTGTGAAGGCAGCGGGACAACTGAACCGCCGCCCATCGTCGGTGCGGGCAACCTGGCGACCAGCGCGATGGCGTGCGAGGGGATCGGCTATGAAAGCGCCGACTCCGTTCACGTCGGCACAGGCAGCCCACAGTTCGGCACAATGGTCGGTGCCGGCATCGGATTGGTGAGCGGGTACTCGGTCAATGTCGGCATGGGCAAGCCACTCTTCGGCGCGATCGCATGCGTTGCCAGTGGGCTCGTCGAATCGCCTGTTTTTGCAGGCGCTGGCAACTTCCAAGCGGCATCGATGACCTGTGAGGGCATTGGATTGTCAAACGCGTACTCCGTCAGCGTCGGCAAAGGCGTGCCACAAGGTGCTGCGATGACCTGTGCTGGAAGCGGCACAGTGCTCGCGCCGGTTTATTTGGCCGAGGCCGTTCTTCAATGTGGATCGATGAACTGCGCTGGAACCGGACTGTCGAGCGCAGAATCGATCTACCTCGGCACGAGCTATCTGCAAACCGCCACACTCGTCGGCGCCGGCGGCGGGTTGTTCATTCCCATCAGGGTCGGCGCTGGCAATCTACAACTCGGGACGATGCTTTGTGTCGGAAGCGGCGAGGCATGGATCGATACCCAGGAGTCATCCGAGGGAGGCATCGCGGCTGGCGGTAACCATCAGACGCTCGTGGACCTCGGCACAGATGGCGGCGTAGCAGCGGGTGGAAGTCATCAGGTTCTTTCCGACCTCGGCACGCAAGGTGGCGTTGCCGCAGGTGGAAGTCATCAGGCTCTCTCCGACCTCGGGACCGACGGCGGCGTGGCAGCGGGCGGAAGTCATCAGGTTCTTTCCGACCTCGGCACAGATGGCGGCGTTGCCGCAGGTGGAACTCACGATGTAGGAGGTGGGAATGCCTAACCAACTCATAATCTGCGACGACGCGATTGTCCGACAGTTGGGTGTGCTCAAGGACAACATGCTGAGCGGCTCGGAGTTGCGCCTTTACAAGGCGAACATCACGCCAGCGCATGGCCACGTCGTTGATGACTACACACCCAGCGAAGCCGATTTCACCGGCTACGGTGGCGCGACGCCAAGTTGGACAGCGGTGACCATTGCATCCAATCGAGCGCAGGCGACAGGCTCGCCGATCAGTTGGACCAAGAACGGGGCCGCGGGCAACACGATCTATGGCTACTACCTTCGCCGTCCGAGTGGCTACTTGATCGGCGCCAAGAAGTTCGCCAGCGCTGTCGACATGAACGATGACGGAGACAACATGACCGTGCAGCCGATTGGAACTTTGGTTGATCAGGCAATCAAGAATTCGGGGTCGTCGAGCTTCGTCTGGTCCAACTACGCATTGCAGCAATTCGCCGATGTCCTCGTTGGCACACCCGAAGGCCTGTGGTCATGTTCCCTGCACCTTTTCAAGGATGCGGCACTCACGCCGTCGCGATCTGACACGGCGTCCATATATACCGGCCTCGGTGTGGAGGCCGATTTCAGTGGCTATGGGGCTGTTGGCCTCGGCTGGCAGTCCGACGTTCTCAATAGCAATCAGATCAGGATTCCAGCGAATCAGATCGTCTGGATCAAAAGCGGCGCCACCGGCAACACGATCTACGGCTACTTCATTCTCGATTACTACGGACGCCTGGTCGGTGCAAAGAAGTACGACACTCCCGTAGCCATGACCGCCAACGGCCAGCAACACACCGTGCAACTTGTTTACACGATTGAAAGCGAGCTCTAGCCGAGGGCTGGGCTCAGGACCTCAAACCATGAGAGGATTACCATGAAGATCTCCGATTCCGCTCGTAACGCGTGTGTCACCGCCGTAGCCAGCCTTCTCGACGGCGGCTCGGCCAACGCCAACATCACCATTCGCACCGGCGCCGCGCCGACCAACTCGACCGACCCGGATTCGGGAACAGTCCTGGCGACGCTGCCGATGTCCGATCCCGCGTTCGGCGGGGCCTCAGGCGGCACGGCGACCGCAAACGCGATCACCAGCGACACGAACATCGCCGCCACGGGGACCGCCGGCCACTTCCGCGCCAAGGACTCCAACGGCGTCACGGTCCTCCAGGGTTCGTGTGGCACCACTGGCGCCGACATCAACTTCGAGTCCGTTTCGTTCATCGCCGGCGGCACGTGCGCGATCTCAAGCCTGACGCTCACGCAGCCGGCGGCGTGATACCACTGAACATCCAGGAGGAACCAGTCAATGCTGAGTTTTTCATTTCCAGACATGCAGGTTAACGGAGAAGGCACTGTCAGGCCGCCGTCGCTGACCGATCAGGACCTCGCCGAGATGTGGGGCCGTGCAGAGAAGGTGCAGGATCAGCAAGTCCAAACTGACCTGGTTCGGCTGTTGACTGCAGTCGAGGCCCTAACGGACACGTTCAACGCATTCGCAAAGGGGAAAAAATGAACGCCGCTTTCGTTCTGCTGGCAGCGTGCGCGATTGCGCAACCGGCCGACCCGCTCAAGCTGCCCAAGGAGGTCAAAGGGCTGCCAGGGAAATTCATCACGATCAAGGCCGAAACGATGGGCAAGCACGTGCGCTGGCGAGCCGTCGATCCGGGTCTCGAGATCCTCGATGACCTGCCCAGCCTCAAAGAAGGCAAGGAGATTCGCTGCATCGCCTGCAAACCCGGACATTATCGCGTCGAGGCTTACACGTCGATCAACGATGAGCCGACACCGATCGTTGTCTGCACCGTGGTGATTGGTAGCGTGCCGCCGGGTCCGAATCCGCCAAATCCCAAACCGCCAAATCCGAATCCACCGCTTCCGCCCGCCGATCCTCTGGTCAGCAAACTCTCTGCTGCCTTCGCGGCTGATGGTGGACCGACGCCAGTCAATCGGGCCCAAGTGGTTGCATTGATCGGACTCTACGAGGCGGCCGCCGATCACGCTGCCAAGCCAGGGATCACGACGGTCGGGATGCTGCTCGAGGACATCCGCAAGGTTGCCAATGGCGAGGGCGGCCAGCCCGGCTTGATCCGGCCGGACGTTCTGGTTGGCGTTCGGAAGGCAATCTCGGCCGAGGTCGTAAATGTGCTCGGCGACGAGCCAAGCACGCGACTGGATGTGGTAACGCGAACTCGTGCAGTCGACATCTTTCGCAGAATCGCGGCTGCGCTAGCGAAGGTGCAAGGGTGATATCGGTTTGTTACCTGATTTTGGAGGACAGAGATGATTCCCAAAAACTGGAAAGCCTACCTTGTTTGGGCGATCGGTATTGCTGTCATCACGGCCTTGATCGCGCTCGGCCTCCTTCCAAAGGACACGCCGATACCTCCACCGCCCGTGCCTGCGTTCGATGAGGCGCAGATTCAGGAGCGGTGCGGCTGGCAACGCGATGACGATGCCGTCAAAGCCGTCGCCGACAAGTTGGCATTCAGGGCGTTTGCCGACACACCAGCGGGCCAGGCGGCCGACCCGTTGCCGGACCACGTTTACCTGTGGGACTCGTTCAATAAGGTCCTCGGCCGAGGACCGCCGTCGAAAGACCAAGGATCAATCGGTTCGTGCGTGTCCTTCGGCACCAACAACGCCGTGACGTATACGCTCGGCGCGCAGCTCGCGATGCAAGGCGGTGGCGCCGATCAGTTCCGCGACGTTTCGGAAGAGGTAACCTACGGCGGGTCGCGCGTCCAGGTCGGCGGTGGGCGGATTCGCGGCGACGGTTCGGTGGGCGCCTGGGCAGCGCAGTTTGTGAACAAATGGGGCATCGTCGCGCGGGAAAAGCACGGCGATTACGACCTGACCACCTACAGCGTATCGCGTTGTCGCGAATTCGGAAGCCAAGGTGTTCCGGCAGCGCTCCAGGAAATCGCCAAGCAGCGGCCCGTCAAGGACATCACGCTTGTCAAGACCTGGGGCGAAGCAAAGAAGGCGCTGGCAAGCGGATATGCCATCGCGGTGTGCAGCGACCGTGGTTTCCGAATGCAGCGTGACGCCAACGGTATCTGTGAGCCGTCGGGGCAGTGGATGCACTGCATGGCGTTGATTGGCTATGCCACGATCAACGGGCGCGACTATGGCCGTATCGAGAACTCCTGGGGTCCGACCGCCCATACGGGGCAGGTCGGGCCGGGCGACCCGCCGCCGTCAGGATTCTATGCGGACTCGAACGTGGTCAACGGCATGCTCCAACAAGGCGATTCGTGGGCGTTCTCGGCCGTGCAAGGTTGGCCAGCCCGCAAGCTCAACTGGTTCATTCGTCACGACAACCGCGCCGAGCCGCTGGGACGGCTGGCGCTCAACCGAAAGATGGAGGTGCTCTATGCGATGGTTCCTTAGTTTGGCGATGGTGCTCACGTGCGCGTTCGCGTGCGGCGCCAAGGATGTGGATCTGGCAACGGCCAAGGCGAAAGCGGCGCTCGCCCTGGCCAATCTCAAACGCGACGCCTTGCCATCGTCTGACGCCAAGGTCAAGGCGGCCGCCGGCTTCAAGAAGTGCCAGGAGAACCGCGACCTCGATTGCTCGAACGATCTAAACGAGGCGATCAAGCGAGCCGACGCCGAAAGGAAACCGCTATTCATCCTCATCGGCATGACGTGTCACGATGCGCCTGAAATCCGCAAGGGATTTCCCGAGGCAGTATGGGTGCATGTCGGCGACTCGTTCAATGGCAACTCGACGCCACGACTGCTCGTGCGTCCTGTGGGGTCGACAACCGGGATGCCCTTTCTGCGGCGCGACTTTGCTCCTGGCACGCCGGCCCAGATCCGCGCGGTGCTTCGCCAGGCACAAGGCCGTGGGTTGGCAGAAAGCGAGGTAGGACCTGCGCCGACTTTTTTCGTCAAGGCCGTAGCTCAGGATCCGCCGACTGCTGACGGTGAGTCGGTGGCTGCAGGTTTGCAGCCCGAGCCGTCCGCGCGAAAGGACCTCAAGCCGGGGAGTTTCGCCGGCGCCCTACAGCAGCAGCTTTCCGACAAAGGCAAGCTGACATTGAACGAGAAACGCGTCCTAAGGATAATCAGCGCCAAGGATTCGGCCCGGCGCACACGGCAACTCGAGCGTATGGAGGGCCACGTCCGCGTGCATCTGGACCTGGGCAACGGTCCCGTCGATTGGTCACGCGACATCGATTGGCCGGCGCTCTTTGAGATGATCTTGCGGCTGCTGATCAAGCTTCTGCCATTAATAATGGCAACATGATTCTAGTGCCACGGCTTGAGCCGGAAGGGCCCGACAACCTTGAACTGATGACGGCCTCGGTGCAAAACCCGAGGCCGTTGTTTTTTTTCTTAGCCGACAGAATTCGTGACAAGGTGTCGCGATTCGCCGTTCGCGCGTTTCAAGCCCGGACCGACCACGCGTTGCGGAAGGTCGAGCGTTGGCGAGTTTGAAGAACGATGAGCGGATGGGTGCGCTCTGGCGGTCAATGTGTCGATTACCCACGGCACCAGTTCTGTGTCGCCTACGCCTCATTGACTCTACGTTGCCAACAGGGATTCATCGAATCACCGCGACGGGCTATAACCAAAACCGCGCGACATGGGTGAGACACCGAGAGTTTGGCGGCAAAAAGGGGTCGAGTTGTGAATTCGTGTTCCCACGGACGCGAGAGGAGAGACATCGACAGAGACGAACGCGACGCAACTCGTTGCGGAGGATGGCGGAACAACGACGAAGAAGGTTGCAGTTTTGCGTTAACCGCTGGGTCGAAATGGCTTGGTGAACAAATCAAAGTACCCCCGGCAGGATTCGAACCTGCGACCCTCGGTTTAGGAAACCGATGCTCTATCCCCTGAGCTACGGGGGCAAATGACATCTGACAACTTACGCGAAAGCCGCATGCCCGTAAAGCTGGTGCTGACCAGGGCGGCCCCAAAATCGCATCACGAGTACAAGCGCTTTGACAGATCGGCTGGTTGCCAGGTTCGGCAGGGACGGGGTGGCTGGGTGAGCGCGCGGCCGAAGCATGCGACTCACAACCAAGATGGACAACGCGGCGAACTCCTTAATGAGGCACGACGCTCCGCGTCGTGAATGGGCGACGCTTAACGTCGCACCACATTGCGGTTTTGGCTGCGTCAGGTGGCGACGGCGCGACAGGATTTGTCGCGCCGTCGCTCCAAGAACCGGCTCACTTTTTCTCGGCGATGCACCAGAGGTTATTAAACGTCCGCAAGAAGATTTCGCCGTTGGAGATCGCCACAGAGGCGTTCGTTTGCTCCCCCTTGTCGAGCCGGTTGACGGCGAGGACCTCGTACTTGGGGCTCGCGTTCAACACGAGCGTTTCGCCCTGGCGCATGAAGATGTAGAGCCTGCCGTCGGCGTGGACCATCGAGCCCCAGGTCATGCCGGCCGGGCGCGTGGCTACCTCCCAGAGTTCCTTGCCGGAGGTCAGTTCGTAGCAGCGTGGCGTGCCGTTTTCGTCAACCATGTAGACGTGATCGCCGATGATCATGCCGGAGCCGACGCGCTGGATGTTTTTGGGATGCAGCCAGAGCCTTTCTTTGGTGATGTCGCCCGAGCCGCCCAGTTTGACGGCGAGGGCCGAGCCGCCATAGCCGGACATCTGAACGGCGACGCCGTTGGCGAAAAGCGGCGAGGTGTACACGAAACTATTGAGCCCGCGGCAGAACCAGAGTTCCTTGCCCGTCTTTGGATCAAAGCCTTTGAGGTAATTGGTGTCGGGGTCCGGCTTGTTTTTCGCGTCGGGGCCGTAGCCGAGAAGCAGTTGGTCCTGACCATTCACTTTGACGATGAGCGGCGTGCTCCAGGAGCCGTGCTTCTCGTCGTTTTCCCAGACGGTCTTGCCCGTGTTCTTGTCCACGGCCAAGAGCACGTTGCGCGCGCCTTTGGTCGCTTTTTTGCCTTTGGCGTTGTCAACCTTCTCGTCTTTGCCGGGGTGGGCGTTGGGCCCGCACCAGAGAATGACGAGGTTCTCGTACAAGACGGGCGAGGCGCCGTTGCCGAAGCCGTGCTCCCAATGGCCCAGGTCGGTGCGTTTCCACAATTCCTTGCCGTCGTGATCGTAGCAATACATGCCGGCCGACGCGAAGCTGACGACGACGCGTTTATCATCGACGGCGGCGGAGGCGTTGGTCCACGTGATGCCGCCCCAGTTCTGCTCCTTGTGGGAATATTCGACATCCTTCTGCCAGAGGAGCTTGCCGTCGGCGCGGGCAAAGCAGAGGAGACTGCGGACGGCGCCGGCCTTGCTTGCCTGCGTGAGGAAGATCTTGTCGCCCCAGATGACGGGAGTCGAATTGCCCGGATCGGCGAGCTTCACCTTCCACTTGACGTTTTCCTTCGCGCTCCATTTCAAGGGCAGGTTCTTTTCGGCGCAATAGCCCTGACCGGTTGGGCCGCGCCAGGCCGGCCAATCGTCGGCCCGGCTTGCCAGGTTGCCCAGGCTCAGAAGAATCAGCATGGCAATGATGCGCTGCATGGTGGCCTCCGTATGAGTTGTCGGTTTCCAATTTTGACCAGGTGGATTGTCACTCCGTCACCGTACCGAATTGCCGATCGCCCGCGTCGCCCAAACCCGGCACGATGTAGCTGTGTTCGTTCAGGTGCGAATCAAGTGCGCCAAGGTAGATTGGCACGTCGGGATGCGCCTTCTGCAACACGCGCACTCCCTCCGGCGCGGCAATGATGGCGAGAAAGCGCAGCGCGCGGATGTTCCAGTCCTTGAGAATGCCCAGCGCCGCGACCGCCGAGCCGCCGGTCGCCAGCATCGGATCGACGACGTAGCACACGTCGAGCCGCGTGTGAGCCGAGAGCTTGTTGTAATAGGTGATCGGCTGCAGCGTCTTGTGATCGCGATAGAGCCCCAGGTGCCAGACTTGCGCCTCGGGGACCAGTTCGACGATCGCGTCCGCCATGCCGAGCCCAGCGCGCAAGATCGGCACCAGCCCGATGCGTTGCTGCAAACGCTGGGCACTGCAATCGGCGAGCGGCGTTGCAACCGTGTACGACTCGACGGCCAGATCGCGAGACGCTTCCCAGAATAGAAGCTGGGCGATCTCGCGCACGAGTCGGCGAAACTGCGGCGCCGGCGTCTCGCGATTCCGCAATTGCCCGACGCGATGCAGCAAGAGCGGGTGCTGGCTGGTGTGGATCGGGTTCATGATGCAACTCGTCCTCGATGAGCCGCGACCGTTAGGGGCGTTTCCGCCTCCGCTCCCACTCGAACGCGGCTCGGTAATCCCCATAGAAAAAAAGCCGCGAGATAGTTCTCGCGGCTCGTTGTTCATCCCAGCAACTCGTCGCTCAGCTGGCGACGATCTGCTTGATCTTCACCGACGTGTACGGCTGGCGATGCCCCTTGAAACGCCGTTGGTTCTTGCGGCGTTTGAAGTGCTGCACGTAGACCTTGGTGGAAGTAAACTCGACCACCTCGGCGACGACGCGCGCGCCATTGACGGTCGGCTGGCCGATCTTGGTGTCGGTTTCCTGCTGAAGCATGAGCACGCGATTGAACTCGATGTTGGAGCCGATTTGCACGTCGCGATAGTCGACCTTGACGACATCGCCTTCTTGAACGCGATACTGTCGGGAGCCGTCTTCAAAGATTGCGTACATGGGAGAAGTGCCCTTGTTCCTTGTTTTCGGTGCGGTCTGTGTGCAGATTACGATACGACAGCGCGGCGTCCGCGTCCAGTGTTTGCCGCTTGCGGCTCAACGTTCGCATGCGCGCACCCGAACGTCAAGCCGCAAGTGCTCATGCGTTTACCACTAATTAGTTCGCAAGCGCGGAATATTCCTTCTGCGTGAATTGTGAGCTATGGTTGGATAAGGCAGAGCGTTGAAAGCGGATGTCACGGAGGCGTTTGTTATTGGCCATGCCTATTATTTCCCTAACCAATTTTGTGGACGGCATTTGCGCAAGCCGGCTCTTGGACGCCGCGCAGCGCGACGAAGTGCGCCGGTTGAAGAAATCGGCGAAGGACGCGCGCGAACTTGCTCATGAGTTGCTGCGCCGCGATTGGCTGACCACATATCAAATCAACCAGATTTTTCGGGGCCAAGGCGCGGGGCTGACCCTTGGCCCATTTATTCTCTTGAATCGTATCGGCGAAGGGGGCATGGGGCAGATCTACAAGGCCAAGCAGAAACTCCTCCAGCGCATCGTCGCCTTGAAGGTCATTCGTAAGGAATGTCTCGACAATCCCAAAGTGATTTTGCGATTTCAAAGAGAAATCCGCGCGGCGGGGCAGCTGAGCCATCCGCATGTCGTGCGCGCTCTTGACGCCGACCAGATCAACGGCACCTGGTACTTCGCGATGGAGTACATCGACGGCCGCGATCTGGCGCAGCTCGTGAAGGAGAAAGGCCCGTTGCCGGTGGCGCAGGCGTGTGAGTACATCCGTCAGGCGGCGTTGGGGTTGCAGCATGCGTTCGAGCGTGGCCTGGTGCATCGCGACATCAAGCCGGCGAACTTGCTCGTCACCAAGGCGGTCTCCAGCGCTCGACACCGAGTGCGCGGGCGGGTCCCTCCTCAGCCACGCGATCGGAACGCGAAGCAATCGAGTGGCGCCTTGTCGCGCGTCGAGGGGCAGCACTATCCGTGGGGCATGGTGAAGATCCTCGACATGGGGCTGGCGCGCCGCGCGGGCCCCATCACGGGGCCCTTTACGCTGAATTTGACGATGATCGGCTCGGTGATCGGCACCCCCGATTTCATCGCCCCGGAGCAGGCCCGCGATTCGCATTCCAGCGACATCCGCGCCGACCTTTATAGCCTGGGCTGCACGCTTTATTTTTTGCTCGCGGGACAGCCGCCGTTTCCGCACGGCATGCCCACGGACAAGTTGCTCCAGCATCAGTTCAATCAACCGCAATCCGTGGTCGCCGCGCGTCGAGATCGACTGTTGAAGCTGAAGAAGGCACAGAATTCCTCACCAGGCACTCTGGACATCGATTCCAGGATTCCGCCGGCGGTCGTCCGTCTCTTGCAACGCATGATGGCGAAAAAACCGGTGGATCGTCACCAGACGCCTCTTGAGCTGGCCAATGAACTGCAAGTCATTCTGAAAAAAATGTCAAACGGCACGCTACCGATGGACGAGGCAGCGGACGACTCCACGGTCGAGCTGCCGGTGCTCACGGACGCGGATGCCGCAGGCGCGCCGACCAAAGTCGCAGTGGTCAAGGTCGCGAAACGGCCGATGCGCAGGCAAGAACGCGCGCGCGTCGTGCCGCTGGTGTTGGCGTCGCTGGGCGCCTGCGTGGCATTGCTGATTGGGAGTATGATTGCCGTCATCTTGAGCCGCGGTGGTTGATATGGGCTTCTCGTACCAAGGCTCTACGAAGAGGCAAGCGAGGCCGTTTGCCCCACGACAATCGGCGCGACGTTGAGTGTCGAACGAACCAGATAGGCGCGTTTGCCCTGGCTCTCGTAGTACGTGCGCGTCACCAATTCGCCAAGCAGACCCATCGAGATCACTTGCACGCCGACCAGCTCCAGCATGACGCTCAGGTGCAAGAGCGGATTGCGGATCATCGACGTGCCATCGACGCATTTGATGACGACCGTCGCAATCAAGCTGAGCAAACCGAGAAACATCGCCACCATGCCGGCCAGGCCCATCACGTGCATTGGCCTCGTCATGTAGCTCTGCATGAACTTGACGGTTATCAGGTCGAGCAGCACGCGGAAGGTGCGCGTGATGTTGTACTTCGTCTTGCCGGCGGTGCGCGGATGATGTTGCACAGGGATCTGCACGAAGGCCGCACCGGCGTCTTGAACGAGCACGGGAATGAATCGGTGCATTTCGCCGTAGAGCGACAGCGACTTGGCGAGCTCCTTGCGCAAGGCACGCAGAGTGCAGCCCATGTCCTTGACGTCGACGCCGGTTACTTTGCGTATCAGCCAGTTGCCGATCTGGCTGGGCAATTTGCGATTGATGAAGGTGTCTTGGCGCTGGGCGCGCATGCCGAAGACGGCGTCATAGCCGCCGCGCTGCAGCGTGTCGACGAGCATGGGGATGTCGGCCGGATCGTTCTGCAAATCGCCGTCGAGGGTGACGATGACGTCGCCTTGCGCATAGTCGATGCCCGCCTGCATGGCCGCCGATTGGCCAAAGTTGCGGCGCAAACGCACGACCTTGACGCGCGCATCGTGAGCAGCCAGCTCCGCCATCTCGAGATGGGAGCCATCGCTGCTGCCGTCATCGACGAGGATGATTTCGTAGGACCTATCGGACGGCCGCAGCGCTTCATCGAGGCGCTCATGCAGCTTTGTGATGTTCTCTCGCTCGTCCTTGATCGGTATCACGATCGATAGATCCATGATTGTCGACCCCTTTATCGTCAGGAGTGTTGGTTGTCTGCGCCTTGGGATACGCGCCGAAGAGATAGACCAGGCCGCCGAGGAGACTGACGGCGACGCTGGTGGCAAACCACAGGAATGCGAACGTGTTCGACGTGCTCTCGTTTACGCTCAGTTCGGCGAGAAACAGGTAGGTGCCGAACTCGCGCACGCCCATGCCGTTGACGCTGATGGGCAAAAGCGTCAGCAGCGCGACCATTGGGCCAAGGATGCAGTAGTAAGCGACGGGCACTTCCAGACCGAGGCTCCCGCCGAGACACCACAGGCAGCCGACGCCGAGCACCTGGACGAGGATGGAGGCGAGCGTGGCGCCGGCGATGACTCTGGGAACGCGCATGATTTCGAGTACGGTCTGCAATTGTTGACGTAGATTGGCAGGGAGCTTGTCGATGCCGCGCAGGAACAGCAGCGCCGCGCTGCCGAGAACGGCGACGCCGGCGATGCTCCAGACGCTCGCCGTGATCCACATGGGCAAAGGCACGGGTGAGATCAGGACGCCGACGCAGGCCATGGCGATCAGAATGAGCAATCCGTTCAGGCGTTCCAGGGCGACGCTGGCGAAGGCGGCGAGCTTGCGGCCCGAGGCGCCGTCCAGGTACCAGACCCGCATCACGTCGCCGCCCACCGACGTGGGCAACAGTAGATTGAAATACATGCCGATCAAGTAGAACGCGTTGTACTGCATGAGCGTGTGCTGGAATTGCAGTTCGCGGGCGAAGATCTGCCAGCGCATGGCGCATGCCAGTTGAATTAGCAAGGCGATGACGACGGCGCCAAACCACAGGCCATAGTTGAGGTTGGCGAATTTCGCCCCCACTTCGCCCCAGTTGGTGCGCCAGGCGATGACGCTCAACAGCACGACGCTGACGGCAATGCGAATGTATTTACTCACGGATCGTCAACTCCTCTTCCCAGGGTTCCGAACCAGTCTGATGAAACCAGCAATGTCCTTCCTCGATCATGTCCACCATCAAGTAATAGCGCCCCGCTTTCGGCAAGGGGGGAACGATCAACAGCAGGTCGAGTTTTTCGTTCGGCCCCACTGCGCGATCGAACATACCGGCTCGGCCTTCGTGGACGATGTTCGCGCGGGCTTCGTCGAGGACCTTAAACGCGACATGGTATCCCGCAGTCTTGAGCGCCCGGAAGTGCCAGGCCGCGCTGGTCGTATTGCGCAGGACGACGCGGTACTGGATCGCCTTGCCGGCACGCGGTTCGCCGCCAAGCCGCTCGACTTTTTCGAAATGCGCGTCGCACGCGCCGCCGCGATATTCGTGTAGGACCCAATGCCGAAACTGCGCGGGGGCATGCTCGACGCCGGTCGCCGACAGCCAGTCGGCGTAGAGCTGAACGAAGCGGTCAAGCCAGGCGGGCTTGCCAAGGGCGACGTGCCCGTAACGCGGGCCGAGCTGGGAACGCGCGGCGGCAAAAGATTGATCGTCGAGCAAAAGCTTGGCCGTCATCGCCGCGATCCCAGTGCGATCCGCGCCATGGCGGCAGTGGACGAAGATCGGCGGCTGGGCGCGGTCGAGAATGTCGATGAGCAACGCCATTTCATGGCGTGAAGGATAATGGACTGCGGAAAACGTGACGTCGTGCAACTCAACGCCGCGCCGCTGGCACACGGCCGCCTGGTCGCGATACCATTGGTCTCGATAACAGCAGCCGCGCGTGTTCAGCACCGTGCGTATGCCGTAGCGGTCGATCAGTTGTTCGAGAGAGTGCGCGGAAGGTTGGGCGCCGCGGTAGAGTCGTCCCGGAATGACTTCATGGACGTTGCCAAGAAGATAGAGCTTGCAGAGAACCCACGTCGGCCAAACAAGGAGCGCCGCCACGCTGAGACGGATCAGCCGGTAGCGCCAGATGGGCCGCAGTCGAGTTGGCGCAAGCGCAGCTTGATCAGGCGGCGGCTCCGCGCAGACGGTTTGGCTCATGGACATCCTTGTGCGAGCACCCTTGCATCCCTGCGCAGGATAGCATGCCATAACGCGAGAAAAGAGGATAGGCCGAGTTTGGGCTCGGGTACCCCCGGGGTGTACGACATGGTTTGCAGCTGAGGGTTTGGGTTTGGTATGCTTGTGGCCGAAGTTCCTTGACACAGCAATGAGTTCGGACACCCCGCGAGAAAGGAGCCAGGGATGGCCAGGAAAAAAAAGGTTCTGCCAGCGTC
>SXGS01608733.1_pt1 | contig 19001 bp, 16 predicted proteins | sample 3174681 | NCBI WGS metagenome assembly SXGS01 (sample SAMN11356861, study PRJNA531348) | freshwater metagenome | isolation source: freshwater sample F1-80 | place: China: Fuxian Lake, Yuxi | collected 2017-12-25 | reverse complement strand
CCAAACGCGAACCTGCCTACCTGGTGATTTTGGTGAAATATCACACACGGCGCAACGATCAGGCCTACCGCTCCCATCGTAAACGCCGCCTCAAAGAACTCAAAAAATGGAAATCCCTCAAAACGTCGCTGTAGTGCTAATTGGTTTGTGACGACGAAAACTGCTTTAGCTGGACTGTCATGTTTGGTTGCTACCGTGTGGTCCGCAAGTGCGTTGCCCTATACGGTGCGCGATCAGAACAACCTAAATGCTGGGACTATCTCCGCATTCACAGATCTGACCAAGACGGCTGCCCAATATTACGACTACTCCGCGTTGGTTGCCCATATTCCGGCCCCGCCGAACGGCCCTGCTTTAGCTAATACTCGTGCGAATGTTTTTCTATTTAACGGGTCTGATGGACTCTCCCTGATCACATTGTTCCAACCCCCAGTCGGTGGGGATGCCGATTGGAAGATCTCGGTGGCCTCCTCTGGCGATCCCGTGGTTCGCGTTGCGGATGATGCCGGTGAAATTGCAAAATCGTTCGACGGCGTTGGTCTCGACATTTTTTCGGCATCGTGGCGATGGGGTTCCACGGCCGACGGAGCAGCCATTGGCGCTCTGGTCGGGCCTTGGTCGGCGTTGTTTCAGCAGAACGTTCTCCCGGCAAACCTCGGTGGGTTTGACACTATCGCTGGTGTCCGGGTCCACAGTGCCGATGGGTCGGTGATCAATCTTCCAGCAAATTCGACTTCGAATCCTTTCCCCAGCTTCCGAATTTCCGTTCCTGAAGCTGGTTCCACGGTCGCACTGTTAGGCAGTGGGTTGATGGCGCTACTTTCTTATGGCGCCTGGAACCGCAGATCCTGATTTGCTTGCGATTCTTTGTTGCCTTCAGCTGAAACAGCCGTAAGCGCTTAGTTGCGAGGCTTCTTCGGTGGAACCTTTTTGATCCCCTGCTTGGTCGTTTTCGATGAAGATTTAGGGCCTGGTTTCGGTGCGCGTTCGGCTTTCACTACAAACTGGACGGGCGATGAGGCTTGGGCGGATCTTCCGAGTGTGGCGATCACCTGAACTTGGTGTAGGCCTGGAGGGAAGTTTCGCAGTTGGAATCGGTAGCGCCCGTCGGCGTCGGCGGTGGTTTGGCCGATCAACTGATCGCTCCAAAATAGGCGGACGAGGCTGCCGGGTTCTGCAATGCCTTCCACATCCCCTAATCGGTCCCGCCAGAACAGCGTGTTCGGGGCGGGGGATTCAATCCGGGTGGGGCGCATGAGGGGTTGGGTAGGCGGCGTAGGAACCGGCACGGCCGAGCCCTCGCGGTAAGATGGCCTTGTGCGTATTGGCGGGGTTGGAAGTGGAGTCGAGGTGGAATGGACGGGTCGACGCGCTGGGGGAAGGGAAGGAGTCAACGCGAGAGCCACGATTAATCCAATGAGTATTGGCGGCACCAGCATTAAGTGCCAGCGGTCAAAGGGATCCACCCAGTTTCGAAACAGCGCGGCGGGGTTCATCGATTAAAGCAGCCTGGGCTCAATTGGATCGTTGGCAGATCGGGTACTGCCTTTTCGACTGGCCGGGAGAGATGCCAAGGTGGCTTTGAGCGATGCCAACTCTGCCGCCAGTTCATTTCGGTCGCGGCTGACACGGTCCAGGTCGGCTAAGATGGATTCGGTGGTGGTCCTAGACTCTAGGGGCGAGGACTGAGCGTGTAGTGGTTTTGGAGCAGGGTTCGCAGCCTCTTCGGTGGTCGGGGAAGGTACTTGGAGCTGTTCGTTTAGAGATTCATTGGCTTTCAACAAGGAATCCATCTCCTCCCGCAAGGCTCGATTCTCCTCCTGAATGCGGCTTAATTCCTGCGAGCGGGCCGCGAGATCCTTTTCCAGTTGGGCGTTGCCGGTATTCTTGCTGTCCGTGGCGACGCGTGAGGATTGGAGTTGGGTGCGGAGCGCGGCGATTTCCTGTTCCAACGGTTTGATGGAAGCCATGGAGCTGGAAAGTTGCGCCGAGACACGGCGCGATTCATCGGACAGGCGGTGATTTTCGGCGGCCGCTTCGTTGAACGTTTCTTGGTACTGCTCCGCTTTGATTTCAAATTCGGCAAGTTGCTGCTCACGTTGCTTGATGAGAGACTCCAAAGAGGTTCGTAACCTGAGCTCGCGCTCCTGGGCCAATCGGGCGGTCTCCAATTGTTCCTTCAGTCGCTGACGTTCGGTATCGGCTGAACTCAGTGCATTCGCTACGGATTCACGCTCGGATTCCCGTTGAGCAAGATCAGCCTTGAGCGCCGAGATGGTGCTGTCGCGAGATCCGAGAGCGGTCTGCAGACTTTGACCGACGCTCTGAGCGGTGGCGACGCCGGCTTGCAGTGCTATCCGCTCTCCTTGCGCGGCTTTCAATGCTGCTTCCAATTCAGCAGACCGGTTTTCCCAGTGTTTGGCTCTCTCCTGAAGTGTGGCAATTGCAGCATCCCGTTCTCGTATGTGCCAATCAGGGGAATTATCGAAACTGGACGGTGAACCCGAAAATGGCTGGGCGGTTTCGGAAGTCAGACGATTTTGAGCGGCTTGGGCGGCGGCTGAGTGGGTGAGAACCTCGGCTTGGGCAATCGCCATAAGCCCGCGTACGCAATGGAGGTCGGACTCAAGGCTTTGAGTCTTCTGCTCCGCGGCAGTCTTAGCGCGTTGGACCGCTTCGAGCAGATCGGACTTGGACCGCAGATCGGTTTGGGTGCGCCCGAGGTTAAAGCGGGATTCCTCCAGATCACGGGCTTGTTTGGCTATTTGCGCTTCCTGCTCAAAGTAGCGACTGCGAAAGAACAGGAGGCCCAAGATCCAGTGCACGGTCCAACCCACGACAAACGCCAGCGCCAGCACGAGTATCGGGTTTTGGATAATTACATTTTTCATGGATGATCGCGGCATTCGAAGGCTAAAACCTGGAAACGCGAGTTGCCCGCCGTCGATCTGACGCAAAATCTTGGACGCTTAAGTTTTTGCGCATCTCGAATCCGCTCAATTTGCGTTTCCAGGTTACTGAGCGCGTTCGGATTCTTGAAGTGTTATCAGAACGCGACAGACGTGCAATGCAGACGAGACAGCGTGTCGTTGAGAATTGGTTTCAGGCGATCGCCCCGCCCTTAATTCCGCTGGGTTCGAGGCCAGAGAAAGAGCAGGACAAGAAACGCGATAAAGGGCATTGCCCCGGCCACCGCAAATCCAAGGTCGAAAGAACCCGTGCGATCGACGAGGCGGCCGTAATATTTTTGGGCGGGTGATAGCGCCCAAGCAGCGACTCCGCCGAGACCACTGATCGTGCCCTGATGGCGCGCGGGAAAATCCTGAGTGAGGGCGTGATAAATAGGAAAGACGCCCAAGGCGCCAGCCCCCATGATCATGAGCATGATGAGGAGCCATGGGCCATGTGGGGTAAAAGCCGCAACCACCGCGAGGGCGCTCAAAATGGCGCAAGTGCCGAAGGCGGTGAGTCTCGACCCGTGAACGGTGGCGCCACGTCGATGCAGCCAGAGAGTGAGTGCACCTGCTCCGATGACGCCGATATCGGTGGCGACATAGAAGAAGGGAAGGAACTCGAGGACTTGTTTTTCAGTGTAGCCACGGCCCTCCTGCAGAACTTTTGGGAGCCACGCCCTGAGGAGTTGCCACCAGGTGTTAATGAGGGCAATAACGACAAAAATGACGAGCATCCGGCGGCTGAAGATGGCAGACCAAAGGGAATCGTTGGGATGAGTGGGGGTGTCTTCGGTGGTATTGCCGACAGCATTCGGTTCGGGCTTGCCTGGATTGCGGGTTGGCAAATCCTGAGACCGAATCAGTGCAAACCAAGCCACGATCCAGAGAAGGCCGGCCGCACCGATAATTTGAAATGCGGGTCGCCAACTCTCGGGTTCTGGGGTGAGCAAGAACCTCATCAGCAGGGGCGTGATAATCGCGCCGATGGAAGTGCCACTTTGAAGCACGCTGTTTCCCATGGATCGGTCACCGGGTTCCAGCAGCCATCGAGTGGTCTTGATGGCACATGGCCAGTGGCCACCCTCGAATAATCCCAGGGCAATTCGGCAATAGAGTAATTCTTGATAATTGCGCGCGAACCCAGTCATGAATCCGGCGGCAGACCAGAGAAATAACGCGCTGGGGTAGACCCAACGAACCGGAAAGCGATCGGCGATGAGGCCAAAAAGAAGCGAGCCAGTGGCAAATGCCAGACCGAAGCCCGTCTCAATGTTTCCGTAGTGTTCCTGAGTGAGTTGAAACTGGGCCGTGATACGTGTCGCGATGGTCGAGAGCGTAACACGATCCGTGTAGTTAATCGTGGAAGCGCACAACAACAGGCCGCAGATCCACCATTTCCACGCAGTCGAGCGTGGTTTGGAATTTGACGAGGGAGATGCGGTCATCGGGAAATGCCTCGTCGCTTTGGCTAAGAACCGTCAGTTGTTGCTAACGTTACGGCGCGGGCGCAGGAGGATGACCTTTTTGTCACTGCCTTCGACCTCGACGCTGTGGGTTTCGATATCGGGATCTTCCTTGAGACATTGGTGAACGATCCGCCGATCGAAGGCGTTCATAGGTTCCAACTCGATAATGTCACCAAAGCGGCGAACCTTTTCGGCGGCGTCGTGTGCCCGCTTGATCAGTTGTTCGCGTGCCTGTTGACGATATCCGCCGACGTCCAGCATGACTTTGGGAGTGCGGTCGTCTCCCCGGAAAAGAATGCGGTTCAGAAGATATTGGAGGTCGCCCAAGGTTTGACCTTGGCGTCCTATCAATCGGCCGGGGTCATCGCTCTGGATGTCCAGCATGAGTTGTTCTTCGACCATTTGTTCTTGGACGGACACCTCGAAACCGAGGTGTCCAAGAAGGGTTTGAAGGGTCGCTTTCGGGTCTTGAGGGGTCTTCGTATCGGAGGACATGGGCGTCGTCAGTCTGTGGGATCTGGTTGGCGAGGAAATCGGTGGGAAATAAGCGATGTGGGAGTCGTTGGTAGCGTGAATCGTCGTCCGGCGGTTAGCGGTGTTTCTTACCGTGGCCCTTCTGGACGGCCAAGACCGGGGTCATGTCAGGAAGTGGTTCGCGTCTGCTGAGGTACATCTGGAGGATGGTTATCAGGTTTGAGACCGTCCAGTAAAGTGCCAACCCGGCGGCGTAATTGTAGAAGATGAAGAGAAATGCCAGCGGCAGGTACTTGATCATCTTCTGCTGCATGGGGTCCATCTGTGGCGATGGAGGCGTCATATGGGACTGCAGGAACGCGGTGCCGAGATAAATAATCGGCATCAGATTGAATGGCATTCGAAGCAACGGGATTTCGAAGAGCGTATCCGGCGCGCTCAAATCGCCCATCCATAGAAAGGCTGATCCGCGCAACTCGATGGCGGTTCGCAGCATGGTGAACAAGCCAAAGAAGATCGGGAGTTGGAAGAGCAGCGGGATGCAGCCAGTGATGGGGTTGACACCGTATTGTCGCTGCAATTCCCAGGACTTGGATTGCATCGCTCGAGGGTCCTCCTTGTACTTCTCCTGGATGGCTTTGAGCTGAGGTGCCAGTGCCTGCATTTTTTTCGACATGCGGAAGTTGGCCATGCTGAAGGGCCAAAATACGCCGCGGACGATGACAGTCAGGGCGATGATGCACAGTCCGTAATTCAGGTGGAGGCTGTTGTGCAGGAAATTCATCATCACCAAGAGCAACTTGGCGAAAGGCCCGGAAAAGCCGGTGTAATCCATGACAAGATCGATCCGGTTCTCCATCCGAGAGAGCGGGAGATATTCCTTGGGACCGGCATAGGCGGTGAAGACTCGTTCGATCGCCTGGCCTGGAGCGAGGGTAATGGCTGGAAAAATCAGTGCGGTTTCGGCGCCGGCGGGATTGGCCAGGGCTTGATTGTCAACCGCCAGTTGCTCCGCCGGGGGAGGAGGCAGAGCAATGCGTCGGGAGACGACATTGGTGGCTGGGGAGTCGGGAACGGTAATGAGGGTGAAGAACTGATTATTGATGGCGGCCCAGACAACATTACTGGCGCCTTCAGTCGCCATTTCAATAGGCTTGGAAGGAATGCAGAAAAAACCAGGAGTAGGAACCCAGCCGAGGACCTGTCGTGCTTTCGAGCCATCGTACCAATAAAGACCCATCATGGTCCCATCATCATGGGCGTTCATGGGGGTGGCGGTGCCAATGTTCCATTCCTGCTGGGGCACAGAGAGGGCCTGGCCGGAGGTGTTTTCGAGGCGCAACTTCGCTGTGAACTGATAATTGGTCAGCAGCGTGAATTCCTTGAGGACGCGAATGCCATTCCCGACCTGCTTCTCGGCACGAACGACATTGCCTTGGCGGGATAGGACGTAGTCGGCATCGCCGTCCAATCCGTTTCCGAGGCTGTACGCCGGGGTTAGAGCCTGATGATTGAGGGCGGCGAAGTTGGTTCCAGCGAATCGTTTATGAGGGCCAAAGGCGATCGATTCCGGGTGAGCCTTGAGTTCGATCTTCTGGATGCCGCCGCCGTGAGACGTGAATGTTGCACGGAAGACGTTGTTTTCGAGAACTTGGGTCTGGGCCGGGGTGGTGGGTTTGGTGGTAGCTGTCGCCGAGGCTAGGGGTTGAGCGGGAAGACCGCTAGTGCTGGTGCTTGGCGCCTGCGCATTGGTGCCTACCGGTTGGACTTGAGGTTGTATGTTACCTGCTCCCGTGGCTCCTGGATTTGGAGTAAGGAATTTGGGGGCGACGATGAACCAACCCACCATCAGCACGAAGCAGATGGAAACAGCGATTTTTCCGGTGCGATCCATGAGTGCGATCAGTGGTGGACGGTAGAGGAGTGAGAACGGAGCTCTGCGCGCGCACAGATGGGAACAAGGTCAACGCCTTGGCCACCCCATGGGTGACAGCGGCAGAGTCGGCGCAGTGAGATCCAGCCACCATGGAACAATCCATGGACTTCGATGGCCTCCAGTGCATAGGCGCTACAGGACGGATAATAGCGGCACCCCGCGGCGGGACCGAACAGAACGTACTTTGCTGGGGAAAGGATCCATCGGTAAAGTTGTATGCAAACCATTGCTGCCGTGCGCAGCGGATGATGGAGCCAACGACGAGTCGGTCGCCAGGATCGAGGCGAAAAACCCCTGAGCTCCGTTGGGGAAAGGGCGCTCATTAAAGTCATTGGCTTGGTCATGATGGATTTGCTTTCCCGATTTCGCGTCTGGCGAGGCGTGCCTTGCGGAGTGCCTCCAAGTAATCTTTTTCCACGGCGGCGAAGGGGCGACCTACGATAGAATTTCTGGCGATCAAAACCAAATCAACTGGTAAGACCAGCTGCGTTTGATGTTGTCGAAAGGCCTCGCGCAGCAGGCGGCGAGCTCGGTTGCGAGCGACGGCATTTCCGATGCGTTTCGAAGTGATGACGCCAACCCGAGAACTGATAGCTTCGGGTAGGAGACGCCAATTGAGAATAAGGCACCCTTGAACTACCCGCTGACCCTCCCGTTTGATGCGGGAAAAGTCACCGCCACGTTGGATTCGGTAATTTCGAGGAAGGCCAAGAGAGGCCACTTGAGAAAAATCAAACCGGCGTGAGGCGTTTGCGCCCCTGGCGACGGCGATTGGAAAGGATGGTGCGGCCGGCCTTTGTGGCCATGCGAGAACGGAACCCGTGCTGCCGCACACGGCGGATCTTGGAAGGCTGATACTGACGTTTCATAGCGTGTCGAAATCATTTCCCCGCCGGGCGGGGAGCGGAGGACACTAACAGGGACGGGGGGTGCGTCAAGCACCAGGGACGCGACTTAAGTCGAGGTTCTTCAAATACCACTGGATGAACCCTTGTACATTGTACTCCTTGTAAGTCGAGTAGGGTCCCGGTCGGAACGCCTTGGAGCTCACGCCCTTCTGTTGGCGCTCGCAGATCAACCAGTCCTGTTCACTCGTCAATTGCCAGAAAGGCAAAAGCCTGGCCAGGGTGTAATCTCGCCCTTCCACGGCGTTTTCGTCTACTAACCACCAAACCCGGATAGCCGTTTCCGTGGGGCCAACCGGGAGTAGGCGGGTGCTTACCCCATGGTCGCTGCTGGAATGATTCCAGTAATTGGGTAACGTACGAATCCGAAGTGTCCCGACCTCCACCTCCTTGTAGTCCCCCATCAATGGGGCTACCGGCCGTCCATCCATGGATTCGGTCACCCACCCATCAACCAACGGCGTTCGGTTGGCGCTAAACCAGATACCTCGTTCGGCATCAGGGAACGGGGTCATTCCCGTTTGGCTATGCGTCGGGATTCCCGCCGCCACCCACTTCTCGGCAGTGCGCTGCGAGGCTTCTAGCATTTCCTCCCGAATGCGGGCGGACGTGTCGTCTTGATTGTAATGATCAAAATTGGCTTTGATGTATTGGGGGTGATTGACGTTGCAGTGGTAGCATTCGCGATTGTTTTCCCAAACCAATTTCCAGTTGGCGGAGACGAGGTAGTCCACCGACTTGGCTATCTTGGCCTTGCGGAATCCCTGGGGCTTGAGCAACGGAGCCAGGCAGTCACGGGCGGTTTCGAAAGGGGAAGGGGTGGGACTTAAGTTGATAAATACCAATCCCTCGACCTCGCATGCAGCGGCCCGGGACAAACCGAAGTCATCCTTTCGAAGCGATTCTTGCATCCCGCGCCAAGCCACCAGTCTCCCGTCGAGACCGTAGGCCCATTGATGGTACGGACAGACGAGTTTGGCGACATGCCCGCAAGGTTCGGTGCAGATCACCGAGCCACGATGTCGACAGACGTTGTGAAGTGCGTGGACCGTTCCGTCCTCAGCGCGAATCACCACAATGGGGTCTGGGCCGACATCCAGGGTAACAAAGTCTCCGGGTTTTGGCAGTTCGCAGGAGTGAGCTGCAAACAGCCACCCCTGCCGCCAAATGGCATCCAGGTCTCGTTCATAGACATCGGGCGAGGTGTAGAACTCGCGCGTCAGCGCGTACCCTTCATGATGAGATGCCAGCAGGCGGGACAATTCCGGATCCGAGTCCAGGCCGGTCGATCGCTGCGATGGGATGACGGACGGTGTCATACGTTCGATTGGGAAGGACTGAAACAGGAGCGCGATTGAAAAGCAACCGCCGCCACCCTGTTGGCAGGGCTAGCGGCGGTGCGGGAATCTGCTCGGATTATTTCTTCAGGCGGAGGAATGCATTTTCGGCGCCTGGAGACATTGAATGGGTGTTTCCTGAGACATTTGGCACCGGTTGCCAAGAGCCGGGTGCCGCCGTGGGGGAGAACTCGAGTTTGTACCCCGAGGCGTCCGCCGGCCAGCTGATGGTCACCTGGGCGCCCGTCCGCGCTATCGACAACGAGGGCGCGGTGACGGGAACCGTGCCGATGCTGTACAGGCCGAAGTCATCCAGGCCCCAATACCAACTATCCGTACCGGCATGCGCAAATCGGAAGCGAACGGACTTTTGATTGTCGGCAAGGGGTATGGGATAGAGTTCGACGCGTTTGGAGTCGACGGCATTGTCTTGAGCCCTGGCCTGGATGAATGGCGCCAATGCAGGAGTCACTGCGGCACCTATAAACGAACCGTACGTGCCATAGAGGGTTTCACCTGAGTCGGGATCCAAGTAACGGGCGATGTCTCCAGCTTCGGTGTTAAAGGTGGCCTCGGCGTCCACGGTCACGACCCCGGTAGTTGCGTCGGTGATCTTCACGATATCGGGGTTGTCCAGAAGATAGAAGATCGGCAACCAAGTCGAGCCCTGGTCAATGCTGTACTCGAGACTGGCGATACTGTCTTGGTTTTGCTCCCAAAGGCTCTTGAAGGCGACGTGCACGTTCGAGCGTCCGGTGAGGTCGTAATCGCGAGTAACGAGGTAAAGTATCTGGCTGCGACCGTTGCGATAGCCCGAATTGGCAAACAACATGCGTCCACTCGCCAGGGGGCCACGCAGGACCGAGCCGTTCAGCACAACCATGGGATTCGGGCTGAGAACCCGTCGATAATCTGCTTCCCAAGCATCTTCATTGTCTGGGTTGCTGTAAGTGACGAAGGACCCCAGGAATCGATTGACGTCGATGGCGGTCCAATTCACAAACGCCGCCGAGTCTAGGTTTCCGAAATCGAGGTCTTCGTTGGTTTTTTCGGTGAGATTACGGCGCGTCCAATTTGGGGGGATTTCGCCCTCGGCGATGTTATCAAAGTTCTCGAAGGTTCCTGGGATAGGTTCGGGTAGTTTGATGTTATTATAATTCGCGATGGTGAACGTGGACTCGGCGATGAATCCTTTCGAGGCACTGTCCTTGAAGGAGAGTTTGAATCGGTGGGTTGAGTTGGGGAGCGGTGCGCTGGGCAACGCAAACGACACCTGGATCAACTGGTTGGTTTGATTCGCGAAATGGACGACGACTACGTCATCGAATTCCAAGCGGATAGTATTTAGTACGACCTTGGTGGTGCCGTTGGTAATGTTGGCACTAAAGATCACTCCGGGCGGCACATTTACGGATTGATGGGCGGGCGAGACGGAAAGAAATCGCGGTTCGGAGCCTGCAACTGCTTCGGTGAGCACAAATGATTGGCTGGACAGAACGGTGTAGCCATCGTTCTCCAGGAGGTAGGCTACCCAGTTGCCTGGCGTTGGCAGGCCAGTGGGGAAACTGAGAGTGCCTTGATTGACGGCGGTGTTGCCGTCTCGCGTGCCATCCAGGTAGAACCAAAGGGTGGAGCTGACGCCATTGGCGCCAGGTACCTGGCCTTCCTTGTAAATGCCGACCCAATCCTTGGTGTTACCCGGGGCGTTAAAGAAGCTGACGGAAAAGGCTTGGCTGGTGGCGACTGTTCGTTGAAGCCGGACAAGGGGCGTGGTGGGTTCGAGGACTGTGAAATTGGTTTGCGCCAGGATGGTGTAACCATCGTTTAGCAAAAAGTGGGCGGTCCAGGTGCCTCCGAGCGCCAGCCCGGGCAGGTTGACGGCGCCCTCCTTGAGACCAACCGTGCCGTTGCGAGTGTCGTCGACATAATCCCAGCGGGTCGATCCGACACTTCCTGGAACGACTTCCTCGGGGTAGACGCCGATCCAGTCTTTGGTGTTGCCGGGGCCACCATTGAAGAAGACATTGAACGCTTCGTCTGGGAAATAAGCGGGATACTCCGTGACGAGCGATTGGCCGGTCAATGAGGCGGCGGTGCTGAGCAGGCCAGCCAATGTCAGTTTTTTGAATAGGTCGGCGAGTGAGTGGGTTTTGGGTTTCGGGTTTAGTCTCATAGATCGGGTTGGGTTAATCCGGGGAGCAGACGACCGGGGTGATGCCATTGGTGGTGGGTTGTGCCCATTCGGAGGCGATACGTTCGCCTTCTGGGCTGGCAAGTGAATGCCACGTGGAATCGGTTGGGCGCTTTACCAAACGCTGGTGCTGTGCTGCCGCACGCCCCATGGCCGGTGAGTTGCCAGAGGCGCGAGCTTCCTCCAATTGTTGCTTCAATTCCGGCGAATACATCTCGAGATAGGCGACACTCCAGGACGTTTTGTCCTCGGGTTTACCGGTGGTCGAAATGACCACAGCGCGAACGGCGTCGTGGGTTTCGTCGTTGACCCCTCGGATCGGAGGCATCGAACTGCGGTCCGCCGTGAAGAGTTTCTTCTCGGACAAGTCGTAGAAAAATGCCTTTTCGGATATTCCGTCGTTCGACTGAAAGAACCGCCAACTCAAGAACCCGGCGACACAGAGGAGCACAGCGGCGATGCCGAGCTGGCTGGAATTGGAACGGTCCATGGAGGTTAAAAGCGCCATGTTAGGGAATGAACCCAATCAGTGAGGATCGGACTGGGCGGACCACCAGCATTCGCTCGTATTGCAGGGGATGCGTGCGGGATCCAGCAATTCGGCGTGGCCATCCGCGGCGCCATAATTAGAACGCCGGTTGTGGCGAACAGCTCCTTTGTCGCCTTGCGCCAGCCGATTGAACCCTGGAGCCCGGTTATCACCCAGTTCCTTCCAAATCCACCATCGGTCCTGTGGCCAACCACCGGTCACGTCGCTGTGGCCGTCGCCGAAGAGTAATACGCGGGATGGCGATTCGATCATGCTCGAGCGGCAGAGGCTATTTTCATAACCGACGGGTCTGCCGAAGGGTGGCTGGGCGCCTCCCTGAGTCCAATGAACATTAACGGCTCCAATTCCGCTGGGGATATCGATTTCTCCGGAGACGATCTGGCCAATCACCCAGGGGCTGGGTGTCTTAACACTCGCGGCTTTGGCGTTGGCGTAGACCTCCACTTTTTCGGCGGGACAATCGTAGACCTTGGGGCTGCGACCGACGTACTGAAAAAGATGGGATCGCCAGCTGGATTCGACGGAAGCACCGTTCACGGTGTAGCGAGCTTGAATGGGAGGTAGCCATTCCTGATTGTCACCCATATAGAGCTGTGTCGCTAGGGACAGTTGTTTCTGGTGATTGAGGCAAGCGATTCCGGTCGCGCGGGACTTGGCTTTGCTGAGCGCTGGGAGAAGCATGGAAGCCAGCACGGCGATGATGGCGATGACCACTAGGAGTTCGATCAACGTGAATGCGGCGTGTGCCAGTGGCGCGGCTGAATCAGCCATGAACGACCGAGTGAGCGATCTTCCGCATCTCATAGTGTTCTAACGTTTCACGTATTCTCGCCATGAAGCCGACTTAGCGCCAGTCGCCTGTTCGGGTTGTTCGCGCCACGTTTCTGGCGCTACTGGGAGAGTTGCTCTGATCTGTGGCTATCTTGTGAATACTATCAGGCAGTCTGGTGAAATTCAGCGCTGTTTGGCGGACCCTTCGGAAGAGACCCTGCGTTGTTCGCGAATGACTCTCCAAAAATAGAGAGCACTCGACAGCAGGCAAGTGACGCCTAAAGCACACATGAACCAAGTGAATCCTTTGAAGAACCCGAACCGTGACTGGTCCCCGGCTACTAAATCTTTATAGAGTTGGATTCCAACCGATCCCGTGTACCCAATAGCGTCGGCAAGGTAGATGGCGAAAACGGCGGTGCCGACGACTCGCGTGGAGGCAATCAGGCGGTCAAAGAGGACTGAACCATAGGGCACATAGGCCAAGTAAGAACCCAATCCGGTCAGGATCATCCACCAAAAACCGGTGATCCAACCCGCTTCCAACAAGGCGGTACTCACGCCGAGTAGAGCGGTGCCACCGGCCATGATGCCAAAGGCTGCCATCAAGCCTCTCCGATTGTCTTTCACGAGGTTTAGCAACGCCAGAACCAACATCACACCCACCGTCACGATGGTTTCTGCCTGGGTGATGATGGCCTTATTGGTTTTGTACGGATAACCCAAACCGTCAAAGATCTCGACTTGATAGTTATCACGAAAATCGCGGTAAGCGGTCAGGAAAAAATAGGCGATGCAGAGCAGGGCGAGGCCGAAGGCGAACTGGCGGACGAACGCCAATCGATCGGTATGCTGCATGGGTTCGCGTTCCACCCGTTCGGCGATGTCGCCGGCATTGGGTCTCGGGAGAGAGTTGAGCATCCAAACCGCCGTTAAGAAGATGGGCACAAAGTGGAAACCGGCGATGGCGGGCATCCAACTTTCGCTCACTTGACCCAAGGCATTGGCTAGCCAGGGTCCAACGATAGGGACCGGTTGCCACCAACCCGCGACGGTGCCTTCCATGAGTGCGCGGCCGAAGTCTTTGACAACGCCGCTAGCCACGATGAAGGACAAGGACAATCCGGCGAGGAGGATTTCGGAAGAGCGCCGCCCCTCTAGATACCAGACTACCAGACCCCACACCATGCCGAGTGGGAGGCCATTGAGAAAAATCGGGATGATTTTCCAGGCGCCTGGCACGATTCCGTAGGCAATCAAGGCGAGTTGAGCCCAGGACACCAAGAACAGGAGGGTGACGGCGCGGCGATGAGGCTTAATCTCGGAGCAGACCTTGATGCCAACGTATTTCGAGAGGGCGTATCCGAGGATTTGACTGATGACGATAGCGGTTTTGAGGGCGACGTTTGTGTCCAGGAACAATTGGCCTTGGAAGGTTGCTGCCGCGAACGGTTTTCTAAAGGCGTACATGGCGAAGTACGTCGAAAAAGCGGCGACCACAGCGAACAAGACGAATACCGGGGCCGGCGCACGCTCGAGCCATTGCGTGAGGCGGGACGGGGACTTGGCAGGGTTGGAATTCACATCAGATCAGGGGGGATGGAAGCGGAGGACCCTGGCTGACGGCAAGGCTTGAACCGATTTAAGTGTGTGACAATTGGTCGAGATTTACTCCTGACGTCGAAATGGCACGAAAATCTCTTGGAGGGAATTACCGCCAAGGTGCCCACCAAATCCTTTCGAAAGACGTAGGGTTGGTTATCCACCTTGTGCCAAGGCGCGGCGTCGGGCTGCGAAACGTTTCACCAGTTCATCGGCGATGACTCCTAGGAGGATCACAGCGCCTATGATGGCAAACTCGATGTTGTTTCGGTTGGTGACAAGAGTGATCATATTGCGCAGCACTTGCATGAGGGCGGCTCCGACGATGACGCCGACAATGGTTCCTTCGCCGCCGCGCAGGCTGCATCCCCCCAAAACCGCGGCTGCGATGGCGTACAATTCATAGAAATTGCCGAAATCCACCGGCTGAGCCGAATTGACATCGAGTACAAACAAAAGGCCACCGAGCCCGGCGAGTGCGGAACTGATGATATAGGCGAGGATGACCATTCGATCCGTGTTGATGCCACTGTAGCGCGCGGCTTCCTCATTGCGGCCGAGGGCCAGCAAGTAACGTCCGTAGATGGTGCGGTTTAGGAAAACGGCGGCCACGATGGCCACGACGATTAGGAAGATCCAAGGAGCGGGAATGGAAAAACCTGGGATGAACGGGATGCCAATTTTTCCGGTCGCCAGGAGGCGGAGCGTCTTAAACTCGGCGCCGAAGCCGACGGTTTGATCGTTGGTGAAGCCGCGAGCGATGCCTCGGTAGAGCAGCAGGCCGCATAAGGTTACGACGAACGGGGGAAGCTTGAGTTTGGTAATCAACAGTCCGTGGAACAAGCCGATTGCGAGCGACAATACAGCGACGAAGGCGACGGCTCCCGGGATGGACCAGCCGTGGGTGGCGAGCAACCAAGGCAGCCCGCAGCCGACGAGGCATACGACGGATCCGATCGACAAGTCGATGCCGCCGGTAACAATGACGAAGGCGACACCAATGCTGATGATGCCGAACAGGGCGGTACGGCGGACGAGGTTCTCAAGGTTATAACCGCTCAAGAAATTGGGGCTAGCGATGGCAGTGATGACACACACCACCAGGAGCAGTGCGGAGATGCCGAGAACTTTACGCATGGAAAAATGGGGTGGGTTGGAAAGAGAGCGGTTGGATCGACTTGATCTATGTGGTCGCTATGGCCTGGGTATTGGTGGCTAGATGCAGAACCGCCTCTTCGCTTAATTCAGGGCGGGCGAGTTCGCCGGTGATTCGGCCTTCGTGCATGACAATGGTTCGATCCGAGAGACCCAAAATCTCCTCAAGTTCACTGGAGACAAACAGGATAGCGACTCCGTCTCGCGACAGCTTCTCCATGAGTCGATAAATCTCTTGTTTGGCTCCGACATCAATACCCCGAGTGGGTTCGTCGAGCAAGAGCACCTTGGGGCGCAGGGCCAGCCATTTTCCCAGCACGACCTTCTGTTGGTTGCCACCGGACAAGAACTGGGCGAATTGATCCGGATTTGGTGTCTTGATTTGAAGCGATTGAATCATCTCCGAGCTGAGTTCTTGTTCGCGTTGGCGGTTGAGGAATCCGGAGTGTTGATCCCGGCGCAAGCTGGCGAGGCTGATGTTATCGCGAACCGCCATTTGGAGGATGACACCCTGTTTCTTCCGGTCCTCAGGAACCAGGGCGAGTCCGGCCTGGATAGCATCCAACGGCGATTGGGGTCGCAACAGTTGGCCCGCCACTCGGATGGAACCGCCGCGGGCCGGGCGAACACCGAAGACCGTCTCGAGCATTTCAGTTCGACCGGCTCCGACGAGTCCGGCGACACCGACAATCTCACCGGCCCGCACTTGGAAGCTCAATTCCTGCTTGGGGTGAGCGCTGGTGCGGAGCTGCGAGACCTCCAGTGCGGAGTCGCCGGGTGGATGCGGCTGGTGGGCATAAAACTGGGACAAGTCCCTTCCAACCATCATCCGGACCATTGAATCATGACGGATTTCGTGTCGGTCGAGTTCCCCGGCGTTTTCGCCATCGCGGAGAACCGTGACGCGATCGGCAAGGGCTTTGACTTCACCGAGGCGATGGGAGATGTAGACGATACTGACGCCGCGACTTCGGAGGTCACGGATCACGCGGAACAAATTCTCTGATTCGGTGCTGGAGAGGCTGGAAGTGGGCTCATCCATGATCAGCACCTTCGCCTGCACGGAGAGAGCTTTGGCGATTTCGACCAACTGTTGTTGACCGATGCTCAGGGTTGAAACACGGGTGCTGGGATTGACATCGAGGCCCACTGCCTGGAGGTGTCTCGAGGCGTCTCGACAAAGGTGGGCGGTGTCGATGAGGCCGAAGCGGCGTCTCTCGCGACCGAGATAGATATTAGCCGCCACATCGAGATTATCGGCCAAGTTGAGTTCCTGATGGATTAGGGCAATGCCGCGTTGCTGTGCATCCTGGACGTTTCTCAGATGAACGACTTGACCCTCGAATCGCAGTTGGCCCGAGTCCGGTTGTTGGACCCCGGCCAGAATCTTCATGAGCGTGCTTTTGCCCGCGCCATTTTCGCCAATGACGGCCAGAACCTCGGATGCGCCCAGTCTGAGGCTGACGCCTTTCAACGCCCGCACGCCCGGAAAGGACTTGCTGAGTTGCTGAGCCTCCAACAGGGAAGCCGTCATATGTTCCACAGCCGTGAAGACGCTATTTCGTGGGCGCGGTCTTGACCTTCAGGTCGGCCCAGAATTCAGTGACCGTGTCCTTTCGAATCTGGCGGGCGGGAATATCGATAAACTTGTCGGCGGGGACCACTGAGTTGTTGCCTTTGGCTAGCTCGGCGAGGATTTCGACTGATTTGTAGCCGTAGAGATAAGGGTTTTGGACCACCGTACCATGGACGGTTCCATTTTGGATACCGTCGAGGGTTGCATCGTCTTCGTCGAAAGCCACGACCTTCACTTTGCCGAGCTTATTGGCTTGGGAAAGGGCCTCAATCATTAGAGGGGGGTTATAGGCGAACAAGCCGACCATGCAGTTGACGTCCGGGTATTTAGCCAGGGTATCTTCGGCATTAGCTTTGCCTTTGGCGCGGTCGAACTGATCTGTCAGAGTGCCCAGGATCTTGAACCCATTGCCTTCAATTACCTGAGACGGCGGATCGAAGTTGGAGGGGTTGGACGGGCGACCGAGGATGGCGTCGATCACTCCTTGGCGGCGGCGTTTGGCATTGTCTTGTTCAAGACGGCCAATGAACAACATAACGGAGCCACCATTCGGCAAGGCTTCGCGGACTAGGTCGCCGCACAAACGGCCCGCCTTGTAGTTATCCATGCCGATGTACAGGACCCGTTCGCTATTGGGCGCATCGGAATCGTGAGTGATCAGTTTGGTACGCCTGGAGACCTGATTGAGAAGTTCCGTCTGGTTGACGGGATCGATCGGGCTGACGGCGATGCCGTGGATGCCACGGGTGAGTAGGTCCTCAATGATGCGTTTCTGGTCGGTAATTCCCTCGACAGGCATCAGCGTTTCGGCGTCGACCCCGGCCTTTTCACCGGCGGCCTTCACACCGGCGGCAGCAATCGTCCAGAACGAGGCCACGCCATTGCTGACGAACGCGATTTTCTTTTTGCCGCCTGTGTTGCCCGACGCTGGAGCCGAGTCGGGGGTGGGTTTGCAGCCAGTCATTAGTGCGGTGGCCAAGAGTGGCGCCAGGAACCACCGACAACGCGGAATCAATTTCATGATCATGACAATTTAAGGGCAAGTATTGACGGCGACGCGTCGGCGTGCGGAGTCACCCGAGGTTTGTCGGGAACGTGGCGCGCGGCACGGCGATGGTTCTAGTAGGGGGATCCGTAGCCACAAGTCGAGACTGAATTGGTGTGGTTCGGGTGGGCTAATGAGGCGGTTCTGGACCGGACGAGGCTGATTCACGGCGCCACTTCGATGTCCACTGTATGGCCGGCAGCGGCCTGGGCCTTCATGAGGGCGACATCTCGTTGAAAATTGCGGGAAGTCGCTTTCAGGTCCGACATCGTGTCCGTCAGGCTGCTAGTTTTCAAATCTCCAAGAGAATGCGAGCATTCGGTGGGCGCCTTGGGCGTTGAGCCAGCGTTACGGTTCAAGGTGGGTGGGTTGGGCATAAGTTCAACCTTCCTAGCGTGTTTTTACTCATTGAAAAACTCGCGTATCGCACTCGCCCCTGCTCCATTAGAGGGCGATGAGTGAGCGACTGGATACGCATCAAAAGGCGCTGCAAATCAATTTAGACTCGACGAAGTATGGCGCCTTCGCAGAGATCGGCGCAGGGCAGGAAGTTGCCCGATGGTTCTTCCGAGTAGGGGGGGCGAGTGGAACCATCGCGAAGACCATATCCGCTTATGATATGGTGGTCAGTGATGCGATATATGGTGCCAACGAACGGTACGTGAGTCGAACCCGGCTCAACTCGATGCTCGATCATGAGTACAGGCTGCTGACCGAACGACTGCAATCACGTCGAGGTGACAATACGCGTTTTTTTGTTTTTGCCGATACTTGTGCGGCGAAAAGTTATACGCGACGCGATGAGACCCACGGGTGGATGGGTATTCGATTTCAGACCGAACCCCAATCGGATCCGAGCGGAACGGTGTTACTACCTCAATGAGGTCTAGTCTGAACGGATGGCTTGTATAGCTTGCAGGATTCAGTTTAGACGACTCATAAAAACCCACTCGTACACCGGATTGATCGACACTTCGGAAACTCGCCATTCGACCACTGCGCTCCATGGAAACAGAGTTTAGAGGGCTAGGCTTGGTGT
>SXGS01052314.1_pt1 | contig 19012 bp, 18 predicted proteins | sample 3174681 | NCBI WGS metagenome assembly SXGS01 (sample SAMN11356861, study PRJNA531348) | freshwater metagenome | isolation source: freshwater sample F1-80 | place: China: Fuxian Lake, Yuxi | collected 2017-12-25 | reverse complement strand
GTAGAACGCACCCCGCTCCACCGTGAAACTGACGCCGTCGACCGCGCGCACCGTTCGGCCTTGGGCAGCGTACTCGACGACCAGTCCACGAACCTGAACGGATACTCCTCCGCCATGAAGCGGCATATCGTTGCCTCCACTCGCCGGCCCTTGACCGTTAAAAAACGGGCGCCCTCTTGCTGTGAGTTGACGGCCGCGTGGCCATCGGGGTCAAGAAACGAAAATGTTCAGGTCGGATAGTTAAAAGCTTGTGCCCGCGTCGCGGGCCGCGCGCTCAGGGTCTGAGCACAATCCGACTGAGCACCGCGCCGACGATAACCGGTACATGGCTAAACGAGCCTTGGCCTTCGCGTGCACCGGCCAGAAGCGGATGCCGTTTCTCTCGCAATTTCACGAGTCATGGTTCGCTTTGGGTCGGAAGCAGACCTGCTCACTTGCCCGCTTCAGCGAGGTCCGCTTCGTGCCAATAGCGGACGTTCGCCGTGTAGTCTTAAATGCTAAGAGCATCCGCGTTGCTTGCCCGCCTCGGATGAGCCGCTGGACGAGCTAGGAAAAATTATCTTCTTAGCGCGGCGATCGTCTGTCTGGCCCCGTCGATGATGAAACGGGCATCGCTCAGCACTGTAACCATGTCGAAGCCCTTCTCGATCATGGCTGCCGCATAGGCGACGCTGCCGGTATGAATGCCGCATCGCCTGCCCGCCTGACGACACGAGCGAAGGATAGTGTCGATGGCCGCGATGGCCTGCGGTGCTGTCGGGTCCAGCTGGCCGGGCAAGCCCAGCGCCAAAGAGAGGTCAGCGGGTCCGATGTAGATCCCATCGAGGCCGGGGGTGGCCGCGATCTCATCGACGTTGCGCAGGCCTTCCGCAGTCTCGATCATGGCCAGGCAGACGATCGTCTCACCGGACTTCGCCACATAGTCGGCGCCCGCATGCGGGACTGCCCGGATCGGCCCCATGCTGCGGAACCCGGCGGGCGGATACCGGCAGGCGCCGACAAAACGCTTCGCCTCCTCGACGTTGTTTACCAGAGGACAGATCACGCCATAAGCGCCGGCGTCGAGGCACTTCATGATAATCGCGGGGTCGTTCCACGGTACGCGGACGAGACTCGCCACCGGCGTGGTGGCGATGGCCTGCATCATGCCCACCGCCGCTTGATAGTCGATCAACCCATGTTGAAGATCGATTGTGATCGAATCCCATCCCGCCTTCGCCATCAGCTCAGCAGAGAAGCTGTTGGGAATCGATAGCCAGCCGTTAACGACGTGCCGGCCCGATTTCCATGCTGTGAGGACCGTGCTTTCCCGCATCGGCTCAAGCCAGCCGGGCCTTTCGCACGTAGGAATAGCCTTCGAAGAGGCGCCTTGCGGTCCGCGAGAACAGGACCTCGTTCACCTTCCAGCCGTTGACGCTACGCTCCACATCGGCCTGGATCGGCAGCATGCCGCTGGGATGACCGATACGCACCGGCTCGTCCGAATTACGTGGCCGATAGTATTCGCTGACCACTGTGCCCTTAATCTTCGCCGCCGTAGCAAGGCAGGTGGCGCCCGTGCCCGCGTAGGCCTTGTGCATGATGCCCTCGACGAAGAGCCGCGCGACGAAATCCACGTCCTTGGCCGGCACGTGCCGGCCGGTCAGGAACTCATTGAAGTCCTGCGCCGGGCCGACGAAGACCTGGAAAGGCAGGAGATAGCTCTTGATACCCGCCTTCTCCGTACTCTTGACGCGGATCTCCTCCAGGGCCTTGAGCGTCCGGGCGGGCACCTCGCCCGGCATCTCGCTGCCCTTCAGGCCGAGATCGGGCGCCCGAATGAAGACGCACAGATTGGCAATGTCGACGATCGAAACATCGACAGTCTTGCCAAGCGTCTCCACCTCGATCCTGTCGATCGCATTGTCGGTCGGCAGGAGCTTGCCGGTCGCAGCGCCGGCCGTCTGGGAATAGTCCATCTTGATCTCGGCGCCCGTCCCGGGCACGCCGTCGATGGCGAAAACCCCATCGACCTTCGGGATGCCGCCGGCGACCGGCACTTTCATCTTCATGATCTTGCCGGTGTTCGTATTGTGAACACGAACCAGTGTCTCAGGCTCGGTCGCGCGGACGTAACCTTCCTCGATGGCATAGACGCCGGCCGCGGCCGAGATGTTGCCGCAGTTGATGTCGTAGCTGACGACCGGGTTCTCGACGCTCACCTGCACGAAGGTGTAATCGACATCGGCATCAGGCCGGCTCGGCGGCCCCATGATCGCGCATTTGCTGGTCAAATAGTCCGAGCCGCCTAGGCCGTCGATCTGCCGCTTGTCAGGGCTACCGAACAGGGCCAGCAGAAGCTTGGTCCGGGAGGCTTCATCCGCGGGGATGTGACTCTCGTTCAGGAAAACGGCCTTGCTCGAGCCGCCGCGCATCATCACCGTCTTGATCCGAATCTGGCCTTCCATGGTCGTCCTCCAAAGCGGAAATCGTTATTTCGTGCCGGCTGCCTTCTTGGTGCGGTAGCCGAGCTCCCACTCGCCGATGATCTGCTGGTGCATCTCGTTGGCGCCGTCATATATCTGCATCACTTTCGCGTCGCGGAAAAAGCGGCCCACCCGATACTCCTCGGCCACGCCATAGGCGCCATGGATCTGGTAGGCGTCCTCGGCCGCCTTCATCAGGGAGTTCGTAGCGAAGAGCTTGGCGATCGACGCCTCCTCCTGACAACGCTCCACGCCCTGATCGAGCAACGCCGCCAGGCGCTGCGTCAGCAGGCGCGAGGCATCTAGCGATACGCGCATATCGGCGATCTTGGCCTGGATCAGCTGGTACTTGCCGATGGGCTGCCCGAAAACGGTACGCTCCTTGGCATAGGCAACCGCTGCGTCGAGACACGCCTGGATCTGGCCGTTGGCCCGCGTGGCGCAGGCCAGACGGCCGATCTCGGTGCCGCACATCAGCGCCTTGTAGCCCTGCCCTTCAGTCAACAGCATGTTCGCCGCCGGCACGCGGACGGAATCGAAGAAGACTTGCGCCGTATCCTGCGAACGCGCCCCGGTCTTGTTCTTGATCGGTGTGACGGTGATGCCTTCCAGGTGCCGGTCGACGATGAAGGAGCAGATGCCGTACATCCCCTTCGACTTGTCGATGGTCGCGTAGGTCAGGAAGAAGTCGGCATTGCGCGCGTTGGAGATCCAGATCTTCGTGCCATTGAGCACATAGTGGTCGCCGTCTCGTCGCGCCGTCGTCTCCATGCGGCGGACGATATCCGTGCCCGAATGAGGCTCGGTGACGCCCGTCGCGCCGAATATCTCGCCCTGGCATAGCGGCTTGAGATACTTCTGTTTCTGCTCCTCGGTGCCATAGACGAAGATCGGACGACCCAGCGAGCAGCTCGGCCAGCCCGCGATGACGGCGGTCATCACGTCGACCGTCGCCAATTCCTCCAGCAGCAGCGCCAGAGTGATGTAGTCGAGCCCCAGGCCACCGTATTCTTCCGGGATCGTGCCGCCGACAAGGCCCAAGGCGCCCATTTTCTTCGCCAGATCCTTTGAATAGTACTCCTCGCGCTCGAACTCCTCGATGCGCGGCGCCACTTCCTTGGTCACAAAAGCCCGCGCCGTATCGAGGATGCTGCGCTGCTCTTCGGTAAGCGATAAGGCCATTACATCCTGTCCGTTTCAGTCAGCACGGGAAGTGCCGCGAACCAGCGGCTGGCATCTGCAATGCCCTGGAAGTTCCAAATGTCGTGCGCCACCCGTTGCGCGTCTCCACGAAGCACCGGCTCCGTCAGCGCCAGGAATTTCGCTTCGAGCTCGGCATCGCTGAGCGGGTTTCCGGGGTTTCCCTTGGCCATCTGCGTCTCGTGACGGAATGCCTGTCCATCGGCGAAACGGACACTGACGACAGCCTGCTGTTCACCCACGGCCTCGCGTGGCGTCACCACCACTTTGGGCAGAAGGGCGCGCACCTCATCGCTGCCGATCATCGTCTCAGCGAAACAGTCAGGCGTGGCGCGCCCGGCCAGCAGGCCGGACACGCAGCAATAGGCGACGCTGAATTTTCCTTCCAGGCCGGTTCTCGGCTGCCGGTATCCCGCGACCTTCGGCGCCAAGGGCGTCACCTCGCACGACACCTCGGCGATGTCGGCTGCGGATCGGCTCTCCTTCTGCATCCTTGCCCGGAGAGCGGCCGCAGCGTCGATGATCGGGTGGGTGATCATGCAGGAGGCGTGCGGCTTGAAGGAATTGCTGAGGATGGCGTAGGGCCTGCCCCATTCCGCTTCGATACGGCTCCAATCCCGGATGGCCTCGCCGACGAAGGGGCGCCCAAAGCCAGGGTCACCATCGAGAAGCCCTTCCGGGCCGGTGAAGGCCTCGCGAGCCAGCAGGGCCGCCATCAGTCCGTCAGCCGCGGCCCGGCCGAGCTGCAACGGCTTGCTCATCGTGCCGAAGGCGGCAATCAGGCCGGATGCGGCCGTACCGGAGATCGCCATCGCGTGGCGCAACTGTTCGACCGGCAGCGACAGCACGAGCCCGGTGGCCAGCGCCGAACCGAGATGACCGATGACACCGGATACGTGCCAGCCCTGCGCCGTCAGCTTGCGGCCGAGATAGACGCCGATACGATCTTCGGCTTCATATCCGGCGACGACCGCCTTCAGCAGCGCAGCACCGCCGATCTTGTGTTCGTCGAGCGCGAACAGAGCAGGAAAGAGCGTGGAGCTGACGTGGATCAGGTTCACGTAATCCGTGTCGTCGTAGTCGAGCGCGTGGCTGGCGGTGCCCAGCAGAAGCGCCTTGAAGAAGGGCGAGCGCCGCGGCTCCAGCCCGCCCATCTTGCGCAGGGCGGCATGGAGACGGCGGGTCGGTTCCTCATTGGCGCCGGCGATCGCAACGCCGAGCCAATCGATCAGGCAGCGCTTGGCGGCGTGCAGCGCCTCGCCGGGCACCTGCCCTTGGAAGGTGCCGATCGCCCTGTCGGCAAGCACGGCCAAGGGAGCCGCGAGGGCAACCTCGCGCTGCGCTAGGGCCGTCATCCGATCACCTTTTCGCGACGAAGCTCTTCAAGCTCGGCGGCGCGCCCGAGGAGGCCGCCGATGATCTCGTCATTGTTCTCGCCCAGCACCGGCTGGAGCCGGCGCACCGAATCCTTCTCGCCGCCGGTTGCCAACGGCGATTGGATCAGCGGCACCTCGCCGTAGACAGGGTGGGTACGGCGCGCGACCATGTGCCGGCGCCGGATCAGATCGTGTGAGGCGACTTGTGCAATATCCAGGATCGGTGCGGCCGGGATACCGGCGCCCTGCAGCGTCTTTGCTGCCTCCTCCGCCGTGCGGTCACGCAGCCAGGTGGCGAAGGCATCCTCGATCTGTCTCTCGTGCTGCTTGCGCTGCACGGCGGCCCAGGCTTCCGGCAGACTGAGCAGTGGCGCCAGGTGCGACCACTCGCTTTGTCGAGTTACCGTCAGGAACAGCCGTCCGTCCGCCGTCGCGAAATCGCCGTAGGGGCAATGGAGCGGGTGACGATTGCCGATCTGCGCGAGTGGTCTGCCGGCCGATTGGCGGATCAGCGGCCACAGCCACATCAGTGACCAGGCGCCCATATCGAACAGCGCCGTGTCGAGAAACTGGCTCTCGTCCTTCCGACGCGAGACGATGGCCGACATGACGGCCATCGCCGAAACAGCCGCGGTCGTCAGGTCGCAGATCGAGGGCCCGCCCTTGAGCGGATGCTCCCCGGCCTCGCCCGTCAGGTGCATGATGCCGGAGATCGCCTGGGTGACGGTGTCGAAGGCCTTCTTCTGCTTGAGAGGCCCGCTCTCGCCAAAGCCCTTGGCCGAGCAATAGATGATGGAAGGATTGACGGCGCGGCAGTCTTCGTAGCCGATGCCCCATTTTCTCATCGTGCCGATGGCGAAATTCTCGACAACGACATCGCTCTTGGCGACCAGCTCGAGGAAAAGGGCGCGGCCTTTCTCGGTCTGGACCTGAAGGCTGACGCTTTTCTTGTTGTAGTTGTTCACATGGTAGAGATAGCCGGTCCCGCCATAGCGCAGGCCGAGCTTGCGGGCATTCTCGCCGTCCAGCGGCTCGATCTTGAGGACTTCTGCACCGAGATCGCCGAGAAAGCGAGCGCAATACGGCCCCGCTGTGCTGATCCCGAGATCGAGGATACGGATTCCCTCAAGCGGCAGTGGCATCGGTATCCTCCTTGGGGCCGACAATCGCGCCGTCCGCCAGCAGGCGAGCCATTTCCGCATCGCCGATGCCAAAGCGCCGCGCCAAAAGACGGTTCGCACCCCCGAGGCGGCACGCGCCGGCTGAAACAAGCAGCGGCGCGCGGTTATGATGGAACACACCGCCGGCGATCTTGAGAGGTCCGCAATCTCGCAGCAGACCGCGATCGGCGAATTGCGGATGACTGAGGACCTGTTCCAGCGACAGAATGGAACCGCAGGGAATTCCCTGGCCGTCCATGATCGTCTCGACCTGCTCGACGGAGCGCTGCGCGGTCCAGGCGGTGATCTCGGCCTCCAGCGCCTCTACATTGCGCACGCGGCTTTCCTGCGTCGCATAGAGCTCGTCGGTCAACAGGTCGCGTCGGCCGATGACCTCACAGAGCCGGTTCCAGGTCGGGTCGTTGCCGGCGCAGAGGATGGCCCAGCCATCGGCGCAGCGGAACGAATTCCAGGGCGCCGCCATAGTATGGCGGTTCCCGATGCCTCGCGGCGCCACACCTTCAAGGAAGTAGGCCGGCATCGCAGCGGTCAGGAGGCTTATCGCCGTATCGAACATGCAGGCTTCGAGCAGGGCGGCGCGGCCGTTCTGACGTTTGAGCCGCATATCACCGAGGATCGAGCTTACGGCGTGGAGGGCGGTTGTGTGCGTCACTGTCTGGGAGGCAATCCTCGTCGGCTTGCCGTCCTGATGGCTGGTCGTGGAGGCGATACCCGACATCGCCTGGATGATGTCCTCGCCTCCCCGCCACGACGCCATTGGGCCATTCAGTTCGAAGGCCGTGCAGACGCAGATCGTCAGGTTCGGGGCGAACCCATGGAGAGGGGCGCCAGCAACGGCCCGGATCTTCCCCCAGCCATCTTGATCCACCACGAGAATGTCTGCCTGAGCAAGGACCCGACGCAGAAGACGCGACGTTTCGAAATTGGTGAAGTCGAGGCAGGCCGAATCCTTGCTGCCCGCCACCAACGTGAAAAGCGAGAGATCGGCAGCCGACCCATACTCCGCATCGTCACGCCGCAACGGGTCTCCCTCCGGCGGCTCCAGCTTGGTCACGCTACAGCCCAGATCGGCCAGCAGCTTCCCGACAAGGGCCGCGACCCCGAATCCTTCACAGAACTCGATGACCTTCTGCTGACTGAGCTCGGTAGAAACGCGAGTCATCCGCTCTCCGCCTTCTCGACGATGTATTCGTCGTTGGCTTCGCCCAGCGCCGGCGGCGGGCGTCGGACCGCCAGGCCGCTGGCTCCGTCCGGACGGAGCATGCGAAAGGGAAAGCCGTTCTGCGGCACGTTCAGCCCGAGATGAGGCAACTCCATCTGGAAGAACCAGTCGCGCTGCGCCATGGCGTTCGCGGCAAAGACTTCATCCGGCGTCAGAACCGGACAAACGGGAATTTCCTTGCCCTGAAGCTCTGTGATCCAGGCGTCGCGCGTCTTGCGCAGAAACAGATCGGTCAGGAACGCGCGATACTGGATCCCGCGATCGCCGTGGGTGGTCAGCCTGTCGTCTTCGGTTTCCAGATCGTTGATCAGGTCTTCGCGGCCACAGTGCCGGCACAGCGCGTCCCAGTACTTCTTCTCCAGCAACGATACGGTGACGTAACGTCCGTCCTTCGTCTTATAGATATTGTAGCGCGGGTTCCCTCCCCAGCCCTCGATCGCCGATGCCTGAGAGGCATCGATGGTGCGGGCGAATACGCCCGTCATCTGCACATTGGTCCAGCTCACCAGCGCATCGAGCATCGACACATCGAGATAGGCACCCGAGCCGGTGCGTTCACGCTGTGCAATCGCCGCCAGGATCCCGACCAGGGCCATCACGCCCCCGGCGTAGTCCCCCATCAGCATGTTGGGCATGATCGGCTGCTGATCCGGCGTGAGCTGCATCAAGCCACTCATGCCGGCGATATTGAGGTCGTGGCCGGCCAAGTGCTTCAGCGGGCCGGTCTGACCGTAACCACTGATCGCGCAATAGATGATGCGGGAATTCAGTGCAGTGAGTGCGCGGTAGCCGATCCCCAGCCGATCCGCCACACCAGGCCGGAAACTCTCGATTACGACATCGGCATCTCGCACCAGATGCAGCAAGGTCTCGCGATCTTCAACCTTCTTCAGATCGAGCACGAGGCTGCGCTTATTCCGGTTCACATTGCAGAAGTAGACGCTTTCGCTGCGTCCCTGCCCCACGTAACGCGGCCGGCCAGCCCGGCTGTTGTCGCCGCCCTGGTGCGGGTTCTCGACCTTGATGATTTCAGCACCCAGATCTCCCAGGGTCATGGCGCACCACGGCCCGGGCAGAAGACGCGTGAGATCGAGAACGCGAACGCCTGCGAGAGGTGACTTGTTGGTAGGCAAGTCAGTCACTTACATGTACGAGGGCAGCCAGAGCGACAGCCAGGGGAATGCCAACAGTAGAATCAGCGTGATCCCTTCGAAGATCAGCATGTAGCCGGTACCGCGATAGATGGTGGCGACCGGCACTCCGGTGGTGGCACTGACCACGAAGACGTTCATGCCGACCGGCGGCGCCACCAGTCCGATTTCCACCATTTTGACGATGATGACACCGAACCAGATCGGATCGAACCCGATCGACACAACGAGCGGGAACGTAATGGGCAACGTGATGAGCAGGATCGCCAGCTCATCCATCAGGCAGCCGAGGACGAAATAGATGATCAAAATGATCGTCATGACCGTCCACGGCGCCATGCCGCTGCGGCCGATCGCGTCAATAAGCTCCTGGGGCGCACGATTGATCGTCAGGAAGTAACCGAAGATCATGGCGCCCACGACGATCAGCATGATCATCGCAGAGATATGGATCGTCCTGTACGACGCGACGATCACCTGGCGCCAAGTCAGCCGGCCGACAGCCATGAGATAGACCAGCGTCGCAGCTGCGCCGATGGCGGCAACCTCGTTGGCCGTGGCGACACCGCCGTAGAGGCTGAAGAAGATGGCGAAGACGATGCCGCAGAAGCCACCGATCTTACGCAGCGACTGCAGTTTCTCGCTCCAGTCGAAACGCTCGCCGCGCGGCAGGGTGACGGGATCGAGCTTCGCCCAGAGCAAAATGCCGACGCTATAGAGCGCAGCGGTCATCAGACCGGGAATGATACCGGCGATGAGCAGCTTGCCGATCGAGGTTTCCGTCAGGACCCCATAGATAATGAAGGCGATGCTCGGCGGAATCATAACGGCGAGCGTGCCGGCAACCGCAACGATGCCGGTCGCCGCCTGGATGCCGTAACCAAGCTTCTTGAACTCGGGCAGACTGATGGCGGCAAGCGTTCCGGTCGATGCCGTGCTGGAACCGGATACCGCCGAAAAGCCGGCGCTGGCCATAACCGTGGCGATCGCGATCCCGCCCGGGACGCGGCCGACGATCTTGCGGGCCGCATCGAACACGTCTTTCGCCATGCCCCCCTGATGCATCAGCTCCGCCATCAGGATGAACAGCGGGATGGACGACAGGGTCGAATCGGCCACGGAGCGATAGGCCGTCGTCGAAAGCTGCGCCAGCATCCCGGAGAAGCCGGCGCCGGAAAAGATTCCGGCAGCACCCGCGAGACCGAGCGCAAAGGCGATCGGCGTGCCTGCTACCAGCAGGAAGACCAGGAGGCTGCTGATCAGGAACGCTTCCATGCCACGCCGTCGTTGTTTGTCGTTTCGTTGGTGGCCGCCGCTGGCGCCGGCGGCACAATCTCCTCAGGCGGTAACTCGGCCAGATGGTGTCCACCCATCGGGTGGCGGGCGGTGACAACCGCCTGCAAGATGCGCAGGCACATCATGGCACTGCCAAAGGCGACGATGCCGTAGGAGGGTGCGATCAGATAGTCGAGGGGACTCGACGAGTATTCTCTCGAGACGTAGGCCTCGATCGTGCGATCGGTGAGGCCGTAAGTGATTATCCCGAACATCGCCAATGCGGCCAGGTCGCAGACAAACAGCACGGCGCGCTGGACGGCCGCCGGGAAGAGGTCAAGCACTCCCGTGATCCGGATATGGCCCCCGGTACTGTAGATATTGGAGATCATGAAAAAGACGAGAGCCGGCATGAAGAATTCGTCTGCCAGCTCCTGCACCCCGTTGAGTGGCGAATTGAACAGGTAGCGAAGGAGGGCATCGGCCGCGGTCGTGGCCATCATCGCCAGCAGGGCGCCGTGGGCGAGCCAGAGACCGATGGTCTCGATGCCGCGGTAGGCTCGCCCAATCGCTGTGGAGAAGCTCATTTGAGGCAACGGCGCGGGTTATGCCGGGAAGCGGTCAGCTTCCCGACTTCCCCAGTTCAGCCTTGATCTTCTGCAGATCGCTGTAGCTCGCCTTGGCGTAGTCGAAGCCCCGGCGCTCCATCTTGCTGATGAATTTCTCTGCCGCGTCCTTATAGGCCTCGCGCCAGCGCTGGATTTCCGCCGGCGTCAGCACCTGGACTTGGCCGCCTGCAGCCAGGAATGCCGCCTTCTCCGTCTTGTCCCGTTTGTCGTATTCCTGACCCATGGCGATGGCCATCTTCTCGCCGGCCCGGCTGATGATCGCGCGGATCTCCGGTGAGAACCCATCCCACCGTTTCTGATCGACGAAATAGAGGGCCAGCAGACTCATCAGCGGCGCACCTTCGGTGGCGAACTTAGTAACTTCCTGCAGGTGATTCGAGATAGCCGTCGCCTGGAGATACGTGGCGCCGTCCAACACGCCCTTCTGCAACGATTCATACATCTGGGACGCCGGCATATTGATGACGGCCACGCCGAGTTCGCGCAGGAAATCGTCGGCGTCACCGCCGCCGCCGCGCAGCTTCAACCCCTTCGCGTCCTCGGGCCCCTTCACGACCTTGGTGCGGGTAAAGATCTGATACGGGGGTGTGCCGGACGCCGCGATGATCTTGATGCCCAGCTTGTCGTATTCGCGCTTGAGCGAGCCGTCGACCATGCGCGTGAAGACCTTGGCCAAATGCTCGCCCGAGGTAAATTCACCCGGCAGCGACAGCAGGTTGGTAACCGGCATGCGTCCGGGTATGACGCCCGGCGCCACGTAGGCGATATCGGCGACACCGCCGCGTACCGATTCCACCACGTCCTTCATGGCGCCCAACTGGTTTGCCGGGAAGTACTGGACCTTGATCTTCCCGCCTTCCTCCAGCGCTGGAATCATGACATTGACGACGGAATCAAAAATCACGTGGCCCTTGGGGAAGGAGTCCGAGATCTTGAGCGTGATGGGCTCGGCGGAGACCGTGAGGCTCGAGCCGAGCAGCAGGGCCGAAGCGAGCAGCAGGCTTTTACGGATCATCATGGCGTTCCCTCTGATTGATTTTTAGGGCTGACTTTGCCAGCTTTCAGGCGGCTTGGACCTTCTTGCGCGGCGGCGCCTTGCCGTAGGAGAGGCCGGTCGGATCGGTGGGCGCCTCGCCCGTCGTCGCGCCAGGCAGCTGCACGACGATCCAGATGCCGGAATCCGGCGCATGGACTTCGTATATCTCCTTTTCCGGGAAATCGATCAGCGTGCCCGGCCCATACTTCTTCCCGTTGACCAGGAACTCGCCCTCAAGGATGTAGCGGAGCTGCCGAAACCCATGCTTGTGAGGAAATGTGTAGGAGTCCTTCTCGAACTTCTGCAGCTCGAAGACGACGCCGTCGCGAAAGCTGAGGACCTTGATGTAGTTGTCCTCGAAGCGGGTATCCTGCCACTGCACATCGTTGATGTTCACGGCAGGCAGTTCGTTGAGCTTCATGCGCATCCTCCCGAAGCATGGGTTCACTCGATTTCGAGTGCCCTGAAACCATCACTCACTCTCCGGAGCTTGCCCCTTAATTGCAATAATGGTTATGTTAATATAACTAACTTTCATATATAGGCTGAATACCGAGGCATGACGGCACCAGCAGCAAAACGCTCCCGGAAGCGGACGCCGTTTCCCGATCTTCACGCCCTGGAGATTTTTCTGGCCGTCGTCGATGGCGGCAGCATGACGTCGGCGGCGCGTCGTCTCTATCTGACCCAGCCTGCGGTCTCGAAAGCTGTCGCCCAGCTTGAGCATGACCTCAAGTCCAGCCTCCTGGACCGCTCGTTACGCCCTATTCGCCCAACGCGGGCGGGCATGCTGCTGCATCAAAAGGCGTCCCGCTTGCTCGCTGATGCAGAGAACTTGCGTCACGGCGTCAGCTTGGCGGCTGATGAGGTCCTGCCAAGCATCCGGATCGGCCTCGTCGCCTCCTTCATGGCAACGGGTGCATCGCTCATTCGGTCGTTGCAGGGGATTGCTGACGAAGTCCGCGTGTCTTCAAGTCTCACACCTGACCTGGCGCGTGGACTGCTGGAACGCGATCTCGACGTCCTGATCACCAGCGACCCGATGGAGGATACGGCCGACCTCGAACGGATCGTCATCCTCCAAGAGCCTTTCGTCATCGCCATGCCGGCGAGCTTCCATCGTGCAAATCCCACGATCGAGCTCAAGGAGCTTTCTGCCCAGCTTCCCTTTATCCGCTATACAAGCCGGTCCATTATCGGCACCACGATCGAGCGCCACTTGCGCCGCTATAATATCGCTATAGCGCGCCGCCTCGAATTCGATTCATCCGCGTCCATGCTAACCATGGTGGGGGCCGATCTCGGCTGGACCATCACGACCCCGCTCTGTCTTCTGCAAGGCTCGGCCGATTTCCGCAAGCTTCATATCAGCCCGCTCTCTGCCGCGCCGCTGGCGCGCCGGCTCTACGTGGTCGCACGCGAGAAGGAAATGGGTGATGCGGTTCATCACATTCAGGCAATTGCCACGAAAGTGGCGCGCGATACCCTGACCGGCGGTTTTCCGCCCGCCTTCACCTGGGTCGTGAAGCAGATCGAATTTGGCAAGTAGTGGACACGCAATAAGTCTCACCCGGGGCCTGGTCTACGACTTCTAACCCCTAGGATGTAGGCTAGGGGCCTCGAAGCCTGCCCTTGCTGCCGTGAGTTCCGCTTTGGGTCAGAAGCAAACCTACAATGTCTCGATTTGTCTTTAGACGCCGCTTCCGCACGAGTGCGCGGCGGCGACGCGAAGTTACGCGCTCACGACCTTTAAAAACGGCTGCGCTTGCTTGTTTACAACGGCAGCCACCTGCTTCGACCATGCTTCGAGAGCCTGACGCTTCTCCTCGTCGTAGCCATGTCGATTGTAAACTGCCGCGACACCGGAAATTGATTGAGGCGTATGGTTTAGAATCTTTTCGATGACATGCGGTGGAGCCTGAAGCCGCGCCATGCCGGAAGCCATGGTCCTTCTCAGATCGTGGAGCGTCCAATCCCGCACACCGGATATCAGGTCAAGCTTCAGCTTAGTCCGCACGAATTCGTTTATGGGAACCTCACCATTAGTCGAGAACACCGGCCTCTGGGCGTCATTCTCTGTGCGCGGTAGCGACTTCAAGATCTGAACCATGGCGTCAGACAACGGCACATCGTGCGTCTTGCCGTTCTTGGTCCTTCGCCCCGGAATCGTCCAAACCGCCCTTTCGACATTGAACTCTGCCCAAACCGCGTTGGCCGTTTCGCGCTTCCGCTGGCCGCAAAGAATAAGGAAACGAGCGAACGCCTGATACGGGAGCGACAGGCTCGCGCTCGCCTTCCAGATCGCACCAACCTCCTCGTCATTGAGCACCCGGTCTCGCGCCCGTTCTTTGGTCGGTTTTTCAATGCCGTCACAAGGGTTGCCCTCGACCAGGCCCCGTCCGAGCGCCCACCTAAACATCGTACGAAGGGAAGCCAGGACGCGATTGGCCTGAACCGGGCTGCCGGCTGCCCGAAGTTCGTCCAAGAGCTTAACGATCTGAGACCGGTCGATTTGGAGAACGTCCTTAACACCCCAACGTGAGACCACATGACGGTCAAACATGCGTCGCATTTCGGTGCTGCTGCGTAGCTCGTCAGGCAGCACTTTCTTCTCAAAATAGAGATCCACAAGAGCCGCAATTGTCTGAGTCTGTGGGGTGCCCGAGGACTCGGATGTTACGCTACTACTAGCCCTGCGTTCAGCGGCAGGATCGATCCCTCGCCTAATCAGCCCCCTGGCCTCTTCAGCTTCACGCCTAGCCTTTTCGGCCGATATCTCGGTCGACCGGCCGATCGTTAGGCGGCGTGGCTTCTCGCCAAACCTATAGGCGACGAAGTACGTGCGAGTCCCACCAGCGGCGAGCCGCACACCGAAACCCCGGACCCGCGCGTCAAAGACCTCCCTCTGGCCGCGAGCGGGCAGCGGCAATTCAGCGACCACGCGATCTTTGAATAGAACCTTGCCCGCGGCCGCCATGAATACATCGCCCAAATGATGCATGGCTCGAGAAAGGCCAAAGGTGGGCCGATTCCATGCATCGCCATGCATCATTTGTGGCACGGTTCACAAACGCTAGTCAAGATGCGCCGATATCTGAAAACTACCTATTATCGTTTTATATCATGTATTTAATATAAGTCTCTACGCGTGCCTATGGTCACGGAAGGACATACAAAGACACCGCGAGCGGACTGGAAAAATGACTCCCAGACGTGAAGCCTCCCTGTTCAACTCGCCGGGCCTCAACAGCCCGGCGTTTTTTTTCAGCGCCTTACGAGGACAGCGGCCAATTGCCTCCTGAACAAAGGAGGCTCATGGGGCAGCTATGGGGCAATTAACGCCTCTGCTCAGGCCGGGTCTTATACGCACGCGAGATCGCTGCCGCCGTCCGAGGCGCCCGACAGGTACCACGCACCTTCTGCCTTATGAGGCAGGTGCAAAACCGTCAATTCCCAGTCGCGCAAAGTCGTAAGCCATTGGGGCAAAAGCTCGATTTGACATAGGAATATTTTCATGTTACATTAGATAATGCCAATATCTCAAGCTCAGAAAGGCTCAAAACGTGGCCGGCAAGCAAGCACTGATGCTGAACGAAGAGCAGATCGCTCTCGCTCTGCGTAAGACACGATGGCGGCGCTATCCGTTGCGTGACCGGGCCATGCTGCTGCTGTCGCTCAAGGCTGGCCTACGCGCCGCCGAGATCGCACAGCTCACATGGGCGATGGTGCTCGACCCTCAGGGTCGCCTGGCAGACCACATCGCCCTGGCCGACCGTATCGCCAAGAAGCGGTCTGGCCGGACGATCCCGCTAAACCCATCGCTGAAGGCCGTTCTCGAACGACTGCGGAGGCAGTCAGACGGCGAAGGCTTCGTGATCAAGTCTGAACGCGGCGACGGCTTGCGACCATCCAGTGTCGTCAGTTGGTTCCGTGAGTACTACATCTCGCTCGGATTCAAAGGCTGCTCATCGCACTCGGGCCGCCGGACCTTCATCACCCGAGGCGCCCGCCTGATTCACAAGGTTGGCGGCAGCCTCAGAGATGTCCAGACTCTTGCAGGGCACGTTTCTCTGAATACCACTCAAAAATATATCGAAGGCGATACGCTCGCGAAGCGTCGCCTGGTTGCACTGATCTAGCTTCGCGTCTCCCGCCGTTCAGGCTGCCGCGGCGGGCAGAGACATCGGCGGCCGTCCTTTAAATCATCCTTTGGAGAGTTCCATGCGACGACCTTCCAGGTCGCCTCGCCTCGTATCTGTTTGTCTTGCGGGGACGACGGCCAAGAACGTTTCTGACAACAAGCGGCGTATCGACCTTCTAGCCGAGGTCATCGAGACCATCGTGGCTCACGTGGCCTGGTATCCCATCGATGCCGTGATCTTCCCCGGTGGCCTGTTCCGGCTCGACGTGCCTATCGGGCGGAAATCATTTGAGGACCGGGCGAAGGCCATCACCTCACGCCCCTTCGGCTCAGCCACCATCAAAGCGGCATCGGCTCTCGACGAGCAGATGAAGGGTACCCTTATCGTCTTTGGCATGTTCGCGGAAAGCCGAGGGGCCAGAGAACGTGACGACCAAGCCTGTGTCGCTGTCAGCTCGAAGGGTGTCGTGGGATTGTCGCGCAAGATATTCCCAGTCGATAGCGACACAGACGGCCGGACTTATCTTGTCCAGTCGGTCGCCGACTTCTCCTCGGCCGAGCGCGCCACCGACTTGACGTCGCCATAGCCGTCATCCGCATCGGCGAAAAACGGCAGATCACAGGAAGCCGCGATGTCGCGCAGCCCGTCGGCCATGTCCTTGACGCCGATCAGGCCGATATCCGGGAACCCGTGCCGCGCCGCGAGCAGGGCCGAGCCGCCGACGGTGAAGGCCTTGAAGCCCGCGCGGGCGATCAGACGCGCCGAGAGCGCGTCATGAGCCAGCGCCGTGACCAGCGGGCGCTCGGCCGCCAGGGCCTCGCGGATGGTCGCGCGCTTCATCGGCTGCCATCCTGGCCGGCGATGGCCCGATGCAGCCAGGCATGCCGGCTCTGTTCGGTTGCCGCGAAGGCGGCGATATCCGCCCCGTGTCGCAGGGTCGTGGCGATGTCGTCGTCGCCGCGCAGGAGGGCGTCACGCCGGAATTCCGGCACGGTGAACGATACGCGGAGATCGTTACCCCGCGTCAGGGTCTGGCTGAGCAGATCGACATCGAGAAAGGCATCGTCGGGATACGCCTCCACCGCGGCAACCATGGCTGCGAGGTCTGCGGGCGTCACGATGGCGGCCAGCAAGCCGTTGCGAAAGGCATTCTCGTAGAAGATATCGGCGAAGCTGGGGGCCACGACGCAGCGTATGCCGAAACGCTGGAGAGCCCAGGCGGCCGCCTCGCGCGAGCTGCCACAGCCGAAATTCTCGCCTGCCAGCAGAATCTCGGCGCGCCGGAACGGCAGGCGGTTAAGGACGAAATCGAGCTCCTCCCCCTCTTCATCGAAACGCCAGCGGCCGAACAGGCCGCGCGCCAGATCGGCTCCCTCGGAGCGCAGGAAAACCGAGGGGATGATCGCGTCGGTGTTGATATCCGCGAGCGGCAAGGGTGCTGCGATGCCGCGGAAGCGCTGGAACGGCTGTTTCATGCGGCGAGCTTCCGGATATCGGTGATGGCGCCGGTGACCGCCGCCGCCGCGGCCATGGCCGGGCTGGCGAGATGCGTCCGGCTGCCGGGGCCCTGCCGTCCCTCGAAGTTGCGGTTGGAGGTGGACAGGCAGCGCGCCCCCGGCGGCACGACATCCTCGTTGATGCTGACGCACATGGAACAGCCGGGGTCCCGCCACTCGAAGCCGGCGTCCCGGAAAACACGATCGAGTCCCAGCGCCTCGGCCTCGCTCTTGACCGTGGCCGAACCCGGAACCACGACCGCGCGTACCCCTTCCCGCACCTTCCGTCCCCTGGCCACGGAAGCGGCGGCCTGCAGATCCGAGACCCGGCCGTTGGTGCACGAGCCGATAAAGACGACATCCACCTTGAGCCCTTCCAGGCTCATGCCCGGGGCCAGGCCCATATAGCGGAGAGCGGCCGCGACACGCTGTCCCCGCGCGGCATCATCGTAGACCGCCGGATCGGGCACGCGTTCGTCGATGCCCATGACATCCTCGGGCACGGTGCCCCAGGTGACCTGCGGCGCGAGATGACCGCAATCGATGATCAGGTCGCGATCGAAGACCGCGTCATCGGCCGAGACGAGGTCGCGCCAGTGATCGACGGCCTGATCCCAATCCTCGCCCTGCGGCGCATAAGGCCGGCCGGCGAGATAGGCAAAGGTCGTGTCATCCGGCGCGATGAAGCCGAGACGGGCCCCCAGCTCGATCGACATGTTGCAGATCGTCAGGCGCCCCTCCACCGGCAGGGCACGGATTGCCGCGCCCGCATACTCGACAGCGTGGGCCCGCCCGGCAGCGATGCCAAAGCGCCCGATCACGGCGAGGATCAGGTCCTTGGCGCTCACTCCCGGGCCCGGATCGTTGTCGAACCGGATCCTCATCGTGCGCGGCCGGGGCAGCAGCAGCGTCTGGGTGGCGAGGACGTGCTCCACTTCGCTGGTACCGACACCGATACCGAAGGCGGCGACGCCACCGACCGTGGAGGTGTGACTGTCGCCGCAGGCGAGGATCGTGCCGGGCAGTGCGGCGCCAAGCTCCGGCCCGATGACATGCACGATGCCCTGGCGCGGGTCCTCGACGCCGAAATGGCGGATCGCATGGGCGGCCGCGTTGGCGCGCATCAACCGCAGCAACTCGACGCCGTCCGGATTGGTGGTCTCGTCGCGCCCGGGGGCTGTGGACACGATATGGTCCTGGGTCGCCAGCGTCAGCTCCGGATGCGCCACACGGCGGCGCTCGCGGCGAAGCCCGGCAAAGGCCGCGGCACTGGTGGTTTCCTGCAGGATATGGCGATCAACGAAGATCAGATCGCGGTCTTCCGGAAAGCGCCTGACCACGTGCGCGTTCCAGATCTTGGCGAAGAGAGTCTCGCCTCGCATCACGCCCGATGACGCGCGACGGCGGTCGACAGGGCCCCTGAAATAACGCGTCGGACACGCATGGACGGCGACCTCCCCCAGGGGCGTTCCCTTGTCGTGGGGAATGCCCTCTCCTCAAATTAGAGCCAATAAAACAGCGGGCGACAAAGCAAATTTGCTCCGCTCGCATTCTAAAAAGGAATGCCAGTGGGCAGCGGTGCCAGTGGGCCGCTTCTCAGAGCAGGCCGCGCGCGGACCTCAGGATTGCTGGAGCGTGTCCCGCCTGGTCGGTCCGGGCTTCATTGCACGGGCTTCTTTGTCCCGATGCCCTGCATGAAGCGCTCGCGGATCTGAACCGGATCCCGGTCGGTGGTGGCAACCGCCGGCTTGTCGTCGATGCGAACCGCGATGAGCGTCGGACCGCCGGCGGTGAGAGCCTCGTCCACCAGCCGTTCGAAATCCTCCTCATCCGCCGCCC
>SXGS01657978.1_pt1 | contig 19015 bp, 17 predicted proteins | sample 3174681 | NCBI WGS metagenome assembly SXGS01 (sample SAMN11356861, study PRJNA531348) | freshwater metagenome | isolation source: freshwater sample F1-80 | place: China: Fuxian Lake, Yuxi | collected 2017-12-25 | reverse complement strand
CAGAGCCATTTGGCCCCATAATTGCATGGGTCTCACCGCTCCGTACTGTTAGATCTACTCCCCGAAGAATTTCTTTATTCCCAGCCTCAGTAATAACACTAACCTGTAAATTCTTTATCTCAAGTACGCTCATTTTTCTCCTTTAGTTGATTACTACTTGATTACCATTACGTTTTACTGAAAAAGTTTTAAGGGCCGAAGTTGCAGGTGGAGTTAATGCTTCACCAGTTCTTAAATCAAACTCTGCGCCGTGTAACCAACACTCTATTTTTGTACCAGTTATCTCACCTTCAGATAGTGATGCCTCTGAGTGTGTGCAAGTGTCCTCAATAGCAAATACTTCATCGCCCACTCTGGCAACACAAACTGCTACACCATTGTGATCAATAGCAATTGGCTTGCCTTCAACTAATGAATCAAAAGCAACCTCACTCATTATTCACCAGCCTTTGCGAGCTCATCATCAATTCTTTTCATTAATCGCTCTTCTAAGTCTTCATTTTTTAACTTATTAATAATTTCAGCAAAAAATCCACGAATTACTAAACGTCGTGCGATGTCTGCTGGTATACCTCGAGATTGCAAATAGAAAAGCTGCTCATCATCAAATCTTCCAGTTGTGCTGGCATGGCCGGCGCCAACAATCTCACCGGTTTCAATTTCTAGATTTGGGACAGAATCTGCTCTAGCTCCATCGCTAAGTAATAGGTTTCGGTTTAATTCATATGTGTCTGTTCCCTCTGCGCCCTTATGAATAAAAACATCACCAATCCAAACAGTTCGTGCCTGATCACCAGAAAGTGCACCTTTGTAATTAACTCTAGATTTAGCATTTGCTACATTGTGATTTACGTGGATTCGATGTTCTAGGTGTTGCCCATCAGTTGCAAAGTAGATTCCATTTAACTCCGCAGATGAACCAGGCCCTGTGAACTCAACAGTTGGATTAAGTCTGACAACTGATCCACCGACAGAGATAACAAAGGAGGTGAATTGAGCATCTTTACTTATGATCGCATGGTGCTGACCAAGATGAACAGTGCTGCGATCCCACTCCTGCAGTGAAATAAAATTCAGTGATGCACCAGCCTCTAGTGAGATTTCAATTTCTTCACCAATCTCGCCAGTACCAGTATTCTCAATTATTACTGTAGATCTACTGTTTACCCCGGCTTGAATTACTAATTTACTTAGCTCAGCAGAAGAACCACATGACCTCTTTAGGTGAATAGGTTGTGAAACCTCAGAATCTTTTTCAATTCTTAGTAGTGAAATATCCTTAACATTCTCTCGGATCCTATTTGTAACAAGATCACTCGACTCATAAGCAGGTGGCAAGTCAGAAGCTGTTACTACTTTCAAACGTACCCTGCTAGGGAGTGCCCCATTAGTTGATAAAGAAATATTTTCTTTAACTAAAGTAGATAGATCATGTAGGCCAGCTAACCGTTTAAGTGGTGTAAAGCGCCATGCTTCTTCTCTACCAGTTGGGGTTAAGTAATTTGTTGTTAATAAACTCATTAACCAACTGCACCTTCCATTTGAAGCTCAATTAATCGGTTTAGTTCTAGTGCATACTCCATTGGAAGCTCTTTTGCGATTGGTTCAATAAAACCACGAACAATCATCGCCATTGCTTCATCTTCACCTAAGCCACGTGACATTAAATAAAAGAGTTGATCATCACTAATTCTAGAAACAGTTGCCTCATGTCCCATCGAAACATCATCTTCGCGGACATCAACATACGGATATGTATCAGAGCGAGAAATATTATCGATCAACAATGCATCACACTTAACAGTGCTCTTTGAGTGATGAGCGCCCTCTTCAACCTTTATCAAGCCTCGGTATGAGGTACGACCGCCACCTCGCGCTACTGATTTAGAAATAATTGTTGAAGATGTATAAGGAGCTGCATGAACCATTTTGGCGCCAGCATCTTGATGTTGTCCTTCACCTGCAAATGCAATAGAAAGTGTCTCACCCTTGGAGTGTGGACCCATCAACATTACAGCTGGATACTTCATAGTTACCTTCGAGCCAATATTTCCATCGATCCACTCCATTGTTGCACCCTCAGCACAGGTTGCTCGCTTGGTTACTAAGTTGTAAACATTGTTAGACCAATTTTGAATAGTTGTATATCGAACACGAGCATTCTTTTTCACAATAATCTCAACAACGGCTGAGTGAAGTGAATCTGATGAATAAACCGGTGCTGTGCAACCTTCAACATAATGAACATATGAATCTTCGTCGGCAATGATTAAAGTTCGCTCGAATTGACCCATGTTTTCAGTGTTAATTCGGAAGTAAGCCTGTAAAGGAATATCAACCTTAACTCCCTTTGGAACATAGATGAATGAACCACCGGACCAAACAGAGGTATTAAGTGCTGCGAACTTGTTATCACCAACTGGAATAACAGTACCAAAATACTCTTTGAAAATATCTTCGTGTGTGCGAAGAGCGGTGTCGGTATCTAGGAATAAAACTCCTTGTTTTTCTAGATCCTCACGAATTGAGTGATAAACCACCTCAGACTCGTACTGCGCTGCCACACCTGCTACTAAACGTTTTTTCTCGGCCTCAGGAATTCCAAGACGGTCATAGGTATTTTTAATATCATCTGGTAAATCCTCCCAAGATGTTGCCTGCTTCTCAGTTGAGCGAACAAAGTATTTAATCGTGTCAAAGAAAATACCACTTAGATCAGATCCCCAACTTGGCATTGGCTTCTTATCAAATAACGATAATCCTTTAAGTCGTAGATCTAACATCCATTTTGGTTCATTCTTTTTTGAGGAAATATCGCGCACAACCTCTTCATTTAGACCACGACGACTATTTGAACCTGCATCTGTTTTATCCGCCCAGCCGTACTCATACTTACCAATACCATCTAACTCTGGGTGCGCGATCTGGGTCATTAGCGTGCTCCTTCTTTTACTTTAGTTTTTCTTGTTTGGGAAATATTTGCGGGGATAAAGGTTGTGCAAACTCCATCACCATGGGCAATAGTTGCAAGTCTTTGCACATGAGTTCCTAATATGGCCGAAAAGGCAGCGGTCTCAGCTTCACAGAGTTGAGGAAATTCAGAGGCCACATGAGCAATTGGGCAGTGGTGTTGGCAAATCTCTTCACCATTTCCCATCTTATCCGTGGTTGCTGAGTACCCCTCTTTAGTTAAAAGCTTTGCAAGCGCCTTAGATTTTTCTGAAACCGATTTACTTGAGCTTTTAATTTGTTCACCTTTTCGCACAAACTCATTGGCCCGACTTTGTGCAAACTCATCTACTAAGTGCGAACCATTTTTACTTGCCATGAACTTAAGAGCAGCAACTGCTAAGTCATCATATGAATGCTCAAACTTTTCACGCCCGCTATCTGTCATTACAAAAACCTTTGATGGTCTGCCCCTACCGCGAACTGCCCGACCTTGATAAGGCTCGCGTGCAGTAAGCACACCCTCTGCAATTAAAGTTTCTAAGTGCCTGCGAATTCCGGTTGGAGTTATTGAAAGTTTTTCAGCAAGCTCAACTGCGCTAGCAGGACCGCCTTCTAAAATCGTGCGGGCGACCTGATCACGGGTCTTATCTGGCTCACTCTTTTTCACAACATAAGTGTTGCGTAATTCCCCCGCAAGCGCCAATCCCCTTGCTCTATTTGGGTGTGAATTGCGCCTTACTAGCGGGTGAATCAAGCAGGGGCCCTAGAGAAAGCAATAGGCTTAAATCATGTTAGTAGCCAAAGGCTCAATAGCTTCAAAGCCTTTCGGGCTACTAGTTTTCCTGCAAGGGGCCCTAATTGTTACTGGCGGGGCGGTGCGACTTACCGGATCGGGATTAGGTTGTCCGACTTGGCCTGAGTGCACCCCAGGTTCATACACGCCAGTACCAAATCAAGCAGAAGGGCAACTACACGCTTGGATTGAATTTGGTAATCGACTACTAACTTTTGTTCTCCTCTTTACTGCGCTCGCTGTAGTAGTTATTGCCTCTAGAAGTTCTAAAAATGCCATTACGAAAAACCGAGTCAGAGTACTAGCCGGCCTGCAGATACTTGGAATTTTAGGACAAGGAGTTTTAGGGGGAATAACGGTATTAACAGGTTTGCACCCAATTACAGTGGCTGCGCATTTCTTGTTATCAATTTTTCTTATTTCAGGCGCAATTTCCCTTAGATATGAAATGATCGGAATTATCAAGCAACCACCGACTGGATTAATTGCCTCCCTTATTCCGATTCTGATTTGGCTAACACTAATCGTGATAATAGTTGGAACAATAGTTACCGGTAGTGGTCCACATGCAGGTGATGCTGATGCAAAGAGATTCGGGTTTGACCCTAAGGCTCTCTCCTGGCTTCATGCAGATTTTGTTATAGCTCTGCTTGTGCTTACTACGCTCCTTTGGTTATTAATAAGACAGACAAATGCGAATTTACTTTCAAGGAAGATTCAAATATTTCTTCTAATAGTTATTTCTCAAGGCTTAATCGGCTATATTCAATACGCCACTGGCTTGCCTGAGTTAGTTGTGGGCTTTCACTTATTAGGTGCTGCTCTAGTTTGGGGCAGTGGTTGGAGTTTAGTTAAGGTTGCAGGGTCTGGCTTTCGATTGAAGGGATTCTAAGTGAAGGTTGCTAACTGGCAAGAGCTCGATGATAGAGCTGTTGCTATCTCCAGAGCTTTGGCTATGGATGCTGTTCAGAAGGTTGGAAATGGCCATCCTGGAACTGCAATGTCTCTTGCTCCAGTTGCATACACGCTTTTTCAAAGAATTCTTCGCCATAATCCAGCTAAGCCAAATTGGATAGCACGTGATCGCTTTATTCTTTCCTGCGGCCACTCATCGTTAACTCTATACATTCAGCTGTATCTAAGTGGCTACGGTGTTGAATTAGATGATCTTAAAAACTTTAGAACATTTAATTCACTTACTCCTGGTCACCCAGAATACGGACACACGTTAGGAGTTGAAACAACTACTGGGCCATTAGGTCAAGGTGTTGCAAATGGCGTTGGTATGGCTATGGCAGCAAGATATGCAAAGGGAATGTTGGATCCAAAAAATACTACTGATTTATTTGATCATAACATTTGGGTTGTTTGCTCAGATGGCGATTTGCAAGAAGGAGTTAGTGCCGAGGCAAGTTCGATTGCTGGTACACAGGAGTTAGGAAATTTAAAGGTTATCTACGACGATAATCGAATATCAATAGAAGGTGACACACATTTCGCATTTACCGAAGATGTGTCAGCACGTTATCGAGCCTATGGCTGGGATGTAATTGTGGTAGAGACCAAATCTGATGGAGATGTTGACCGTATTGCATTAGAGAAAGCAATGGAAAAAGCTGTTGCACAAAAAAATAAGCCAGTATTAATTCACTTACATACTGTAATTGCTTGGCCCGCACCTAATGCAAGCGGAACTGCAAAGGCTCATGGCTCAGCTCTTGGCGAGGATGAGATCGCGCTAACAAAAACTGCTTTAGGACTGGATCCAACTCAATCATTTATAGCACCAAGTGATGTTATTGCTCATGCTAGAAGTGTTAAACAACGCGGTGAACTGCTTTATAAAGAATGGGAAAGTAAATATCGACAATGGCAAAAAAGTAATCCAGATGGCTCGAAGTTGCTAGATCGGTTACTTAATAAGAAGTTGCCACTAAATTGGGGTAGCGAACTTCCAACTTTTACAAATGACAAAGAGATTGCAACTAGAGCAGCATCTGGAAAAGTTATTCAGGCAATAGCAAAATCACTGCCAGAATTTTGGGGAGGCTCTGCTGATCTAGCAGATAGTAATAACACAAGTATCGAAGGTGGCGGTTCATTTTTGCCAGCAAATAGTAAAATGAGTGGTGCTAATCCTTATGGGCGCGTAATTCACTTTGGGATTCGCGAACATGCAATGGGCGCAATTTTAAATGGTGCTGCTTTATACGGCCTGGTAAAACCATTTGCTGGAACGTTTTTAGTATTTAGCGATTACATGCGCGGAGCAGTTCGCCTTTCGGCACTGATGCAACTTCCAGTTACATATGTGTGGACACATGACTCAATTGGATTAGGTGAGGATGGCCCAACACACCAGCCGGTTGAACACTTAGCAGCTTTAAGAGCTATCCCCGGTTTGGCAGTTGTTAGACCAGCTGATGCAAATGAGGTGAGTACTTGTTGGTCTGAAATAATTAAACGGGCACAACCAGTTGGCTTAGCACTTTCTCGACAAAATTTGCCAGTAATTGATAGGACTAAATACTCCCCTGCAAGCGGGGCTGCAAAAGGTGCTTACGTTTTAGCATATGGAAATGATCAGGCAAAAGATGAATGCGAAGTAATTCTGATAGCAACTGGTTCTGAGGTTTCATTGGCTCTGCTTGCAAGAGAAAAATTAGTAGGTGAAAGTATCAAGTGTCGAGTTGTTAGCGCCCCATCTATAGAGTGGTTTATGGCTGAGCCAGAAAGTTACCGCCAGCAAGTCCTACCTAATTCAATAAGAGCCAGAGTAAGTATTGAAGCTGGTATTGCCCAATCCTGGTATCAATTAATTGGTGATAGTGGTGTTGCTGTTTCTTTGGAACACTTTGGAGCCTCGGCAAGTGCCGCCACTTTGTTTAAAGAATTTGGCTTTACAGTTGATAACATCATCAAAGCTGCAAAAGAAAGTATTCGAAAATCAAATGCCTAAGCCCTTAGCGCAAATATCACAGGCTGGAGTGGCGGTATGGCTTGATGATTTATCACGCGAGCGAATAAATAATGACTCTTTAAAAAAACTCATTCTAGAAGATAATGTAGTTGGTGTAACAACTAATCCAAGTATTTTTGCAGCGGCAATTGGTAAATCAGACTTATATCAAAGCGATATCTTGCAAAATAAGGAAAAAAGTATTGAAGATATAATTACAAAACTTACAACTGATGATGTACGAAATGCTTGTGATCTTTTTCAGACCGCTTTTGAGACAAGTAATGGCGTGGATGGTCGGGTTTCAATTGAAGTTGATCCACGGTTTGCTCGTGATACTTTAGCAACAGTTAAGCAGGGAAAGCAGCTATGGGAGATAATTGATCGAAAGAATTTACTAATTAAAGTCCCAGCCACAGTTGAAGGATTACCAGCAATAACTGAGTTAATTGCAAATGGAATAAGTGTTAATGTCACTTTAATTTTCTCTGTTAACCGATACAAACAAGTGCTAGATGCTTTTGCATCCGGACTTGAAAGTCGCTTGAGTGCCTCAAATGAGATAAATAAAATTCACTCTGTCGCATCCTTTTTTGTGAGTCGAATAGATACTGAAGTGGACAAACAACTAGCAGTGGACTCTGATCTGCGCGGGTTAGCTGCGATTGCTAATGCAGTGATGGCATATGAGGCATTTCTTGCATTTGAAAAAAGTGAAAGATGGAAAAAAATAGAAAATAGAGGCGGTAAACTACAACGGCCATTGTGGGCGTCTACTGGAGTTAAAGATCCTGCATATGACTTAACTCGTTATGTTATGCAGCTAGTTGCAAAAAATACTGTTAATACTATGCCAGAGGCAACTTTAAATGCCGTGAGATCTTCTGGAGTTTTTATAGGAGATAGCATTACTCCAAATATTTCAATTTCAAAAAGCAATCTAGCGAAATTAGCTCTAGCTGGGATCGACTTAGACAAAATTACAAACGCTCTTGAAATTGATGGCGTCGCAAAGTTTGAAGTAGCGTGGATTGACCTGATGAGTTCAGTAAAATCTGTTATAGCCAGGTCATAATGAAATTATCAGGCCCAATACTAAAAAATATTGATTCAAAAATACTTTCATCTCTCCAAGAAATAGCGCCTAGAGTTGCTAAGAAAGATATAAATATTTGGGGTAATAAGTCCGAGGCCGCAAATAGAATAAATTGGGTCGATCTTCCAACAAAATCCCGAAATTTATTGCCAGAACTTGATGCCCTTTCAGCATGGGCACGTAGCAACGGCTTAACACAAGTTGTTTTATGTGGGATGGGTGGCTCTTCATTAGCTCCTGAAGTAATTGCCGCGTCTTACAAAAAACAATTGACTACTCTTGATTCTACAGATCCAATTCAGATATTAGATTCTCTTCCAAATGAGATGAAAAAGGCAGTTGTTGTAATAGGTTCTAAATCAGGCACAACTATCGAGACATTATCCCAATTTGAATTTTATCAACGGAGATTTAAGGAAGCAGATTTAAATCCAATCCAACATATAGTAATAATTACTGATCCGGGTACACCTCTTGATATCAGCGCTGGAAACCTGGGATACAAAGTGGTTAATGCAGATCCAAATGTTGGTGGACGCTTTAGTGCACTTTCTGCATTTGGCTTAGTACCAGCCGCCTTAATCGGTGTTGATATTTCACTCCTTTTAGATGATGCTGAAAAATTAAGCTCAAGTATTTCTGTTAAGGAGTCACCCGCCATTGCAATAGCTGCTTGCATATACTCCTTAACTGATCAGATAATTAATTTTTGTGATAAGGCGTCGGTAACTCCTGGACTGTCTAATTGGATAGAACAACTAATTGCTGAATCAACTGGCAAGGATTTAACTGGCAGATTGCCAGTTGTAATTGAGGATGTAGAAAATGCAATTTCAGGTATAACAATTGGCTTCAGCCCCGGTGAATATGACCTGGTGATCGAGGGCACTCTTGGAGAGCAATTTCTCCTATGGGAGTGGGTCACCGCTCTACTTTGCTACTTATTAAAGGTTGATCCATTTAATCAACCAAATGTAACAGAGGCAAAAGATCGTACATCAGCAATTCTTTTATCATTAGAAAGTAAAGGGTTTGATGCTCCTACTCCAACATATGAAGATTCAGATTATTTAATCTATACAAATCAAAACATTAACAACATTCCAGATTTTCTTAAATCTAATGTGACTTATTTTGCAGTATTGGCATACCTTGCACGAGGTTGCGATGATGAAATATATAAGATCAGAAAGCTGATTGCCGCTAAGAGTAAAACAGCAACTACTTTTGGATGGGGACCGAGGTATCTTCATTCAACTGGGCAGTTTCACAAGGGTGGGCAGCAAAATGGGGCATTTATTGTGATTACCGGTGATTCAGGCAGTGATATAGAAATACCAAATAAAAATTACACATTTTCGCAGTTGATCATGGCGCAAGCACTTGCAGATATCGAATCTATTTCTGAAAGAAATTTACCGGTTATTAGAATACATCTTAAAAATCGCAAGAAAGCGATAGCAAGACTTATCTCAGACCTAGAGAAGAACTAGTCATCCCCACGTAATTTTTTAAGTGCAATGTCTAAAACTTTATTAGCTTCAGCTTCAGTTCTACGCTCTTTCACGTAAGCTAAGTGAGTTTTATAAGGCTCATTTTTCATTGGCATTGGTGGTTTATTTTTATCTTGTCCTGCCGGAAAACCACATCTTGGGCAATCCCATTCAGCTGGAACCTCTACAGTGCCGTCTTCGGCAAATGATGGTTTAGTTTCATGTCCGTTAGCACACCAATACGAAACTCTAAAGCGAGCAATTGATTCACCGCGCTCTGCTTCACCCATAGGGCCAGCACCAACACGGCTGCCACGAATAGCACTTCCACCAGCCATTATTTATTCCTTCTTTCTAGTTTTTCAATAACAAACTAAGCGCAATAACTGAAGCGAGCCAAATACCGCCAACTACAATTGTAATTCTGTCCAAATTTTTCTCAACTACAGATGAACCACCATATGTTGATGAAACTCCGCCACCAAAAAGATCTGAAAGCCCAGATCCTTTACCTTTATGTAATAAAACTAAAATAATCATAAGCACACTTGAAAGCATCAAGATAATCGAAAGAGCTAAATTCATTTACTCGCCTTCATCTAAATAGAGCCTTAATCTGTGGCTAGGGGGAAAGGATACTATCTTTTGGGTAAATCTTCTTAATCGGCCTATTTATGCCTTCTTTAATACCCTATGGAATTTAGATATCCGTGCAAATTCTTCAGGATCTAGCGAAGCACCACCTACTAGGGCGCCATCAACATCTTCTTCCTTCATAATATCTAAAGTATTCATCGACTTAACTGAACCGCCATAAAGGATCCGACAGTTATCAGCGATTTCATCACTACCTATTTTCCTAAGCTCTTTTCTAATTGCAGCACAAACTTCCTGTGCATCTTCTGGAGTGGCAGTTTTACCAGTACCAATCGCCCATACTGGCTCATATGCAATAACAATTTTCTTAAGATCAGGTTTGTGAAAACCTTTTAGTGCATTTCTTAATTGCCCTAATACATGCGGAATATGATTTCCAGATTCTCTTACCACTAGTTCCTCGCCAACACAGAGAATCGGCTTAATCTCATTTGCGAACGCAGCTTTAATCTTCTTATTAATTAACTGATCATCTTCATTGTGATTCGCTCGGCGTTCGCTATGACCAATTAATACGTATGTGCAACCAAGTTTAGAAAGCATTGATCCTGAAATATCTCCGGTATGAGCACCTGAATCAGCAGCAGATAAATCTTGCGCACCGTAAAGTAAACGCAGACGGTCGCCATCAACTAATGTTTGAACAGATCGAATATCAGTAAATGGTGGAATGATTACAACCTCTACTGCGTCATAATCACGGTCCTCAAGGGAGTAAGCCAACTTTTGGGTAACCGCTATCGCCTCTAGATGATTTAAGTTCATCTTCCAATTTCCAGCAATTACAGGTTTACGCATTTTTCTCTTTCTCTAACTTAGTGCGATCAGGCCAGGTAGTTCCTTACCTTCAAGGTATTCAAGAGATGCGCCACCACCTGTTGATATATAACCAAAATTCTTATCTGCAAATCCTAGTTTACGAACAGCAGCAGCTGAATCTCCCCCGCCGACTACAGCCATACCATCAACCTGAGTTAAAGCTTGCGCTATCACTTTTGTGCCGTAAGAAAAATTTGTAAACTCAAATACACCCATTGGGCCATTCCAAAATACAGTTTTACACAACTTAATCTCTCGTGCAAAGTTCTCGGCACTTTTGGGCCCGATATCCAAACCCATTTGATCAGAGGGTATTTGATCTGAATCTACAGTGGTCGGCAACGAGTCTGCCGAAAATTCAGGAGCAACTACTATATCGATTGGAAGTAGAAATTTAACTCCCAGTTTTTCAGCTCGAATCATTAATTCTTTAACAGTATCAATTAAATCATTTTCAACTAAAGACTTTCCGATTTCTTTTCCTTGAGCTGCTAAAAATGTAAAGACCATGCCCCCACCAATTGCAATTAAGTTTGCTTTATCCAAAAAATTTGAAATAACGCCAATTTTGTCCGAAACTTTTGCCCCGCCTAGAACAACTCCATACGGGCGGTTAGGATTTTTTGTTAACTGCTCTAACACTGCAACCTCACCTGAAATAAGATCTCCAGCAGCATGCGGCAGTAATTTAGCAAGCTCATAAACTGAAGCATGCTTGCGGTGAACAGCTCCGAAACCATCTCCAATATATATGTCGCCATAAGTTGAAAGTTCAGTAGCGAGCTTCATGCGCTCAGATTCTTCCTTACTTGTTTCAGAAGATAAAAATCGAATATTTTCTAGCATTAAAATCTGACCTGATTTAAGTGCTTTAGCTTTATCAGCAATTCCAGTAATCTGTGATGAGAATAAAACCTCTTGATTTAGTAATTCACCTAACTTTTTAGCAATTGGAGCAAGAGATAACTCAGGCTTTACCTCTCCCTTTGGTCTACCCAAATGGGCAATTATTACCACTGAACAGTTAGCCGCAAGTAACTTCTTAATTGTCGATAATGAAGCAACTATTCGACCAGCATCACCTATAACACCATCTTTAATTGGAACGTTAAAATCACAACGCAAAATAACCTTAGCGTTTTGCAGATTTAGCTGGGATAAACTTTTAATGCCCATCTAATTTATATGGACTTACCAATGTATTGGATCAAATCAACTAACCTATTTGAATATCCCCATTCATTGTCATACCAGCCCACAACTTTTGCTGTTGTTCCGATTACCTTTGTAAGTCCGGCATCTAAAATACATGAGCTTGGATCGGTGACTATGTCGCCTGAAACAATTGGATCTTCGGTGTAGCTTAAATAACCTTTCAATGAACCAGTACTTGCTTTTTTAAGTGCAGCATTAATCTCTGCAACAGAGGCTTCCTTTGCTAACTCAACAGTTAGGTCAGTTGCAGAACCAGTTGGTACTGGCACTCTTAATGCATAGCCATCTAATTTACCTTTAAGTTCAGGCAGTACTAATGAAATAGCTTTCGCTGCTCCAGTTGAAGTTGGAATAATTGATAACGCTGCAGCTCTTGATCTACGGAGATCTTTGTGAGGGAAATCTAAAATTACCTGATCATTTGTGTATGCATGAATTGTGGTCATAAGCCCTCTAACAATGCCAAACTCATCATTTAGTACCTTAGCCATTGGAGCTAAGCAGTTAGTAGTACATGATGCGTTCGAAATAATATTATGCTTAGTTGGTTCATATTTTTCATGATTAACACCCATAACAATTGTTATGTCTTCATCAGTTGCTGGGGCTGAAATGATTACCTTCTTTGCGCCAGCATTTATGTGCTTCTGGGCATCTGCAGCCTTTGTAAAAATTCCAGTAGATTCAACAACAATATCTACACCTAACTTCCCCCATGGGATATTTGCGGGATCGCGCTCTGCACTAACCGAAATAGTTTTATCACCAACAGTAATTGTTGTATCTGTAAAAGTTACTGGTTGCTTAAGTCTGCCTAAAATCGAATCGTATTTAAGTAAATGAGCTAAAGTCGCATTATCGGTTAAATCATTAATTCCCACAATTTCAAAGTTAGCACCTGATTCAAGTGATGCTCTAAGAAAATTTCTACCAATTCGACCAAAACCATTAACACCAACTTTAAGCATTTTAACCCCGTTTAGATTCTAAAATTTATTTAATCTATCCACAACATTGTGATATGAATATCTTACCAGTTCGACAGTGGTGATTAATTCAATAAATCTGGGCTAATACTCGCCTCAGTATCAGGTACTCCTAATTCGCGGGCTCGTTTATCTGCCATTGCTAATAATCGCCTAATTCTTCCAGCTATTGCATCTTTAGTCATCGGTGGTGATGCAAGTGAACCTAATTCTTCCAAACTTGCTTGCCCATGGTTAACCCGAAGTTCACCTGCCTCTTTAAGATGATCTGGGATTTCTGCCCCAAGGATCTCCATCGCTCTTTGCACTCTCGCTGAAGCTGCAACAGCAGCTCTAGCAGATCTGCGTAAATTTGCATCATCAAAGTTTGCTAATCGATTTGCAGTCGCTCGAACCTCTCTTCGCATCCTTCGCTCTTCCCAAGCTAACACTGTTTCATGTGCACCTAATCTTGTAAGTAGTGCACCAATAGCATCACCATCTCTAATAACAACTCGATCAACGCTGCGCACTTCACGAGCTTTTGCAGTAATTCCTAATCTTCTAGCCGCTCCAACTAGAGCCAAGGCTGCTTCAGGTCCAGGACAAGTAATCTCAAGTGCAGAGGACCTTCCTGGCTCAGTAAGTGAGCCGTGCGCTAGAAATGCTCCGCGCCATGCTGCTTCGGAATCACAAATAGCAGCAGAAACAACTTGCGGTGGCAGGCCTCTGATCGGCCGATTATTTGCATCAACTAATCCTGTTTGTCGAGCAAGTGCATCACCATCTGCTAAAACTCTGACAATATACCGACTGCCTTTACGAATTCCGCTTGAAGAAACTACTGACAACTCACTTTCATGTCCAAATACTTCTGATATGTCTTTGCGCAGCCTTCGCGCACTTTGAGCTGTATCTAATTCAACCTCAATAATGATTTTACCGGCTGCTATATGTAATCCACCTGCAAACCTAAGTAATGAAGAAACTTCTGCCTTGCGACAACATGGTTTAGTTATCGAGAGTCTACTTAACTCATCTTTAACCGCTTCTGTCATTGCCATCTAATCTCCCTAAATCTTGCAATGGGGTTATCTAAGCAGGTCTTAACCAAAAATGTGGCTGAAAGCTAATATCAATTTCTGCCTATCATGGTGGAATGTTTGCTCACTATCTGCTAGGTCAAAACCCATAACCTCTCCTCCATACGCAGCAACTAGCGAATTAAACCTTGGCTCTGCTTTAGCAAGTGATTTATCGACTAGAGCCACATCAATTCTCAGACCCGGCGTATGATCTAAAACTAATTGTAGATGTGCCTCAAGTGAGAAGCCTGCATACTCATCTGATATGTTTTTGTCTGGCAGATTAAATATCATAATTTTTTTTGCTTTACTTTTTTGAATTTGTTCTGCTTGCTTTCCAAGCAAAAAATGTGGCATAACACTAGAAAGCCATGATCCCGGCCCAATTGTTATCCAATCTGCATTCTCAAGAGCAGTAAGAGCTTCTGGAGTTGGCATTGGTTGATTTGGAATTAACTTTAGTTCGTTAACTTTTCCAATCGCCTGTGATACCTCAACCTGGCCTCTTACTATTTGAACTCCTTTTTTTGTAACAAAACTTCCTTCAATATCAAGGGGTTCCAAAGCCATCGGTAGAACCCGGCCAACTACTTTTAATAATTGACCAACCCGGTCTAAACCTTTAACTGGATCAGTATCTCGATCCCAAAGTGCGGTTAAAAGAAGATTACCAACAGCATGATTATCCATCTCACCTTGACTGGTAAATCTATATTGCATAATTTCAGCCCAACTTCTACCCCACTCATCATCAGCGCATAACGCCGTAAGTGCCATTCGTAAATCACCGGGAGGGAGGGAATTAAATTCAGCACGTAATCGCCCAGATGAACCACCATTATCTGCAACTGTTACCACTGCGGTAACTTGATTAGTAAGAGTTCGCATTGCGCCAAGTGTTACTGCAAGTCCATGTCCGCCGCCCAAGCAGACAACCTTTGGATTTCTATTCACTATATTTCTCGACCTAAATCTCGATGCATTACCTGTGTATCAATCTTAAACTTTGATAATTCGTCACCACTTTTTAATCTAGAAACTAATTCTTCCGCAACTGCAACTGACCGGTGTTTACCACCAGTACAACCGATTGCCAGGGTTAGAAATTTTCTGCCTTCAGAGATAAAGCCCAATGCCATAGTCTCAAAAAGTGACTGATACCTTGTTAAAAATTCTTTTACGTTATCACTTCCTAATACTGCATCACTTACCGGCTTCTCAAGACCTGTCATTGGCCTAAGAAGCGGCACCCAATGTGGATTTGATATAAATCTACAATCAACAACTAGATCAGCATCTACTGGGATTCCATACTTATAGCCAAAAGAAAGAATATTCACCCTTAGGTCTGAGCCGGAATCTTCATGAAAATAATCTGAGATTTTTTTCTCAAGTTGATGAATATTTAAGGCTGATGAATCAATTATTAAATCTGCAGAATCTCTTATTTCGCGAAGTCGCTCTCTCTCCTTGGTAATTCCATCAAGAATGCGATCGGCTCCTTGTAAGGGATGAGGTCTACGGGTTGACTCAAATCTTCGAACGAGAGAATCATCTGCTGCATCTACGAAGAGAATTTTACGAGATATTCCTAATTCTGCTAGTTCAGCTAACGATTTAGTTAGATCATCAAAAAATGCTCTGCCTCTCACATCAATTACGACGGCAACTTTTTTTACTGATGTAGAAACTAACTCGATTAAATTACCGAGTAGGGCTGGAGGTAAATTATCAACAACATACCAACCAAGATCTTCTAATCTGTGGGCTATAGTGGATCTGCCGGCGCCACTCATTCCGCTTATAACAAGTATCTCGGTATCACTCTTCATGGCAATATCTTCCTACACATGTCAAGCATCTAAAATTTCACCACTTTGCATATCCACGCTGACTTGTTCAGACTGATTTTTGATCTGATCAATAATTGTCTTAGCCATTTTCTCACCAATTCCTGGAACAGCAGATAACTCTGAAAGGGTTGCTGCCTTTAGAGCCGTAACTGAACCAAAGTGAGTAAGTAATGATTTTCTTCTAACTTCACCTAGTCCAGAAATCTGATCTAATAATGATTCCAGCATTACTTTTGAGCGCTTACTACGGTGAAAATTTATAGCAAATCGATGTGCTTCATCTCTTACCTTCTGAAGTAAATACAGAGCCTCACTATGACGAGGAAAGATAATTGGCTCACTATTATTCGGTAGCCAAACCTCTTCTAGTCTTTTTGCAAGACCACACAAGGCAATGTCTGTTATTCCTAGTTCGCGCAACGCTTTAGCGGCAGCATTAACTTGAGGCTTACCACCATCAACAACTACTAATTGTGGGGGGTATGCAAATTTCGGCCTACTACCACCTTGTGCTGTTGCCTCTGCAACATCTATATCTTTCTCATCCAAGTACCTTTTAAATCTTCTTGTAATTACGTGGTGCATCGCTCTAGTGTCATCAAAGCCAGCATCATCATCAATTGAAAATCTTCGATAGTCACTCTTTTTGGGTTGACCATCTTCAAAAACCACCATTGATGCGACCATGCTTGTTCCTTGAATATTTGAAATATCAAAGCATTCAATTCGTAGTGGCAATTCAGCAAGCTCTAACTGCTCAGCAATTTCAGCTAATGCGGTGCCACTTACTGCAGCATCATTTGCGCGCTTACTTAAATATTGAATTAGGGCCTGGTTGGCATTTCGCTTTACAGTTTGTACTAGATCCAATTTTTCACCTCGAGCTGGCTGGATCAGATTTACAGATTTGCCTCTCTGCTCAGTGAGCCATTGCTGTAGTAAATCAGAATCTTGAGGTAATTGATCAACTAATACTTCAGGTGGTGGCTTACCTTCAGCATAGATTTTTCCAAGCATTGCAGAAATAATGCTTTCATCTTCTAATAAATTTGCTCTATCTATAACCCAAGATCGAGAACCTGTGATTCTACCTGCCACTATATTAAATTGAGAAAGTGATGCATGGGTAATTTCCTCATGAATAGCTAATACATCGGCGTCAATATTCTCATTTAAAAATCTGTCGGTAGATTCATATGCTTTGTTGATTGCCTCTAATTGATCACGCAGCTTTCCAGCTTTCTCATACTCTTGCGCTTGGGATGCCTCTAACATTTCTTTTTCAATTCTTACTGAAATTTCTTCAGGTGACTTTTCTAAAAAATTCACTAAATCATTAGCAAGTTTTTTGTGTTCTTCTTGCGTAACCCAGTTAACACAAGGGGCAGCACATTTGCCTATATCTCCTAATAGGCATTGCCGTTTACTGCGTACAGCTGAAGCGAAGTTAGATTCACTACATGTGCGAACTGGATATATTTTAATTAAGGTTTCAAATGTACTGCGCAGAGCCCAAGCGTGTGAGTAAGGGCCAAAATAGCGAACACCTGGTATTTTTTTTGAACGTGAAATAAACAATCTTGGAAATTCAGATTTAAGGTCAATCGCTAAATGCGGATATGACTTATCGTCTTTAAATTGAACATTAAAATCTGGGTTGTACTGTTTAATCCAAGTAAATTCCAGCTGTAGTGCCTCGACTTCGGTTTTTACTAACGTCCAGTCAACTCGGACGGCAGTATTAACCATTCGCCTTGTCTTAATTTGTAGATTATTACCAAAGTATGTACTTAATCTATTTTTAATATTTTTTGCTTTGCCTACATAAATTACCTTTTCATCCTTATCGAAAAATCTATAAACGCCTGGATCACTAGGTAAGTTACTTGGCCGATAACTTTGTGGATCTGCCATGACTACTTCTTTAGTACTGGAGCTAAATACTTTCCAGTGTAGCTCTTTGGATTTTTTATAATCTCTTCCGGTCTACCTTCGGCTACAACTAATCCACCTCCAGAACCACCCTCTGGTCCAAGATCAATCACCCAATCCGCTGATTTAATAACATCAAGATTATGCTCAATCACAATTACAGTATTTCCAGTATCAACTAGTCTGTTAAGAACTAATAAAAGCTTTCGCACATCTTCAAAATGTAATCCAGTTGTTGGCTCATCTAGAACATAAATTGTTCGACCCGTTGATCTTCGCTGAAGTTCTGTTGCAAGCTTTACTCTCTGAGCTTCACCACCTGACAAGGTTGGAGCTGATTGACCAAGTCGTACATAACCAAGACCAACGTCACAAAGAGTCTTTAAAAATCTGGAAATAGCGGGCACGGATTCAAAAAAGTTATTAGCTTTCTCAATTGACATGTCTAACACTTGCGCAATGGTCTTACCCTTGTAGTGAACCTCAAGTGTCTCTCGGTTATACCTGGCGCCATGACACACTTCGCACGGAACATATACATCAGGTAAGAAGTTCATTTCAATCGTGATAGTTCCATCACCAGAACAGTTCTCACATCTGCCACCCTTAACGTTAAAGGAGAATCTTCCCTGCTGATAACCTCTTACTTTTGCTTCACTTGTCTCAGCAAAAAGGGCACGGACTTTGTCAAAAACTCCAGTATAAGTTGCAGGATTTGATCGAGGAGTTCTACCTATAGGTGACTGATCAACATGCACGACTTTGTCTAATTGATCTAAACCAGTGATTGTACGGTGACGACCTGGAACAATTCTTGCTCCATTTAATTTGTTTGCTAGAACTGAGTACAAAATATCATTTACCAATGTTGATTTACCAGAACCGCTAACACCAGTAACTGCAATAAATGCTGCTAGCGGAAAGGTCACATCAATATTTTGTAGATTATTCTCTTTCGCAGCCTTTATCACTAACACTTTTTTTTCATCAATTGGCCTGCGTTTTTTAGGAATTTCAATTACAGATTTCCCGGAAAGATAAGCACCGGTTATCGAATCTTTTGCGGCAATTATATCAGCGTAACTTCCAGATGAAACAACTTTTCCACCATGTTCACCGGCTCCTGGGCCAATATCAACAATCCAGTCTGCAGTTCGAATCGTATCCTCATCATGTTCAACCACAATTAATGTGTT
>SXGS01507302.1_pt1 | contig 19016 bp, 13 predicted proteins | sample 3174681 | NCBI WGS metagenome assembly SXGS01 (sample SAMN11356861, study PRJNA531348) | freshwater metagenome | isolation source: freshwater sample F1-80 | place: China: Fuxian Lake, Yuxi | collected 2017-12-25 | reverse complement strand
CTCCAATGCCGAAGTTGCCAGGGTCGAACGTTTGCTCAACGCAAGGCCTCGAAAATCCCTCGGCTTCCGTTCACCGCAAGAAGTTTTTGACTCCCTCGCCAGCTCCTAAATCTCTATGCACTGGCGAGTTGAATCCGCGGTCGAAATAGGCGAGCACGACCGTGACGAAGGCCATCAGCACGTGGAAGAACGAGCCGATGACGCCGAGCCGGAACATGCCGAGCCCAATCAGGTTGACGCCGATCAGCGACAGGATCTTCGGCGCCGACAGCACGACGAAGGCGGTGATGCAGCCCTGGAAGACGACGACGTTGCGCAAGCCCCGACTCAGGCTCAGCAGGATCTCCTGGTGGTCCTCGCCGAGCTTCCTCCACGGCGCATGGCCGGAGACGTCCTTGTAGAAATTCTGGTACCGCTCGAAGAAGTCGGTCTCGACCGACAGCACGAAGACCGCGATTGCCGGGATCACGGTCAGGTATGCCAGGAACATCGTCGAGTCGTAGAGCGGATAGGAGATCATCACCGCCGCGATCTCGTCGCGGTCGGGGAGCGTCCACATCAGCCATTTGTCGATCCAGACCGCGAGATTGTAGAAGAGCGCGCCGAGCGTCAGCTCCCAGTACTTCCTGGCCGCCCGAAGGAAGGCGAAGGGCCTGATGAAGCCGTAGGGGAACTCGACCAGCACGCGCGCGACCTCGAGCGACAGCAGCAGCGTCAGCCCCAGCGAGAAGCCGGTCAGCATGCCTGCCGCCCCCCAGCGCCCGCCGAGCAGCACCGTCAGGGCGAAGGCCGACGACATGCCGATGGCGAAGCCGATGGTGATCGAGCGGAAGTCGCGGAGCGCGGACAGGAAGATGCCGACATACCAGATGAACGAGATCACGAAGTAGTTGGCGATCGCGGCAACCCGCACCGCCGGATCGAGCGCGGCGTAGTAGCCGTAGAACCAGCCGACGACCGGTATCTGCACCAGCAGCACGATGAAGCCGCCGATCAGCATGCCCGGCGTCTCGGTCACCTTCTTCTCGTAGATGCGGTCGGCGAGGTAGCGGGTCGCGATCATCATCAGCGGCCCGGCGGCCACCAGCGAGAAGCCGAAGTTGTAGATGACGATGATGCGAAAGACCTTCATCTCCTCCTGGTCGAGCCAGTTGATGCCGATGATGTCGATCGCGCCGAGCGCGAGCACGGTCATGATCCAGGGGCCGGTCGAGACGACGGAAGCGTGCGTCAGGCTCGCGACTACGCCCATCAGGTCGTCGCGCCTGGCCAGCTTGCGGAGCTCGAAGCCTATGCCGGCCATCAGACGGCCTCCTTCTCGGCCGGCTGCGGTTCCGGAATCTCGGGTCGCATGTCGTCCTGCTCGGCGAGCTGGCCGTACAAGTCGCCATAGGCCTGCTCGACCGAGCGCTGATCGTAGTACATCTTGCAGCGTTCGCGGATCGCCTTGGCGCAGCGGTCGAACCAGTCCTGGTCCGTGATGAGGCGGCGGATCGCCGCCGCGGTCGCCCGCGGGTTGGACAGCGCGGTGACCTCGCCGCCGGGCCCGAGCCTGGGGCTCTCGTCTTCGCGGCCGTAGATCAGCTCCGAGCACGAGCCGACATTGGTCGCGACAGACGGCACGCCGGCCGCGCCTGCCTCCAGGATCACCAGCGGCTGGCCCTCGCTGATCGAGGTCAGCACGTTGACGTCGATGTAGCCCAGAATGTCGTCGAGCTTTTTCCGGCCGGTGAACTCGAAGGTGCCGCCGAGGCCGAGGCCTTCGACCATCTGCTTGCACTCTTCGTAGTAGACCGGATCCTCCTCGTAAGGCCCGATCATCAGGCACTTCACGTCCGGCACGCTGCGCCGGAGAATGTCGGCGGCGCGGATATAGGTCTTCACGTCCTTGATCGGGACGACGCGGCCGATCAGCGCCACCGTCGGTGGCCGGGGAGCAGGATCGCGCTTCACCTTGGTGAAGCGTTCGACGTCGACGCCATTCGGGATCACCCACATCTTCGAGCGATCGGCGCCGTCCGCCATCTGCAGGCGCTGGTTGCCCTCGAACAGCGTGATGATTCCGGTCGCCGCCTCGTAGCAGGCGCGGCTGTATGTCAGGAAGCTGTCGACCCAGAGATCCTTCAGGCCCTTCCCGCCGCTCTCCACGGTGAGGCCCGTCGACCCGACCTCGAACAGCCAGTCGGCCATCGCGATCTCGACCCGGCGCTCGTTGGTGTAGATGCCATGCTCGGTCAGGAGCAGCGGCCTCCCGGTCTCCAGCGCCGCGCGCGCGCCCCAGAGGCCCGCATAGCCGGTAGACACCGCGTGATAGACCTTGGCCCGCGGCAGCTCGGAGAGAAGCACCGAATGGAGGCCGCCGATCAGGGCCCGCCAGGTCCAGAAATAATGGAGGAACGAGCTGTTCTTAAGCGTGCGGCGATACATGCGGACGAGCTTTCGCCAGGCCGCCGGCGAGTCGAGGAGCTGGGTGCGGCCGATCTTCGCCCTGTGCGGTTCCAGCACCTTCAGCAACTCCGCCACCTCGGCGAGCCCGCCGCGCCGGTGGACGCGCATCAGCACCGGCTCCAGCTCGCGCATCAGGCGCTCGGCGCCGAACATGAAGCGCCGGCCCCTCGGCAGATCCTGGATGAAGATATGGGTGATGCCGGTGACGTTCGGCGGCACCTCGTAGCGCATCGTCCGCGGCTCGTCCTTGGCCAGCAGCGAGACGATGCAGAAGGTCCTGTCCTTGCTGCCGCGGATCAGGTCATGGGTCCAGGTCGAGACGCCGCCGGCGACGTAGGGATATGTGCCTTCGAGGATCAGGCACACATCGGCGACATAGGGCGGCGTGGCGCTCATGCGGCCGGTGCCTTCTCGAGCGGCTTCCCCGTCCATAGCGCGATCACGTCCGGAAACTGCGGCGGGAGCTTGGCCCCCGTCTCGAACAGGTGGCGGTTCTTCCCGATCATCTCGCGGAGCTTCTCGTAGCGCCCGAGCTTGAACAGCGCCTCGAGGTTCCAGAGGATCATGTCCGCCGACAGGAGCCCGCGCGCCTCGGCGACGGTGAACCAGCTGGCGGCCGCATCGTAGCGTCCCTCCCGCACCAGAAGCCGGCCGATCGCGATCCACAGACCGGGCTCGCGCGGGCGGACCTTGAGTGCGTTCTGATAGCCTTCGAGTGCGCGGATGCGGTTGTCGCGCTCGCGCTCGGGATCGAGCAGGCCGGTGAAGGCATAGTCGTCGTAGTGCCGCGCCAGCCGCTCGAGCCGGCCGAAGCTCTTCGGCCGCTCGCGCACCTTGCGCTGCAGGATCTGGGCGCGGGAGAGAACGCGGCCCTCGATGGTGGCGACCGCAGTCGCGGCCTGGGTGCGGACGGACGGATCGTTGTCGGTCAGCGCCAGCTTGAGGGCCGGCGCGAAGCCCGGGCGGAAATGGCGGGTCAGGAGGCCGATCACCAGGCGCTTCTTGGCGGCATCGCCGCTCGAGAGGATGTCGGAGAAGCTTTCGACGACGGCACCGCTCTTCTGCCGCTGGCGGCGCACCAGGGACTCGTAGAGATCCTTCACCCGCGAGCGCGCCTCGACCGGGAACAGGCTCGAGTACCAGGCATTGAAGTCGAACACGTCGCGATGGAAGGCGATCAGCAGGCCCCCGGTCACCATGGCGGCGAACGGGCCGATCGGACCCAGCGCCGCCGTCGCGACGAACAGGTACCAGGCGACCTGGTTGCGACGGATCAGCCGGCCGACCCACTTGGCCCAGAGCAGCAGTATCAGCGAGATGCCGAGATGGGCGACCAGCCACTCCTCCAGGCCGATGCTGCGGGTCATCACCTGGTCGAGAAGGAAGAACTCGGCCGCCATGGCCAGCGGCGCAGGCGCGAGCAGGCGCAGGCGCTGGCCGATGACGATCCGGCGCTTGGTCGCGATGCGCCGGCGGAGCCTGGAGGGGGTCCTAGTGCCGCTCACGGCGATGCAGTTCCTCGATCTCGAAGGTCAGGCGGACGCGGTCGGCCATCACGTTGAGCCGCATGCTGATGTCGTCCTTCAGCTTGCGCATGACGAGGCGCGCGCCGGCGCCGTTGGTCGAGGGCAGCAGGATCGCGAAGCGGCGGCCGACGGGGAGCCACTGGAAGGCGAGGTCGGTCTCGCGCAGCCATTGCCCGACGGCGACGGCGACGATCTTGCCGACGGTAAGGGCCTCCTCGCGCGAAAGCTCGCCCTCGCCCTCGAACCCGACGATCAGCATCGTCAGGTCGAAGTCGACGCGTTCGGCCAGCTTGACCAGGAACTCCTTCTGCCGGTCGAAGAGCTGGGCCGAGAGCAATCCCGCCTCCGGGTCGAGGATTCGCTCGGACTGCGCGTCCTCGTAGAGCTTTGCGATCGCCAGGTTGCTGCCGATCCAGTCGCACAGCAGCTGGAAGTTCTCGATCGTCGTCGGCGTCAGGTCGAGGAGGCCGAGGGCCTCGACCTTGAGCATGCCGTAGACCTCGTCGGTCCCCGGGTCCTGCAACGGACCCGCCAGCACGCCCTCGCCTCCCAGCGCCTTCTCGTCGCCGACGCGCGCGACGCAAAGGAGGCCCCGCTCGGCGATGGTCCGCCGGTAGAGCGGGTGGTCGTCCGGGATCGAGCGGCGATAGCGCTCGTCGTCCTTCCAGCCGAAGGCGTGCGTCATGTCGATCTCCGACTCCTTCAGGAGCCAGATCGAGAACTTCTCCGGATTGAGGATGGCCGTGACCAGAGCGTTGGCGCCGTCGAAAACGCCGGTGACGTCGAGGCGCTCGACCGCCATCGCCGCTCGAAAGACGGTGAGCAAGGTGCGGAACTGGCCGGCGATCCTGGCTTCGAGCTCGTCCTTCGCCGCCGCCATACCCTCGTAGGCTGCGGTGATGACCTGCGCCTGGGTCTCGGACTCGGCGAGGCGTTGGCGGAGGTCGGCGCGCTCTCGCAGCTGGCGCGACCTGAGCTCGCCGACGACGAGGCCGGTAGCCGCCCACATCAGCGGCGTCTTCGACAGATCGAAGAGATAGGCGAAGAGATCGAGCGCCAGCGGCTGCGGCGGCACGTTGCCGACCAAGAGCGCCGCCGAAGAAGCGACGGCGGCGAGCAGCCCTTCGTTGGTGCCGTATTGGAGGCTGATCAGCACGACGACGGCCCAGAACGGATGCGGTGCCGCGTCGCGGAAGCGGTCGCCGTCGAAGACATAGCGGTCGAGCAGGAGGGCGATCGCGAAGAAGATCGCCATCTCGACCAGCGCGGTGACGCGGAGCCCGAACAGCTCGCGCGGAGCGTCGTCCTCGGCCTTGACCGCCGGGCTCATCTCGCCTGGGGCGCGGTCCGCGCCGCGAGACGATCGGCGATCGTCGCCGCCAGGCGCTGGGCGGTCGCGGTCACGGTGTCACCCGCCCCGCTTGCCGCCCCGACCTCGCTGAAACTGCCCCCCCAGAGAACCGTCCCGTCGCGTCCCACCAGACGCGTCGTCGCCGCCACCGCCGGGTCCGGCCGGAGGCCGTAGCGATAGCCGAAGTCCTGTACCGAGCCGACCAGCACCGCCTCGACCGAAAGCGCCTCGGCGAGGTCGCGCGCCACGGTCTCGCGCCCCAGCTCCTTGCCGTCGAGCCGCTTCTCGACCAGGCGCCGGCGGACCTCGCTCTCCTCGACCTGGGCGAACAGGCGGCGGTTGTAGAGCTCCGTCGCGACCAGCTGGGCGAAGATCTGTCCCGCGTGCGGATGGGACGACAGGTTCTCGAACGGCAGCACGGCGACCGTCATGTCGCGCCGGGGGGCGGCGCCGTCGGCGACGAAGTCCTTGAGGCTGCTTGCGCCTGTGGCGCAGGCGCCGAGCGCGAACGCCACCAGCGCGACCAGGAGGCGGGACCTCAGAAGCGCCAAAGGAAATACCCTCCGAACCGCGTCACGGTCGAGTCGGTGCCGCGCGACGCGGTGAGGCTGTGGCTGGCGACGAGGCCGAGCTCGAAGCTGGTATAGGGCTCGTAGGCGAGCTCGGCGCCGAGGAACGGCCCGTCCGAATTCAGCCGGTCGTAGGCATAGCCGCCATAGACGCTGTAGCGCGTCAGGGTCGAGAGCGTGCCGGAAACGCCGACCGTTCCCGAATGCACCTCGCGCGAGGTCACCGACAGGAGCGGATACTCGGCGCCAAGTGAATCGACCGCTGTCTTGCGGCCGCCCAGGTACTCGGCATCGAGACCGTAGGCGAAGGTGACCGAGGGCGGGCCCTGGATTGCGGTATAGGCCAGCTCGAAGCCGGGCCCGATGAACTGGGCGACGTCGGAGCGGCCTTCGACGCCGTAGCGGCCGGCGGCGAGCCGGCCGGCGATGCGCCAGCCGGTGCCGAGGATCTTCTCGTAGCCGACCTGGACGCGATCGGTGCGCGCTTCGTTCACCAGGCCGTCGACGACGTCCCAATAGGGATCCTGCGCGATCAGCGCGAGACGGAGCGTGCCGTCGGCCAGCGACCTCGTGTGGCGGATGCCGGCGCCGACGATGCCGGTACCGCCGATCAACGAGAGGCGCGTGACGCCGCCGGCCTCGTGATCGAGCGAGACGTAGCCCTCGCCGCGAAAGCGCCTGCCGTCGAAATTTTCGAGCACGCCGTTGAGACGGCGGACGACCGGCGCGTCGAGGTCGTTGCCCTCGAACGCGAAGCCGGCGATCGATCCGCCGGCGAGCATCTCGCCCGTCGCCCTGGCGACGATCTGGCGGTCGGCTTTCTTGACCTTGCGGCGGTCGATGTCGACGCGCACGCGCGGTCCGTACTCGCGCAGCAGCTCGGCCTTGGCGCGCACCAGGCTCGGGTCGTCGGGGTTGAGGCCGAGCGCGCGATCGTAGAGGCCGACGGCCCTGCGCCAGCCGCCCAGCTGGGTCTCGACGCCGGCGAGCGCCGCCATCACCTCGATCGAGGTCGGGACTTCCTTGAGCAGCGCCTCGAGCTCGGCCTTGGCGCCATCGGCGTCGCCGGTCTCCATCAGCAGCCGCGCCTTGGTCAGGCGGAGCCGGCGCAGTGCCGCCGACGTCTCGGCGTCGATCGGCGGCGGGGCCGGCGGCGCCTGGGCCACCTCGCGCATGCCGGGAACGATGGTGACGGCGCCGATCAGAAACCTCGGATCCATTTTTTCGGCTGGCGCGGCGGCGACCTGAACGGGCGCCGGCGGTGGCGGAGACAGCAGCGGTGCCTGAGCCGCGGGTGCGCCTCGAGACGGCCTCGACCCGGTCAGCCGGACCTCGATGCCACGCGGCAATGCGGTGACCGTCGCGGTCCGGCCTGGCTGCGGCACCAGCTTCAGCTGCCGCCCCTCGCCCTCCGCCGATCCGATCCAGTCCGGCAGCATCGCGGCTGCGTCGCGAACGGCCCTTGGATCGACGTCCCGGTCGACGGTCACGACGACGGCGTCGCCGTCCCGCCCCGACTGCACGGTCACCCGCTCGGACCAGACGAACCGCAGACGAGCCGAGCCGTCGGCGCTGCTGGCCTCCACCGACACCGGCGAAGCGGCCAGGCCCTCCGGCGAGCCGGCCAGCAGGGCGGCCGCGACGCAAAGTCCGAGGCGCAGGGGGGCTGGGAAGCTCGCGAACCTCATGGGTTTCTGCGTGCCGATCCTGATCGCGTTAACATCTTGGGAATATACGGCATTTGCCAAGAATCCCAGCCAGGCATTTTTGCCGGCCGTTCACTGTCCGGAAAGGATGCGCCTCGCCTGATCGTACAACTTGTTGTCCATCAGCAGGTTCGCATAGTCGGCACGCAGTCCGGGGTCGGCCGGGCGCTCCTGGATCAGGGCCGCCATCTGCGCCAGAGCCTGGCCGGACTGGCCCAGCCGATTCAGGAGCTGCGCCCGCGCCACCCGCGCCCAGACCGCCGGGTCGCCGGCCGCCTCGAGCTGCTCCAACGCCCGGCGGAAATGGAAGCGGGCGGCGTCGCGATCGCCGGCCTGGAGCAGGATCTCGCCATAGGCCGAGTTGACCTCGCGATCGGCGAACGGCGTCTCGACAACTTGGGCGAGATGGCGCCGGGCAAGGGCGGTGCGCCCGCCGGCGAACTCCTGCAGCCCGAGCCAGCGCACGGCCTCGGGGTCGCCGGGAAGGCGGCGAACGATCTGGCCGTAGGCGGCGGCGAGGGCGACCTTGCTGTCGGCTTCGAGGCCCTGCTTGGCGAGCTTCCTTAGGTGCCCGATGTCGGTCTCGACCTCGGCCCGGGCAGCGATGAGGCGTCCGGCCTCCTCGGTACGCTTGAGGGCTACCAGCGCATCGACACGGGCCGCGAGCGCGGCTTCCGGCTCCGTCGCCGATGCCGGCCCGAGCGCGGCCAGTGCGCGCGCCGGCTCCTCGGCATCGAGAAGCTGGCGGGCCCAGGCCGCCCGCTCAGAGGCCGGGCCTGAGGCGGCACGGCCGGCCAGCCACTCGGCCGCCGCCCGCGCCTGCTTCGCCTCGCGCCAGAGATAGACCAGCTCGCCGACGATCGGATCGTCGGGCGGCGCCTGCGCGGCGAGACCGCGGAAGATGCCGATCGCCGCCTCGCGGTCGCCGAGCTCGATCAGCCGGTAGGCGATCTCCTTCCGCTCGGTCGCGCTCGCTCCCTGCCTGCCGGCGCGGGCGACCAGCAGGCGGCGGCGCTCCTCCGTGCGGCCAAGCTTGCCGAGCGCCTCGTCGTAGGCATTGGCCCAGTCGCCGCCATAGGCCTCGGCAAAGCGCCTGAGCTCGGGCAGCGCCGCCTCGGGCCCGGCGAGATCGAGAAGCGCGTAGAGCCTGGCCTCGCGACGCTCCCTGGCCAGATCGCTGCGCCTGAGCTCGGCCGAAAGGAAGGCCTGGAGGTCCGCCTTCCGGCCCACCTTCTTCGCCGCCTCGACATAGGCGTAGAACCACTGGTCGGTCGCATCCGTCCGCGCCAGCCGCGCGATCTCCGGCAGCGCTTCCAGCGTGCCGCCGACCTCGTTGAGCGCGAAGAGCGTCTGCTCGCGGGCCTTCGGGCCGAGATCCTGGCGATCGAGCTGACGGGCGAAGAAGAGGCGCGCCTCGGCGAGGCGCCTGGCCTTCTTCGCCTCCTCGGCCGCCGCCGACATCCATGCTTCCGGCAGCCGCTCGGCGAGCCAGAAGATCGCTGGCATCGTCTCGGCGCCGAGGCCCTTGTCGAGCAGCGTGTAGACGAGGACCGACAGCGTCTCCGGCTCGAGGTCGGGCGTTGCGAGCCGCCGCGTCCAGAACTCCGCCAGCTCGGTCCGCGCGGCGGCGTCGCCGCGCTTGGCGACCGCAGAAAGCGCGATGAGGTAAAGCCTTTCGGCCTCGGGCGAATCGGCGTGAAGCGGACGCGCCTCGGCAAGGACTTCGTCGTGGCGGCCGAGAGCGGCCAGCGCGCCGGCAAGCTGGAGCCGCGAGTCGCCGGTATCGCGGACCGCGACCAGGCGGCGCGCGGCGGCGAGCGCCAGCTTGTACTGGCCGTTGGCCTCGGCGAGATCGGCGAGCTGGTTGAGGATGGCCGCGTCGAGCTGCGCCGCCTGCGGGCTTTCCAGCCACTCGATGACCTGGTCGGCGCGGCCCGCGGCGGCAGACAGCAGCGCCCAGGCGGCATCGACCCCCGGCGCCCGCTGCCGCTGCCGCTCGCGCACCACCTGGATCCGGCGCCACCCGTCCTCGGCCTGCCCGAGGCGAATCATCACGTTGGCGATGTCGAGGGCGATCGCCTCCTCCCAGCCGAAGCGGTCGAGAAGCGCCGCGAGCCGCCGGCGCGCCGGCTCGACGCGGCCGAGATCGGCGAGGATCAGGATCAGGCCGAGGATCTGGTCCGACGAGAGGTCGGCCGAGTTGGCCAGAGCCCTCTCGGCCATCGCCAGGGCGCGGGGAAAGTCTCCGACCGTCTTCAGGACCGAAGCCGCGAGAACCGGGCGCCGCTCCAGGAACTCGGGCGCCGCCATCACCCATTTCGCGACCTCGCCGGCCTTCTCCGGCGGCGCCATGCCGACCAGCGAGGACAGCTGCCAGTCGGGAAGCCGCATCGGCGATCCCCTGAGCGCGATCGCCAGCGCCATCGGGATCAGGTTGCGCTCGAGCGCAAGATCGATCAGGTCGTCGTCGAGCTCGGGCGGCAGGCCGCCCGCGGCGTAGACTGTCCGCAGGCGCTGAAAGGCCAGGTCGCGCCGGCCGAGCCGCAACTCGAGGCGGATGCGCTCGGCGAACATGACCGGCGCATCCTGGATCGCAGGCTGGAGGCCGTCGATCAGCGCCAGCGCCTGAGACTCCTTGCCGGCGCCCATGAACTGGCGGACGACGCCGAGCGCGCCGGGGAGCGCCGTTACCCCCGCCAGCCACGACCGCGCCATCTCCAGCGCCTCAGCCTCGCGTCCGGTGCGGGTGAGGATGCTGACGTAGAACTCCACGGTCCGCTGGCTGCGCGGGACCTTGAAATTCCGGTCCAGCTCCAGGAGCGCCGCCGAGGCGGCCTCGAAATTGCCGAGATCAGCCTCGATCTGGGCGAGATCCATCCAGTCGTCGAGACCCACCTTGAAGCGCTGCACGAGGATGCGCAGAACCTCGATCTGCTTCTCTATCGCGCCATGACTGCCGTAGTGGTCGGCGAGCTCGCGGAGGATCTTCTCGGTCGGACGCACCCGGACGAGGTCAGCGAGCACCTCCAGGTAGTCGTAGATCCGGCTCGATTGCTTGTAGAGCTGGGCGAGCTCCTCCTTGACCTCGGCCTCCGCCGGGTTCGCTATGGCAAATCGCTCCATCAGCTCGACCGCGGCCTCGAACTCGCCGATCTCGAGATAGACGCGGGTCAGCGGCACGACGACGCCGACCGAGAGGTCGCCCGCCTTGAGCCGCTGCTCGAGCGCCGACTGCGCCGACTCGTAGTCCAGCCCCTTCAGGTACATGAGGGCGAGCTCCCGGTCGCGCGGGATCACGGCGAAGCTGGCGGCGACGCCGGCGCTGACGAGAAGGGCGAGGACGATATGGGGCGCGCGCATCAGCCGCCTTCGAGACGGCTGATGGTGACCGTCGCCGGAGCGAGGCGGCGGGTCGGCAGCGTGAGGGTGAGGAGCCCGTCGGCGTCCGCTTCGGCCTGATCGCTGAAGACCTGCTCGTCGTCGGCAGCGGCGATGCCGAAGCGCGCGCCGGGATCGACTTTCCACGTCATCCGCACCGGCCCGAAGCCCTGCGCCCGGAAGGCGAAGACCTGGCCGGAGACCGTCAGCCCCTCCACCGGCCAGCGGCTGTCGACGAGGTAGGGCCGGCTCGCCGCCGGCGGCACGTCGGTCCGGTCGTTCGCGACGAGGGCGACGACCGGCGCGGGCTCGGCTGGATCGAGGGCGACGTAGAGGCTGCCTTGATGATGCTGCTGGCCCAGCACGCCGGCCGACCTGGCGAAGTCGACCTTGCGGTCGAGAGAGCGATCGAAGCGGATCGTCGCCAGGCGGCCGCGGTTGTCGATGCGCCAGCGACGATCGCCGAGATCGAATATCTCCGCCGAGTAGAAGCCGAGCGCGAGAGCGGAAAAGGCGCTCGCGGCGATCGGCGCGATCGGCTCGGACTCGACCTCCCTCAGGTTGTTGAGGAGCGCACGCAGGCTCGCGGTCTTCTCGCCAGAATACATATGATAGTAGAGGTTCTTCGGCTTCACCCGGATCGGCTGCTCGGTGTTCCGCCAGGTCTGCGACAGGAAGGTGAAGCCGAAGAAGCGGCTGGTCCAGAGGTCGGTGTAGACGTTCTCGTTGGCGTTGGAGGCGTAGATCTGGATGCCGCGCGGCAGCTTCCGGCCGATCGGTGCCACCGAGGTGTAGCTCGGCTGCTCGCGGTCGAAGCGGGTGTCGCCGCCGTTGAGGTTGAAGACCCCGGCTGCGTAGGCACCGAGGATGGCCTCGTCCCAGGGCAGGCAGTTGCCGGACCATTGCAGCAGCGTCACCCGCTTGCCCGGGGGCGCCAGCCGGTTGAGGAAGTCGATCGAGCCGACGATCTCGCGCTCGATCTCGAAAGGCCGGACGGCATAGGCCCTCGGGATCGAATAGGTGCCGAAGGTGCCGAGATACTTCGCCGAGTAGTTGGCCGTCTCGGCCACCGAGCGGCGCGAGGCCTGGCGCAGCACCGGGCGCCAAGCTTCCTGGTCGTTGCCGCCGGGGCGGTTCGGGTAGCGTTTGAGAAGGAGGGCCTCCTTTACCGGGTCGCCGTCGGCGAAGAAGCTCCAGTCGAAGGGATGGCTCAAGGTGTGGCTCGCCATCTCGACCTGCGGCACGCTGAAGATCTCGCGCGCCAGCGCCAGCGCCTGTTCAGAGCCGAACCAGGCCGGGTCCAGGTCGGCGACGATCGGAGCGACCGTGACCGGCAGGTCCGGATAGGCCTCGATCGCCTCGCGCAGGATCACCTCGGCCGACGTCGCACGGCGCTGCGCGTAGGCCTTCACCTGGCTCAGGTTCCGCCACCCGTCGCCGTCGATGTGGCTGTAGTAGATGCGGCGGCCGACCAGCGTCGTGGTGTCCGGCTTCGGCAGGTCGTCCGTGCCGAAGACGCGGCGCAGATACTCGAACAGATTGAGGTAGAGCTGTCGCGTGGTCCGCAGGATGTCGCCGCGATGGACGAGGTCGAGGGCGATGTAGCCGCCGTTCGGGTGCGAGCTGATCAGCGAGGTGTCGGTCGCGGAATTGTTCCCCTCGCGCACGACCAGATGCGAGCTCGTCCTTGCGTCGATGGCGCCGATCCGGTCGTAGGCCGGAAGCTGGCGCGGCAGCGCCGCCTCGAAGTCGAGCATCGCGGGGTCCTTGCGGACCACTCGCACGTCGTGCGTGACCTCGACTCGCTGGCCCTCGAACGAGAGCCCGATGCGGCCGAGGATGCCGTTGATGGACTCGAGCGGGGTCGGCTTGCCGGTCGCGTCCTTGGCGAAGCCGAGCGACCCGATGATCAGCAGCCGCCGGTCGCCGTCGATGAACCGGTGCGCCCACTCGATGAACGGGATCGCCTGCGGCATCGTGTCGCCGGACGACCACAGCAGCGCTCCCCGGACATCGGCGAGCTCCTCGTCGGTCGGCAGTGGATTGCGCAGGTCGCGGTACGACAGGATCAGGCCGAGATGGTTGAACGGCATCTCGATGACGCGGTGGATCGAGGTGTAGCGGATGTCCTCGTCCAGGCTCCCGTCGTAGAAGGCAATCACGGTCCGCGGAATGCGCGTGCCCTCGGCGTGGGCCGGCGCCGCCGCGCCCGCGACCAGCAACAGCGCGATGCCGAGGGCGCGGGCGAGCAGTTGCCAGGCCCTCCGCATCATGACCCCGGGATACGCCGCACCGTGACCTCGGCGGGAGCGTAGCGGCGGGTCCGGAGCGTGAAGGAGAGGAGGCCGTCGGCGCCGGCTTCGGCGAAGGTGTCGAGCGTGCGTTCGCCGTCCTCGGCCATCACCCGGTAGCGCCCGGGCTCGGCAACCTTCCAGGTCATCTCGCCAGGGCCGAAGCCCTGGGCGCGGAAAGCGAAGCTGGGGCCGTCGAGGGAAAGACCCTCGATCGGCCAGCGGCTGTCGACCAGATAGGCGCGCCCGGCCGCCGGCGGTATGTCGGTCCGCTCGGCCGCGGCGAGCGCCACGACCGGAAGCGGATCGGCCGGATCGAGCGCGACGTAGAGGCTGCCCTGGTGGTGCTGCTGGCCCAGCACGCCGGTCGACCTGGCGAAATCGACCTTGCGGTCGATGGCGCGGTCGAAGCGGACCGTCGCCAGCTTGCCACGCTTGGCGATCTGCCAGCGCCCTTCGCCGAGATCGGCGATCTCGGCCGAATAGAAGCCGAGCGCGAGGGCGGCGTAGGCGCTGGCGGCGATCGGCACGATCGGCTCGGCTTCCGCCGCCTTCAGGTTGTTGAGAAGGGCGCGGAGGCTCGCCATCTTCTCGCCCGAGTACATGTGATAGTAGAGGTTCTTCGGCTTCACTCGAATCGGCTGCTCGGTGTTGTGCCAGGTCTGCGGCAGGAAGGCGAAGCCGAAGAAACGGTCGGTCCAGAGCTCGGTATAGACGTTCTCGTTGGCGTTGGAGGCGTAGATCTGGATGCCGCGCGGCAGCTTCCGGCCGATCGACGCCACCGAGGTGTAGCTCGGCTGCTCGCGGTCAAAGCGGGTGTCGCCGCCGTTGAGGTTGAAGACCCCGGCGCCGTAGGCGGCGACGACCGCGTCCTCCCAGGGCAGGGTGTTGCCGGACCACTGCAACAGCATCACCCGCTTACCCGCGGGCGCCAGGCGATTGAGGAAGTCGATCGAGCCCTTGATCTCGAGCCCGAGATCGAACGGCTTCACGGCAAAGCCCCGCGGCACCGAATACGATCCCGAGGATCCCAGCACCTTGCCATCGTAGCCAGCCGCCTGGTCGCGCTGCGCAGCCGCCTGCCTGATGACCGGCGCCCAGGCGGCGTCGTCGTTTCCGCCGGGGCGTCGCGGGTACTTGCGCAGCAGCGGCACCTCCTTAGTCGGGTCGCCATCGGCGAAGAACCCCCAATCGAACGGGTGGCTCCAGGTATGCGTCCCGATCTCGACCTGGGGCAGGTCGAAGAAGTCGCGGGCGAGCGATTGCGCCTGTTCCGACCCGAACCAGGCTGGATCGAGGTCGGCGACGATCGGCGCCACGGTCACCGGCAGGTCGGGGAATGCCGCCACCGCCTCGCGCAGCACCACCTCCGCCGACATGGCGCGGCGCTGGCCGTACTCCTTCACCTGCGTCTGGCTGCGCCAGCCGTCGCCGTCGATGTGGCTGTAGTAGATGCGGCGGCCGACCAACGTCGTGGTGTCCGGCTTCGGCAGGTCGTCGGTGACGAAGGCCCGGCGGAAGTATTCGAAGGGATTGAGATAGAGCCGCTTGAACGGCGTCGTGTAGTCGCCCCGATGGACGAACTCGCCGGCGACCATGCCGCCGTTGGGATGCGTGCTGACCAGTGTCGCGTCGGTGGCGCTGTCGCTGCCTTCGCGGACGATGAGGTGCGCCTGGGTCTTGGGGTCGGTCTTGACGATGCGGTCATAGGCGGGAATCTGGCGCGGCAGCGTCGTCTCGAAGTCGAGGATCTCGCGGTCCTTCCGCACGATACGGACGTCGTGGGTGTATTCGACGTGGCTTTCGTCGAAGCGGAGGCCGATGCGGGACAGCAGGCCGTTGATCAGCTCGACCGAGGTCGGCTTGCCGCGGCGGTCGCTGGCCATGCCGAGGCTGCCGACGATCACCAGCTTGCGGCCAGCGTCGATCAGGTTGTGGCTCCACTCGATGAAAGCCAGCGGGTTGGGCATGACGTCGCCGGAGAACCAGACGAGGGCGCCGCGCACGCCCTCGAGGTCCTTGCCGGTCGGCAGCGGCTGGCGGAGATCGTGAAAGCTGACGACCAGGCCGAGATGGTTCAGCGGCATCTCGGCGACGCGATGGATCGCGGTGAAGCGGAGGTCGGAGTCGAGCTCGCCGTCGTAGAGCGCAAGGATGGTACGCGGCACCGGCTTGCCCTGGGCGAGCGCCTCGCCGCCGAGGAGCAGCGCCAGCAGGATCGCAAGGGCGGCCGCGACCGATCTCATTGCGCCTTCGGCCTCGGGACCAGCCGGTCGAGCTCGACGGTCGCCACGTAGGGGCTGAAGCCGTTCGCGATCTGGACCCTGTAGATCTCCTCGATGCCCTTGGCGTCGTTCGGATCCCAGTAGTCAAGCGTCAGCACCTTGAGCTTCGGCTGGCGGCGGGCGGCACCCCGGAGGATCTCCACCTGCTGTCGATACGTGGGCTCGTCGACCAGGGCATAGCGCTTCTGGGCGAAGTCGTAGTCGGCGTAGACCGATTCGCCGAGGATCATGTCGATGTCGCGCTCGACCGCCGGCAGGAGGTCGTAGCCGCGATTGAGCACGATCGTCATCCTGGGGAAGTTGCGGCGGAGCGTCCGGACCAAGCGGGCCCCGGCCTCCAGCATCCCGGCATTCGCCTTGGCGTCGAGGCGCTCCAGATGGCCCGGGTTGTCGAGGGTGTCGATGAAGATGCCCTGGAAGCCGCGGCGGAGGATCGCCGGCACCAGGTCGTCGACCACCCGCTTGGTCCAGCGCGGGTCGCGGACGTCGACGAAATAGCTGCCTTTCCAGAACTCGTTCTCGCCCAGCAGGAGCCCCTGGCCCTTGACATCGGCGAAGTAAGGGCGGGTCTCGTTGACCTCGCCGAGGCTGAGATAGCCCACCACCTTCTTGCCGCGGTCGACAAGCGGCTCCAGGGGGGGGTGCTTGTCCGATTCGAGCACGACCAAGTCGTAGGCGTAGAACGCCGACGGGGGCAGCTCGGCAGCGTAGTAGACGACCCAAGGCATGGGGGGCCCCTCTGCCCGGGCGCCGACGGCGGCCAGAACCAGCAGGCAGGCCCATAGCCGGGCGACGCTCCGGACGGCGTTCATCGGATCTCTCTCCTTCATCTAACCTTATATAATGAAATGCTGATAAAATTACGCGGCTGCACCAGCACGAGGCTCCGTTTGGCAGCGACGGCTCTGATCCGGGTGGCGGCAATCGGCCTGCTCGCCTTCGCCTCAGCGGCGGAGGCCGAGACCATCGGCGCGCGCTACGAGGTCTACACGGGCGGCTTCAAGGCCCTCTCGATCCAGGCGCGGGCGGCGATCGGCGACCGCACCTACGACGTCGAAGCCAACCTGAAGACGACCGGGGCCATAGACTGGATTCTCCGCTTCACCCAGAAGGTGGAGGGCCGGGGAAGGATCGAGACGACCGCGACACCGCGCCTCTATATCTCCGACGGCACCTTCTTAGGGACCCCTCGCTTGACCCGCCTCGACTACCGGCCGGATGGCGGTGTCGACGCCCGTCTGGATCCGCCCAACAACGACGACGACGACCGGACCCCGGTGCCGGAGGCGATGAAGGCCGGCACCATCGACCCGATAACGGCCTTCGTCGCCCTCAACCGCGCCGCCGTGGCGTCCGGAAGCCCCTGCAGCGGCAAGGTACCGATCTTCGACGGGCGGCGGCGCTTCAACCTGGTGCTCGAGGAAGACGGCGTCACCGCGGTCGAACCGAGCCAATACACCGCCTTTTCCGGGCCGGCGCTCCGCTGCAAGGTCCATATGGAGCGCCTCGCCGGGTTCCAGCGGAACCCGCGCTTCAACGCTAGGCCGCCCGGCGTCTCCATCCTGTACGTCGCCCGCTTCGGCGAGCGCGAGACGTGGCTCCCGGTGCGGCTCGAAAGCGATTCCGGCTTCGGCCTGGTGGTCGGGCACCTGGTCGAGGTCGACGCCCCGGCGAGGCCTCTTGGCCGCGGGCCGCGTCCTGCTTCATAATGAGGGTCGCGTCCAGGGGTGGGACCGTGCGGCGCGGCACGCCGGGGAGAGTTTGGATCATGGTTTCCCGCGCTTTCGCCCTGGGCGTCGCGGTCTTCGGGCTCGTCGCCTGTCAGGACGCCCGCCAGGACGTCCGCTCGACCGTCGGATATCAGTCCAATCCGCTTCTGCAGACCCGCGAGGGGCGGCGGGAGGTCGTCAGCCTCTGCCACGATGCGGTGACGGAGCGGGTCGCCAACGTCGACAGCCTCCGCTTCGCGCAAGGCCAGATCGTCAATAACGACGACTACGGCGAGGCCCGCTATCACGGGGCAGTCGAGGGCGTGTCGGCCGGGTATGCGCGGCGGTATTCCTTCATCTGCAGCGTGCAGCCGTCGGGCGTGGTCGAGGTCCTCTTCCAGTGATGCGTCGGGCGGTCGAAGCGGCGTCTTCGCCGCCGTGACCGACCGCACCGTGGAAGTGACCGTCGACCGGCTCGGTGCCGCCGGCGACGGCATCGCCGATCACGACGGCCAGCGCCTGTTCGTGCCCGGCGCCCTTCCGGGCGAACGGCTGCTGGTTCGCCTTGGGCCCGTCCGCGGCGAAGGCCGCTCCGCCATCCCGGTCCGCCGGCTGGTCGAGGCCGAAAACCGCGTCGTCCCGGTCTGCCGGCATTTCGGCCGCTGCGGCGGCTGCGCGCTCCAGCATCTCGCCGCCGGCGCCTATGCCGGATGGAAGCGCGCGCTGGTGGTCGAGGCGCTGTCGCGCCGAGGCCTCGCCGACGTGCCGGTCGAAGAGGCCCTGGTGGTGCCGCCCGGCGATCGCCGGCGAGCTGTCTTCTCGGCGGTCGGCCGCAAGGGCGGCGTCACAGTCGGCTTCGCCGAGGCGCAGTCGCATACGGTCGTCGATCTCGCCGAGTGTGCGGTGATCGCTCCCGCCCTTTTCCGCCTGCTGGCGCCGCTCAAGGAAGCTTTCGCCACGCTGCTTGGCTCGGGCGAGCGCGGCCAGGCGGTCGCCTCCCTGACCTCGACCGGCATCGACCTCGTACTGGAGATCGACCGCGCCCCCGATCTCGCCGCCCGCGAGCGTCTGGCGGTTCTCGCCGCCGAGAGCGATCTCGCGCGGCTCGGCTGGAGACGGCCCGGCGGAACGATCGAGATCCTGGCCGAACGACGCCAGGTCCGCGTCGCCTTCGACGGCGTCCCCGCCATCTTCCCGCCCGGCGGTTTCCTGCAGGCGAGCCTCGCCGGCGAGGCGGCGCTGATCGCCGATGTCCTGGCCGGCGTCGGAAGCGCCAAAACGGTTCTCGACCTCTATGCCGGGATCGGCACCTTCACGCTCCCGATGTCGCGGACGGCCAAGGTGACGGCGATGGAAGGCGACGCCGAGTCGGTCAAGGCGCTCTCCGCGTCGTCGGCGTCATTGGGCGGAACGGTCGCGGTCGAGCGGCGCGATCTCGCCCGCAACCCGCCCGATGCGGCAGCACTCGATCGTTTCGACGCGGTCGTGTTCGATCCGCCGCGCGCCGGCGCCCGGGCGGTCGCCGAAAATCTGGCCCGATCCTCCGTCGCCACCGCCGTCGCGGTCTCGTGCAACCCGCAGACCTTCGCACGCGATGCACGGATCCTCGTCGATGGCGGCTTCAGACTTCATCGCGTCCGGCCGATTGACCAGTTCCTGTGGTCTTTCCCTGTCGAGCTGGTCGCCCTTTTCCGCCGCGAGGCATCCTGACCGGCACGCGCACCGAAACCGACAGCCTGGGTCCGATCGAGGT
>SXGS01032306.1_pt1 | contig 19018 bp, 16 predicted proteins | sample 3174681 | NCBI WGS metagenome assembly SXGS01 (sample SAMN11356861, study PRJNA531348) | freshwater metagenome | isolation source: freshwater sample F1-80 | place: China: Fuxian Lake, Yuxi | collected 2017-12-25 | reverse complement strand
GTAGAGCTGGTTCTCATCGAACACGCTGCGGAGCGTCTGGTTCAGCGCACGCGCAGAGGCGAGGTCGGATCCGAACGGCTTCTCGACGATGATGCGCGCCCAGCGTTCGGGCGTCTCGATGGCGAGGCCGGAAGCTCCCAGTTGCCGGGCGATTTCCGCATAGCCCTGCGGCGGCGTGGAGAGATAGAAGAGCGCGTTCGGACCGGCTCCGTGCGAGTGCTCCAGCGATTTCAACAGAGCGCCGAGGCGCTCGTAACTGGCCGGGTCATCGTACGGCTGGCTCAGATAGAAGAGCCGCCGGGCAAATGAGTCCCAGGCGTCGGGCCCGGCCTCGGCCGGACGGGCGTACCGGGAGACAGACTGCCGGGCCTCCTCGCGAAACCCGGCGTCGTCGTGCGGAGAGCGGGCCATACCGACAATGGCGAACCCCTCGGGGAGGCGGCCTTCCAGGTGGAGGTGCCACAGGGCCGGCAGCAACTTGCGGTGCGTCAGATCTCCGGACGCGCCGAAGATGACGATCACGCACGGGTCGTTCGCCCGTGACTCGGGCAGTAGTTCATCCGGCATCGGGGTCGAACCGCAGGCCCACGGAGTGGAACCCGCCGTCTACGTGCAGCACCTCACCGGTCACGCGGCGGGAGAGGTCGCTGAGCAGGTAGAGCGCCGAGTCGCCCACCGCGTGCCGGTCCTCGACCACGTCCCAACCGATCGGCGACCGGGCGGGCCAGGCCTGGTTGATCGCGTCGAAACCGGGGATTTTCGTCGCGGCCATCGTGCGCATCGGCCCTGCCGAGAGGCAATTGACCCGGATACCGCTGGGCCCCAGATCGCGCGCCAGATAGCGCGCGACCCCTTCCAGCGCCGCCTTGCAGACGCCCATCCAGTTGTAGCTCGGGTAGACGTGCTCGGAATCGAACGTGAGGCCGATGATCGAACCGCCGCGGGTCATCCGGCGCCGAGCTGCGCCGGCGACAAATGCGAGGCTGGCGGCGCTGATCTCGAACGCCTGCAGCACATCGGCCCGCGGCGCGTCGAACAGCGTCTCGGCGAGGCAGGTTTGCGGATTGGCATAGGCGATGCTGTGGACGAGCCCGTCGAGCGGCTCCTCCAGCCGATCAAACAGCGCGGTGATCTCCTCGTCGCGTGTCACATCGCACGGAAGGATCCGGTAGTCGTCCACGTCCAGACCTTCCTGTTTGAACGACCGGCGGAGCAGAACGTCACGGAAGCGTTCGTTTTGCACCGCGTAGATGACCTCCGCCCCGGCTGCAGCCGCCTTTTGTCCCACGACCCAGGCCACGCTCCGGGTGTCGAGCAGCCCCATACACAGAATTCGCTTCCCCGCCAGCAACATCTTGCTTCCTCTCGTGCCTACGTCAGCCCCAGCCGGTCGCGCATAAGGCGCTGCACCACGTCGGGGGCCGCACTGCCCTTCGTCACCCGCATCACCTGCCCCACCAGGAAGTTCAGTTTACCGACCTTCCCGGCGCGGATGTCTGCGACCACCCGCTCATTCTCCGCCAGCACGCCGTCAATGACCGGCAGAAGCTGCGCTTCGTCGCCGACCACCTCGATGCCCTGCTCCTGGACGATTGCTGCGGGGGTCTTGCCGGTCTCCCAGGCGGTCTCAAAGACGCTTTTCGCCAGCTTACCGGTGATCTTCCCCTCGTCCTGCAGGTGAACCAGCTCCGCCAGCGCGTCGGGCGTCACCCGCACCCCGGTCCAGTCTCGCCCGCCGGCGTTGAAGAGACGCAGCCAGTCGCTTTGCATCCAGTTGGCGATCTTCTTTGCGTCGCCGCCGTACGCGCGAGCCGCCGTGTCGAAATAGTCGGCCAGCGCCCGCTCTTCGACCAGCACTCCCGCGTCATATTCCGAGAGCCCGATCTCCTCTGTGTAACGGTGCAGGCGGGCCGCCGGGAGTTCCGGCAACCCGGCCCGCACGCCCTCGATCCACGCTTCCTCGAAGGTCACCGGCACCAGATCCGGTTCCGGGAAGTAGCGGTAGTCGTGGGCGTACTCCTTGGTGCGCATCGACACCGTCTTCAGGTTCGGCTCATCACAACGACGGGTTTCCTGGGTCAGGGCGGTATCGCGCACATCCACCTTCAGCGGAGGCTGGCCGGGCACGGTGGCGCTCGCGCCCAGCGAAATTCCGCGTTGTTTTTCCAGCGCCAGCGCCTGCCGGGCGGTTTCGTACTGGATGCCCAGGTAGACCACTCGGAAGCTACTCAGGTTCTTCAGTTCCGTCTTGGAATTCAGCTCGTCGGTGCCGCGGGGGCGCACGGAGATGTTGGGCTCGCACCGGAGCGAACCCTGCTCCATCCGCCCGTCGCTGACTTCGATGTAGAGCAGGATGCGCCGCAGTGCGATCAGGTACTCCCGCGCCTCGTCCGCCGAGTGGATATCCGGCTCGGTGACGATCTCCATGAGCGGCACCCCGGAGCGATTGTAGTCCACGAACGAAGTGTCCCGCTCCACATGCAGCAGCTTGCCGGTGTCTTCTTCCAGATGGACGCGGCGGATGCGAATCCGCCGCATCTCGCCGTTCACGCGCACGTCCAGATGCCCGTTCACCCCGATGGGCACATCGTACTGACTGATCTGATACGCCTTGGGGAGGTCGGGGTAGAAGTAGTTCTTGCGGTGGAAGAGGCAGGCCCGGTTGACTTCGCAGTTCAACGCCAGCGCCGTGCGGACGACCAGTTCAACCGCCTTCCGGTTCGGCACCGGCAGACTGCCGGGCAGCCCCGTGCAGACCGGACAACAGAGCGTGTTGGGCGACGCGCCGAATTGCGTTCCGCATCCACAGAACATCTTGCTTTCCGTGAGCAGCTCCGCGTGGACTTCCATGCCCACAACTGCTTCGAACCCCGTTGCCTCGGCCATGCGTGTTCCGTCCCAGAGGGCAGGGGCCGTTCCACGTTCGGCCCGGGCAGTCCCTGCGCAGCATCCGTCTGTGGGTTATATCAGCCCCCCGCGCCTGTGTCCGAGGCGCGGCCGGCGGGACGCCGGCGTTCCCGGGGGCCGCACGGGTGAGTGGGTGAGACGGCGGGGGGGCCAGGGGCCGCACCGGTGGGCCGGCGGGACGCCGGCGTTCCCGGGGGCTGTTTGGTGGGAGGGCGGGACGCCGGCGTGTCTGGGCGGCACTGGGGGCCGACCCCGGCAAAGCCGCGGCCTGTCGTGCATCGCGCGGGCCGCTGTCCCGACCCGGCGTCATTGGGCGTGCCTGTGGGTTGCGTGAAGGGCAGGTGTGGCGGGGTGGGTTTTGACACAAGGCAGGACTGATGGGGGGACCACTTACTCACGTGCGTGGCTCGGGTACGGGGGACGGCCTGACGGGGGGCCGGGCGCGGGAACTGCCGCGCTGTTTGGAACTACCACATCACTCTACCGGCGACGATCCGGTGCGGGCGCTGCCCGGATTACGACCGGTTCATAGGCAATCGGGGACGGCAGAATGCCGGCCTGTGCTTCCAATCCGCCGCTCAGGGTGCCGGCCCGGCGCGCCTCGGCCGTGAACTCCGCAATCCAGCGCCCACCTGCAGGGATGGTCGCCGCGTAGGGCCACATGCGGGCGCCCACTACGTCCATCGAGCTCCGGATTGGGACGGGGCGGGGATTCGAGAGGCGCACGAGGCGCAGGAGGTTCTGGCGCGCGACGAGGCTCTGCAGCGTCACTGCACGGGTGCCGTGGTTGATTACCACGATCCGAAGCGGGAACGTTTGTCCGACCCGCACCGATTCGGGCAGGTCCGCGGTCAGCGTGAGGTCCGGCGAGGCAGCGGAGCCGAACGCGACCGCAATGATGACCCACAGCACGACCGCTTCGAGCAACACCAACAGGCCACAGCCGGCCCCACAGCCCACCGCGGCCTGTGCGGGCGCGGACCACGAACGCCGGCGCGTACCAGGGTCCGTCAAAGGTTCCCGCTCGTGGGGAGTGCTCATCCGATCCGGCGGACTCAGCGCACCACGAGCACGGAACAGTGCGCATCATCCATCACCCGCTTGGCGACGCTTCCGATCAAGAGTGCTTCCAGCGGATTGTGCCCCCGGTGCCCGACTACGATCAGGTCGCAGCCTTCGTCAGTCGCGATCCGGACGATGGTATCCGCGGGCCGGCCCCATTCCACGCGACCGTCGGCCTGCGCTCCCGCCTGTCTTATCGCCGCTACCCCTGCTTCCACCACGCCGTCGTAGACCTCAGGCTCCACCACCGGAACCTCGGTTCCGTACCCGCTCTCAAGCAACTCCCCCACCGTCAGGACGAGCACCGAGCCGTGGAGTCGGACTGCGAGATCGGCGGCGCGCGTCGCAGCGTGGCGGCTGGCATCCGATCCATCATAGGCGAGCAGGATTTTTTGCATAGTCGTGATTTCCTCCGCTTCAGGTTACCCCATGCGAAGGACGATTGAGGAATGCGCTGGGCGAAGCGGAAGGGGAATGATGACGGAGAGGGATCGTTCCCGCCACTGGCCGTCGGCCGGTGGGTCACCCGCCGGTCCCCGCGCACTTCCACAGTAACCGCTGGCCCGATTTCCCGTTAAGCAGATGCGAGAACGCACCCGCGGCGCCCGGCAATGTGCCGGGAACCGGGCAGGTTCTCGGAGGTTCTGAGTTGGCAGCAATGGACCTGGTTTCCCGCGGCTCGACCGCTCCCGCGGGTGGACGCACCGCGGTGCGGCGCCGTGCGAGGGCGACGGCAGGGCAGGCAAGTGTGGCGACTGACTCGGGGTGGGCCTATAATACATGGCCGGGACGGTGGCGCCGTGAGGGCGCGTCCCCGCTGTCCCCCGCGGCGAATTCCGCGTCGGAAGCTGAGACCGCCATGCCGTTCGACGAGAGCGACCGGGTCCTGATGGACCGGGTCAAAGAAGGCGACGTCCGCGCCTTTGAGATGTTGCACCGGCGCTATTATCCGCGGGTTTACCGCCTCGCGTTCCTCAGATTGGGCAACGCTGAGGATGCGGCGGACATCACCTCGGAGACGTTTCGCCGCGCGCTGAACCGGGTGGATTCCTTCCAGTTCCGGCGCACCAACAGCATCTATCCCTGGCTGCACCAGATCGCCAGCAATCTGGTGGTGGACCACGTGCGCAGCTTGCCGCCCGGAGGAATGCTTTCACTGGACGCGCAGGCGGCGGAGGAAATCGATTCCTTTTTGGAGTACCTTCCGGCGGACGGCCCGTCGCCGCAAGAACTGGTCGAGCGATTTGAGGTGCAGGAACTGGTCCGGCAGGCCATCGTCAAATTGCCGCCCGATCAGGGTCGGGCGCTGACCCTTCGGTTTCTGGGCGATCTGTCCATCCGGGAGATCGCCCAGACGCTGGACCGTACTGAGGGCGCGGTCAAGAGCCTTCTGCATCGGGCCCTGCAGGGAATGCGGCAGCACCTGAAGGATTCGATCGTCGCCACACGAGAGCAGGGCGCAGCGGCGCTGCCGCCCGCAATGAAAAAGGGGGAAAGCCATGACTCAGGAACCGTCCACCTTCATCGAGGAGGCGCGTAGACGCGAGACGTGGTTGCCCCCGGCGGTCGAACGGGACGGGCGCGACCCGCGCGAGGGAGAGGGTTTGATCGCCACGGCGGCGCTGCTGCGGGGGGTGACTGCGGCGATTCAGATCCCGGAAGACGCGGAGGAACGCTCGCGCCGTCTGGCTACCGCCCACATGCAGGAGTTGCGTGCCGACCGAAAGCGGCGGGCCACTCCTCCCGCCGCGCCGTGGTACTTCCGGATCGGAAATCTCATGCGATTCGTCTTCACCCTGGGGCGGCGTCGTTAACCGGAGGCGGTTGTGCCCATCGCCGTTGGGGTTGCGTTTCAGCCGGCGGGCCACCCCTATTCGTACGACCCGGACGGACACCCGCTTCAGACGGACGATCCCGTGCTGGCCGAGTTCGGGCGGGGCGTGGAGTTGGGCCGGGTCCGCCATCCCCCCGCGGAGCGAACGTTGCCCACAGGCAGCGAGCCGCTCCCGCGCATCGTGCGCCGTGCAGGTTTGGGGGATCTGCGGACGGCCGCCGAGAACGAGGCCCGTGCGGCGCGCGCCCTGGAATTCTCACAGGAGCGCATTGCCGCGCGGCGCCTTCCGATGCGCCTCGTGCGGGCCGCGTATCAGTTCGATCGGACCCAGGTGACGTTGTCCTTTGTGGCCGAGGGCCGTGTGGACTTTCGCGAGCTGGTAAGAGATCTCGCCGCCGTGCTGAAGACCCGCATCCAGCTCCACCAGGTGGGTCCCCGCGACGCCGCGAAGTTGCTCGGCGGCATCGGGCCGTGCGGACGCGCCCTCTGCTGCTCGACCTGGCTCACCGAGTTTGAGCCGGTCACCATGCGGATGGCGAAGGAGCAGAGCCTCTTCCTCAACCCGACCAAATTCAGCGGTGTGTGCGGGAAGTTGATGTGCTGTCTCCGCTACGAATACGACCACTACCGGGACGCGCGCGCGCGCCTGCCGGTCGCCGGCGCCGAGGTGGAGACACCGGATGGGAGCGGACGCGTAACCGATGTCAACGTGGTGAAGGAAACCGTGCTCGTCGCCCTGAACGGAGGGAGTGAGCGCGAGTATCCCGCAGACCGTGTGGAGCGTCCCGTGGTCCGTGGGTGCGCCGTGCTGGCCGGCGGAGCCTGTTCCGGCGGCTGCGGCCCCCGTCGGAAGTGAGCGGGAGGCGGGCGGAAACGGGTGGTTTCCCCGCTCCGATCTCACTCCTCATCACTCAGTCATCGTGATTCCCGGACCCCGCCATGCTTCTCGAATCGCTCCGTTCCTCTACGTCCTGGGACGAGGTCGCTGTGCGCCTCTCCTGCTCCGTCCCGGAAGCCCGCGCTCAGGTGCAGGCCTACCTTGCTTCGCGCGTGCCCCCGCCTGCCGGCGAGCTGCTCACTCCGCTCTCCGGCGTCCGGATCGTGCGGGACGAATGGGGAGTGCCCCACATTTTCGCGGACGATGAAGCAGGCGCCTATCACGGCCTCGGGTTTGCGATGGGGCAGGATCGACTCTGGCAGCTCGAGTATCTACGGCGACTGGCTTCCGGCACGCTTGCTGAGGTGCTGGGCGCGCCCTGGATCGAGAGCGACCGGCTCTACCGCACGCTCGACCTGCGCCGGGTCGCCGCGGAGGTGGTGGCCGGCTACGACGCGGAGACGCGCGACCGGGTGGAGGCCTTCTGCGGGGGAATCAACCTCGCACGGGTGCAGCAGGAGCGGCATGGACTCCCCTTCGAGTGCGAGTTTCTCGAGTGTACCCCGGACTCCTGGACGCCCGAGGACACCGAGACGGTGCTCCGTGCTTTCTGGTGGCAGCTCACCGGGCGTTTCTTCTTCCTCAGCGTGCCGGAACAGGCGCAGCGGTTGCTCGGGGAGGGCCCCCTGCTGGAGGCCCTGCTCACGCCGGAAGGCAATGCCTCGACGATCTGGCCCGACGGTGTGCCGTACCCGGATCTGCCTCGCTGGGAGGGCGGCCAACCCGCGGTGGCCGGACTTCAGGACTCGGGGGAAACCGGCAGCAACAACTGGGTTGTGGGCTCCCGCCTGAGTACTTCCGGCGCGCCCCTGCTGGCCAGCGATCCCCATGTGCCGCTCATCATGCCGAGTGTCTGGTACGAGGCCCGCCTCCGCGCCGGCGACCTGGACGTGTGCGGCGCCTATGGGGCCGGCACCCCCGGGCTCTTTTTCGGGCGCAACCCGCAGGTGGCCTGGGGCCTGACCAACAACATCTCGTCGCTGCGGGACCTGTACGTCGAGGTTACGGACGACTTCGATCCCGAGCGGTACCGGCGCGGCGAGCACTGGCAGGGAATGACCCGGCGGAGCGAAGTGATCCAGGTGCGGGGCGGCGACCCGGTCTCCCTGGAAGTGCGGGAGGTAGACCACGGCCCGGTGGTCACCCCCCTGCTGCCCGGATGGGCCCGTACCGAGCAGACCGTTTCTCTCCGATGGGTCGGCCACACCCCGACCCCGGAAACCCGCGTGATGCTCGAGTACTCCCGCGCCGGTTCGGTGGCCGAGTTCCGGGCGAAACTCGCCGACTGGGCCTGCCCCACCTTCAACTTTGTCGCCGCGGATACAGCCGGTGAGATCGCCTACCAGCTCACGGGCAAGATTCCCCTTCGCCGGCACGCGGCGCGCGGCTACCGTCCCGGCGACGACCCCGAACACCAGTGGGTGGGCTTCATCCCCTACGCAGCGCTGCCCACATTCACCAACCCGCCGGACGGATGGCTCGGTACGGCGAATAACCCGGTCGTGACCGATGCATGGCCGTATCCCCTGGCGGGCTACTGGCCGAGCGACGGCCGCATGCGGCGGCTCCGGTCCTTCTTTACGGGTGCAACCTCGGTGACGCCGGAGCAGATGGCGGCCGGGCAGTTCGACGACCTGGCTCCTCGCGCGGTGACCTGGGCCGCCCGTGTCGTATCCCTGGTGCGGACGGCCGGCGTGGACGATTCGCTGCTCGCTGAGATCGCCCAATGGGATCATCGCTATCCGCGGGAAAGCCGGCCCGCCCTGGTCTTCGAGACCTTTTTCGCGCACTGGTGTCGCACCGTCCTGAGTCGCCGCCTGCCTCCGGCGATGGTGTCCGACATGTTGATCATCACCGCCGGGCTGACCACCCGGACGCTCGGCGAGGACGTCGGTGGGTGGTTTGGGTCCGAGGAGGCGCGCGTCGCCGCGGCGGGCGAATGCTGGCGCGCGGCGCTGGCGTTCCTCACGAAACGCGTGGGGGCGGACCGCGCCGGGTGGGAGTGGGGCGCGCTGCATCAGGTGAAGGCGCCGCTCCCCGTTTCCGATCGGTACCCGCTGCTGAATGACCTGCTCCAGGTGGGCCCCCTCCCCAACGCCGGCACCTTGAACACGTTGAACAACAGCCCGTGGACGATTGACCGCCCCTTCGACACGTCCTCCGGGGTCAGCTACCGCCTGCTCGTGGACCTGGCCGGCGCCACACTCAGCGTCGTTCCCGGGGGCCAGTCCGGCCACCCCGGCAGCCCGCATTACGCCGACCAGTTCCCTCTCTGGCTGGAGGGCCGGTACCACTCGCTCTCCCTGTCGGACCCGTGGGACGGACCGGCGTGGGTGCTGCGTGCGGAATCCTAGCGGGTAGGGAAGGATTCGTCTCGTCGTCGAATCTGAGGTCAGGCCCGCACTCATAGATCAGGCTGGTGCGACGCATCGGTGGCGTCGGGTTGGTTGATGTCGCTGGAGGTGCCGCCGTCGCCCAACCCTCGTGCTTGCATCGGCCGCGCCCTTGCCCCGAGTGCAGCCCTCCCCGGCGCCCTGACGCTCGCGCGTGCGAATTGCTGGAGTCTGCCCGTGTCGCGAGGAGCGTCCGCCGCAGCGGCTCCCGCTGCTTCGTCTTCTGGTGCAGCGGGCCCAACCAGGACCCGGATGCCTGACGATGCAGCAGCAGTCCGCGCGGTTCGCATCCGCCTGAGCCGCAGTTAGAATAGGGATGCGGGTGCCCTGCCTCATTGGGAGGGAGGCGCGCCGGAGGAGTCAAACGCGATGGCCTACACCGATCTCACGCTGCCGCAGCTCACGGAGCGGTTCGGACTCGAAGTTCGCCGCCAGGCGAATCTCGTGCGGGACCTGCCGCCCGTCCCGATCAGCGACTGGCTGAAAGAGTCGCTGCGTCGGATGGGGCCGGCGGCCCTGGACGTTAACACCGAGAAGGCGCGCTCCGAATTCCTCATCGCACCGATGCTGGCGGAAGTGCGAGAGCAACTCGACGAGACCGTGAGCCTCTTCAGCGGCATTGACCTCAATGTGGACAGTGAGCGGGGCCTGCGCGGCGTCTGTGACTTCGTCATCGGTCTCACGCCGCAGCAGCTCATTTTGGAGGCGCCGTTGGCTGTGGTGGTCGAGGCGAAGAACGAGAACATCCCTCGCGGGGTGGTCCAGTGCCTGGCGGAGCTCGTAGCGGTGCGCGAATTCAATCAGTCCGCCGGGAAGCCGCTGAATCCGCTGCTGGGTGCGGTCTCGAACGGCAACCTCTGGAAGTTCATCCGTCTCGCAGGCGACACGGCCACCGTTGATCTGGACGAGTACTATTTGGTAGAAGTAGACCGGATCGTGGGGATCATGGTCGCCCTCCTGCGTGCCGGGCAGGCCGACCTCGCCGCCCGCTCACGCAGTCCCGCAGCGGCACGATGAGGCGCTCTCCCCGGGCGTGGCGCCGGTCCCATCCGCTGCAACGTCCCGCAACTCCGAGCGCGGAAAGCACCCGCGGCGCCCAACCCGCGCCTGCGCCCGCGCCGGCTAGCGCGCCGGAGGGGCCGGGAGCGGTACCCCCGCGGGGGACGAATGCCTACTGTGATTGCGTCCAGTGTCCCATACCAGGCCAGAGCCCCTCCGAGGGGAAACTCACGGTGCTCCACCGGGGACTCCGTGGGTGACTCCCACGCCGACTTCCGGCCGGGACTTTGCGGGCAGACGTGGTTTGCTCGGGTCATGGCCCGGAAACGCTGTTCCCGGGTACTCAAGTTCTCCTAAAACACCCGGAGGAACTCCTCGCCACTCGGCTCCACCCGCAGCCTCGCATCCCCCACTCGGATCGAGAGCCACAGGTGGTAGGGGCGGGGCTTGGGTCTGCTCTCGGGGCTGGTGGGGGCCGCAGCGGGCGTGCTGCCGGCGCCGGTGTAGCGTGGGGGAATGTAGAGCTCAAAATCTTCGCGAAAGTTCATGGGGAGCGGACGCTCTCCGGGGGTGTGGGTCTGACCGAGTGCGTGGATGTTTTGAAACTCCGGGACGCCCCCTTCCAGGCGCTCGTAGTTGCCCCGATCGTCGCCGAAGATCGCGTGTACCACTGCCTGCCGGGCAAGCGCCGGATCGAGCACACGCCAGTCGTAGGTCAACCGCAGCCAGGTCACGCCCCCCGCCTCCCGCACGGTGTGCTCCACGCCGAGTAATTCCAGGGCAGGCACGGCGCTGCCCCCCGGCTCCATGTGCGCAAACGTGGTGCCCCGGCGGTTCAGAGCAGCTCGCGGCACCGACAGCATTGGGTGGGGGTGGCGGGTCACTTCCAGCCAGGGCACGTTGGATCCCGCCCGCAGCGAGTATGGAGCAAACAGGGCCCGAAACTTCGGGGCGCGGAGGTACTCGACCGGGCGGCCCAGCAGGTAGATGGGGCGGCGGTCCACGTTGTCGTTCACGATTCGGCTCAGTAGCTCCAGCTTATTCCGGTGGGGTGCGGGGCCTGTGCGATAGTCCGGCGGTACGTTGACCGCGACCGCGTGCGCGGACAACCGCTCCAGGCAGCGCGCGCGGGCCGGGATGACGCAGTCGAAGTAGCCGGCGACGGCGACATCGGGGCGGCGCTGCTCGATTTCGCGCGCATAGAGAGCGGGGTACAGATCATTGTCACCTCCGGCGATCAAGAGCGCGTCGGGCGCCAGACTCTCGAGCACGGCCCGGCCGTAGGTCAGAGCGAGACGATCACGGCTGCGGTCGCTGCGTTCCCAGTTGCCCGCCAGTGCCGATGCCGGAAGCGCCGTGACGGTGAGCAGAGCAGCGAGGCGATAGGCCAGGTGCGGGGCTGCGCGTCCGGATCCGCGTGCAGTGGCGGCGGCGTCCTTCGCTCGGGTGAGGCGACACCGCAGGCGATGTGCGGCCTGCACCGCCACCTCTCGGGCGCCGGCGGCGATCCAGATCGCGACCACCAGGTGCGCTCCGAGGAAGTACGCATCAATATCCGGAATCGCATAGTTTACGGCCCAAAACACGATGGGCCCGGCCCAGAGCAGCGTAAACCATCCCCACCGGGGCTGCCGCCGCAGCAGGCCCACGAGCCCCACCAGCGCCAGCGGGAGCAGCAGTGGGCTGAACTGCGATTGCAGGTGTCCCACGGTGTCCGGACCCACCGGTCCCACATACTGCTGGAAGCGCGTGAGGGCCGCCCCCAGGCCCCCCTGGAACATGCGGCCCCGATACTGGCGCCCCAACACATGGTAGAGGAAGTTATCCCAGTTCACCGGGTCGTTCCAGTTCACCGCGGGATTGCGCCGGGCGGCGAGCGGCAGGTAGGCGTAGAGCAAGAGGGCGACCAGGAATAGCGGCAGGGTCCAGCGGAGTTCCCGCCGGAACTCCGCGCGGCGCCGGGAGGTGAACACCAGCCACAGCAGCGCGGGGGCGAGAAACAGGCTGGAGAGATGGTGCGTGAAGCAGAGCCCGTAGAGCAGCGCCGCGCCGCGCAGCCAGCCTGTGCCCCGTCCCGCGTCCCAGGCGAGGAGGCAGAGGATCACTGATCCGGTCAGCAAGACGTGCAGCGCGTACACTTCGGCGACCACCGCCTGTGACCAGAACGTGAGGCTGAACCCGAACAGGAGCGCCGCCCCCAACCCGGCCCAGGTAGCGCGCAGCAGCCTCCCCGCGAGCGCGGCCGCCACCCCGACCGCGGCCGCCGCGCCGACCGCAGAGACCAGGTTCATGCGAGCCGCGACGTCTCCCAGTGGCGCGAGGTGTGTGAAGACCCACCCGAGCAGCATGTAGAGCGGATAGCCGGTTGAGTGCGGCACTCCCAGGCTGTGGGCGGCAACCGTCAGTTCCGCCGAGTCCCCCTGCACAATGGAAGGGGCCAGCGTCAGGCCGTAGACCAGCAGCGCCACCCCTCCGGCGCCGAGGGCCGCGGCGGACCGGACCTGCATCCGCACTCGCCCGTTCGCCCGAACCTGCTCCGCGGGGACCCCGCGCTCCTCGAATACCCCTGCCTGGCTCACCTGCCGACCTCCGGCGTTGACTCCGGGGCACTCATTCCGCGCGGCGCCCTGCTCGGAGTATCGGCCGCGGTCGTTCGCGCAGAGAGGGCGGGTGACAATGATGACGGTGAAAGGAGGGCGGGCGATCCTCACCGCAGAGGACGCAGAGGTTCGCAGAGGGGTCCGCGTGCGGTTGCCGGGTGCGGGCCGTTCGTCCGTGCGTGGGCAGGGATTTGCGGTGCCCCCCGGGAACGCCGGCATCTTGCCGGCCTCCGCTGCCCGGCCGCGCATCTGTGGGTGGGCAGGGATTGGCTGTCCCCCGGGAACGCCGGCATCCTGCCGGCCACCGCTGACCGTTCGCTCGACCGCGTGCGGGCAGGGAAATCCTGTGCCCCCGGGAACGCCGGCATCTTGCCGGCCTTCGCTGACCGGCCGTTCGTGCATGCTCGGGCAGAGAGTTCCTGTGCCCTCCTCTGCGGTCCACTGCGTCCTCGGCGTTGAATCTCTCGGGTCGCACGGCGCGAGGCAGCCATCTCCCCCGTCAATGCGGACGGGGGCGGCCTCACAGCTCGGTGAGGCCGCCCCCGGGGGATCGGAACGAGGAGTAACGGCTGCTACTTGAGCGTCACTTCCCCCGTCGTCGTCAGGGTCAGCTTCTTGTCGGCCAGGAGCGTCTTCTCGCCCGGGGCAATGACGCGGAAGTTGTAGACACCTGCCTTGAGTCCGGTGAGCACCAGGTTGCCGGTGGACGGGTTGATGAACGCCCGGCATTCCTTCAAGGGCTGGTCCGGGTTCCAGACGCGCACCATTCCGCCTTTCGGCGCCCATTCCGCCGCCGAGCCGATGAGCAGGTAGGTGCTGCCGTCGCCATCCGTTTCCTTGAAGGCGAAGAACCGGGGCAGCCGAGCCGTGTCGAGTTTGTAGGACTTCCGAATGTCCCGGAAGTTGTTCGGCTCCGGGCTATTGTCACGGAACAGGAACGTGCGGAACAGCGTGTCGTAGTAGACCTCGAAGAAGAGCCACTTCAGCGGGTCGCTGTCGGAGACGTGGTACTCCATCAGCCGCGTGACGGCACTCTCCTGCAGGTCAACGGTCCGGTATTCCACGGTGGAGGTCGTCGTCTCAGTGTTTCGGAAACCAACGTCCGGCACCGGGAAAGGCAGCCCGACGGCCGAGGAAATCGCGCCGAGCGGGAGATCGAAGGACACGGAGTTGTCCACTGTCGTCGAACGTCCGGTCGCCGTGTTCACTTCCTGACGATTCACGACCCGGAAGCCGCTGCTGCCGTTCAGGGCTCCCGTCTGGCCGCTGACCGGACCCAGCACACGGTAGAACCGCGGCTGCGGCAGCGCGGTCTTCGGGTTGGCGAGCAGTGGATTCAGTGCCCGGATGGCGGCGTTCTCGGCGGAGGAGAGAAACGCGGGGGGTGTCCCGGGCTGAGGGTTCAGCAGCGCGGCCATCGGGAAGTACGTCACCGCCTGCGCCCCGCCGCCGAAGGCCGGGGAGAGGTACTTGAAGTCTCGGTCCTGGACCGCCCTGAACATGTTGAAGCTGGGGCGCACCAGGCAGAAGAGCAGGTCTCCCCGTCCCGGACCGAACGGCGTGGGGCCGGCGGCGGGATCGTGGGTTTGCAGGCTCAAGGCATCGAAGGCGCTGAAGGTCTGCTGGATCCCCTGGGACATGTTTCGGCTCACCGAGACGACCGGGCCGGAGTCGCTGAAGGGACCGAAGCCGAAACTGCTCTGTGTCGTGGTGGTCGTTCCCCGGTAGGAGTTGAATCCGAAGCCGGCGCCGGCGAGCGAGTCAGCCGTCAGCCGGCTCCAGCTCAGATTCCCCGGCGGCTGGCCGATCAGACTGACCGGCACCAGGTAGGGTGAGACTCGCGTCAGGACGTCTTGCTGGGCGCGCAGCGTTTGTTCGAGGACATATCGTCCCGTGCCGGTGGCAAAGGGGTCGGCGATGGTGCCGTCCAGCCAGATTTCGTAGCGCACTACGATCCGCTGATCCACCCACCGGGCGCTGCAGCTACCCGCCGTGTTGATCAGCAGGATGCGCGGGAAGTTGACCGGATCAATGCTCTCCAGGTCTCCGACATTCAGCGGGAATCGGAATACATGGGGCGTCACGCTCACCGGACCCGGGTTCCACGGCGTGCTCGTGATGGTCATGTCAATGTGGATCTGGTTCCGCACCGACCGCGGCACGCTTCGGGTGAACAACGCTTCCTGCGACATCTGAAACGGGAGCAGCAGACTGGTGTCATTGAACGTCGCCAGGCTCTGGGGCGTGTCCGGAGTCGTGGTCACGTGAAGCCAGCCGCCGCTGAGGGTGTCCGCGGAGCCGTTCCTCAGCTTGAAGAAGCCGCTCGACGTCGGATGGGGCTCCGACACCGACACGATTCCCGGATACTCGAAGTGAAACCGGGGAGTCAGGGCCCCGCCGTGATTGTTCGGGTACGGCGTGCTGGCCGCAGCGGGACTCGCCGAGAAGGCGCCTCCCGCTGCCAGGACGGCTCCCATCAGCCCCGCGTATGGCCATCGAGACCGTGTGGTGGCTCTCATGGTTTCCCTCATTGCTTTGTGCGAGCCTCTGTGCTCGCCGTCACCCGGCGGATATCCACCGGCTCCTCGCCGGCACAGACGAATGATGGTCATCCGAGCCGGTCGGCTTTGTGATCCGCGTGCCACCGCTCCGGTGAGCTACTTGACCGCCGGGCTGTGCTTGACGGCAGCCTTCTGTCCAGGGCCGGCGCGCTCTCGGCCGCCCCTCCCCAATCGCGCCTGCCAACCATTGCTCGGAACGATGGGCGAGTCTCCGGACGGACCGGCGGGGCCCCTTGTCCCTGCCGCGGGAGGACGGTGGCGCGCCGCTGCCGGATCTCGCGGAGAAACAGGCGCGAGTGCTGCTCACGGCTCGGGACGGCAGCGGCACAGAACACCGGATCCGGGGCACGCGCTCCGGGCGGGTGGTGAAGGCCACCGTCCGTGCCGGCGACACCGCGCAGCCCCGCGTGGCCTTCGAATCCCCCTGCAGGGACGGCAGTCCTGACCTCCGGATGCTGCGGGTCTTTCTGGCCTTCACGGCGCAGGGCGGTGCGGCCTTCGCGCTGAACTTCTCGTCGTTCCGCACGGATTGGGGGGTCCATGGCGGCCTGCCCCGCAACCCCCTGGTTCCGGATCACCACTTCTGCGAGGGGATGCCCGCGGCGATTTCACCCCAGTTCGCGCCGAAGGACCGGGACGCCGCAGCGCAGAGGTGAATCTCCTCCGTCCAGGGGAGTCTCGTCTCCCGGCAATCTGGCTGGAGCGAACCTGGCCGGAGCGATTCTGACCGAGGCAAAACTGGGTGCGAACCTGGCAGGGGTAAACCTGATGGGGGCGAACCTGACCCGCACGGATCTGACCGGTGGTGAACCAGGGACGAGTGCGAACCTCGCCGGTGCGAATCTGGAATTCGCGAACCTCACCGACACGAAGCTGACCGGCGCGGTGTATTCTCCTCTCACGAAGTGGCCCAAAGGATTTGACCCACGGGCCCGCGGCGCGGTGCTGCTGGACCAGGCATCCCCCGGCAGCGACGCCGGGTCGCACGCGGCGGAGTCCGGCGGTTGAAAGCCGGCGGACGGCGGTGATCCGGACGCCGATTCCACGGGGAAGCAGTTTCCGGCGGTTACTCTGTGGGTGGCGAGAGGATGAGGGCGGCCTGTGCGGCCAGGGCCTCGGCGATGTCGTACGCACGCTGGGCTGCAGCGTCGTCGGCACCCCGCTCGGCCGCGGAGGGCATGCCTGTGAGAGAAACATGGTGCGGGTCGGATTCGTCCGGGGTGTGGAGCACCTCCAGCCCGGCGGGGGACCCATCCGGCAGGCAACAACCCCGTACGTCCCCGGCCCGGAGCACCGCGAGGCCGAAGAGGCGGCGGAAACGGCGAAACAGCCCCGCCAGGTCCAGGGAAGCAGACAGTTCTCGTCCATCCTGAGGACGTTCGAGCAGAAAGGCCGTTGCGGCCACCTGCGGGGCGGAGGCCGGTGCCCCCGGCAGCACCCACGCGCGTTTGGTAAGGGCACGCCCCACACGGGCGGGGTCGGGGACAGACTCAGGGGTCAGGCCTCGGAGTTCTGCCCCAGCCAGGTGAGGAAAAAGCCCAGGCTCTCCGGGGAGGCGACGGCGTGCGAGGGGGTGGGGCGGTCCATCCCGATGGTAACGACGGAGGCGCGTCCCGGCGGGGCGGGGACATAGAGGGCCACGTACCGGCCCGCCTGCCCCCACTGAATGGACAGGCCCCCACCGCCCAGAGGTGCGACATGGTAGAGCGGCCACTGATAGGCGCGCTTCTCCGCCGTATCGTGCAGCAGTTCCCGGGTGTATTCCACCACGGACGGCGCCGGCGGGAGAAAGTCGTCGTCGTACTCTTCTGCGTCAGACAGGATCTCCGCGAGGCGGTTCAGAGTGGGCTTGATCCCCGGGGCAACGGGCGGAGGGCACGTCGCCGGTAGCTCCGGATCAGGCGCGGTGGCCCCTCTCATGAGGGTCAGCCACCGGGGGTCCGGGACCAGACGCAGAGAATAGAGCGCCGCCCGGGGGGCGTCCCCCGGCATCACCAACCCGTAGGGAAGCTCCGCTACGCCGATCTGCACCACGCGGCCATCCTCCAGCACCTGGAACACCGTGCCGGGGGCGGGTTCTCCCCACCGGGTGTAGTACTCCGAGGGCAACACCCACGGGCCCGGGGCGCCGGGTTCGGTCCCCGCGTCCGGCTCGAATGTGCGCATCGCTTCCCTCCGTGTCTGCAGGAGCCTCCGGTATCCGCGGCCGATCCGGGGCTGTCTGTCACTCCTCTCGCCGGAAGTTTTCTGGTGAGCGGAAAGTTGCTTCTCCGTACAATTCCATTGTGCCACACTGCGTTCATGGTTGCCAGAGGCAAACAGATACGTTCCGATGCGGCTAACGGCGGTGGGTTCTTCCGGGCTCTGCCGGAGGTGCCCAGGTCCGCACGCCGTTACCCCCTGGGGTGCGGCACGGCCGGGCGCGGTACGACCGCCCGTCCGGCGCGATGCACAATGATCGAGAGCGGGCGGAATTCGGGCATCAGATCGTCCTGGGCCTCGGTGTAGAAGGTGATACCCGCCGCCCGGATCTCTCCGTAGTAGCCCACCGCCCCACCTGCGGCCCGCTCGGACACCCGCAGGCGTGGGTAGCGGGCGCGGATCTGCTTGAAGGTGCTGGCGGTGCTCAGCCCGTCCGGCGTCCTGGAGGCCGGGGAGGTGACCTCCACCTGCTCCACTCTGTCTGCACGGAAGACGACCGTCAACGTGTCGCCCCCGCCCGCCAGGTCGGGGTGCTTCTTCAGGATGTATTCGTAACGATCCATCGTCTCGCCCGTCGCCTCGCTGAAGAGCGGCGTCCCCCCGGCGTAGACCGTGCCCGAGTCGTCCCCGTACTGGTTGCGCCCGTTCTCCCGGATCCAGCGATCAATCCGCTGCCGGGTCTCCGCGTCGGCACCGGTCGGCTTTCCCCCGGACGCCCACGTTACCTCCGTGTACCCGCCGGGGCGCCGCGTGGTTCGCAGCGGCTTCCCCAGGACGGACAGGACCCACTGCCGTGGACGGCCCAGCACAATCCTGCCGACTCCCACCCCGGGGGTGATCCGGCCAGCGTCCGCGGCGGTGCGGGTGGCGCTGCTTGGGGAGTCGGGAGCCGCGCCACTGCAGGGCGCCGCCCCGAATGCCGGAACTACCAGCAGAAGCCAGCCGAGCGATCGTAACGGGAACCTCATCTCTGTCCCTCCTTTCGAGTATGCCTCGCGTTACATGATCCACCGGATAGTGCGCGGGCGTGTCCCAGGGCGATGCCCTGGTCTGGTGTAGAGCGGGCCGTTGGCCCTTGGGGTGGATGGTGGCCGGGCAGGAATGTGGATGAGCGCGCTGGGCGCGAACCCCGTGGGTGTCCGACGGGTGCTGGGAATCCGGTGATGCGGGGTGAGAAATGTGTGCAGGATCGTGTGGGTGCAGCGCGAATAATATCAGGAGTGCGCTCGTGCGGCGCTGCCCGGAGCGGCCTTGCGCACGCCGGGCGTGATTTTAGTCGGCGATTGTCTGGCCCCGTCTCCCCCAAAGTCGTGAACGACCCCAACCTCTCGTCCTTCCTCTGGTCCGTCGCCGATCTCTTGCGCGGCGACTACAAGCAGTCCGAATACGGCAAGGTCATCCTCCCGTTTACGGTGCTGCGCCGCCTCGATTGCGTGCTCGAAGCCACGAAGGCGGCGGTCCTCGCCGAGAAGGAGGCCCGCGAGCAGCAGGGGGTGAACCCCGAGCCGTTCCTACGGCGGCGG
>SXGS01474279.1_pt1 | contig 19019 bp, 15 predicted proteins | sample 3174681 | NCBI WGS metagenome assembly SXGS01 (sample SAMN11356861, study PRJNA531348) | freshwater metagenome | isolation source: freshwater sample F1-80 | place: China: Fuxian Lake, Yuxi | collected 2017-12-25 | reverse complement strand
GTTGTCGCTGCGGCCGCCGATGAAGAGCGGCGGATGGGCAGCACGGCCCGTCGGGCAGGCGACGTCGATGTCGAGCCGGCCATCGAGCCAGACACGCACGAAGTCGTCGGCGCCAACGAAGAACTCGAGCTGCCCGTCGCGCTCGCATTCTAGCTCGCGTGCGAAATACCAAGCGGAGCGATCACCCTCGAGCGTTGCGCGCTTCACATCCGCTGCGCTCCATTGGAGGCCTTCGTCGCCCACGCGGGCCGAGAGCGCGGCGGCGAGATCCTGCTCGGGCGCGTAGGCCCGATCGCGAGCCTCCTCGAAGCTTGCGGCCGCGAACGGACCGAGGCGCTTCCATCCGACACCCGACGGCCCGAGCAGCCGCCGCGCCGCCCTCTCGTCGTTCGATGCGGAGATTCTCACCCGCGCCAAGGCATGGCGCAGGAATACCGACTCGAATGCGAGGTGCACGCGCACCACCTGCGTCTTCGCGACCCGAACAGGCCGCTCGAGAGCGAAGACCGCCGTGCGCGGACTTCCGACTCCGCCGCCGATGGCCCAGCCCGTCTCGGAGCGGCCGTCGATCGAGTTCGCCGCCCGGAAGGGGCCGTCGGACTGTTCGACCTCGCCGATGGCGGCCGTCAGGGCAACGTTCTCGCCCTGCCGTGGATCGCTCGCATCCTCGATGCGCGCCGAGATTTCGCTGAGCACGAAGTTGCCGTGGGATGTACGCCCCGGCCCTGCCAGCGGCTCACCATCGAGCAGCGCCTCGAGCTTCAGGAGGCGCAGCTCCCCGACCGGCGCGTCGAGCCGCAGCTCGTACACGCAGCGGTCCGGAACGGGGCCTCGAAAGGCCACCGAGCCGTCCTCCAGCAACGTCCCGTCGACGCGCGCCGCGCTCGCCTCGACGGCCGTGAGCGGGCGCAGCACGCTCCAGCTCCCCTCTCGCTCGAGCTCGATTGCAGCGCGCTCCTCCCAGACTCTCTGCTCCGCATCGAGCTTTGGATCTTCCGCCGAGAGTGCGCCTTCGAGTTCCGCGATGCGCGCGCGGAGCGACGCGAGCTCGCGCTCCTGCTCCGCCGTCGGCGCGCGCAGCACTGGCTCCGGCGTCTTTCCACCGTCAGCGGTCTGGTTGAGCGCCGCAAAGACCCGGTAGTAGTCGGCTTGGGAGAACGGGTCGTACTTGTGGTCGTGGCACTGGGCGCAGGCGAGCGTCGAGCCCATCCAGATCGTCGCCGTCGTGTTGACACGATCGATCACGGCGGCGCTGCGGAACTCCTCCGCGTCGGTGCCGCCCTCCTCGTTGAGCATCGTGTTGCGATGGAACGCGGTGGCGATGCGCTGCGAGCGCGTGGCGTTGGGCAGCAGGTCGCCCGCGAGCTGCTCGATCGAGAACTGGTCGTAGGGCAGGTTGCCGTTCAGAGCCGCGATCACCCAGTCGCGGTAGGGCGCCATCGAGCGCCGCGCGTCCTTCTCGTAGCCCTGCGTGTCGGCATACCGCGCGAGATCGAGCCACGGTCGCGCCATGCGCTCGCCGTAGCGCGGCGACGCGAGCAGCTTGCGCACGAAGCGCTCGTAAGCATCGGTGCGCTGGTCGTTCTCGAACGCCCCGACTTCCTCGAGGGTCGGCGGAATCCCCGTCAGATCGAGATGCAGCCTTCGCGCGAGCGTCGCTCGACTCGCTTCCAGAGCCGGCGTCTTTCCTTCGCGCTCGAAGCGTGCCTCGAGGAAGGCGTCGATTGGATTGCGTACGCGTTCCTTGTGCGCGACCTCCGGCACCGCCGACCTCAACGGCCGCTGGTAAGCCCAGTGAGCCGCACGCCCGTCGACGCCCGCGACCTCGTCCGGCCACGCGGCTCCGCCATCGATCCAGAGCCGGATTATCGCGACCTCGTCCGCCGAGAGCGGCGCAGCTTTGTGAGGCATGCGCTCATCCGCATCCTCCGCCAGAAGCCGCGTGTACAGCGAGCTCGCCGCCGCGTTTCCCGGCACGATCACCTTCTCCGTGCCGCCGTAGGAGCCCGCGAACGCTCGCTCGCGCAGGTCGAGTCGCAGGTCCGCCTTGCTCTTCCCCTCGCCATGACAGTCCACGCAGTGGCGTTCGAGCAGCGGCTTCACATCGCGCGCGAACTCGACCTCCTGCGTCGCGCCCAGCACGACGAGTACCGCCATGAACCACATGACATGAGTCTATCCAACCGCCCGGGCGCTCCCCGACTCGCACGCCAAGCAGTGCGGGGCGCCCCAAGGGACGCCCCGCATCGCAGGCACAGTCTCGTCGGCCCGGTTCAGGGCACCTGCCCTACGGACAGGTGGTGAACTGCAGGCCGTTCGAGAGGTTCGTGGTACCCGGAGCCGACGGATCGCGGAACCACGCCTGCGCATTCACCACCACCCCCGCCTGGAAGGGTTGGCCGAGCGCGCTGGGGCGTGTGGAGAGGTAGGCCGGGAAGTCGAGCGAGATCGAGCCGTTGCAGGCTCCCGCCGCACCGCCGGTGCCCGCGCCCGGACCGCGCTGGACGGGCGACTTCACGCACAGGTAGCTCGAGCTGCCGGGGAACCAGATCGAGGCCTTGGGACCGGTGACGCCGTAAAAGAGCAGGCCGGTCTTCTGGCCCTCGACGTTGCTGGCGGTGAGCACGAAGCCCGAAGCGACCGAGACGCTCGGATTGCCCGCGGCGGACATGGTCGCGTTGCAACCGCTCGAGGTCGTGCCGCTCGTGCAGTAGCTCACCACCGCCCCGCACGGCTCGCACTGGTCGGGCGTGCCGTTGTTGTTGCTGTCCCACTGCGTGCCCGCCGCGAGCTCGCAGTCGTTGCCGACGCCGTCCGAGTCACAGTCCTGCTGGCCCGGGTTGGCGATCGCGAGGCAGTTGTCGCACTCGTCGCCGATGCCGTCCGAGTCGACATCAGGCTGCTGCGAGTTGAAGATCAGCGGGCAATTGTCGCAAACGTTGCCGAGCGCGTCGCCGTCGGTGTCCGTCTGGCTCGAGTTCGCGGACTGCGGGCAGTTGTCGCACACGTTGCCGACCCCGTCGCCGTCGGCATCCGCCTGCGCCGGGTTGTAGCTGCTGGGGCAGTTGTCGATGCAGTCGAGGTCGCCGTCGCCGTCCGTGTCGATCTCCGCGACTCCGCAGCCGCACACGCCGGGTGCGGTCTTGAGCGGGTCCTGAGCGCAGCCATCGTTGCAGTCATCCACGCCATCGCCGTCGGAATCCGGGCAGACGTTGGCGGGATCGATGCGCAAGGTCAGCTTGTACAACTGAGTCTCGCTCGGCACGTCGGTCTCGTAGACCCGCACGTAGAAGGTGCCCGAGCCGTTGAGGATCACGTCGACGAGCGTCTCGGCCACGCCAGCGGCCGCCCCCGAGGCCGTCGCGAGCACCGTCGTGCCGTTCGTGCCGATCACTTGCACCGCGAGGTTCACCTGTACGAGCGCGTTCGTGGTGGTACCCGAGGTGCAGGAGCCGTTGGAGCTCTGGACGCTGTCGTCGTAGCTCGTGCCGATCGGCGTGAGCGTCACGTCGAGCTTCGAGCCAGCGTTCGCCGTCGCGAACTTGAAGAAGTCCGCCTCGCCATTCGCGTCGATCGAGAGCGTGCTGGAGATCGCGTCGTTCGTGCCGCTGGGCGGATTCGGAGGCGTGCCGAGGGTGGAGCTCACGCCGTTCGTGAGCGTGACCGAGACGGCCGTCGCAACCGTGTTGTCGTTTTCATTGTTGTCGCCGTAGCAGCGCTGCACGGCGCGGATGTCGTCTTGGCGCGGGCCGTCGAAGGTACCCGAGTAAAACGGCTCCATCAGCTGGCTCGTGTTGTTGCTGCAGACGTGGTCGAAGCCGATCCCGTGGCCCATCTCGTGCATCACCACGTTCCGTAGGAAGATGTGCGAGTTGGTGCTGGCGCCCCACGCCTCCGAGCGGTCGATCACCATGTCACCCATCGGCGGGAAGAAGCAGTAGGCGAGGGTGCCGCTCGAGCCGTCGATGTTGCGCATCGAGATGCGGATGTCGCCGCGGGTGGTGTCGTTGCCCGAGGTGCCCCACGAGGCGCCGTCATCCCAGTCCACACCGGCCGCGGTCACGCGCGTGAAGTCGAGGCCCGAGAGCGCCTCCCAGCGGTCGAAGCAGGACTGCAGGCGCGCGATCCACGTGGCGCGGCCGCCTTGTCCCGAGAACTGGGAGTCGAGGCGCGAAAAGATCTCGCTGTTGGCCGTGGGATCGCCGCCGAACGCCGACGGGATGCTCAATCCATCCGGAACCATGCTCCAGCTGACCGCTGCGGGGGCGCCCACGGCACCACTCCAAGTGGTGCCCGTGTAGTACTCGGGCGTCGGCGGCTGGACCTCGAGCAGGCCGGACATGTAGAGCGGATCTGTGCCCTCGGCGAAGCAAATCACGCGCGGGGCCGTGGCGGGGTCGATCCACGTGTCCGTGGACTGGGCCAAGGCGGCCGGGACGAAGGTGGCGGAGAGCGCCAGGAGGAGCACGGGTCGCTGGGTCATGTCGAGAGCTAGCGTCGGGAGAGACAAGTATCGATTGGAGCCGGAGGACCGCAGGGGACAGTCATGAGGGTACACGGGTCCCCTCGGACCGGGCAGGGGAGCCGGGCTCTTTGTCGGTAACGAATGATCTTGCTGACCACCCCCGGTGGGACGGCGCGCCCGAGGGGCCTGTTCCGCCGGAAATAACGTCCCGGATCGCTCCCGCGGTCCCCGAGCCGCTCGCGGCGGCCTATGCTCCGAGCGCGATGTTCCTCGGCGTCTTGACCGCCTGCATCCTCCAGAGCCCGAAGCTGGCTCTTTCAGCACCGGCTGCCGTCGAAGTCCAGATCCCGGAAAGCACTCTGTGGGTGTCCTTCGATGTGGCGGAGTGGAAGCCCGATGCACAGCTCGAGACCCGGCTCTCCGAGCAATATGGCCGAGGGGCCCTTACGGCGGGTCGCTTCGGTCGCGCGGCCCTGACGCTGCGCCAAGTGGCCGCCACGGACGGGCGCGGAAGCAGCGCATGGCGCGACGAACTCGGCGCCGGCGAGCGCTTCGAGGTGGGCCCCGTCGCATGCCTGCGGAGCGAGCAGCGCCTGCCCGGGGAGGGGCGAACCATGGTGCGCTTCACGGCACTCCCCGTCGCGGGAGGCCATGTGTTCCATCTGCACGTCAACGCGCTGCGCGTCGACGAGGTGGACTCGTGCCCGCAGCCGCAGTTCGAGGCCCTCGTGCAGAGCTGGAAGCTGCAGAGCGTGCGGCGCGGGCGCCCGGCGGACCTGCCGCTCGCCGCGCGCGACGAGCTGTTCCTCGGCCTGCAGGCCTGGCCGGGCTGGGCGGACTCGCTGCCCGAGGGCGATGAGCCCTCGCCCGTGCGGCTGTTCGCTCGCGCGGAGCTCGAGCGCCTCGCACCGGGAGCCGCTCTGGAGGCCGGGGCCGGATACGAGCGGGGTCGCCGCGCGCTGGCGGAGATCGCGAGTCCATCGCGCGACGAGCGTGCGCTACTGCTCGCCTGCGAGGATGCGCTGGGCAGCGCGGCGCTCGCGGGCGGCGACCCGCAGCGCGCCCTGGCTCACTTCGAGCGCGCTTGCGTGCTCGCCAGCACGCTAGCCCACTCGGGCCGCGGCTCGATCGAGCTCGACTGCGCGCGCACGCTCGCGCGACTCGGTCGCGACGATGCGGCTCTCGACGCTCTCGCCCGCGCTCTGGCCGCGGAAACCCGCCTGCTCCTGCGCGCGCGCGACGAGCCCGACTTCGCCCGGCTGCGCACGAATCCGCGCTTCCGCGAGCTCGTGCAACTCGCCGACTAGAGCCCCCAGCGACGGCGCGAGTGGTTCACGGTGCGCGTACTCGCCCACTGCCAGCCGTCGAGTTCGCGCATCTCCCCTTCGATGAGCGCGTCCCACGTGACCAGCAGCGCCCCGCGGTCGCGACGGTGGAAGAGCACGTGCAGGCGCACCCGCGCAGACTCGCCATCCTCTGCCACCTCGATCTGGAGCCCGTCCTCGGCGTCGAGAATGCCGAAGTGCTGGAACTCGCCGGTCTGCGGGTCGCAGTCGCTCTCGAACAGGAGAAACAACGCTCGGCGCACGTCGTCGCGCGTGGCGCCGCTCGTGCGATCGACGAAACCGTCCCCAAGTCCATCGAGTATGGGCCGCGCCTGGCCGCGGTGCAGGCCGTCGAGCTGCTCCTCGATCACGGCGCGGATGCGCTCTTCCGGCGTCTCGCGCGAGCCGATCCAGCGCCACATCCCCGCGACAACCGCCACGGCGAGCAGCGCGGCGGCCCACCTACGTCCCATGCCCACAGGTTACGCGCGGCATCCTTCGAGTACGATGCTCGGTTCTAGCCGCCATGGACAACTTCCTCGACGGGCGCAAGCCTGAGATCAGCTACCCCTGCGTCTGGACCTACCGCATCATCGGCTGGGACGAGCCGCGCCTGCGCGCGGTCGTGGCCGAGGTGATCGGTCGCCATGAGCACCGCCTGCAACTCGCGCGCGAGAGCTCGGGCGGCAAGTACCGCACCCTGCAGCTCGAGCTCGAGGTGCGCGACGACGCGCATCGCAGCGAGATCTTCGCCCGCATCTCGCAGCACCCCGACGTGCGCTTCGTGATCTGATCAGCGCGCGCGCGCGGCGTACGCCATGTGGGCGGCACCCCACACGTAGGTCAGCGAGACGATCGCGAGCGACGTGCGCACCGCGAGCGCTCCCTGCGAGCCGGACAGGAGCTCGTTGAGCACGCCGACGATCCACGGCCCCAAGCCGAGACCTATCAAGTTGATCGCGAACAGCAGCACAGCCGAGGCGAGCGCTCGCTGCTCTGGACGGGCGCAGTCCTGCGCGTACGTGAAGACCGGTCCGAGGTACATCGCTCCGAGAATCGCCGCGGGCGCATAGCACACGAGCGCGACGTGCGGATCCGGCAGGTAGAGGAACAGGTACAGGAATGGCGTGGCGGCCAGCGTGGCCCACGAGGCCGTGACCACGCGACGGCGCGCGTCTCCCCCGCCGAGCCGGTCGGCGAGCCAGCCACCGCCGAACGTCCCGAGCGCGCCGCCGAGGCCGACCACGGGACCGAGCCAGCTTCCGCTCTCCGCGGAGTCCATGCCGTGCACGCGCGAGAGGACGGTCGGGATCCACGTGAGCAGCGCGTAGCCCGCGATCGACTTGATGCCCGCACCGAACGCGAGGTGCCGGAACGAGGACGATGCCAGCAAGCCGGCAAGTCCAGGGGAATGGGCCCCGAGCTGCGGAGCGGAGCGCTCGCGCGCGGGCTCGCGCATCGCGAGCAGTCCGAGCAGGGCGAGCACCGCTCCCGCCGCGCCAAACAGCACGAACGTGGTCTTCCAGCCATGCAGCTTGCACATGCGGCCGCCGACCTCGTAGGCGAGGTAGGTTCCGAAGTAGATTCCGGTCGAGTAGACCGCGATGGCCGTGGCACGGCGCGCTGGCGGATAGAGATCCGAGAGCAGCGAGTGCGCGCACGGAGAACACGCGGCCTCGCCGGCTCCGACGCCGATGCGCGCGAGCGCGAGGTGCACGAACGAGCGCGCGAGAGCCGACAGCGACGTGAAGGCACTCCAGACGACAAGCGAGAGCGATAGCAGTCGCCAGCGATGGCCGCGGTCCGCGAGGCGTGCGAGCGGAATGCCGGCGAAGGTGTAGAAGAGCGCGAAGGCGGTGCCCGTCAGCAGGCCCATCTCCGCGTCCGTCGCTCCGATATCGCGCTTGACGTCGTCGAGCGCGATCGAAAGCAGCTGCCGATCCGCGAAGTTGAATGCGTAGATCGCCGTGAGCAGGGCCAGCGCCCACGGCGCTCCCTTGCGTGTCTCTCCCGTCCCCATCGTGTCGATGGGGCGCTACTTCCGGAGACCTTCGAGATAAGCGCGGATCGCGGCGTGCGTATCCGGCGCGGCCCACGCGAGCCGCACCATCGTCTCGTGCGCCTGCTGGCGCTTCCACGCCTCCACGCTCGACTGCCGCAGCTGGCGCTTGGTCAGCGCGAATGCCGCCGGCTGCACGCGCGCGAGCCGCTGCGCGACCTCGAGCGCACGGCGCAGCAGGCCGTCGGGCTCGAGCGACTCGTCGACGAGGCCGCGTGCGAGCGCATCGTCCGCGTTGTAGGTCTCGCCGAGGTACAGCAGCTCCTGCAGGTGCTCGACCGGCGTCGCGAGACGCACGACCTCGAGCGCGATCCACGGGAACGGCACGCCGACCGCGAGCTCGGGCATGCCCACGCGTCCCTTGCTGCGCGCCATGATGCGGATGTCGGCCGCGCAGGCGAGCGCGTAGCCACCGGCGATCGCATGGCCATTGAGCGCGGCGACGACGGGCTTGGGGCAGCGGAAGAGCGCGCCGATCGCGCGGTCGAGCGCGGGCAGGAACTGGTCCGTGTACGCGGCGCCACCGTCGAGCACGCGCTTCAAGTCGACGCCCGCCGAGAAGGCGCCGCCCGTGCCGACGAGCACGACGGCGCGCGTTTGGTCCCACGCGTCAACCTGCTCGAACGTGTCCGCGAGCTCGTGGCAGAGCTCGAGGTCGAGGGCCTGAACCTTGCCGTGCTCGATACGCAGGACCGTAACGGAGTCGTGTTGCTCGCAGTGAATCATGCACGCATCCCACTGCGCGCGCGTCGCAGTTGCAAGCCCTTCGGCGGCTCAGCGGGTGGGAGCCCCTTCCCTCGCCGCCTCACGTACGGCCCGTACGCTCTCGATGCGCCGCACCGGAATCAGTGTCAGCTCCGACTCCTTAGCGATCAGCACGGTCTCGTCGTCCGGACGAGCTCCGAGCCGCGGCTCGCACATGTCCGCCAGAGTCAGCGCCACGCCAAAGGAGTCGACTTCGCGCCACGAGCGGCCATTTTCCCGCCGCGCCTCGCAGGCGAGGTCCGCCAGAGAGAGCACCCCGGCCAGCCGGCCAGCGAGGTCGATGACCAGGAGACGCCGAACGCCATGTTCACGCATCAGCGCCTCCGCGACCTCCGCCTCCTCGTCGATGCGACACGCCACCACCTGCGGGCTCATCGCGTCCGCCAAGCGGATCTCGTGCAAGTTGCAGCCCTTGATCCACGCCGCCATGCAGAGGTCCCGGTCGGTCAGCGTCCCGACGACCAAGCGCTCCCCGTCGATCAACGGAACGCAGCCGCAGTCGCACTCCGACATCGACTGCGTCACCGTGGCCAGACTGTCCTTGCTCCGGCAGGTCCGCACGTCCCTCGACATCAGTTGCTCGATCCGCATGTCCGTTCCTCCTTGGACTCGGATCATGGTCCGCCCGCGACGTCCTCGCGCCCGCCCCACTCGGCACGAGACGAGCACCCTTGTGCGTACCGCGACAGGTACGATCTTCCCGCGTGGCAGCCTCGACAATCGAGCTCGTGGCACGCTCGCGAGACGCCTTACCTCGCGCCGCGCGAGCGGACCAGCGCCGCCACGGCGGCGTCGCAGGCGACGGCTGCGGACACATCGCCCGTGTTGGTGGCGACGAGGAAGGCGCTGTCGATGCGCGGAGCGAGCCACACGGTGCAATACCACATCGAGTTCGAGCCCGAGTGCGTGAGCACGGGGCCTTGACCCCACGAGCGTTCGACGGTGATCCAGCCGAGCGCGTAGTCCTGCCCCGCGAGCGCGGTGTGGAGGCGCTTCCAAGTGTCCGCCTTGAGATACTTGCTCTCGCCGCGCGCTCCGCGCACGTGCTCCGCAGCGAACTTGGCCCAGTCGGCGAGCGATGCATGCACGGTGCCAGCCGGACCGATCGCAGGCGGGTTGTCCGCGCGCGGGCCGGGCTCGACCGGCGCGGGCGCGTGACCGCGCGGCTGGTCCAACTGCTTCGCGCTGCCCGGCGCGCCAAAGCCCGCGCTCTTCATGCCGAGCGGCTCGAACAGCTCGCGACGCATCAGCTCTTCCCACGCGCTGCCGCTCGTCGCCTCGAGCATCGCGCCCGCGAGGACGAAGCCCTGGTTGGAGTAGATGTAGACGCTCCCCGGGCTTACCTGCGGCGGCTGCGCGATCAGCTGCTCCGCGAACCAGCGCCGCGCATCCACGCTCTCGCCGCCGCGTGCCCACAGCGCCTCCCACAATGCTGCCGGCGGACTGGCCGGCGCGCCACCGCGGTTGCCGAGCAGGAGCTCGAGCGTCGCGCCGTTCCAGCCCTCGTGAAGCTCCGGCTTCCACTCCTTGAGTCCAGCGGCGAGCGACAGGTCCCAGTCGAGCTTGCCACGCTCGACGAGCCGCCCCGCGACCGTCGCCGTCATCGCCTTGGTGCACGAGCCGAGGTGCCAGAGGTCGTCGACCGCGACCTGCACCCCGCTGCCGCGCGCACGCTCGCCGACCGCCCCGAGCGCCACGAGCTCGCCCTTCTCGACAATCGCGCCCGCGAGCGCTGGGAGGTCGTGCTTTCCCCGCAGAGTCTCGAGCAGTTCGTCGAGCGCTGCCGGCTTGACCCCCGAGGCCGACTGCGGCAATGCTCGGGCGGGAAACACGAGCAGCGCGAGCAGCGCGGGCACGTTGGCAAGCACGTTCACCTCAGGGCGGCCTCAAGCTCGGTCGCGAAGAGCTTGGGGTCGAAGCGCGTGGGCAGTTCCTTGTGGTAACCGCGCACCCAGCGCTTGCCGTCGATGCGCAGGTAGGGCACGCCGCGCTTGCCGGTCTCGCGCTCGAGCTCGTCGGCGGCTCCGGCCACCTTGTCGATGTCGACCTTCTCGTGCGCGACGCCCGCGTCCGCGAGCACACGGTCGAGACGATTGCAGTCGGGACACCACGTCGTAGTGAAGACCTCGACCTTGTGGCCGGCGAGAAAGGAATACTTCGCGGTCATGGCGTGGCGGCCTGCTCGAAGACGTGAGCGAGCCAGAAAGTCGCGGTGAGAAAGTATATCAGGATACCGGTGACGTCGCACAGGGTCGCGACGAGCGGCGCCGAGGCGCTCGCAGGGTCGAGGCCGAGGCGACGCAGGACGAGCGGCAGCATCGAGCCAATCAGCGTGCCCCACAGCACGACGCCGATCACGCTGAAGAGGATCGTCACTCCGAGCTGCCACGAGAAGAGCGCGTACTCCGCCGCGTCGCCCGGCCACAGGCCGATCACGCGCGCGAAGCCGATCAGGCCGAGCACGAGGCCGAGGCACAGGCCCGCCGCGAGCTCGTGGAAGAACACGCGCTTCCAGTCGGAGAGCTGCACCTCGCCGAGGCTCATGGCGCGGATCACCAGCGTGGACGCCTGCGAGCCCGAGTTTCCGCCACTCGAGATGATCAGCGGGATGAAGAGCGAGAGCAGCGACACGGTCTCGATGCGCATCTGGAAGTGCTTCATCACGACCACGGTCAGCATCTGCGCGAAGAACAGGATCGTCAGCCAGCCGAGGCGCTTCTTCACCATGCCCAGCAGCCCGACCTCGAGATAGGGCGCGTCGAGCGCGGCAGTACCACCGATCTTCTGGATGTCCTCCGTGGCCTCTTCCTGCACGACGTCGACGATGTCGTCGACCGTGACGATGCCCTTCATGCGTCCGGCGCCGTCGAGCACGGGGAGCGCGACGAGATCGTGCTCGGCGAACACGCGGCCGACGGTCTCCTGGTCCATCTCCTCGGGCACCGTGATGACGTCGGTCTTCATCACGTCGCGCACGGAAGCGCTGCCGCGGGCGCGGAACAGGTCGCGGAAGCTCACCACGCCGAGCAGGCGCTGCTCGCGGTCGAGCACGTAGCCGTAGTAGATCAGCTCGAGCCGGTCGAAGGCCTGACGGCGCAGGTACAGGATCGCCTCGTCGACGGTCTGGTCGGGCCGCACGCGCGCGAAGCGCGGGCTCATCAGGCCACCGGCGTCGTCTTCCGCGTAGGCGAGCAGCGCCGCCACTTCGCGCCGGACGGGCTCGTCGAACAGGGCGAGAAACTCCGCGCGCCGCTGCTCGTCGAGCTCCTGCAGGAGGTCCGCGGCGTCGTCGGGCGCGAGCATGCGCACCCAGTGCCGGCGCTCGGTCGCGGAGAACGTGTCGAGCAGCGCGCGCTGGTCGTTCGTCGCGAGCTGGGTGAAGAACTCCTCGGCGTCGAGCACGCCGAGCATGCGGAAGCCCTCGAGTCGCTCCTCGCCGTCGAGGACGCGCCACGCGTCGCGCAGGTCATCGAGCGAGAGCCGCCCGAGCTCCATCGCGCCCGCCTGCGGCTCGCTCACGCCACCCTCCCCGCGCGCAAGCTCGCGCGCGTTTCCGTCGGGAGTCTCGGGAACCTGCTGCGCATGGTGAGGCGCGCAGCGTAGTTCACGACCGCGCGGGCGGCAACGAGCGCGCCCGCTCGTGAGCGGGTTGTCAACCCCGCGGCGGCGCCTCGGACAGCCCGTGCTTGCGCAGGTAGTAGCCCATGTTGCGCGCGTCGATGCCCAGCAGGGCCGCGGCATCCTTCTTGCGCCCTTCACACTTCTCCAGCGCCCGCTGCAAGAGCTGCTTCTCGAGCGCGTCGAGGTTGTGGCGCAGGTGGAAGTCACCGCCACCGGAGGGAACGTTGGCGGGAGCGGCGCGCGCAAGGGCGGGTTCGATCAGGGCACGCAGGAGGCCGGCGTCGAGCGGCCCGCTGCCACCGACGATCGCAGCACGCTCGAGCAGGTTGCGTAGCTCGCGGACATTGCCCGGCCAGTCGTGGGATGAGAGCACCTCGACCGCTCCCGGCCCGAACCCGCCGATCCGCGCGAGCGTCGTCCCGAGCAGGGTTACCGCGATCTCCGGGATGTCCTCCCGGTGCGCGCGCAGGGGCGGGAGCGCGATCGGGAAGACGGCCAGCCGGTAGTAGAGGTCGGCGCGGAATTCGCCCGTCTGCACGCGCTCGGCGAGCACCTCGTTGGTGAGCGCGATCACGCGCGCGTCCGACACGCGCGTCCGCGACTCCCCCACCATTTGGTACTCACCGTTCTCGAGCACGCGCAGCAGCTTGGCCTGCATCTCGCCGGGCAGGGCCCCGATCTCGTCGAGCACGATCGTGCCACCCTCGGCCTCCGCGAAGCGGCCGGTGCGATCCGCCACGGCACCGCTGAACGCGCCGCGCCGGTGGCCGAAGAACTCGCTCTCGAAGAGCGTCGCCGGGATCGCCGCGCAGTTGACGCGCACGAGCGGCTTGCGCGCTCGCGCGCTCCGCAGGTGCAGCTGTTCCGCGACGAGCTCCTTGCCCGTGCCGCTCTCGCCCGTGACGAGCACCGTCGCATCCGTCGCCGCCACCTGCTCGATCATCTGGCGCACGCGCGCCATCGCCGCAGAGCCCCCGACGAGCTCGCGTCCACCGCCCGGTCCTGCCACCTCGCGCAGGTTGCGGACCTCGCGCACGAGTTCCTGATGCTCGACCGCGCGCCGCAGCACGACCCGCAGCTGCGCCGCGTCGACCGGCTTCTGCAGGAAGTCGTAGGCGCCGCCCTGGATGGCAGCCACGGCGTCGCGCACGGTGCCCACGCCCGTCATGAGCACGACCGGGACGTGCGAGCCGGCGCGGCGGATCGCCGCGAGCAGCTCGAGCCCGTCGCCTGAGGGCATGCTGAGGTCGGTGAGCACGACGGCGGGAGCGAACGTGCCGAGCAGCTCCAGCGCCTCCGGCATCGAGCCCGCGGCGGCGCAGGCATAGCCCTCGATACTGAGCAGTTCGACGAGCGAGTCGCGCACGTAGCGCTCGTCGTCCACGAGAAGAATGCGGGTGCGCGCGGCCATGGCGTCACTCTACTTCGCGGCAACGTGCGTCGCGGGCAGCTCGATCGAAAGCCGCGCGCCACCCTCGGGTCGGTTGGAGGCGACCAGCGTCCCGCCGTGAGCACGCACGATACCGTAGGAGATCGACAGGCCGAGCCCGTTGCCTTGGGTGGTGGTGAAGAACGGATCAAAGATCGAGCTCAACTGCTCGGGCGGGATGCCCGGCCCTTCGTCCTCGACCGTGATGCGCACGCACGGCTCCCCGTCGGAGCCGCGCACATCGCGCTCGGCGCGCACGAGGATCCCTCCACGCCCACCCATGGCCGTCGCCGCGTTGAGCATCAGGTTGAGCAGTACCTGCTCGAGACGCCCGCGATCGCCAGGCACGACGAGCGGCCGCTCGAGCCCCGTCACGCGCACCTCGACCTCGCCGAAGCTCGCGGTGTAGCCGCACAGCGCACGCACGCGCTCGACGACCTCGCCGAGCTCCGTCTCGCCGCGTCCCACCCCGGGTCGCCCGAACGCGAGCAGGTCGCGCACCATCGTGCGAATGCGCTCGAAGCCCGCGCGCACCTGCTCGACGTAGCGCGCGCGCTTGTCGGGCGACACGTCGTCGCGCGCGAGCAGCGTGAGATAGTTCCCGATGCCCTCGAGCGGGTTGTTGATCTCGTGCGCGACGCCGGCTGTGAGCATGCCGAGCGACGACAGCCGCTCGGAGATCGCGAGCTGGCGCTCCATGCCGCGCTCGCGCGTCACGTCGCGTAGCGAGAGCTCGATCACGCGCTCGTGCCCGAGGTCGATACCCGACAGGCGCACGTCGACGCGCAGCTCGCGGCCGTCCTGCGCGCGCACCTTGAGCTCGCGCAGCGCAACCGGCTCTCCGGGCCGCTCGCGAGCCTCCTCGAGGCCGCGCGCGAGTTCCGCGTAGTCGGCCGCGTCGAGGCTTTCGCGCAGGGCAGCCTGGCCGAGCGTCGCGCTCGCGACCTTGTTGCGCTCCTGGATGCTGCCGTCGCGCGCGTCGACGATCAGGATCATGTCAGCCGCGCTCTCCGTGAGCGCGCGCCACTTGGCACCTTCGCGCCGGATCGCGACGACGTAGTGGGCCGTCTCGCGCGCACGGAAGTCCCACAGTCGCCGCCGCACGAACATCGCCATGGCGAGCGACGTGACGAGGATCGCGCCTCCAGCGGTCCACAGAAGCACGCTGAGCTCGCGTCGCTCTTCGGCGAGTCGTTCGCTGAGCGCATCCTCGGGTACGACCGCGATCAGGAAGCGCTCTCCAGCCCGGGCGGCAACCCACCACTCGCCCTCGACCTCGACGCTGCGCACGCCATGCGCCAGCGCCACCCACCCGTCGACGCTGCGCGGCGCGAAGTCGCCGCCGTCGTGCCCCACGGACTCGATGCGCCCCGCATCGCGCAGGGGCCGCACGCTGGCCGGATTCCCGCCCGACAGCGCCAGCGCCTCGAGCAACCGCTCCACGCCCTCGAGCAGGTCCGCCCGCCGCCGGTCGAGCAACGCGTCGCGCCGCGCGAGCCCGTAGAGCAGCAGCGCGCCCACCAGCGCCGCGATCGCGACGCACGCCCCGATGCTGCGCCACGGCAGCTGCCGCGGGTCCTTGGCCGGAGGTTCAAGCGGGGACGGCATGCCTTCCCGAAGGTAGCGCGCGACGGCGCACGTGCTGCGAACTTCTGCGGATCAATGCGCGCGTGCATCGAACTCCTCGGACCCGTATTCTCCGGCTTACCACCTGACCCACCGCATCCTGTTCGCTACCGTCATCCATCATGAAGATCGACGCCCTGCTCACCACCGCCGTCCGCACCTGTCGCACCACCGATCCGCTCTCCGCTGTCGCTCAGGCGATGTGGGAAGGCGACCTCGGCTGCCTGCCCGTCCTCGATGCCGAGGGGCGCGTGGCCGGCATGCTCACGGACCGCGACATGCTGATGGCCACGCACCTGCGCGGCACACCGCTGTGGTCGATCCAAGCTGGCGAAGTGATGTCGAACGTCGTGCATGCACTCGCCGCGGACGCCACGGCGCAGGACGCCGCTGAGCTGATGGCGCGGCTGCAATTGCGCCGCGTTCCCGTGCTCGACACGGGCGGCCGCCTGCTCGGCGTCCTGAGCCTCTCGTCCCTCGCCTGCGCCGTCACCGCGCGCACCTGCGATCTCTCGCCCACCGACATCGCGACCACCTTGGCCTGCATCTGCGGCCCGCGCTTCCCCGCCCCCGAGACCAGCACCACGACGGGTGCGAGCACGGCCGATACGCTCCAGCCCACCCCGCGCAAGGGCAAGGCCGCCAAGGCCGGCACCGCCAAGCCGGGTACCGCTCCCACCAAGGCCCCGACGGAGAGCGCCAAGTCGAAGGTCCGCTCCAGCAAGTAGGCTCGCGCAGGACCGAGGAACACCATCGGGCGCACGGCCGTTGCATGGAAGGCGCCACTCTGCGGGCCCTCCCGGAGGGCGACTCGCCCCTCCGCTCGGGTCATGGCTCCCTCTGCCGCCGAGGACGGGCCACGATCGTCCGTAACGTCGGGTCTGGCGCAAGCATGGGGCCAGCGCGGCACGGCACCATTGCAACTCGCTGCAAGTCCTTCACGCCAGAAGCCTGATCGACCTGCAGTTCGATCAAGGCCCAGCCGCTGCACTCGCGAGTGCTTCTACCTGTACAGACGTCGATCGTACAGGTCCTCAGTGACGTGAACGAGCGAGAGTGCGTCGAGCTGAAGTTCCCGATCCTCTGCGGTCGGCTCGAGACGCACACCGTTCCACAAAAACGTCTGGGGAGCCAACGATGGTCTCAGCACGGCTACCTTTTCACCGCGGCGAAAGCCGTAGGCGTCGTTGTATTGCATGAGCGCAAACGACTGGCGCCCCGATCTCGAAAGCGGCGTGCCGAGCACCGGGTACTCGAGATCGACCCCGAGGTACGAGAGGGCCGTAGCCAGCAGGTCCGGCTGCGAGGCAACCGACTCATGACGCCTCGGCACGACGCAAGCTCCATGAACCATGCCGGGAATGTGGAATCCATCGACAGGAATCACTGAATCGCCATATACGCGTATATCGTGGTCCGCTGCGACCACATACACCGTCTCAGAGTGCCAGGGAGCTTGCCGCGCCAGTTCAAAGAAACGGCCGACGGCAAAGTCAGCATAACGAATGGCATTTTCCACCGAGCGTACCGGCGCGCCCTCTAGCCACTGCACCTTGCCCTCGGGCAAGTCGAAAGGAGAGTGGTTCGACTGACTGAAGATCACAGAAGCGAACGGCCGCCCCTCGGCATGCACGCGACTGAAGACCTGAATGGCCTTGACCATCAAGTCTTCGTCGCAGACACCCCAGGAACCGCGGAAGGTCGCGGCGTCGAAGTCCTTCTCCTCGATAATCAGATCGAAGCCGTTCCCCGAGTACCAACTGCGCATGTTGTCGAAACGGGCTTCCCCCCCATACAGAAAGCTCGTGTGATACCCGTGTGGCTCCAGCAGCGACGACAACGTGAAAAAGCCGGACTGTGACTTGGGCCGCTTGAGCACGCCATCGCCAGGAATCGCCTGAAAGCCCGAGCTCAAGGCGCTGAGCCCCCGGATGCTGCGCGTGCCGTTGGAGTGCAAGTTCGTGAAAACAAGGCTCTGAGCCGCTAGCTCGTCGATCCGAGGCGTGAGCTCGCGGGTATCGCCAAGATGTCCAACGAAACGCGCCCCCATGCTTTCCTCGATGATCACAACGAGGTTGCGAGGGCGAGCTGCAGCGCTGACGGTCGGCTCGACCCTTCGGAAGGGTAAGTCCTCGCGCGGCTCGCAGCCAAGTAGGCGATTCACGCGCGCGTAAGCCTAGGCACGCGTGATTTCCCCATACTGACGAGACAGCCGCTGGCCGTCCCTGCGTCCGCGGTAGGCTTCGTAGACGGCACTGTGCAGCGAGCTCTTGGCCACCTCGCCGGCGACACGATTCGAGCAGTAGAGCGCGTCGGCTGTATTTGCAGGACGATGTCCCAGCGACGACCGAATACCAAGGAAGAGTGCGATCGTGAGCGGCACGAGCCATGGCGATCGACGTATCCAAGGCTGGTTCAACACTGCCTCGACATCTTCAAGTGTGACTCGCCGAGCCTGCCACCACACCCCGCCAGCGACCAGCGAGCCAGCTATCACGAGTCCCAGCTTCTGGTCCGCCCACAGCATCGAAAGCACCTCAACTGGGTACTCGAAGTAGGCGCTGAACAGGAAGTTCGGGCGCGCGTCGTACTCAGCGAAGAACGGGAACGTCGCAACTTCAATGAACACAATGAGCCCCAGGGCCGCGAGCGCCCACAGTCGCAGGGCTCGTGCTCCGATCTTGGCAACGCGAACTGGCAAGAGCGTCACGAGGAGCACCGGTACGGCGAGGAGCCACCCGAACGCGATGGTGTCCATGCGAAACCCGTGCAAGAGCGCCATCCAGCGCTCGCCCAACTCAAGGTCCGCAAGACGCTCCCACTGCCAGGCACCGAGTCCCAAGCGTCCGCAAAGGGAAACCGCGTACCAGGGGACGACGATCCGAAGCAACAACCGAATGGGCATGCCGCTCGTCGGACGCGCTGGGTGGGTCGAAGTCAGTTGCATCGTCCCTGATGCTGATATCGGATGCGTCGGCTTGGCCACGCCTCCAAGCATCGAACTGCGCTCGGGCTCGAGCCCCCCTGCAAGCGGAACCTTCGGGTTATCTCGACCTCCGAGACGTTGCTGCGAGGCCAGATTTCGGAAGCGATCCGAGCGCTGGTGCGTGCACGGCACAGTCAAGTTCAGAGGCCTACGAGGACCCATTCCGCGTCCAGCTGGGACTCTGAGGCGACGTCAACGTTCGGCGCGGAAGTTCCAGACGCGCGAATGCTCCCGATTCGTGGCCTGACGACGCCGGCGGTGTGACGAAGGCCTCGGCTCAGCCGATTGGCGTTGGACTCGATCCAGCGCCAGGGACGGGCTCGTCGTTTCTCGGCCCAAGTACAGCGCCCCCACCGCGGGTGGGCCGCGGCGGGGGCGCGTGGGAACGGAGGTCGGGCGGCTCAGAGCGCCTTGAGCTCGGTGATGGTGTCCTCGAGGGCCTTCTTGGCGTCGGCGAGGAACATCAGCGAGTTGTCCATCTGGAAGAGCTCGTTGCGGATGCCGGCGTAGCCCGACGCCAGCGAGCGCTTGACGACGACGACCGTGCGCGCGTCCCACACCGTGAGGACCGGCATGCCCGCGATCGGCGACTTCGGGTCGTTGTTCGCGGCGGGGTTGCACACGTCGTTGGCACCGAGCACGACGACGACGTCCGTGTTCTTGAAGTCGTCGTTGATGCGATCGAGCTCGTAGAGCTGCTCGTAGGGCACGTCCGCCTCGGCGAGGAGGATGTTCATGTGGCC
>SXGS01445568.1_pt1 | contig 19025 bp, 18 predicted proteins | sample 3174681 | NCBI WGS metagenome assembly SXGS01 (sample SAMN11356861, study PRJNA531348) | freshwater metagenome | isolation source: freshwater sample F1-80 | place: China: Fuxian Lake, Yuxi | collected 2017-12-25 | reverse complement strand
GTTGGCGTTGATCGTGTTGCTGAGGATGTCCGTGGCGGAGATCGTGCCGATCGAGTCGGCGGTGGAGGTCACGTCTCCCGACAGATCGTCCCCCGCGACCACTCCCCACACCGTGTTCTGCGCGGTGACGTTGCCGATGAGATCATCGCCCGCGGCCACTCGGCTGATGCCGCCCATCTGAGCGGTGACGTCGTCCAGGATGTCGTTGCCCGCTTCGACCGACCAGACATCGCCGAAGGCGTTGACCGTTTTGGCAATGTCTTGCCCCGCGTGAACCAGATAGATGGAGCCGTTGGACGCGACCACGTCATTCATGATCGAACCGTGGGGCGCGGTGACTTCGTAAACGTCTCCCTGCCCGGCGGTGACTCGGCCGAAGATCGAACCGTTTGCGGAATGGACGCGGCCCACCAGTCCGTTGGCACCGACGGTCCCCATGATGTTCCCCGTGGCTTGCACGGAGTAAATCGAACCGGTGGCTTGGACACCCCCCAGAATTGTGCCGTTCGCGGAGACGGAATGGATGTCGCTTCCAGCGATGCTCCCGGTGATGTTTCCGCCGGAGGAGACGCTCCCGATGCGGCCTCCGGTGGTCACGCTGTGGATCGAACTGCCAGAGACCGAGACGATGTCTCCGCTCGCGCTGACGGTGGCGACGCTTCCACCGGCGGTGATGCCGAGGATCCGTCCAATCCCGGACACGGAGCCGACGTTGCCACCGGCGGTGATGGCCAAATCCCCCACGCCAGTGACGCCGCTGACGTTGCCGCTCGTGTTCAGCGTCACGTGTCCGATGCCGCTGATGGCCGAGATATCGAGGCCACCGGCATCAAGATTCAAAGTCGCAGCGGGGCCGCTCCATTTGACCGAGCTACCCGCTGGGCCGCTCGCCGCCACGTAATACGCAGTGGGATCCACCTCCATGGGAATGATGTTGAGCTGTCCCCAGGCGGGATACGCCATCAATGCTCCGGTGCCGTTGGAGTACGTCGTACCGACCGAATAACCCAAGCCGAAGGCAACTTCGCCGGGCGACAAGATTTTCGGCTGGATCGTCAGCGTGGAACCGCCGGTGGTGCCATTGGCGTCCGTGGCAGTGTAAGAGACGTTGACCGGCGCGCTCCCCGTCATAAAGGCACCAATGTTCGGCGGCAGAAACGAATAAGACCCGTTCGAGTTCCCCGTGAAGCCCGGCGGCAGGGACGACCAAGTGACCTGCAACGGCAGTTCATCGGGATTGATGTCGTTGTCCAGCACGTTGCCCGTTGTCGGATCTTGCCAATGGTCACCCCAGTAGTTGACATCGGGGTAGGCTTCGATGAGCAGCCAGTGCTTCACGGAATGGTATGTGATCGATATTTTAATCTTCGCCGTGGACGATTCGAGCGCGTCGTCAGAAACCTTTAAGTCAAACTCATCAGCGACGAGAGCACCGACCAGGATGCCAGGCGCGGCATCGTATTTCCACTCCCAACTCGGATTTGTTCCCGGTCCGTTCGAAACGAGATACCATGTGAGGCTGCCCTTAGTCGGCGGAGTGACCACATCCACGGTCGTGGGATCTCCATCAGGATCGCTCCCAGCTCCGCCGACCATGAAATCTCCACTGGACACAGGCATGCCTCCCAAGGGGCCCGGACCCGAAGTCGGCGTCCCAGAAGTTCCCGGCCCGGACGGCGGCGCCCCGGTCGGCGCAAGACTAGGCGCGAACGTGGTGGCGGGATCGGGCCGGATGGCGATGTACCGGTTCCGAATCACGGGCTTCCGGTTGGTCGAAGAGATGGTCACATTCTCCGAGAGGCTGGCTCCAGTCCCATCGGTGAGTTGGTATTGAATCGTCGTCGTACCCGGAAACGGCGAAGCGGTCGTCGGCAACTGACCAGACAGCGTGGTCGCTTGATCCAGCACATCATTTTGGCCGAAGCCGGGCATCGAGCCGGTGAAGGGGCGTCCGTGCGGCGCGCGATAGATGCCGTCCGAGTACGAGACTGTGGCCAACTCCAACTGTGGTGCCACGGGAGGTGCTGGCGGCATAGTAAAAGAGGAACTCGTCACGCTCAGCACGACTCGCGTCTCTAGCGGCTCGATGCCACCGGGGGGCTGACGCCGCCCCGCTCGCCGAGTCTTCCTACCCCCCCCCAATTTGCCAGCACGGGGCGAGAGCAAACTCTGACAAAGACCACTCAGCCAAGCCGCGAACAACATGGTGAAATCTCCTGTTGAGTACGGGGGAAAGAGATCGCGAATCGTCAGGCGACAAATCCCAGGTCGTCGGTTCGAGAAACGGGTCGCGAGAATTCGCGAGGGACGACATGGATCGCCATTCGACGGCGGCAAGTTAGCCAGCGGACATGCGGTTGCAAGGCATTATGCGTGATTGGCCAGTAGTCGTTCATCAATAGTCCTATTGATAAACCGATGGCCAGTAATTCCGAAAGCATCAGGAAAAGCCGTGTCGCGATGGCTTCGCCGATCACAAAACGAGGCCAGAAATATTTTTGAGATTTTTCTTGTTCAGGTATCGCCAAGCCGCTCCGCTGGTTGAATTTGCAATCCAACGAAGCCCGCCTGCGTGAAAAGACGTGGCGTATTTGCACCATCCAAACGGCAAATCGTTCGAAACATGGATGGCGCGACGAACGGTCCAATCGCCAAGATTCGTGACGGCCCCCCCACGACTCTCACGCGGAGGAGCCGGGCATTTCCGCAATCTTGTCGGCGTACTCGGTGGGAATCGCGATCGACTCCAACGGTTCGCCACGCCGACAGACACAGCACACGGTTTTCAGTTTTCCATGAGCCAACCGAGTTTTGTCCCGCCAGAATTCGATCTCGTAGTTCAGCGACTTGAGTCCCTTTCGCACGACGTTCAGCCGGACCTCCAAGGAGTCCTCGAAATACGCCGGTGCCTGAAACGAACAGGAGGCCGAAACGCGCGGCCAACCGATCACCGATCCGTCCGATTGTGACTGCATGATGCTCAGCCCCAGTGATCGGAAGAAGGCGTGCTCCGCCTCCTCCATGTACCGGTAATAGTTCGCAAAGTGGATGATCCCCGCCATGTCAGTGTCGGCGAATTCCACGCGGCGAGTGGTGATGAACTGTGCGGTCATGCGGTTGATCGATTCGATGAATTCTGATGCGCGGACGTCAATGTCACTTGAGCGGTGCCGAGATTTCCAACAGGTCGACGGCTGGCTGACCGTCACAAAAAATCGTCGCGAGCCGGCCGAAGGTTTGACCATGCAGCGGCATTTGTAAGGCTTCGCTCAATCCCGGACCGGCGGTGATTCTCAAAATGGCTCCGAGATCAATTTGCAAAAAGACATTGTGCTGGATCAGGATTCGCCCCAGTGGAGTCTTCTCACACAAGATTTCCTCGCGGACTCGCTCCGAGACCGACTTCAGATCGAATTGCACGATACCGAACTGCACGATTTGCTCAGTCCCCTGCTTCAGCAACACGATCTTGCGGCAGTAGACGTTTCCGTCCAACCGCTTCGCCAAGACTCGGACTTCCACCGAAGATTTGTGGTACGACTCCATCGCCACGGTCATGTGATGATTGTGAGCGAGCAGCGATTTGTATGGCTCTGGCGTCATCACCGACGGCACATGCTCCGCGCGCTCGATCAGCGGCGAGACACTGGGGAACCGTTCGATCAATGATTTGAGTTCGTCGTGTGGATTCATGGCATCCTTGGGCCGCACGCGATTCGCAAGCCGTGCCGCTAGGTGTATCGCACTTGTCGATGTTGTGGCTCGAAGTACTCCGGCAGAAGACTATCGACTTGCAGCAAGCCCTTGCGAGTGAGTCGCACTTCATCGCCATCCACCTCCAGGTATCCAGCGGCTGCTTGGTTGCGGAGCGGCTCGGCGAATTCCGTCAGCACGTCCACGCCGAACTTTCGATGGAGGGTCGCAGCGTCGAGATGTCCTTCTTTCAGTTGCAGCACGAACTCACGGATCAACGACTGATGAGCCGTCGGCCGCAGCGCGCGGTTGATCGGCAGGCGTCCCTCTTCGAGGACGGCCTTTTGATAGTCTTCGATGCGGTCGAAGTTCTGGTAATGCACGCCTTGCAGATGACCAAACGCCGACACTCCCGCCGCCAGCAGGTCAGTGCCACGAAACAGATTGTCGCGGTAGACGAAACGATCGGTGTCGAGGCTCTTCACGAATTCGTTGCCACTGGAAATCTGATAGCCGTTGGACAGGAAACGATCCATCGCCTCGCTCACCCAGCGACGCTTCGTCGGCCAATCGGCCACCGGCGACGTGACGCCGTGCTCGCGCATCTCCTTCGAGATCAGCGTGTTGAACGGCAATTCCATTTGGTAGACGGTGATGTTGTCCGGTTGAAGTTTGAGAGCCTGCTCGATGCAGCGCTGCCAGTTCTCGTCGGTCTCGCCGATCATGCCGGCGATCAAGTCGATGTTGATCTGCGGGAATCCAACCTGTTGCAGCCAGTCGTAGGCTCGAAAGATTTCCGGTGAAAGATGTGCTCGACCGTTTTCTTCCAGGATCGCATCGTTGAAATTCTCGACACCGAGCGACACTCGCGTGACACCAATTTCCTTCAGCGTTTTGACTTTTTCCAAGTTCAGCGTGCCAGGTTCACACTCGAAGGTGACTTCCTCCGCGTGGTCCCACGAGATCGTCCGCCGCAGCGTGTCGCGCAGAAACAGCAACTGCTTGGAACTCAGATACGACGGCGTTCCGCCTCCGAAATACACAACTTGCAACTGTCGTCCGGTGACGGCCCGCTGCTGACCGAGCAACTCGATCTCGCGGCCAAGGGACTCGACATACTGCTCGATCGCCGATGCGTTCTGATTCGTGTAGACGCGGAAGTAACAGAATTTGCAACGCTTGCGGCAAAACGGAATGTGCAGATACAGCCCCAACGAAACATCGCGATTCGGCTCGGCGGCGAACGTCGAAAGGATTTCTGACACCAACTCCGACTGCCATTGTGAGAACGGCGGGTAGTTCGAGACGAAGTAGCTGCCGATTTCCGTGGAGCCGACCGATGGAGTGACCGTCGGAGTCGCCACGGGGAGTGTGGTCATCGGTGTCGTCGTCGAGGTTTCATTCATCAGAAGTTCCGTCGGCTTCGTTGGGATCGGCGCATCGTTCTCCAGCCATCGAGCCACGAAACGCTTTGCCAACCATAGCAGTTTCGCCGCGAGCCGAAAATTCTGGGAAAAATTGTTGCAGGTGAAATCACTCTGACTATCCTGAGACCAATCTACAAATCGAGCAGATGCCGGAATCAAAACGCTCGCGGAATCACAGCACTTCAAACGGCATCTTTTCCAACAACCATCTTGAGCGGTTGATCCTCCTCACGAGGTTTCTAATTCGACTGCGCACCTTCGAGCTGGAGTCCCGGCTTTAGCCGGTTGCGCTACCGCCTAAAGGCGGAACTCCAACGAACAAGTGCGTTGTTGAACTAACCTGTTTTTGGGTTCTGTTGTGAAAGGACGTCGCATGACTCTCTCTCGCCCTGGTCCGCCTCGTGACGCGTACGCGCGTTATTCCGCTCTGGAGTACCTGCTGATTGGTGATCTGCGCGATTTGCTCGAGGAGCCTCCGGATGACGAAACGCGCCGCTGGCTGCTGGCCGTCGTGGATGAGTTGCTGGATTTGCTGCCCAACGAATTCGAGTACGAAGACCAAGGGGGCTATTTCGCCGACGTCTGTGAGCAGAATCCCAATTGGTCGAGCATGATTGACCGCTTGCATCGCCAGCACGAAGGTCTGTACTCCAGTTTGCTCGAACTTCGGAATCGGATCTCCAACGAGCAGTGCTTCGATTTCATTGCGAGCGAGGTGAAGCCCAAGCTGTCTCATTGGATTGCCGCGGCACAACGCCATCGAGATCGCGAACAGCGACTGTTAGTTTCAGCCTTCGACACGACCTTTGGTGGCGAGGGCTGATCTGTTCGAGATCGGCCTCAGCGAAGATTCGCCGGAACACATTCCTGCCCGTTGTGCCAATGGACGCGATCTCGGCCGGCGTGTTTCGCCGCGTACAGAGCATCATCCGTACGCTGAATGAGTCCCTCTGCGATCTCCGGATTGAGCACCTCAGCCACTCCAAGGCTGACCGTCACCTGCGCGTCACTTTTTTTCAGGGAGACCGCGTGGCCAGCGACTGCCTGACGAACCCGTTCGGCAGCAACGGCGGCCTCCTGCAATTTCGACCCGGGGCAGATGACGGCGAATTCGTCGCCGCCGTAACGGCAGACGAAGTCCATCTCGCGCAACGTCGAGCATAACATCTGTGCGACCGTTCGCAGGGCGAGGTCTCCGGACAAATGGCCGTGGACATCGTTTAATGCCTTGAAGTGGTCGATGTCGATCATGATGAGCGAGAAGTGGATTCCTTGCCGTTGCCGTTGCGCAAACTGACGCCCCAGTTCCTCGTCGAAGGCTCGTCGATTCTTCAATCCGGTCAGCATGTCGGTACGAGCTTCGCTTGAAAATGTCCGCAGCGCTTGGCGGCCCCGAATTCGCCAAGCGACTCCGAACCCGATGACCAAGCAAATCAGTGACATCACAATCGTTGTCAACATGGCTCAGAGTGTCCCGACGACTGGTTGATCGTGGCAAGGTTCGCGTGACCGTTACAGCCGGAACCGCAATCTTGAGATTCTGTCGAGTCACTGCTCGCCATTCTTGTGGATCGACCTACCTTTTTGGCGAACGGTGCCGGGCCATGAAAAGCCCGACCACGGCTCGAAGCAACGATCGATTTTGGATCTTGCGGCTAGAGGCTCAAGGTTGAGTTTCAACACCGGTCGCAAGCTAACCCCTTTCGGACCAAGGACAGGACCATGTTGGTACTCAGCCGTAAAAAAGACGAGAAAATCATCATCGGTGACAACATCGCGATCATGATCGTGGACATCCAAGGGGACAAAGTCCGCCTGGGAATCGAAGCCCCTCGCGAGGTGAGCGTGCATCGCGAAGAGGTCTATCAAGCCATCCAAAAGAAGCAGACCGAACCGGCCGCCGTCAATTCTTGATGCCCGATTCGATCACCGCCGAGACTTCTCAACAGCCGCTTGAAGAGCGCGGCTGTTTTTGTTTCTCGGGCTCTCCGCCACTCCTGTTGAAAACGTTTTTTGAAGAGGACTCACGCAAAGACGCGAAGACGCAAAGTCTGGAAATTCATGGGATTCGTTCTCTTTGCGACTTCGCGTCTTTGCGTGAGACCTCCGGCAAATCAACACAACTGACGGAGAGCCCTTTCTCGATGGCAACGCTGGCGAATCGCCACCGTTACGGGATGACGTGATATTTGCCGCCGTTGTTCTGCGACAAACCCTGCATCACTTGTTCGGCCACCAGAATTTCACGCATCCGGAGATAGGTCGCCTCGCCCAGCTTGGTCATGGCCGCGCTCACCTTTTTCTGACGCATCAATTCCAGTCCGGCATGCTGTTTTTCGGTAAGCCAGTTCTCGAACACGAACGTGTGAATTGTCGTTCGAGACTGCTGAATGCCTTTGACGATGTCGTTTGCTGGACCGCTGAAACAACCGTCGGTCAAAAAATAAATGACGTCAGGCCGCATTCGCAGTGCCATCAGCAGTGCGGCCGTGGGGTCCGTGTCGCCCTTCGCCGGGACTTGCTCGACCCAGTCGAGATAGTATTGCTTGTTTTCCGGTGCCGCCGACACCATTCGCTCCGCCGGCATCGGGACCGCCTCGTGATTGAAAAAGAGGATGAAAAACTCCTGATCCGGCCGCAAGTGCGACAGCGAATTCATGAGTTCCATTTTCATCTTTCGGAACCGCGTCTTGGCGTCGCTATCGTGCGGGTGATTCATGCTCAGCGAGCTATCCAGCACATAGACGAACGACTTGCCCTCAGAGGCCATTCCAAAGAACGATTTTCCGTCGCCACCCTCGCGGCTATTGCCTTTTCCGTTGCCGATTCCTCGACCCTGACCACGCCCCATCCCTGAGCCACGCGGATTGGTGGGTGCTCCCACCGTGCGGCTGAGATCAGAATCGGCGGTGGTGTTCCAGTTCAAACTGGCGAGAGTCGTTTGAGAGGGAATGGGGACGTCGGGTTCTGGACTGTGATATTCCGGCAGGAAACCGCCCGTCGAGCCACCATCGACGGGAGACGGTGCCGCTGCCGATCCGCCGGCCGAAAAATCGACGAACTGCGTCGAAGTCTCTTCGGGAGCAACCCAGTCGGTCACCAAATTGATTTCGAGCGAGCGATTCTCGCTCGGCAACATCGATAGTGCGAAACAAGTCGCCAATGTCAAATGGAGCAACAACGACACCGCAAACGCGCGACTCGAAGGGCGATTCGCCCAATCTGGCAGTCGAACAGACCGACTCACCCAACGGCAACGAACTCGGCAATGGACGCCGATTCGCGTCAGTCGTTCCAGCGAACAGAATTCTTTGAGGACAGCAAGCACGGCGTGAGTTTCCGAGTCTGTTTCCATCCTGGCTGACGGATTGCCTGCATTGCGAGACGTGCGGGATACAAGTTAAACCGCACCAGCGATCGTTGCCAAAGGAAAAACTGACACAATCGGATGTGATCGCGCGCAGGCTCCGCACACTAACCCGAAGCGCCAGCGAGGGCGAATGCTTCACTGACTGCAAATTCTCGTGCTCTGGAGCGTCCGCCCTCACTGGCGCTTCGGGTTAGTCTGTCGGCACCCGGAACGGACCTGCCGCAAGCAACTCTGTGAATTCTCGGCCTCGCGACCGGCATCACGAGAAACTGCCGGCTTTGTCGGATTCGCAGCGAGTCGGACCTCAGGCCGATCCAGAAATCGCCTTCAAATCGGCACGCACCTCGGCATAGGTCTGATCGAACGCGAGTGCCGCTGGATCGGGCGTCACTCCCCAGCAAGCACACGCCGAGCGATACAACTCCGGCCACCAGTTGCGATGCTCCGTCAGCCCCTCGTCGAGGTATCGTTGCCACTGACTCAGGATCGTGGACCAGCAACGATCGCCGTAGCTCAATGCCGTGTTGAGATTGGAAAACACGGAGACGTACCACTCGCGACCGATCTGCGAGTGCAGCACCTCGTCCGCCCAATCGAAGTCTTGAATCAGCTTGGCCAGCGGAATGCCAGATTCGGTCGCGACTTCCCATTCAAACCGCTTGCCGTTGCGTGGCATCAAACCTTGCTCGATGAAGTACAGCACCGCGTGCCGATCGCGCGGTGTGAGCTGCGTGTTGAGATTCAGCGACCAGGTGAAGTTGATCGGAATGCTCGACCAGTCGATCCCTTGGCTGACGAAGCCCACCTCGCCGAGCATCGAGTGTCGAGCTTCATCCCACAGTTGCCGAGACATATCCCGGTAATACTTCCACGGTTTGCCTTTCGTCTGGTGAATGATGCTGGCCATCATCTCCGGCACGTCGATCTCGCGCAGCCGTTTGTAGAACAGCATCAGTACCTTGTCGCGTGGCGAGAATCGCTCGTCGTACAGAAACGCTTCCGGGTTCACGCCACCGTTGAATGAATCGTGAAACCGAGCGTCACGCTTCGGCACCGGATCAAACTCAAATGGTTTCGCGGAGTAAACCGGTTTCAATTCTCCCGGATTTTTCAAATCACAGCCGCGCAGTCGAGATGCGGCCGCCAAACACTTCCAAAGAAACTGCGGCCAGTCATTGACGTCTCGCGATGCTCCGCTGCGCTGCAAAGTCACAATCGTTTCGTTTCCGAACTCAACCATCTCTCGCAATTCGAGCAACGCAAAGCGAGCAATGCGCACACTGGGAGCGTCTACCAGTGGATTCGTGGTCTCAAGATATTGCTCGAACGACGAGACCAAGTCCGCGACCACGATGTCGTAGATTCCGTCGAGCAGCGTCAACGTCGTCGGAGCACACAGCACTTCATCACACAGCAGCTTCAGCGCCGGATGCGGCACCTCGTCCAATCCGAGCGGCGGCTCACGCATCTCCGACACGCGCGTGCGAATCGCCGTGGCGTGTTCGGCGCAGAGATAGGCGTGATAGCTGAACGCCGTCTTCAATTCGTACAACGGCTCGGACGTGATCCGAGCGGTGAAGATTTCGTGCAACCGCGATAACAGATAATGATTGTACTTCAGCCAATCGACGCACTCGGAGACCGACAATCCTGGCCTCTGAGCCGCCGCGAAATTGCACAGTCCCGCCAAAGGTGGAACAAGCGGTGTGGACTTGCTGGGACGCATGTTGGCCTCAATCGGAACGGACGACGTGAAAGGGATGAGCACAAAGTCCCCTTTGGGCTTTGGCTGTGGATGGTCGATGAGTAAAGTGTTTCCGTGATCGCCAAAATGCAATCCCTGGAGTTCGAGCCATGTTCAGCGTGCTTGGCCAATCTGGAAAATTATGCGATGGGGTCACTCGTCGTGAAGCGATGCGTGTCGGCGGGCTGTCGCTGTTCGCGGGAATGAGCCTACCGCGATTGCTGCATGCCGCGGAATCGAGCCCGTCGACGCGGCAAGGCACAGCCAAGTCGGTGATCCTGTTCAATCTGCTCGGTGGACCGAGCCAGCAGGACATGTTCGACATGAAGCCGGAGGCTCCTGTCGAAGTTCGCGGCGAATTCCAACCGATCAGCACGTCGCTCCCTGGCCTGCAAATCTGCGAGCACCTGCCAAACACTGCCCAGCTCATGCACAAGGCGTGTCTGATTCGCTCGGTGACGCACGGCTACAACGCTCACAACCCGCTCAACATTATGACCGGCTTCAGCGGCGGAAACTTCGCTCAGTTGCGGCCGGAACCGACTGATCCGCCTGACATCGGCGCTGTCTGTCAGTATCTCAAGATGGGGCCGCGCGACATGCCCGGGGCGGTCTGCATGCCCTGCTATCCCGGTTGGGGCGAGAGTTCGATGTATCCCGGCATCCGACGGCCGGGACCGTACGGCGGATTTCTCGGCAGCCAGTACGACCCGCTCTTCGCCGTCTGCGAACCGAAGTTTGATCGCGAGCCGAAGGTCGCGTTCTACGACCAAGTCATCCCGATGGGAGATCCGAAGTTGCCAACGCTTGATGAGTTGCCGGGGCTGTCCGTCAATCGTCTCGATCGCCGACGCTCGATGCTCGATCAACTCGACACGCAGTTCGAGACGACTCGACGTTCGGGAGCGATCGACCGTCTGAATCATTTCCAGCAGCGAGCGTTCGACATGTTGATCTCCAGCAAGACCCGCGACGCTTTCGATCTATCGCGTGAACCCGACTCGTTGCGCGATCGGTACGGTCGCAACATGAGCGGTTCGAGCCTGCTCGTCGCGCGGCGGCTCGTCGAAGCGGGCGTGCCGTTCATCAGCGTGCATGCAGAAATCTTTGGACGGTACGGTCACTCCTACGACATGCACGAGAACAACTTCAGCATGTTGAAGGACGCCAACCTGCCGATCCTTGATCGCGGTTATCCCGCGTTGATCGAAGACCTCGAATCACGCGGATTGCTCGACAGCACGCTGATCGTCGTGATGGGTGAGATGGGCCGTTCACCGAAGGTCAACGGCAAAGCTGGCCGCGATCACTGGCCGCAATGCGGCTTCAGTCTGCTGACCGGCGGTGGTGTGAGACCTGGCTGCGTTTTCGGTGAAACCGACAAACAAGCCGCGTATCCCATCAGCCATCCGGTCTCGCCCGGCGACATTGTCGCGACGATTTACCAACTGCTCGGCATCGACCCACACATGACAGTTCCCGATCCGCTCGGCCGTCCTGTCCATGTCGCTCACGGTGGTGAGCCGATTTGGGATGTGCTGGCGTAGTCACCGATTCCGGACCAGCGACAAGTCGATGCATTTCACAAAACGATTCTGGCTGAATTGCCTCGGAGCGTGCTTCCTCCTGTTGTGGCTCGGTAGTCAGGCAATGACGGTGGTTCCGGGAACGAGTGCCGTCTCAGAGCAGTGGGTGGCAGGTAACCTTTTCGCCTTCTTCGCCGGAATCACTTTTGCCGCGGCGTTGCGTACGAAGTGACACCTAATCCGACCGCGCACCTTCGAGCTGGAGTCCCGGCTTTAGACGGTTGCAACACCGCCTAAAGGCGGAACTCCAACTAAAAAGTGCGCTGGAATGCTAAATCCGCGACTGTCTTGCATCCGGCTTCGGCAGTACTCCGACGCGGTTGCCGGCGCGGAAGCAGGCCTTCACGTCGAGACGGCGATTCGCGATTTCGGTGAAGCCTTCGGAATCGGTCAACGGATTCTCGCACTCGACAACATCCAGTACGGTGATGTCGGCACAAGCTCCTGGCTTCAGCGTGCCAATCTCGTCCGACATGCCAAGCCACTTGGCGCAGGTCGCGGTCGAGCGACGGATCACGTCCGGCAAGCTCATGCCGACATGCAAAAACTTTTCGAGCGTCGTGACGAGATCGAACACCGGGCCATTCGTGTTGTACGAGTGCAGATCGCTGCCGAGGAAGTCGGGATCAAAACCTTGATCGAGCATCGGACGAACCACTCGCCACGCAAAACTACCCCAGCCGTGGCCGACATCGAACTGAATTCCCTCACGCTGCTTTTCTCGAACGATCGGCCAGAGCTGTGTGGCGGAGTCTACGAGCTTGCAGTTCTTGTCGTGGAAGCAATGAGTCAGCACGTCGCCCGGCCGCAGCGTTTCCAAAATGTGTTGAATTGTCAGCGTCGAGTTCGCGGGATGAACGACCAGCGGCAGCTTCGTTTCATCCGCCGCCTGTCGAGCCAGTCGCAAGCCTTCGGCCTCGTTGAGTCCACCGCGCGAGATGTCCGCCATGCAGCGGACCTTGATGCCGGCCACGCAGTCGCGGTGCTTCTCGACCGCTTCGACGCAGCCTTCGACGTCGCAGTACGCAATGTCCCACAACTCGCCGAGCGCTGGTTTCGTGTCGTTGCTGCTGATCAGCCCTTGCCCGGCAATCAGCATCAGCGCCTTGACGCGAGTCTTCGCCGCATCGATCACAAATCGCCGAAAGCCGTCGAAGATCAACCCACCCGCCGTGCCGAAATCCAGGACCGTCGTCACTCCGCGGGCCAAACAGGTTTCGTCGGGATCGACTCCAAAGTTGCTGACTCCGGGAAAGACGTGAACGTGAAAGTCGATCAATCCCGGAACAACCAGCAAGCCGCTGCAATCGAGCGTTTGGTGAGCCACCACTGGCACGTTGGGATCGAGGATCGCCGCCACTCGGCCCCCTTGAAGTGCGACGTTGCGGCGATCATTCAGTCCGACAGCCGGATCAATCACGGTGCCGTTGGTCAGCACGAAGTCGTACATGGTGAGTCCTCGAAGAGTAGGGGCGGAGCATGATGAGCGGTGACGATCCGGCGAACAACCGTTATCGTCGCGACGTGGGGCAGGTTTTCAACCTGCCCGTCTGAAATCACAGGCCGAGCACGTTGAAAACGTGCTCCACGAAAGATGGTTCATGGAAATCCTGCCGGCGATTGATTTGCGAGACGGAAAGTGTGTCCGACTGCGACAGGGGGACTACGCTCAAGAAACGATCTTCGGCGACGACCCGACCGAGATGGCTCGACGTTGGGCAGCCGAGGGGACACGCTGGCTGCATCTCGTCGATCTGGACGGTGCGAAAGCGGGGCGGCCGGTGAATCACGAAGTCGTCCGCCGCATCGTGCAGGCGACCGGTGTGAAGTGCGAACTTGGCGGCGGCATCCGTGACGAAGCGGCGATCCGGCTGATGCTCGACGACGTCGGCGTCGAGCGAGTCATCCTCGGCACGCAAGCGCTCAAGCAGCCGGACTGGTTTCGCGAGATGGCAATGCGTTGGCCGGGACGATTGGTCCTCGGCATCGACGCTCGCGACGGAATGGTTGCGACGGAAGGTTGGCTGGACGTCTCGAAGACCTCGGCGATCGAGTTGGCGAAGTCGTACACGGACCTCGACCTTGCGGCGGTCGTCTACACGAACATCGCCAACGACGGCATGATGCAGGGCGTGGATGAAGGGACGATCCGCGACATGATCGCGCTGACGGAACTGGGACTGCCGGTCATTGCGTCTGGCGGCGTAACGACGTTGAATGACGTCCAACGGTTGGCCGACGTCAGCCGCGAACATCCGAAACTGATCGGAGCGATCATCGGCCGAGCAATTTACGAAGGCACGATTCGTGTGGCGGACGCACTCAAGCTGATCGGCCGAACGCCGACGGCCGACAGCCGTTCGCCGTGATCCCGTTTTTCGTCGTCTCAAAAACGGTATTACGGCGAACGGCTTTCGGCCATCAGCCATCGGCCGGACAGGAGCAATCTCATGCAATCGGGAGTCTCACGACGTCAGTTTGTGTCGGCGGTCGCGGCGATCGGATTGGGAGCGTCGTTGGCCGCAGGCGACAAATCGCCATTGAAGCCGCTCGACGATTTGATGACCGGTTTCCTTGAAAAACACAAGTTGCCCGGAGCCTCTCTGGCGGTCGGGCGTGGTGGACGCGTTCTGTATGCTCGCGGGTTTGGCTGGGCGGACGTCGAAGCGAAAAAGCCAGTGCAGCCGGACAGCTTGTTTCGGTTAGCGAGCATCTCGAAGTCGATCACTGGAATCGCCGTCATGCGAGCGGTTGAGGAAGGGCGACTGTCGCTGGACGACAAAATTCTGCAGTGGCTCGGTGAATTGGTGCCGGCCGAAATCCCGGACGCTCGTTGGCGAGGCATCACGCTGCGTCACTTGCTGCAACACACCGGCGGTTGGGATCGTGACAAGAGTTTCGATCCCATGTTTCGCGCGGTGCAGTTCGCAGCGGAGTTGGGAGTCAATCCGCCGGCGAAACCGGAGCACATCATTCGAGTCATGCTGAAAAAGCCGCTCGACTTCGCGCCCGGCGAGCGATACGCGTACTCAAACTTTGGCTACTGCTTGCTGGGACGAGCGCTCGAACAGCTCGACGGCGTGAATTACTTCGAGAGCGTGCGGCAGCGAGTGCTCGGTCCGCTCGGCCTGCGGCGGTTGAGTTTGGGACGGACGTTGAAGGAGTTCGCTCACCGTGACGAGGTGACGTACTACGGCCTTGCGGACGCGAAGGGGACAAGCGTGTTCACCCCGAACGTCGGCCAACAGGTACCGCTGCCATACGGAGCATGGCATTTGGAGGCGATGGACGCTCACGGAGGTTGGATTGGCAGCGCTTCGGACTTGGTGCGGCTGGCGTTGTCACTCGATCCGAAATGGAAGATGCCGCTGTTGTCGGCCGACGGCTTGAAAACGATGTGGGCGCGTCCGAGCGGTGCGGCGGGCCACGAACCGGATGGCCAACCGAAAGAAGTGCATTACGGGCTGGGTTGGATGGTTCGCACTCTGCCGTCGGGAGACAAGATCAACGTCTGGCACACCGGCTCGCTCGATGGAACGTCAACCATGTTCGCCCGCCGTCACGACGGTTTCTGCTGGGCCGTGCTGTTCAATAGCCGTACTGGCTTCAACCCGGAGACGATGAAACACGACGTCGTGCCGTCGAAGGAGATCGACCGCGAGATTCATCAGGCGGTCGATGCGGTTCGCGAGTGGCCAGCGTGAGTCGCGAAGAGTACGACGAATTGAAGGAGACGACGAATGGACTGGCTCTCCATTCGTCGTCTCCTTCAATTCGTCGTACTCTGTCTGATTTCATCGACCGTCTCGCTCAAGCGAACCGGCAACAGTTGCTCGGCGTTTTGAGCCGCCGCTGCGATGCCGGCGCGAATTGCGAAGGGCATGTCCGCGCCCCGTTGCAGTCCCCACGCGAGTCCGGCCGTGAAGCAGTCGCCGCAACCAATTGGGTTCACGACGTTCACATGCGGCGGCTGAAAGCGGAGTCGCTCTTCGGCTCGCGACGCGAAGACTTCGCTTCCGCCATTGGTGACGACAACCCATTCCGCACCGCGAGTGTTGATCTCTGACATGGCCTGCCAGACCTCGTCTTCCGAACCGAGTTCTCGGCGAACGGTGAGGCCGAGTTCCTCACGGTTGGGTTTCACGACCAGCGGCCGATGCGGCAGAGCGGCCAACAACTCCTCACCCCGAACGTCGAGAATCGCCGGGGCTTGAACGCGGCTCAGCAACGTGGCGTAAAAACCTTTCGGTGTCTCGGTCGGCAAGGAGCCGGTGAGGATCAGCAGTTCGACTTCCGCCTGAGCTGCCTCGTCGGCGAATGCGGACTCGAAGGCGATCCGTTCGGATTCGCTCGCGGGTGCGGAGTTCTCGACGATTTCGGTCGTCTGTCCCGACTCGCGGTCGAGCAGTGTCGTGCAGACTCGCTGCGGTGCGTTCGATTCGATCCAGCGAACATCGACCCCAAGATCGGCCATGTCGCGCCGAATGGCCGCGCCCGCAGTGTCACTGCCGACCAAGGACAACGTGCGGACGCTCGCACCCATTTGCGTCAGGGCGAGGCCGACGTTGAGCACCTTGCCTGAGGCGCACCAATGCACTTCGCGAGCGCGATTGACCTCACCGACTCGCAGTCGGTCGAGCACGGTGATCTGTTGCCACGCGGGTGTCAGGCCAGCGACGAGGATCATGATTGAGGGGCGATGGTTGAGGGGTGAGGGGCGAGGGAAGCGAAAGAGTTCCCGACGTGGTCGCAGACGAGTTGGAACGCGGCGAGTTCGTTCGGGCCGGCAGTCTTGTCGATCGGGCTGCGAAGTGCCGCGAGTTGCCGTTCGATCTCGTCGCGTGGCAGCAGGTGCAGTCGCGTGGCGAGGATTGCGGCTTCGAGGACCGCGTGCTTTGCGCGGTTGAAGCCGAAGAAGTCTCGCAGGCGACCGACATGGACGACTCGGGCGCGGATGTCGGTGCGGTCATGTGTCGTGTCGAGTGATTCGATTTCGAATTCGTACCAGCGGCAGGCGGAAGTCAGGACTCGGCCGGTGACCTTCTCGGCGGCGAAAGTTTCCGGGATCGAGTCGAGTTTCCCGATCGCGGCCTTCGCCAGCAGCAGAACGTCATCGACAACGTGGAAAACTCCGTGTGGTCGCTGCTGCAAGTTTCGGAAAGTTTGCGACGTCTGGAACGGCCGCAGGTGCAACCACGTCAGCGACTCATCTACGATTGGCCCCATCGGGGCGACGTTGAGTTCGCCGGTGGCGTTCAAGCTGGTGACGATGCCTTCGAGAATCATGGCTGGATCGTAGAGCGGGTCGGCTGGGAATTCATCGGTTCTGAACAAGAAGTGTCTTTTGCTTGATCAAATCCCCCTCGCCTCGTTGGTCACATTTTGGCTAACGTCCCGCACCTTGAGGTTGGGGAGATTGTGCGCCTCGACCGAACTCGTTGAATCTGTCCCATTGCGAGCGGCCAAGGATGGCCTCCGTTCCGGCAATCAAGCCAACCGACACGCTGGTACATCAGCTCGGCCGAGCGATCGTGGAAACGATCAGCGACGTCGGCGACCTTGTGTTATTTGGCGGACAGATCGTGCGGCAGATTTTTGCGGGGCTGCCCCGAAGTGGCGTCGTCACGCAGTCATTTTACGAAGTCGGTGTCCGTAGCATTCCGGTCGTGGCGGTGACGGGGCTCTTCATTGGCATGGTCTTGGCCGTGCAGGCGTATGACCAGTTTCATTTCCTGCACATGGAGTCGAAACTCGGGGCGGCAATCAACGCGTCGCTGGTACGCGAACTGGGACCAACACTCGCAGCCACCATGCTTGCCGGACGTGTCGGGTCGGCGATGGCCGCGGAACTCGGGACGATGCGCGTCACCGAACAAATCGACGCACTGAGAGCACTTGGTGCGAACCCGATTCAATATCTCGTCGTCCCCCGTTTTCTCGCCTGCTTTTTGCTAATCCCGTTGCTGACGGCGATCGCCGACGCGGTTGGAATCTTCGGCGGCTGGGCCATCGGCACGCAGGTTTTGAAGATCGACAGCTTTTATTGGTGGCTGCACTCGAAGCAATTCATCGCGATCTACGACGTGGAGTGCGGATTGATGAAGAGCTTCTTCTACGGCGGAGCGATCGCTCTGGTCTCGTGTTATCAGGGCTTTCATTGCGGGGCCGGTGCCGAAGGTGTCGGCCAAGCCTCGACTCGCTCATTCGTCTGGTCATTCGTGGCAATTCTCATTCTGGATTTCTTCCTGGGCGTCTTCCAGTCCTGGCTGTACTACTTTTTGTGGCCCGATCCCGTCTCGTTGTTTTGATCACAATGGCCAATGACTTCGCACAACTTGACTTCGCTTCGCTCACACTCGACGGGCCCGTGATCGAGCTGCGCCGATTGTCACGCTCATTCGGATCGCATCCGGTTTTGCAAGACATTTCACTGTCGGTGCATCGAGGTGAAACGCTGGCGGTGATCGGCGAGTCCGGCTGCGGCAAGAGTGTCCTGTTGAAGCTGATCATCGGCATGCTCGAACCAACCGACGGCGACGTGAACTGGTTTGGAACATCGCTCACGCAGCGCCGCGAGTCGGAGATTCACCGAGATCGGCTGCGCTTCGGATACCTGTTTCAAAGTGCCGCCCTGTTCGACAGCTTGACCGTGTTTGAGAACATCGCGTTCGGACTGCGACAGAACACCGGCATGACCGAATCGCAGATCACGCAAGTCGTTCACGATCGGCTCAAGGATGTCGGGTTGACGCTCACCGCGGCCAGCAAGAAACCGGCGGAGCTGTCCGGCGGGATGAAGAAGCGAGTCGGATTGGCTCGCGCGCTGGCGCTCAATCCGGAGATCGTCCTGTACGACGAGCCGACCACCGGACTCGACCCGATCATGACGGACGTCATCAACGAACTGATCCTGCGAACTCGCGAGCGACAGCCGGTCACCAGCATCGTTGTCACTCACGAGATGTCCACCGTTCGCAAAGTGGCCGATCGCGTCGTGATGTTGTACCCGTTAAGCCGGCTGCGGCCGGAGGAGTCTCAAATCATCTTTGCCGGCACCACTGACGAAGCGTTCTCGACCACTGATTCGCGAGTTTCCCAATTCGTCCACGGCCAAGCCCGCGAACGACTCATGGAACTCGCAGCCGCATGAAAGAGGGGCTAGTGGCGAGGGGCGAGGGGTTAGTTTTGAAACTCCCACGCCCCGC
>SXGS01508423.1_pt1 | contig 19027 bp, 15 predicted proteins | sample 3174681 | NCBI WGS metagenome assembly SXGS01 (sample SAMN11356861, study PRJNA531348) | freshwater metagenome | isolation source: freshwater sample F1-80 | place: China: Fuxian Lake, Yuxi | collected 2017-12-25 | reverse complement strand
GGTGGTGGCCCCCCAGTGGACGTAGCGCCCCGCCTCGCCCAGCTTCGCCGAAAGCTGCTTCACCAGGCCGAGGATGGGGTAGCCGACATTCTCCGCATCCTGCTTGAGCTGCTCGCGGTCGAGCGCCACCTCACCCGCCATGGCGGCGATGGCGGCGGCGGCATTCGCGGGAATGACCCCGACCCGCCCCTGGGCGACGGCCAGCGCCACCTCCGCCCGGACATAGGCCTTGAGCGTGCTGTCGTCGGAGAATACGGCCCGCATCTCTGCGGTGCCGAAGACGTCTTTGAAGATGTCGCTGTCGAGGACGGTAGACGGCATCAGGACGGGGCGATGCCGCGTTCCACCCCGACCGGTCGCGGCACGACGCGCTGCGAGATCAAGACGACGATCAACAACCCCAGACCGATCAGGTCCGTGCTCCAGTGGGGGTTGACCAGCAACAGGGCCGCCGCCAACAGCACGCCCCGCTCCCACATGCTGGCCCAGCGCAGCAGGTAGCCGTGGAAGCCGGCCGCCAGCAGGATACAGCCGACGCTGGCCGTCCCCGTCGCCATGATGATCTCCGACCAGTCGCCGATCATCAGCAGCGCCGGCTGATAGACGAACATGAAGGGCACGATGAAGCCGGCGGCGCCGATCTTCATCGCCGCCCAGCCCGATTTCCACATATCCGCCTTGGCCAGGCTGGCCGCGGCGAAGACCGCGAGCGCCACGGGCGGCGTGATCGCCGAGAGCACGGCGAAGTAGAAGGCGAACATGTGTGCCGCCGGCAGGATGACGCCCATCTTGACCAGCGCCGGGATGAGCAGCGCCACGGTCAGGATGTAGGACGGCGTGGTCGGCAAAGCGAGGCCGAGCACCAGGCCGGCCAGCGCCGTCACCACGAGCGCGATGAGCAGGCTGGTCTCGGCCAGGCCGAGCACGAGCTGCGTGAAGGTGATGCCGAGGCCGGTGAGCGCGATGGTGCCGATCATGATGCCGGCGGCGGCGCAGGCCATGGCGACCGAGAGGCTGTTCTTGGCGCTGTCGACCAGGGCGCCGTAGATGTTCTCCCAGGTCACGGTGTGGCGCGTGGTCTTGCGCATATAGGCGACGGGGAAGCAGGCCAGCACGCCGACCAGGGCGGCAAGCGGCGCGCTGTAATCCTGGAACATGCCGACCAGCACGATGATGACCGGGATGAACTGGTGACCGCGATCCCTGAAGACGTTGCGGATCTTCGGGCATTCCTCGGGCTTCAGGCCGTGCAGGCCCAGGCGCTTGGCCTCGAAATGCACGGCTGCAAAGCAGGCCACGTAGTAGAGAACCGAGGGGATGATGGCCCAGAGGCAGATCTGGAAGTAGCTGACCCCCATGAACTCGGCCATGACGATGGCGGCCGCCCCCATCACGGGCGGATTGATCTGGCCGCCCGTGGACGCGGTCGCCTCCACGCCGGCCGCGACATGCGTCGTGACGCCGCTGCGCGTCATCAGCGGCAGGGTTATTGGTCCGTCGACCATGACGTTTGCCTCGGCGCTGCCGGAGATCGTGCCGAACAGGCTGGAGCTCACCACGCTGCACTTGCCCGGGCCGCCGGTCTGCCGCCCGGTCAGCGCCAGGGCGAAATCCATGAAGAGCTGGCCCGTGCCTGTACGCTCCATGAACGAGCCGAACATGACGAAGATGAGGACGAAGGCCGCCGAGACACCGAGCGTCGAGCCGAAGATGCCTTCGGTGGTCAGGTACATCTGGTCGAGGAAATTCGGCAGATCGATGCCGGTCCAGAAGAAGGCGTGCGCGACAAAGGCCAGCGCCGTCGCCGGCAGCATCCAGTCGACGGCCCGGCGCGACGCTTCAAGCACGAGGACGGTGCACAGGCCGGCCATCACCATGTCGAGCGTGGTCGGATCGTCGATGTAGGGGATGCGATTTACGATGTATTTGTAGTTGGCGAAGATATAGACGACGGTGGCGACCGAGAGCGCCAGGAACGCCAGGTCGAGCCACGACGGGTTGCCAACGCCGCGCTTGCTGTCGGTCGGATAGATCAGGAAGACGAGGACGATGGCGAAGAGCAGGTGCCAGCCGCGGAAGATCATCGCCTCGGGCGGGGCGATGGCGATCGCGTACATGTGGTAGAGGGACATCACCACGCCGATTGCGCCGACGGCATAGGCGATGACCTGCTTGTAGGTCAGATTCCCCGGCATCCCTGCTTCCCCGCTTCCAATTCTTCTTTTTCGATACAAGAACGCCCGCGAGTTCCCTGTCTCGCGGGCGTTCCCCTAGTCCAGAACGGCGGCGATCACATCATCGCGCCGGCTTCACGATAGAACTTGCGCGCGCCCGGGTGGAACGGTACGCCGATATCCTCGGCCATCATCTTCGGCGTCACGTTCTCCATCGGCTTGTTGACCGCCGACAGGTCTTTCATGTTCGCCGCGACCAGCTTGGTCATCTGGTAGACATGATCTTCGTTCAGCTTGCACGAGACGATGAGGTGCGCCGCGTAGCCGATCTTGGTCACCGGCGTCGCCTGCTTGGCGTAGGTGTTGGCCGGCAGGTCGATGCCGACATAGCCGGGATTGATCTTCTTCATCTCCGCGACCTCGCCCTTGAGGTCGATGAGCTTGATGTCGCGCGACGACGCCAGATCCATGACCGTCGCCGCCGGGATGGTGGTGCCGAGCGTGAAGGCCTGGGCATGGCCGTCCTTCATCAGCGAGATGGCGTCGGTGTACGACGCCATGAAGTTGACCTTCATGTCCTCGTACTTGAGGCCGTTCACCTGCAGGACATGGCGGGTGATGATCTCGGCCGTGTTGCCGCGGGTCTGCACGGCGATCGACTTGCCCTTGAGATCCTTGATCGAGTTGATGCGCGCGTCGGACAGCACCACGACCTGGAAATACTGCGGGTAGAGGGTCGCGATGTTGCAGACATTGGCGGTCTTGCGCGGATAGGGCTCGGCGCCATTGATGCCGTCGACCGTGGTCGTGCTGTTGCCGAAGCCGATCTCGGCCTTGTCCTCGTCGATGCCGCGGACGTTGGCAATACCCGCACCAGGGAGGGTCTGCACGGTGACGCCGGTGATCGATTTCTCGAACAGGTTCTTGAGCGCGCCAGCCAGCGGCACCCAGACGCCGCCCTGCGGGCCGGTCATCAGGCGATAGTTCTCGGCCGAGGCCGGCTGGCTCGTCGCCACGCTCAAGGCGACCACCGCCGCGCTCAAGGACAGAATCGTCTTGTAGGTCATTCCTGCTCCTCCCTAAAAAATTTGCCCGAACCGAGGGTTAACCCCTCTTTGTCGGGGGCTCCCGAGGATTAAACCACAAACCGTCGGAGGGTCGAAAGGGCGATGTAACCAGCCAGTGAATCCGCTATACGGGCGCATCGGGGGTGCCTGGGATGACAACGTTCGTCTACATATCGAAGGCCGACAGCAAGGACATCGCCGTCCTCAGCCTCGATCCGCGCAGCGGCGACCTGACTTCCGTCGAAACGGCCATCGTCACCACCGGCGGGCCGGCGCAGATCGGCAGCATGCCGCTCGCCATCAGTCCGGACAAAAAATTTCTCTACGCCGGCCTGCGTTTCGAGCCTTTTGCTGTCGTCACCTTCGCCATCGACCCGAAGACCGGCGGACTGCGGAAGCTGGGAAGCGCAAAGCTGCCCGACAGCATGGCGTATATCGCCACCGACCGGACGGGCCGGCACCTGCTCGGCGCCTCCTACGGCGGCAACAAGCTCTCGGTCAGCACGATCAGCGAGCAGGGCCTTGTCATGCCCGACGCCACGATCATCCCCTCAGGCAGGAACGCGCACGCGGTGCTGACCGATCCGTCGAACAAATACCTGTTCGCGACCAATCTCGGCGACGATGCGGTGCTGCAGCGCAAATTCGATGCGGCCAGCGGCGCCATCTACGACAACACGCCGGCTGCGGTAAAGACCAGGCCGGGAGCCGGTCCCCGGCACTTCGTCTTCCATCCCAACGGCCGCTATTTCTATCTGATCAACGAGCTCGACGGCTCGCTCAATGCCTATGCCTACGACAGCGGCAAGGGCACTCTCAGCGAAATCCAGTCCGTGACCACCCTGCCCGCCGGCTTCACCGGCACGCCGGCGGCGGCGGATATCCACATCACACCCGACGGCCGGTTCCTTTACGGCACGGAACGCGGCTCGAGCACGATCGCCGGTTTTTCCGTGGATGCCGCATCAGGCAGGCTCACGCCGCTCGGCAATGTCGACACCGAAAAGCAGCCGCGCGGCTTTGCCATCGATCCGGGTGGCCGATATCTGCTGGCCGTCGGGCAGGCGTCACATAGCCTGAGCGTCTACGCCATCGCCCCCGACAGCGGCGCGCTCACCCGCTTCCGGCAATACCCGATGGGCCAGAACCCGCAATGGGTCGAGATCATCGAGCTGCCGTAGGGTTCAGTGGATTTCCGGCTCGGGGATCGGCGCACGGCCCTCGAGGAAGTCGTAGTCGCAGCCCTTGTCGGCCTGCGTCACGTGCTGGCTGTGCAGCAGCCCGAAGCCGCGCGGATATTTCGGCGCCGGCTTCTTCCACGCCGCCTTGCGCCTGGCGAGTTCCGCCTCGCTGACCTTGAGGTTCAGCTTCCGTGCCGCGACGTCGAGCTCGATGATGTCGCCTTCCTGCACCAGGGCCAAAGGCCCGCCGACGAAGGATTCCGGCGCCACGTGCAGCACGCACGCCCCATAGCTGGTGCCGCTCATCCGCCCGTCGGAGATGCGCACCATATCGCGCACACCCTGCTGCAGCAGTTTCTTTGGAATGGGGAGGTTGCCGCGCTCCGGCATGCCGGGGGCGCCTACCGGGCCGCAATGCTGCAAGACGAGCACGCTATCGGCATCCACCGGCAGATCCGGGTCGTCCACCCGCTGATACAAATCCTCGACGCTGGTGAAGACGACGGCGCGGCCGCGATGCCGCAGGAGCGATGCGGAGGCCGCCGTCTGTTTGAACACGGCTCCATCCGGGCAGAGATTGCCGCGCAAGATGACCGTTCCGCCTTCCGGGTGGATCGGTTCCGACAGAGGACGAATCACGGTTCGATCCAGCACCTCCGCGCCGCTGACGTTTTCCCCCAGGGTGCGCCCGGTGATCGTGAGTGCAGTCCCATCCAGGAGCGGAAGCAACTCGCGCACCAAAGCTGGAATGCCGCCGGCTTCAAAAAACTCCTCCATCTGGTACTCGCCCGATGGCTTCAAGTTGAGCAGAAACGGGGTTTCCCGGCTCAGGCGGTCGAAGAGCTCCAGGTCCAACCGGATGCCGAGGCGACCGGCGATCGCTGTGAGATGGATGACGGCATTCGTGCTCCCCCCAATCGCCATGCAGACCCGAATGGCATTCTCGAATGCGGCCGGGGTGAGGATGCGCGAGGGTCGCAGGTCTTCCGCCACCGCAGCGACAATGCGACGGCCACTCTCCTCCGCCAGCCGGAGCCGGCGGCTATCCGGCGCCGGAATGGCTGCCCCACCGGGAAGCGTCAGCCCCAACGCTTCGGCCATGGAGGCCATCGTACTGGCGGTGCCCATGACCATACAATGCCCGGCACTCCGGCAGATAGAGTCTTCGATCGCGTGCCACTCGGTGAGGGAAAGCTCTCCGGCGCGCAGTTCATTCTCGAACTTGCGGCAGTCGGTGCAGGCGCCCAGGTCCTGGCCGCGATAACGGCCATTCAACATCGGCCCGCCGGTGACCATGATCGCGGGCACATCGGCACTCGCCGCCCCCCTCAACAGCGCCGGCGTTGTCTTGTAGCACCCGGCGAGGAGCACCACCCCATCGAACGGGTGGCAGCGAATCATCTCCTCGGCATCCATCGCCATGAGGTTGCGATAGAGCATCGTGGTGGGCTTCACCAGGATTTCCGACAGAGAAATCGTCGGGAACTCGAGGGGCGTACCTCCGGCCTGCCACACCCCGCGTTTCACCGCCTCCGCCACCTCTTTCAGGCCGCGATTGCAGTGGTTCGCTTCGCTCCAGGTCTGGGCAATCCCGATGATCGGACGAGAGAGATCCTCCGCCGTGTAGCCGCTGGCCTTGGTAAACGCACGGTGTACAAATCCCTGGATATCTTCTCTGTCAAACCACGCCCGGCTGCGCAACATCAGTCTCCCTCTTTCTCTTCCTCATCCATTGTCCGCCGTCCCGGCATCGGCAGGATCGCCGGGTCGAGACCGGGCGGCTCCGCCGGGATCGGCAGGTCCAGACGCCGGCCTGGCCATCCAGCCGCCTCGTCCAGCAACTCCTGCAGCAGTCGGATGATGGCCGCGGGACGCCGATGCGCACCCGCCCGTGGTGTGCGAAAGGAGCGGTGCAGGACGCCCCGCCCTCCCAGGCTGTGCAGCGCATCCCGCCACGACCGGGGCCGGAGCACCAACCGGATCTCTCCGCCGAGGTCGGCGGCGCCCCGGCCCTGGAGTTCCAGCGTCAGGCTGGTGTAGAGGTCCCTGCGTCCCAGCGGGACACAATGCACCTCCAGCCACCCAGCCGGATCAGACGACCGCCACGCCGCAATCCGCGCCCCGGCCAGTTCTGCCACCAGCGCCGCTAACCCTTCATAGGCCGGCCCCGGGGTCACGGCACACGGCTCACCCAACACCCAGAAGACGTCGAGCGGCGTCGTCACGCGAGCGACGGGGCGAATCCGCCCGAAGATCAACTCTGACGAGACCGGCGCAAGCACAAACGGAAACCGCCGCCCCTCACCCGGCTGAAGCACAAAGTCGGCCCCGAGCGGCGCGCGGGCATGCATCTCAATCAGACTGCTCTGATCGCTCACCACCCCGAAGGTGGTGGCCTCCACCTCCCGGACCGCCAGCGTGCGCGCCCCGGCAGCGAAGCGCACTGCGCCGACCAACGGCTCGTCCAGGTACGCCTCCGGGCGATCCAGCGCCACCTCTACACGGCACTCCCCGATCCACTGCGCATCGAGGGTCGGAGCGGGGAGTGTGTGAATGTCGCGCATCGAAGTTTGGCGTTTGGCGCCACCGACCGAAAAACCGGTTCCGTGGCTGCCCCTGGGGCGAACGGCTCTCGGGAACGGGGAAAGGTTATCTCTCCCTGTGTCCATTGCGTCCATTGCGTCGATCCGGCTGGACGAGTGGAGAGGGGTGAGGGCCACTGACTCATCCCGGTTTGTGGCGCACCAGCCGGTCTCCCCGGATCGCTTGCAGGTGCCCGGGGGACGTGGGGCGAACGACTCCTGGGAACGCGGCCGTCCCGGCCGCCCTGCACGGGAGCGGACCTGACGCCCCCTGGAAGCGCGGCCGTCCCGGCCGCCCTGCACGGGAGTACGCAAGATGTTCGGCGAACAACCTGCCGGCCAGTACGGCCGGGTCATCCTCTTTACCGGCGCCCAACGCGGCGGCGCAAACGGCGGACCGGTCTGCCGGTTCATTCTGGATGCCCGATCGGGTGTCCTGCTCGATCTCGGGCGTATTGACGCCTTCGCGATTGAGCCCCACCACCACACCCAGACCCCGCGAATGAACTCCAATGCGGATTCTCCCGTGGAGTTGCGCACCGACCTGGCTGAGAAAGGTCGCCGGCTGAACCGCGGCGAGTGGGAAATCTGCGCGCGGCAGTGTGTGGACTGGCTTCGGGATGACTTCGTGCGCGAACTCCAGGAGAGCGGCTGGGGCGAGTGGGTTATCAACGCGGTGGAACGGGAGAAGCCCGCCATGATCAACGAGGTGGAAGCGTTCCTGTTTGCGCATCCGCCGGCCGGTCTCGAGGCCGGATAATCAACGCACGGAGGAGCACGTGAGGATGGAAGGGACCCCCGTCGTGGTCGGAAACGCTCCACGACGGAAGTATGGGTGGATCATGGCTCTGTTCAGCCTGTCGGTCGTGGTGCTGACCGCGCACGCCCAGGACGGCGACCTATTGACCAGCCCCGTGGGGACGGGACGCCAGGGTTACGGAGGCGACGGCGGCCCGGCTGCGCAGGTGCTGCTCGATCAGCCGTTCCACTGCAGCAAGGATCGGCGCGGCAACCTGTACGTGGCGGATACCTTTAACCACTGCATCCGCCGGATTGACGCGAAGACCGGCATCGTCACCACTGTCGCCGGAAACGGCAAGAAAGGCTATTCGGGCGATGGCGGCCCCGCGACCCAGGCGACCCTGAACGAGCCGTACGGAGTCCTGCCTGACCGGGATGCGAACCTTTTCATCGTAGACCGCCTGAACCAGGTCATCCGGCGGGTGGATGCGAAGACCGGCGCCATCAGCACGTACGCCGGCAACGGTAAGAAAGAGTTCGCCGGCGATGGGGGACCCGCCACACAGGGCTCCATGGTGGAGCCGAACGCGCTCGACTTCGACCCCCAGTGGAACCTCTACATCGCCGACGTACGGGATAACCGCGTCCGGCGGGTAGACCGTGTGACCGGAGTCATCACCACCGTGTCAGGCACCGGCCGCCGGGAGTGTACCGGCGATGGAGGACCCGCCCGCCTCGCCTCGATCAACGGTTGCCGCGGCGTCGCGTTCGACCGCGCCGGAAACATGTACGTCCTCGAACGGGAGGGCCACAAGGTGCGTCGAGCCGATGCGAAAACCGGTATCATCGAGACTGTGGCCGGCACCGGCATCAAGGGCTACACCGGCGACGGCGGTCCGGGAAAGGTCGCGACGTTCAACGGGCCGAAGTGGATCCATGTGGGGGCAGACGGGCACGTTTATGTGGTAGACACCGAAAACCACTGCGTCCGCCAGCTCCACACCAGGACGTGGATCATTCGCACCGTCGCCGGGGGGCATCTTGGCCCGGACGGAGATGGCGGTCCTGCGCTGAAGGCCGGTATGGACCGTCCCCACGGCTGCTGGGTAGATCGCGAGGGGCGACTCTACACGGCCGACACCAACAACCACCGGATCCGGATGAACCGGGTGCGCTGAGCATGTTCGTCATCCGGAGCAGGATAGATGGCTCAGTCCTGCTCCGTATTCAACTGGAGACGCTCGAAGGCGCGGATCTGGCGCTGGTCAACCTGCGGCATGCCGACCTGCGCCGGGAACGCCTGAAGTCGGCGGTGCTGGATCGGGCGGACCTGCGGGACGCCGACCTTGCCGAAGCGAACCTCGGCTATGCCGAACTCCGTGATGCGTGCCTGTCCGGCGCGGAACTGTCCGGTGCAGATCTGGAGCACGCCAATCTCACCGGAGCGCGCCTGGATGGAGCGCGGCTTCTCCGCACCCGCCTCTTCGGCGCGCGCTTGCGCCGCGCCGACCTGGCCCGGGCGCAAATGCCCGGTGCAGACCTGACCAACGCCGACCTCCGCGGCGCCAATCTGGTAGATGCAGACCTGACCGGGGCGAACCTGTACTGGTCGAATTTGGCCGCAGTCAATCTCGGTCGCACCCGGCTCACGGATGCGAACCTGGAAGGCGCGGTACTTGAGGAGGCGACGTTAGTCGGGGCGGACCTGGAAAACGTATGGCTCGCGCGCGCCGACCTGCGGCTCGTTCGGGCCAATCGGGCCAACCTGGCGCGCGCGGACCTCGGCAGGGCTGACCTGTACTCCGCGGATCTTCGGGACGCGCGCCTGACGGGAGCAAACCTCCGCGGCGCCCATCTGGAGAGCGCGGTCCTCACCGGAGCGGACCTGACGGACGCCAGTCTGATCGGTACGCGCTTCGACCGCCGCACCGTTTGGCCCGCAGGATTTGATCCCATTCCGCACGGGGCCCGGCGGTTCGAGGCGTGACCACGGAAGTCCCGACGGCCCATTGGGAGCGCGGCCGTCCCGGATGCCCTACGCCGCCCTCACCGGAGCAGACCTGCCTCTGACTGGGGGCGCGACCACCCGCACTCACTGCGCCGTCCGGCCGGATGTGATCCGGCCCCCCGGGGCAGTTCGGCGGGTCTGGACGTCAGCCGGAGATCGCCGGAAGCGGGAACTCCGGCTCGTCGCTCCGTGACTCCAACGGCTGCTTCAGATTCCGGAACGATTGCAGAGTTTGCGGAGCGCGTCCGGGTTGCGCAGCAGGATCTGCCCCTTATCGTCTATCGCCACGAGCCCCTGGCGGCGGAATGAGCCGAACACCTTGTTCACGCTTTCCCGCGATGCCCCGACGAGTGCCCCGAGATCGGTTTGCGTCAGGCGCAGCTCGATTCGAATCCCATCCTTCGTCACGCGACCGTTCTGCTCGGAGAGCCGGAGCAACTGCATCGCGAGCCGGCCATTCACATCGAGCGTGGAGTGCGCCAGGTACGCATCGGTGGTGCGCCGTAGACGCCCCGCCAGTGTCGCCAGAATGCGGAGAGAAATTCTCGGATTGCGCTGGAGGATGTCGTGGAAATCATCCTTGGTGAGCATCAGCAACTCGGTGGGCTCGAGGGTTGTCGCATCCGCCGAACGCTCCTCGCCATCCAGAAGCGCCAGTTCCCCGAAAAAGTCCCCCTCGTTCATGATTGCGATGATCGTATCGCTGCCATCGGGCGTCTCGTTGTGAATTTTCACTTTCCCTGTCACAATCAGGTACAGGGCGACTCCCGGTTCCCGGCGATGAAAAATCGTCGAGTCCTCTTTTCGGTGAATCTGGCGGACTCGCTGCGCGACCACGTTCAGGTCCGCGTCGGCGAGCCCTTCGAAAATCGGAACTTCCGCGAGTAGATCTTTGATGCCCGGCATGGCGAGGCCCCCGCGCAGCGCGGCGAAATCAGGAAGCGTACATGCTACGCTCCGCCACCTCTACTTATCGTCCGCTTGAATTGTCGCACCGCCGGGGGAGGAAATCCGGTGGAACCAGCAGAAAAACCGGGCATGAACTTGCTCACCGGGCGCCGGATTCTGGTCACGGCCGGTCCCACCTGGGTGCGGATTGACGCAGTGCGGCACATCGGCAACGTGTCGAGCGGCCGCACGGGGCTCATCATCGCGCGTGCATTACGAGAGCGCGGTGCTGAATTGGTGGTACTGCTCGGACCCGGCCGGATCTGCCCCACCCCGCAGGAGCGGGCGGATCTGGGAATTGAGGATTTTGAGACATTCGACGAACTGCACGCCGCCGTCCGCCGGCACGTGGGAAGTCATGCCTGTGACGCGATGGTGCATTCGGCCGCCGTGTCTGACTACCGCCCTGTGTCGGAAGAGCAAGGTAAGCTCAGCTCCGACTCCGACGAATTGGTACTCCGCCTGCGCCCCACTCCCAAGATCGTGGACGAGGTGAAGCCTCTCGACCCGAACCTTTTGCTCGTAAAGTTCAAGCTGGAAGTGGGACGCTCCGAGGCGGAACTACTCGCCATCGCCGCACGAAGCCGCGTCCGCTCCGCCGCCGACCTCATCGTGGCGAACGACCTCACTTCGATCGGCGCCGGCCGTCACCGTTCCTATCTCCTGGACGAGGGCGGACTGGTGTCCACCCAGGACACCACCGAAGCACTGGCAATTCGGCTGGCGGATGAACTGGCGCAGCGCCTGCACAATCGCCCACCGCGCGCCATCCCGCCCCCGCCGCCAGGTTTGTGATATGCCTGAAAGAATCGTATGAATACCCGCACCAGTTTTGGACGAGACTTCCAGGAGGGATTGCTGGAGCGTCTCCGGGATCGGCAGCAGGTCACGACGCTGTACCTCCGGAATCGCATGGCGCTCCGGGGCCGGATTGTCGAGTTTGACCCGTTCGTGCTCCTCCTTGCACCGCTGGACGGGACGCCGGCGGTGCTGGTGTACAAGAGTGCAGTGGTTTCCGTGTCGGGACCCAACCGCCCCGAGCCGCCCGGGCGCCGTGCTCCTCGAGCAGAAGGACCGTACCGGGGCGGACCCGCATCCAGTCCCATGAGCACCGCCCCAGACAATGAGCCGCGCCAGGCCCGGCGCCGCGATGACGTTCCCCCGACCCCCGGCGAAGGCTAATCCCGCCCGCCGCACCTTCCCCTCGCGTGTTCATGGCAGATCCCGCAACTTCCTCTTCGCAGACTCAGCGCCCGCGTACGGGCGCAGTTGAAGCGCCCCGGCCGACGTGCGGGCAACCCGAACCGGGAGACGCCAGAATCCCGGCCGGCGGAGGGGCTCCGGCACGTCCGGGCAGCGCCACGCCGCGGGCGCCGGCAAGTGCCCGCGCTATCTGCCTCGGGTTTCTGCTGGTGCCGGTGAACTCGCTCTGGATCGTCTACACCGAGGTGGTGCGTTACGCCGCGCATCCGACCACGACCTCGCTCTTTTTCAATGTGGTCTTCACCATCGCTGTGTTCGTGGCGCTCAACGCGTTCCTGAAGCGATACCTGCCTCGCCTGGCCTTCTCCCAGGGCGAATTGCTGGTGATGTACACCATCCTCTCTCTCGGGACGGCAATGGTGGGTCACGACCTGATGCAGGTATTGGTGAGCGCCATCGCCTACCCGTTCCGCTTCGCCTCCCCGGAGAATCGGTGGCAGCAGTTATTCATGGACTCGCTGCCGACGCACCTGATGGTCACCGATCCGGAAGCGCTGCGCGGGATGTGGAACGGGGGCACTACTTTCTATCGCCCCGAATACCTGCGGGCGTGGATGGGGCCGGTGCTGCTCTGGACTCTCTTCTTCAGCGTCCTGCTCTGGGTCATGCTCTGCCTGAATGTGATCTGGCGCAAGCAGTGGACGGAGAACGAGCGGCTCTCGTTTCCGATCGTAGAACTCCCGCTGCGGATGACGGACGAGAACTTCACGCTGTTTCGCAACCGGCTCATGTGGCTTGGGTTTGCGCTTGCCGGAGGGATTGATCTCATCAACACGGTGGCGATGAGCTACCCCTCCATGCCGCATTTCCCGATCCGCGAGATCAACCTGAATCAGTTCATCGTGGACCGGCCCTGGACCGCAATGGGTTCCGTACCGATTCAGTTTCTCCCGTTTGTCATCGGACTCGGTTTCCTTTTGCCGCTCGACCTGCTGTTCTCAAGCTGGTTCTTCTTCTTCTTTTGGAAGGCGCAGTCTGTGGTCACCGCCGCGTGGGGCCTGAATGATGGGCGCCCGCAATTCCCCTACATCGCCGAGCAGTCGGCCGGCGCCTATCTGGGGGTAGCCGCCTTCGTGCTGTGGGTCTCACGGTTCTACCTGGTGCAGGTCATGCGGCGGGCGCTGGGTCGTCCATCCGACCTGGACGACACGGATGAACCGCTGAGCTACCGCACGGCGCTGCTGGGCATCTTGCTCGGCATGGGGTCCCTGGCGGGTTTTGCCGTCTGGTCCGGCGTCACGCCGTGGATCGCCGCAGCGTTCTTCGCTATCTATTTCCTGCTCGCGATCTCCGTCAGCCGGATGCGCGCCGAACTGGGCTCCCCGGCGCACGACCTGCACTACGCCGGTCCGGACCATCTGCTTGCGGTGACCCTTGGACCCCGGGACCTGAGCAAGACCACCCTGGCCTTCTTCGCAGTTTCGTGGGGGTTCAACCGGGCCTATCGGACACTCCCGATGCCGCATCAGATGGAAGGCTTCAAACTGGGTCAACTCACGGGGATCCGCCTCCGGGGGCTCACCTGGATCTGGCTGCTGGCGGGGATCTGGGGATTGCTCTGTGCATTCTGGGCGCTGCTGCACACGTACTACCAGGTAGGGGCTGCCACCGCCAATGTCCATGAGGTGCCGCAAATCTTCGGCCGGGAGCCCTGGCAGCGCCTGGCGCGCCAGACAACCCCACCCGGTCCGATACGGGATCCGGCACAAACCTGGTTCCTGCTGGTCGGCCTGGGCTACTCTGTGTTTCTGACGCTCATGCGGGGCCAGTTCATCTGGTGGCCGTTTCACCCGGTAGGGCTGGCCGTCTCCAGTAGCTGGGCGATGGGGTACATGTGGTGCCCGCTCATGCTGGCCTGGGTGGCCAAGTTCTGCATCCTGCGGGGCGGCGGCCTGCGGGCCTATCGCGACGCCGTGCCGTTCTTCCTCGGCCTGATCCTCGGCGAGTTCATCGTCGGCAGCCTCTGCAATCTTGCCGGACTCTTCTTCGGCTTCCAACTGTACCGGTTCTGGGGCTGACGCTTCTCTCCCGTGATCTTCCTGACATTCGAGCGACTACTCGGGGTCGAGGGCGACGCGGCCCCTCGGGTACTCGTCGGCTTCCTCGTGGCGGGACTGTTCTTCCTCGGCTGGCGCCTGCTGTTCACCGTAGTGGGTGATGGACTTCGATGGCGCCACCACGTCGCTGCGTTTCTGTTGCTCGAGGAGAGCTTCTGCCTCAGCGCGTCTGCGGCGTTTCGTCTCCTGCACCTCATCGCCTCCTCCGTCGCCCCGTCCTCGCAGCCGCTGGTCGGGCTCGCCGCCGGCGGAAGCGCTCTTGCGCTGCTCGTGGTGGTCCTGGTCGCCCGCCAACGGGGCAGTCCGATTGCCCCGACCGATTCCCGGACTTCCGACGATGACGATTCGACCGATGAGAGCGATGTCCGGGAATTCGCCGCTGCCGTCGACCCCCCCGTCGGCGATCCATCTCCCTCTCCGGCTCTCTCTGCCGGGAGGTCGCACGCGGGCTCTTTCGACCTCCCGGCGCCGCTGCAACTGCCGTGCCCTCCACCTGCTGCGGGCTCCGGCGTTCACGCAGGAGCGGAACCGGGACGCTCCCGGGCTCGCCATCGGAGCACATCGGTTCCCGGACGAAGGCAGGCTCCGGACTCCTCCGGGCCGCAGCCACGTCCCCGCTCCCGCCTGCGACGCCGGGCAGCGCCGCCCCCGGAACCTCCGCGCGAGTAGGGGCAACCCCCGTGGTTGCCCGGCGAGGCACCGGGGTTGCAAGGGTGTTCCTCGGTTCCAGGGTTGCCCCCCCCGGTGCGTGTCCGTGAAAGTCGCATATGGTCAACTCGGAGCCATCGCTGGCGATCCTCCTCGAACAAACCCGGCTCTGCGCCGCCGACCTTCCCGCGCTGCCTGCGTTCGACGCGGTGCTGGACGGCGAACGGCCGGCGCTGTTCGAGGCATTGGGATATTCGTTCTGGAACCGGGAACTGCTCAACGCGCTCGCCGACCACCTGCGAGGTCTCCACGGCGCCGCCGGCCCGGCATGGTGGCTCGAATTGGGGGCCGGGACCGGACGTCTTGCCGCGGAACTGAGTCGCCGCGGCATCCGTGCGCTGGCCACGGACGATTTCTCCCAGACTCCGGAGAGGGTGCGAGGCTCACAGCGCCCGATCCGCTATGGGAAGTGGGTGCTCCGCCTGCCGATGCGCGAGGCGGTCGCGCGATTCCGCCCACAGTCGGTGCTGCTGGCGTGGCCCCCGCTCGGTTCCGGCGCCGGGCCGGAGTTACTCTGCGACGCCTGGCCCGGGAGTGAGGCACTGCGCCACCTGCTCTGCATCGGAGAACCCGGGGGCGCCACCGAAGCGCCGGTGGATCCGGACCTCACACCGCCGGGGTGGACGATGACCCACCTGCCTGATATAGACCGCTGGCTGGTGGGATTCACCGATCCGCCGGGGGAACAGGGAGCGGCCTGCGGCCTGCTCTTCCGCCGGGCAACCCCGTTCCCGCACGCCGGTACACGTGAAATGTGAACGGCTCGGGGTCGCCCGCCCGGCGATAGGAGAACGTCGTCTCCCGGCGATACTCCTGCTCCCACGGTTCGCCCCCCGCCCGGCGTATGTGGAGCAGCTCCGTCGGCCGCAGGACGCACCATTCCGGCCGAAACGCTCGGGCCAGTTCCCAGAGTGGACCCGGTGCACCGTGACGCCAGAACGGGAGCACTTCCGGGCTGACCAGGCCCACTACATCCAGCACCCGCAGGCCCGAGTAGTAGCCTATGTAGCCGATCGGCTCCAGCATCACCCGGTCACCAGGCCGGGCGTGCTGCCGCAGCCAGAGACCGAGCGGCCGGCGCAGCCGATTCTCGATGGCCTGAGTACGGGCGGCCGCGCCGCCGGCATGCCGGAGGGCCAGCACAACGACGACAGCAGGAAGGAAGACCGACACGATACGGCGCGCGGGAGAGGCGAGGCGAACCGCGAAGGGCACGAGGAACGCCGGAACGGAGCCCGAACGACGGGCATACGGAGCATCCGGCCCGCACACCCACCGGAGCAGGCCGAGGCATCCGGCCGCCGCCGCCAGCTCCACGACCAGCAGCGGCGGCACCAGGTACCACTCAAAGACCGGCACGGGCGATACCGCCAGCAACCCATAGTAACCCACCACCCAGAGCAGAGGCAGCCCCCCGCCGGCGAGGAACGAGTTGCGAGCAGTGAGAAACGAGTCGGCTCCGCGCTCTCCACTCACTCCTCGCAACTCGTTCCTCGACAGGGGCGGGGCCAGGTGAGACACCCCGCCCTTCGCCCTTTGTCCTTCGCCCTTCGCCCCCCCCCGTCCGCACGCCACCCCGGACACGGCCAGCAGAATCACCACCGCGTAAGCGGGATCGGTGACGACGCGGAGCCAGAGCGGCCGGGAGGCGGGGAACAGCGTTCCGGGGGGCGAGTGCGAGTAGACGATCCACTTGGCTCTGGCCGTGCCGGGGAGCGGCGAACCGAACTCGAGCGTGGAAAACACGAGCCAGGGGAGCACCAGCACCAGGAAGAGGCCGAGCCCGCGCCACGGCGCGCGGCGCTCTCGCACCACCGAGCCGCCGAGGAGCAGGAGCGCCAGCACTGCTGTGTCCCAGCGGAGCAGGAACAGCAGGGCGAGGAGCGCCCACGTGGTGCGCTCGCGCCCGCGGAACCAGGCCAACCAGACGAGCGCACACCCCAGCGCCACGAGACTCGTCTCCATCCCGGAGATCGCCCAGCGAATGTGGAGAGGACCGGCCGCAACACACACTGCGGCGAGCCGACCCACGTCTTCCCGACCCCACGCGCGGCCCCACGCCCATGCCGCCAGGCAGAGGCCGCCGTCGGCGAGAATACAGACCACTTTCCCGGTGGCGAGCGCCGGAAGGCCGAGGCGTACGCCGAGCGCCAGGAACAGCGTGTACAGCGGCGTGGTCGTCCCCAACACCGGCTCGCCCGGATTGTAAACAAACCCGCGCCCTGCCGCCAGATTCTCGGCGTAGCGCAGCGTGATCAGGGCATCTTCGTTCGTGAACCCGGTCAGGCAGGCGATGACGGCGCGCACGCCGACCGCGGCAAGCGCCGCTCCCAGGGCGATCCACAGCCCCGGGCGACCGTCGGACCCCGGGGGAGGAAAGAGTAGAGAGGAGTGAGGAGTGCGCACGGAGACTACTCGTTTCTCACTTCTGTGAACTCACACCTCCTTCCGTCGGCGGTCTCGGGGGAGCTCGACCCATCAGCACATCAGTCCCGGGTGTCCTCAGCGCGTGGCAAATTCGCCGGTCGGCACCCGCCAACCCGATCGCCCGTACGCCGGCTGTGCCCTGTTCCAGCACCTCCGGCCCGCACACCAGCACATCGGGAAGCGCCACCCCGGAAACAAAGTAGGGAATGCGATCCGTCAGCCGCTGTCCGACGCCCCCGCTGCCGGATACCACGGCCACGCTGGCCCGCGCGCTCCCCGGTCGGGGCCGCACGAACAGGCACGCCAGCGTCTCACTGCGCCACACCTGCGCGCCCAACCGCACCTCGCTGCGACGCACCTGCAGCGGCGACTCACTGAGCAGCGCCTCCCACGCAGAATTGGTGTCGCGATTGCCGTAGACGATCACACTGCGGTCCGGCTCCGCGGCAGGATCGAAGCGGCTGTCGGGGATCACCTCCACCGACCCGTTCCCCCGATACCAGAACGTCTCCGCATCCAGGCGCGCTTTTGCCAGCGCCCAGGCGTTCTCAGCGGGCGCGCCGCGGGTGCCGTAAACAAAGAGCATGCGATGCCGGAACGCGTCTTTGAACGGGCCGCAGCGCTCGGGGCCCTTCTGGTCGGCGGACGGAGCCGGCCCTACAGCCCAGCGATCTCCGGCTCCGCGAGTCAGAGAGAGCTGCTCGCCGGGGGCAGGCCGGGCCAGATTCGTGAGGGACTGGCCATCCAGCACCACGGTGAGCGGCGTCCCGGGGGCCAGCGACGCGGGATCGAGAGCGAGTCGGGCCACGTTGCGAGTGGTCCCCGTGATCCGGCGCTGCAGTGGGTCGCTCCGCAGCTCGACGGTGGAAACCGCAAACTGCTGCTGCTGGGCGAGCACCGTCGCCCACCGGCGGCGGGCCGAAACGCCGGGACTGGCGGTGGAAAAACGCACTTCGCGCGCGGTGGCCGGGTCGGGCAGCGCGCGGCGCGAGAAGAAGTCGAACAGGGGCAGCCAGTCCACGCAGTCGGCGCCCGGCTCGTCGGAGGCATCCCACCAGTGTCCGGCCCCCGGCTGTTCGTGGTATTGGAAGTCCCGGTGAAAGCGCGCCAACTCCGCCTGCATGGTCCGGGCCTGTCCCGGGGGGACATTGTCGTCGGCGCTGCCGTGCAGCACGTACACTCCCAGATCCTGGTAGTTTCGGATCAAACTCAGGGTATCGCTCGGACCTGCTGCCCGCTGGAGCAGCGCATCGAACGGATCGGGCGCGGTCGGACGGGTCGCAGCCCCCGGAGCGCCGCCATAGGTGCGAAAGCTGATCCAGCCCGCGCTGGGCCCGATGGCCGCGAAGCGGTCGGGGAACGTCGCACCCACGTGCCAGACCCCATGCCCTCCCATCGAATGTCCGGTCAGGTACGTGCGGCGCGGGTCAGTGCGCAGTTCTCGCTGGGCGTGCTCCAGCACCTCCAGCGCATCCCAGCGCCCCCAGTCTTCCCAATCAAACCCGAACGGGCGCCGGTTGGTCGGCGCCACGATGTGGCCCCAATTCTTGGGAGAATAGGCGTCCGCCTGGCCGATGGCCTCCACTCCCGCTCCGTGCAGCGAGAGGAACAGCGCCGGCGCCGCGTCGCTCCCATTCCGCGCGCGACGCTCGGACGCCGGTTCTCCACTTCCCGCTGTTCGAGCCGGCAGCACGGCGTAGTACTGCACGCTCCCGTCCAGATCGCTGACGAACGTGCGACGATAGCTCTGGTGGGGCAGCCGAATGCGCAGGGGAAATCGCGTGCTGCCCAGAGCCGCCTCCCGGTCGTTGCCCCGGCGGCCGAGCAGGGTTAGCTCCAACTTCGGCTCCGGTCCGGAGTTTCGGGCCCCG
>SXGS01462023.1_pt1 | contig 19031 bp, 13 predicted proteins | sample 3174681 | NCBI WGS metagenome assembly SXGS01 (sample SAMN11356861, study PRJNA531348) | freshwater metagenome | isolation source: freshwater sample F1-80 | place: China: Fuxian Lake, Yuxi | collected 2017-12-25 | reverse complement strand
GGGGGCTGCGGACATGGGCTGCCAACCACACCAAGGCGCGGGCTACATGGAAGTCAACGACCCGGACGCGCACCAACTCTACGAGGAATTCTACGGGGTGAAACTCAATGATGCCGCGGGTTTGAAGATTCCCCAAATGTTCAATGCCGCCATCGCCGGCAAGCTCAAAGCGCTCTGGCTCATGGGGGAAGACGTCGTCCAGACGGATCCCGATTCCGAACACGTCCGCCACGCCCTGAACGCTCTCGAATTCCTGGTCGTCCAGGAGATTTTCATGACCGAGACCGCGAAATACGCGAACGTGGTTCTGCCTGCATCCTCGTTCCTCGAAAAGAGCGGCACCTTCACCAATGCCGAGCGCCGCGTTCAAAGGGTCAACGCCAGCGTGAAACCGCTCGAGGGCACCAAGCCGGATGGGCAGATTGTCTGCGAGATCATGCAGCGCTTCGGTTATCCCCAGGAGAATTACACCCCCGACGGCGTCCTCCGCGAGATCGCCGGCATTGTGCCGTTCTTCAGGGGCGCCACGTGGGAAGGCCTCGGAGACAACGGCAAACAGTGGCCCATCGCCGCAGACGGAACGGACACTCAAATCATGCATCGGGATAAGTTCCAGCGCGGGCTCGGAAAATTCCATTTCTTCCCGTGGGTGGAGTCGAACGAGTTGGTGACTCATGGACAAGATTTCCCGTTTGTGCTCACCACCGGCCGCCTCTTGGAACATTACAATTGCGGCACCATGACCCGCCGGACAGGCAACGGCCAAATCGTCAGCGAAGACGTTCTTTCCATTAATCCAGCGGATGCTCGGAGCAAGCAGATCAGCACAGGCGACAACGTTCGACTGTTCTCTGCCAGGGGCGAAGTTCTCCTTCGCGCCCGCGTGACGGATGAGGTCAAGCCCGGCATCCTCTACACGACATTCCACTTCCCTGAGGCCATGGTGAACAACGTCACCGGCCAAGGCTGCGACGCGGACACACTCTGCCCCGAGTACAAAGTGGTCGCCGCCGATGTGGAACGGGTGGCAACGGCCGCAAAAATCCCAAGCCAGAAGCCTGAATTGATAGCCATCGAATGAACCCCCATCGAGGACGCTCCGAGCAGGTTCATTGCATTTGGAGCCCCGTAAAACGTCGTTGAATCCGGAAGTTATTTTTGTGCGGACCCTTAGCCGCTTCAAGCGACATCGGCGCCCAAAATGAGACTGGCTGTATCACCCGCCGATGCATTGGTCAAAGCGGCACGAACGCTTTCCAACGCGGTCGCGGCTCTTCAGTTCCCCTCCCCCGTTTCCTACGTCTATAATCCGCTCGATTACGCTTGGCCGGTGCACGAGGCGTACCTGCGCCGCTTTTGCGGACCACCAAAACAGGTCCTTTTCCTGGGGATGAATCCGGGCCCGTTCGGCATGATGCAGACCGGCGTGCCTTTTGGGGAGATCGCCGCGGTACGCGATTGGATGGGCCTCGAGGGCTCCGTCCGACCACCAAGTCGAACTCATCCAAAACGCCCAATCGACGGCTTTGATTGTTCGCGCTCCGAAGTCAGCGGCCGAAGGCTCTGGGGACTGTTCAAGGATCAGTTCGGATCGGCAGAAAGTTTTTTCGCGGATCACTTCGTTGTCAATTATTGCCCGCTAGGTTTCCTGGACGAAGGCGGCCGCAACATCACACCCGATAAATTTCACCAATCAGACACCGCGCGACTCCACGAGGCATGCGATCGACACCTTCGTCAAGTGGTGGCGACCCTCCGTCCATGTTGGGTCATTGGGGTTGGCGACTTCGCCGAAAAGCGGGCGCGCCTGACCCTGGATGGACAACCCGTTCGAATCGGAAAAGTATTGCATCCCAGTCCCGCCAGTCCCACCGCCAACAGAGGCTGGTCAGGGACCGCTCTCCAGCAACTCCGCGAACTCGGCGTCTGGCGATGATGGATATCCGCGCGGGATCCGCGCTCCAAGCGGGAACCTCTCCCACCGCACAGAACCGTTGTCCGTTCGGCTTTGGACTTTCCCTGGAGCCAGAGCCAGCTACATTCCGGGCATGAATCCCCTAGCCCGTCGCGCCCTCTTGTGCCAAAGCAGTACTTTCCCACGCCAAACCCCGAACCAGGAAAGCCGTTTGCACGCGCAAGGACGTGATAGGCTGGGTATCCAGCCAAGACTCATTCGATGGGTGCTATGGGGGTTGATGAGTTGTGCCACCGCGACCGGTGCGTTCACCGCCGACTCCACGTCTCAAACGACCCGATCCACCGTTAAGGTCCAAATGCGAGACGGAATCGGTTTGGCCACCGACCTCTACATCCCCTCCGTCCCCGGAAATTTCCCCGTGGTTCTGGCGCGAACTCCGTATAATAAGAGCATCTCAGCGAGCCTCGGAACCAACGGCGCCGGCAGAGGGTATGCCGTGGTGATTCAGGACGTGCGCGGCCGGTTCGAATCGGAGGGAGAAAATCTCCCGTTCAATCTCGATGTCACGGACGGCTTCGACACCATGGAGTGGGTGTCGCGCCAGCCCTGGTGCAACGGCAAGATAGGCACCGTGGGCGGATCCGCCGGCGCCATCACGCAGCTCCAACTCGCCATCGTCGGCCATTCCAAACTCGCGTGCCAGCACTTGGTCGTAGGAGCGCCGAATCTCTACCAGGATTGCCTCTACACCGGCGGCGTGTTCCGCAAGTCATTGATCGAAGACTGGCTGCGAGGAAGCAAGTTCTCCGATCAGGCGCTCCCTCGATGGGTCGAACATCCACTATACGACGACTACTGGCGCGAGCGTGACATTTCCCGGAACTATGGTTCCGTCAACTGTCCCGCGGTTCATATCGGAGGTTATTGGGACATCTTCGCCCAAGGAACCATCGACTCCTTCCTTGGTTATCAGAAATCTGGGGGACCGGCGGCGCGGGGCAGCCAAAAGCTCATCATGGGCCCATGGACACACGGCGTGCTTCAAGAGAGAGCCGGGGAGCTCACGTTTCGCAATGCTAAAAGGCCGCCCGGAAATGTCCACGATTCCTGGCGTTGGTTTGATCGATGGCTCAAAGGAGCCGATAACGGGATCGATCGATCCCCGCCTGTCACCTACTACGTCATCGGCGACACCTCGGACACATCTGCCCCAGGCAACACCTGGCGCACATCGGAGACATGGCCTCCGGTGAAAGCCACGCCCACCGCGTTCTACCTGGCGCACGACAAATCTCTGACCACGACCCGTCCGAGCACGAGCGCCTCGTTTCATTACGCCTTCGATCCCGCCAATCCCGCGCCGACTATTGGAGGCATTCAACTCTCCATCCCCGCGGGTCCCATGGATCAGCGGAAGCTCGACAGCCGTTCGGATGTGCTCGTGTTTTCGACTCCCGCCCTGGATGCGCCCCTCGAAGTCACGGGCCAAATCAGCGCCTCGTTGTGGATCTCGAGCACCGCCAAAGACACCGATTTTTTCGCCACCCTTTGCGATGTCTACCCGGATGGGCGCGCCTTCAATTTGTGCGAAGGAAGGATCCGGACCCGATTTCGCGAAAGCTTTTCGGCCGAGCAGTTCCTGGAGCAAAACAAAGTCACGCCGATTCAGTTGGATCTTTGGGCCACCAGCGTGATTTTTAACAAAGGCCACAGGATTCGAGTGCAGATCACGTCCAGCAGCGCCCCGGGATTTGATCCCAACCCAAACACCGGCGCTCCCTTCCGATCCTCCACTCATACAGCGGTCGCCACGAACACAATTCATATCGGCGGCGCGACGCCTTCTCGGATTATGCTGCCAGTGGCCCAGTAGAAGTTCCCCGGAGACTCAACGGTCACATGCGTTAACCCAGCCGACGTTCACGATTTCGGCCATCGCGTTACACGAGGAGATCATCCGGCATCATCTGGATTCCATGTGACAGACAGTTTAAGGATGAAAGAAGAGCGCCTCCTCTCCCCAGCCCTCTCCTCCCTTGGCGGGAAGAGAGGGAGAAATCGCGGGATTTCGGTAGACCGTCATTGGTTCAAGGGCAGTGTCGGAATAGAAGAGGCACACTTGCCCGCCTTGCGACTGGCGATGGGCAACCCGCTCTCTCGCGCCCAACGCCGTCGTTACCTCCCTCTCTTCCATTCAATGGAGGAGAGGGCCGGGGAGAGGAGGATCGTGGACTCAATGTGACAGTCAATTAATCCTCAAAACCGCAGTTGAACATCGTGGAGATTTGAGTAGAAGAGGCCACATCTCAACATTCAACAATTGGCAGATCCCTTCGAAACACTCTTGTTGGTTCTTCTCTATTTTCAGTGGAAATCCTCAGTGAATTCAAGAAGACAACCTGACGCGCACAAGGGAGGGCAAGACTCCGTCGAGCCGGGCTTGCTTTCCACAACGCTACCAAAGCTCCTCAGCGCGTTCCCTTTCGACCCAATTTCGAAAGTCGAGAGGACTCTCACCCTCTCCCAATTCAAGATCCCCGGAGTAACGTTTTCCTTGGCATATCTCCGTATTCAACCGAAAACGGCGAGGAACCGAGCGAGGCATATCCCTTATCGATCCGCTGAGTGATTCGAAAGAACTTTATCGCCAGGATCATTCGAAGATTCGCCTTGTGCAACTGGCGCTAAAAGGTTGAAAGGCAGTTGAAATCAGCCGCCCTGACTTGCTTCAACGTCGCGACGAAAATTTGATTCAATTCCGTCCGTGACGAACCTAGGCTCCCAGACAGCCACGAATGAATTGCAAACCTGTCATGCCGATGCTCGCGCTCGCGATCTGCGCGATTTCGGCCCCGCTGCAATCGCCGGCGGCGAATTTGGGCGACGAATTCTTTGAGACGAAGATCCGACCGGTCCTTGTGGAAAACTGCTACGAGTGCCACAGCGCCACGGCCAAAAAGATTAAGGGCGGTCTGCGATTGGATGGTCTAACGGAACTCCTCGCGGGCGGCGACTCCGGACCGGCCATCGTTCCCAGCAAGCCCGAGTCGAGCCTGCTCGTGGCGGCCATGGCCCATCGGGACAAGGAACTCGCCATGCCGCCGAAGAAACCCCGATTGGCCGATGCGATCATTGCAGACTTCGAGCGCTGGATTCGCGAGGGCGCGGTCTGGCCCGCTGTCGAATCAACATCCGCCAAGTCAACGGCCGAGGTCTTCAACCTCGAGGAGCGCAAGCGTAACCAAGCGTGGCTTTGGGAAGCACCGCGCCGACAGAAATTCCCGGTGGTCAAAGACGCCCGCTGGCCGCTCGCACCGGAAGATCGGTTCGTCTTGCAAAAACTCGAACAGGCCAGCCTGAAGCCCGCGCCGCGCGCCGATGACCGCACCTGGTTGCGGCGCGTTCACTTTGTCATCACCGGCTTGCCGCCGAGCCGGGAGGAGATCCAGGCGTTTCTCATCGACACCAAATCAGGCGCGCGGGAAAGGGTCGTGGATCGCCTGCTCGCCTCGTCGCACTTCGGCGAGCGCTGGGCAAGGCACTGGATGGACCTGATGCGGTACGCCGAATCGCGCGGGCACGAAAGCGACTTCATCATCGCCAATGCCTGGCACTATCGCGATTACCTCATCCGCGCCTTCAATGAGGATGTGCCCTACAATCAATTTCTGCTCGAAGCCCTGGCCGGTGATCTGTTGCCCGAGCCGCGGCTCCGCCCTGGTACCGACATCAACGAATCCGTGCTCGGGACCGGCTGGGCTTTTCTCGGTGAGGAAGTTCATTCGCCCGTGGACATCCGGCAGGACGAATGCGAGCGCATCGACAACAAGGTCGATGTGTTCAGCAAGACGTTCCTCGGATTGACCCTCGCTTGCGCGCGTTGTCACGATCACAAGTTCGATCCCATTCGCGCGCAGGATTACTACGCGATGAGCGGATTCTTCCTGGGCTCCAGCTTCCGCCAGGTGCGCTTCGAGGCGATGGAGAACAATCGCCAGATGGCTGCGGAACTGGCCGCGTTGCGCGCACGTTTTGTCCCGAAGCTGGCGAAGGCTGTAGCAGAGTCGCACGAACGCGGCATCGAGCAGACAGGTGATTACCTGCTCGGTGCTCAAGCCGCGCTGCACCCCACAGCGTCGAACCTGATCCCGAGCTCGCTCGAACCAACGCGTCTTGAACTTTGGGTGGCACAACTCCGCGCTGCAGAGACGAACAAGACGCATCCGCTGCATTTCTTCGCTCGCAGTAGCCGACGGGAGCAGGCTTCAACTTCCCTGCCCGAAACACGAAACCCGACAGCCGAATCTTATAACCTCCCCGCCGACTCGAGAGTGATCGCCGACTTCACGCAGCCGGGCCGGCAACCGTGGAAAGTCGATGGCGAAGCCTTCGGCTCCCGTCCGCTCGCAGCGGGCGAAATAGTCCTTGGCAACAATACGACAAATCCAGTGGCTCGGGTGATGGCTTACGGAGCGGCCCGGCGTGACTTGTTCTGGAGCCGCCTCAAGGCTGCGCCCGGCAACGAGGACGACTCCGGCACCCTGAGTGCAACCACCCGTGCGGGCCAGATGCTGCGCACGCCGACCGTCACGCTCGGAGTCGGCAAGTTGCATTACCTCATCCGGGGCCGGACGCGTGTTTACGCCGCCGTCGATTCGCACCTGATGATCGCCGGCCCGTTGCACGGCCGACTGGTCGAGAAATTTGACAGCGGTGCCACGGACGCCCCGCGCTGGGTGACGCACGACCTCAGCGCCTACGCCGGACATCGGACGCACATTGAGTTTGGTCCCGAAGGGGACAGCGAACTGGAAGTGCTGATGGTGGTGGAAGCAACGGAGCAACCCCAATGGCAGCCGATGGCCGGCTCTTCCGCTTGGGGCGCACCCGCACATTCGGCAAAGGATCACGCGCGCGAGTTTCAACGCGCAGTCGCCGCCGCGAACAGGCAACTCGCTCGCGCCGCCATTGCGAATTCGCCGCAGGCGAATCAGCAGGCCCCGCTCGCCAACTGGCTGGTGCAGAATCCGCAACTCTTCCAGGATGGACCGGACCCCGTCACTTTGCGTCTGGCGAATGAGTTCCACGCCGCCCAGAGCAATCTGGCCAGCCGTGTGCATTGGGAATCCCGCACGGCCATCGCGTTCTTCGACGGCACCGGAGTCGATGAAGCCATTCTGGTGCGAGGCAAACCGTTCAAGCCCGGTGGGGTTGCGCCGCGCAGTCTGCCGGCAGCCTTTGCCTCGGCCAGGCCGATCACCACCACGGGGTCGAGCGGTCGCTACGAACTGGCCCGGCAGTTGGTTGACCCATCCAATCCTCTGGTCGCGCGCACCATCGTGAATCGCGTCTGGCATCATGTTTTCGGCCGCGGGATCGTGGCGACCGTCGATAACTTTGGCGCCCTCGGCGACCGGCCGACGCATCCAGAACTCCTCGACCATCTCGCGTGGCAGTTCGTGCATGCGGACGACTGGTCGTTGAAGCGTCTTATCAAGCGGCTCGTGCTCACGCAGACGTTTGCGATGAGCAGCCGTGCCGCTGAAGTGAAGGCTCAGGAACTCGATCCTTCCAACGCCCTGCTTCATCGCATGCCGGTACGGCGGCTCGAAGGGGAGGTCATCCGCGACGCACTGCTGGCCGTGTCAGGCCGGTTGAATCCAGCCGTGTATGGCTCGCCCGTTCCGGTGCATCTGACGGAGTTCATTGTGGGCCGCGGCCGCCCCGACCAAAGCGGACCGCTCGATGGCAACGGTCGCCGCAGCGTTTACACGGCCGTCCGTCGCAATTTTTTGCCGACCACGATGCTGACCTTCGATGCGCCCACGCCGTTCAGCACGGTGGGCAGGCGGAACGTCACCAATGTGCCCGCGCAATCGCTGGCACTGATGAACGACGCTTTGTTCCACCAGCAGGCGCGCGTGTGGGCCGAGCGCCTCGGGAGCGAAATGCCCACGGACGATGCGGACACCCGAGTACGCTGGCTGTTCGAGTCGGCTTACGGGCGATTGCCGACGGAAAGCGAGGCCGGCGCTTGCCTTGAATCGCTCACGGAGTTTCGGCAGCTCCACCAGGCTGCCGACAAGCGCGAGGTTGAAGCATGGAGCCATTTGTGCCACGCGCTGCTCAACGCCAACGAGTTTATCTATGTGAAATGACATGAATCGCACCCGTCAACAACCGCTCTTTCTGGATCCGCGCATCAGCCGGCGCGAGCTGCTGCGCCGCGCCTCGGGCGGCTTTGGTGCGCTGGCGTTGACCGCCCTGCTCGCCCGCGGCGCGCCGGACCTCGCGGCCGGTGCCGTGGCCGCGCCGCAGCGTCCGTTGGCTACCAAGCCGCCGCACTTCAACCCGCGGGCGCGCAGCGTGATCCTTCTCTTCATGGAAGGCGCGGTCTCCCAGGTGGACAGCTTCGACCACAAGCCGCTGCTCGCGAAGTATCACGGGCAGGATCCACGCAAGGCCATCGGCAAGCTGGAGAAGACGCAGTTCGAGAGTGTGGGCCAGGTGCTCAAATCTCCATGGAACTTTCGTCAATATGGCCAGAGCGGGCTTTGGATCAGCGACTTGTTCCCGCAGGTCGCGGCGCAGGCGGACGACTTGTGCGTGATTCGTTCGATGACGTCGAACTTCCCCGAGCACACCAGCGCGAATTATTTTCTGCACAGCGGCAGCGGCCTGCAAGGCCGCCCGAGCATGGGCGCCTGGGTGACGTATGGCCTGGGCAGCTCGAACGACGACTTGCCCGGCTACGTGGTGTTGAACGGCGGGCAAATTCCCTCCGGCGGCCTCGACAATTTCGGCAGCGGCTTCCTGCCGGCAACCTATCAGGGCTCGCTCCTCCACGCCCGCGGCACGCCGCTGGCGAACGTTGTGCCGAGCGAGCAGACCGCGCAGCTTCAGGATGCCAAGCGTCGGTTGGTCGGACGATTGAATCTGGCGAGCCTCGAAGATTCCGGCCATGCCGACGCGCTCGAATCCGCCATCGCCAACTACGAACTGGCCGCGCGCATGCAGGTGGCGATTCCTGATCTCATGAAACTCGACGGCGAGAGCGAGGCGACCAAGAAATTGTACGGCCTCGACGCCGCCTACGAACACACGCGTACTTACGCCCGCGAATGCATCCTGGCGCGGCGGCTGGTGGAGCGCGGGGTGCGTTTCATCGAGTTGACCATCCCCATGGTGGATGGTTACCAACGCTGGGACGCGCACGGTGGTTTGAAAAAGAATCACGGTGACAACGCCCGGGCCATCGATCAGCCGATTGCCGGGTTGTTGATCGACTTGAAGCAACGCGGTTTGCTCGATGAGACGCTCGTGGTCTGGGCCGGCGAGTTCGGCCGCACTCCGTTCGCCCAAGGCAGCGATGGGCGCGATCACAATGAGTTTGGTTTCAGTGTGTGGATGGCGGGCGGCGGCGTTCGGGGCGGGATGACGTATGGCGAGACGGACGATTGGGGTTACAAGGCCACCGTCAACAAAATGGAGATGCACGATCTTCACGCGACCATTCTGCACTGCCTCGGCCTAGATCACGAGAAGCTGACCTATCGCTTCGGCGGGCGTGACATTCGCCTCACCGACGTGCATGGCCATGTGGTGAAGGAGGTCCTGACGTGAATTGGGTGGCGCAACGGCTCCGTGCAAAAATAACTTCTGGTTTTGGCGGGAGCGCAGCTTGGCTACATGCGAGGCGCGAGGAGCCCTCCTCCGCCAACGCTTCGGAGGACAGGGGCGCACCGGCCCGCCGAAGCCTCCTCCCTCCGTAGCAGGCTACTGCGGAGGACGGGTTGGCGAAGGCGGTTCATTGGCGCCTAGCCGGCGACTCATTGTGCCGCCAGCAAAACAGGAAGTTATTTTTCCACGGGCCGTAAGACATGCCGCTTCGACAACCTGCCTCAGCCTCAACCTAATGGCCAACGTTGCTCTCGCTCCAATCTCCCGCCACCGCTCATGAACGCTCCCGGTGACGTGAAACCACCCGCCGGCCCGCTCAATCCGAATGGGTCTGGCCATGTCTCCAACCTTTTATCCAGTCCAATCCAGTCCCCATGTCGATTTTCGCATGTCTAGATTCGACCCCTTGTCTCACGATTCGGGGCTGTGCTTAACGCGTGCCGGTTTGCCGCGAGTGCCCGGGGACCCGGCCGAGACGTGCCAGCCAGGTCACCAAGGTGACCGTCAGATAGAGGCCGCCCAACAAACCCACCGACGCCGGGCCAACGGGCAGATCCCAGGAATACGCCGCATGGAAGCCGGCGAAACCCGCTCCAAGTCCGATCAACGAAGACCAGACGAAGAGCTGACGCATGCTGGTGGCAAACCGGTGTGCGATCAGCGACGGGATGAGCATGAAACCGAAGGTGATCAACGGCCCGACGGCCAGCACGCTCACGCCGACGGTCACACCGATCAGCAGGAAGAGAAACAGGTTCCAACGGCCAACCGGCACCCTCAGAATGGTGGCGAGATCGGGATCATACGAGACCAGCAGAAACGTGCGGCGGCAAAGCAACAGGAGCCCCACCACGGCCGCCAGCAAACCGAAACTCCGGAGCAGTTCAACACCCGTCACCGCGATGATCTCGCCCTTGAACAGGTGCAGCCACGTTTGTTCCGCCTGCGGGCACTTGGCGAGCAACAGGATGCTGGCAGCCGTCGCCACCACGTAGGCCGTGCCCAGGCGGCCATCGGTTCGACCGTCCCGCTGCCGGTCCATGATGGCCAGTGCGATGACGGCGAGCAGCGAGAATCCAAACGCCCCCAGCAGCGCCACCGAATGGCTGGCGCCGTGATTGTGCGAATGTTCAGGGCCGAACCACACATGCAACGCCAGCGCCAGCGCGACGCCGGTCGAAGATATCTGCGGCAGCGCCACGCCGAGGAAGGCCATGCGCCGCAACACGAGGAACACCCCGATGACCGGGCAGGCCGCACCAACGAGCAGGCTCGTGCAGAGCGAGTTCCGAAGGAGAAAGTCGGGCGCCAGGATTTCGCGGAGCGTTTCCATCTCAGGCGAGGTTCAACATCTTGGTGACGTGTTCAGGCGTCATCAACGTGGCGGGATCGCCTTCGATCAACGTCCCGTCGTGCAGCCAGGCGACACGGTCGGCGTTCTGGCGGACGATCCCGTAGTCGTGAGTGACCAGCAGGATGGTGAGCTGGCGCTCACGATGAATTCGGTTCAACAGTTCGAGGATGGTGCCGACGGCGGACGGATCGACGCCGCTGGTTGGTTCATCAAGCACGAGCACCTCGGGTTTCACGGCCAGGGCACGAGCGATCAACACGCGTTGCTGCTGGCCGCCCGAAAGCCTGGAGAACGGCTTGTCGGCGAGATCGACTGTGTCCGTCTCGCGCAGGCATTCCCGAGCAAGTTCTTTTTCCTTCGCGGCGGAGCGAAACGGCCCGAGCCGCTGGTGCGCGCCCATCAAAACGACGTCGAGCGCCGAGAGCGGATAGTTCGGATCGAGGTGGTCCTGCTGTGGCACGTAACCGGTCGCCGGCGGCGTCGGGGTGCCGTACTCGATCATGCCAAGAATCGGCGGCAGCAGACCGAGCAAGGTCTTGAGCAAGGTGGACTTGCCCGATCCGTTGGCCCCGAGCAAAGCGGTGTAGGTGCCGCGGGGCAGTGTGAACGTCAAGTCGCGCAGCACGGCCTGACCGCGGTATCCCGCCGTCAAGCCGCGTGCGCGAATGAGCCAGTCCCAGGTCACGGTTGCTTGAGTGCGTCGACCAGTTCGATCACGAGATGGTCCATCCATTCGAGATAGGTTTCACTGGCCCGGTGGCTGCCCGGAAAATGCGGCAGCACCATGAGCTTTGCTCCCGCCTTTTCCGCTACATATTGCGGGGTCTTGGTCGGGCGATGCTCCTCGATGAGGATGAGGCGGACGCCCTGTTGCTTGAGCTGCGGAACGAGGGAGTTGATGTGGGTGGGCGAGGGTTCGACGCCCGGCTTCGGTTCAATCGTGCCGGCAAATTCAAGTCGGAAGCGATCAAGCAGGTAGTCGAACGACTTGTGATAGGTCACGACCTTGGTGCCGGCGTACGGCTTGAGCCTCGTCTCCCAGGCTGAGAGCTTCTTCGTCAGTTCCTCGCGGAACGTCTTGAGCGCGGCGCGGTAGGCGTTCGCGTTTGACGGATCAAGCCGGGAGAAGGCATCGGCAAGATTGCCTGCCGCCTGGCCCGCGCGCACCGGATCGAGCAAGTAATGAGCGTTGCCGACGGCATGCACGTGGCCCTGCGAGCGATCAATCGGACCAGTCGGCACGTCGAGCAACTGGAGACCACTCGAAGCATCCACGCGGCCCGCGCCGCCCCGAATGATCTTGCGATTGCGGGCGCCGTCGACAAGCGGCGGCAGCCATCCAATCTCGAGTTCGGCGCCGCCTTCGATGAGCACATCCGCCTTGTTGAGCACGCGGATGAAGCTTGGCTTGGCGGTGACGAAGTGGGCGTCCTCGGTCGGGCGCGCAAGGCTCGTGACCTTGATCTTGCCCGCGCCGACGGCTTCGGCAAGGGCGCCAAGGTCAGGCATGGTGGCGACGACGTTCAGTTCGGCTCGCGCGGCGGGAATGAGCGCGAGCAGCGTGAAGGCGAGTGCAGCGGCGCCGACTGCCCGGAGCAGGCGGCGACCCCGGCTGTGGTTCGAATGCATCATGGCTTGTCCTTCAAAACTTGTGCGCCGCGTGGGCACCCAAAATGAATTCGAACTGGAACCATACCGAATGATCGACGCCGATGTCACGGCGGTCGTCGTAATTGTACTGCAGGCGTAACTTCGAGAACTCGGTCGGATACCAGGTGAGCGCCGGCGACACCCGCCAGCGGGCATCGCGCAGCGGATCGCGTCCGAGTTGCTTGCCTTCGAAAGCAAGATTGCGCAATTCGTAGGCGCCATCATCACGGTCCAGCCAGTCGTAGCGGACGCCCGCGCTCCAACCCTTCCGGAAGCCATACACAAGCTGCGTGTAGAAGCCGAAGTCGTTCAGCGTCTCCGCCGCCATGACGGCGGGAAGACCGGTGTCGAGGTCTTCGATTTCACCTTCACTGACCAGGCCGTCGGCATCTTCATCCCAGTCGAACGCGCCTGCGTCGATGTTGCGCCACATGACTTCGGACTGCCATTTGACGAATGGAAAACCGCCCGTCTGTTTCGGTGAAGTCCATTTCCATGTCAGATCCGCGCCGTAGATTTCCGTGCGGGTGTCACCCTCGGCACCGACGTTGTTTGGACCGAACGCCGCCGAGCCGCCAAGCACCAACGTCTGCGTGTCCGTGAGGTCAAACGACACGACGTAGCGCGGGGTGAGCAGTAGATCGCTGAACGAGTTCACGCCACGATCATTGTCAGGGTGCCGGTAGCCGAAAGGAACTTCACTTTCGGCGCCATGATGATGGCCGCCCTCGCCAGCCTCCGGAGCGCGGAAGCTGGACGCGGTCACCCCCGAGCTGTTCTGCACGCTCAGGAACAGTTCCGAGTAAAACGGCGTCGGCGTGAGCCAGGAGATAAATCCGCCGGGATTGCGCTGGCCGTCCGCACCGAGAAACCGGCCGTTGACGAGCGGTACATCCACGAAGTCCCAGCTATGCACATGGGTCGGATTCAGTCGACCGAACTCTGTGAACATCTGCCCGCCGCGCAACTTGAGGTTCCAGGGCAGCGACACGGTTTCCAACCAGGCCTCTTCGACTTCGGTAAATGTTTCGCTGTCCGCATCCACGCCGAAAAGCAGGTTGGCGTTGCCCCGGAAGTAGGGGTCCACCGCGCCGGAAAAATTGGCCTCGATTCCCTGGACAGTGAAGCCGTTCTGGTTCGGATCGTGACCGCCGAGCTGGGTGCCGCCGGCGATGTCATTGGCACTCGATGCGCCCGCCACGAAAGAACCGACCAGTCCAATGTCAAGGTAGGCCTTCTTCTGATCGCCGATGCGAATGGGATCGGAGGGCTTCCAGCGCGAAGTATCCGCTTCGGCGTTGGTCGGTACGGGCGCGGGCACGGGCACGGTGGTGGAAGTGGCGTTGGGGGCTGGCGCCTGGGGGTTCTTCAGGCCTTTGATCTGTTGTTCGAGCGCTTCGATCTGCTGGCGCTGCTCGCGCGCAGTCTGCTCAAACTTCCGCTGAATCTCCTGGAGTTGCCTTTTCAACTGCTCCAGTTCAGTCGTCTCCTGAGCTGCCAGCGACAACGCGCCGAGGCAGAGGGCCGAAGACATGCCCAACAAGGTTTTGGATTTCATGGTTCTGTTGATTTGATTGCTGCTACGAACTCGGACCGCCCGCTCCCTGCGGAACGGGCAACTGCGAAACGTGGAGGAATCAAACCAGCGGAGGGCCGCGCGCGGCGGTGGGGGGGAAATCAGCGGAAATCGGGGCCTGTGCGGGCTGGGGAGTGAGCGAGATGGCCAGAGCCAAGTACGGCAGGGGAACGGACACAGCCACCTCGGCGAAGCCCAGTTCGCCGCCCTTCCAATGCATCACAGCGCAGTCGTGATGGGCGGCTGCGGCGTCCTTGTGCACCTGCACGTGCCACCAGTCGGCAGTCGCCACCATCAGCGTCAACGCCAGCAACGGCAACGCGCACCAGGCACGAGCCCGTCCGGCGGGTGGCTGAAACAGTTCGAAAAGACGCTTCATGTCTCACGCAGACATCGGGTGGATGCCCGCACAACTGTATTGGGATGATTAAACTGGCTGAGGATGGCGCGGAAGTCGTTCTGTCTGACAAAGGTCGTGCCTGCTCTGAGCGATTCCATAGGTTCAGTCCTGACTTTGAGCCGGGTCCTGGTGTCGTGCCGCCGTTGAACCTCAAAACGCCAGTTGAACATCTTGGAGATTTGCAGAAGCCTGGATGAGAAAGGCTTGACGAACCGGGAGGCATATCCCTTGTGGACCTGGTCAGTGTTTCGGAAAAACTTGGTCGCCAGGGGCAACTGGCCTTTTAAGGTTGAAAGACGGCCCGATCCGAACCCTTCAGGGTAGCAACACGGATGCCGGACCGGTGCGGGTGTGTTCATTCTGGTCGAACCACAACAAAGTCCACAATCAAACGGACTTAGGTTAGATCTAATGGCTGTGAAGGCGCTAGGGAGCGCTTTTCCGGGACGAGACGGATAGAATTTTCATTTTTCACGGGCAGACCCGACCATAGGCGTCCGAGCTGTTGAGACAAGACAAAAAGAGCTCTCGAATCAGCCTTCCCAACTTGGGCCCCCACCGAAACCGCCTAAGCGAAATCGCAGGGCGCCATTGGCCAATAGTGACTTTTATCCGAGAACCGGTGTCGTTGTGCCAAAACTGGTGTTATCCAGTGGCCTTGATTGTTTGGTTGATTGTTCTCTTCCTCATGAGGTAACTCCCAGGGACAGACAAATAATGCCTGAAGTTTGGCCGCGCGGAACAGTTCGATCTGCGCTTTGGTCCGGGTGTAATCCTCATCAAACTCCAATCCCTTCAGCATCTCCAACAATTCTTCGGCGGTGGGAAGCAAATCCGGCCGTTTGGGTCCGTTGTCAAATGTCTAGATCTGCACCCTTGGACGAGGCTATGCAATCATTCGCTTCGGCGAAACTCTAAAGCCTTTCCGACATCGTCCTCCGACATAGACTTGACCACCGTCAGTGAAAGCGCGTTGTCTTTGGTGATGAAGCGGTAGCTCGTGTGACCCTCGCCGATTTGCAGAATATCGCGGTAAACTGCGTAAAGTTCACGCTTCTTTTGGATTTCATCCCCGTTACGGTCAACCATGTAGCTTACGACTTCCTTGCTCGACCTAAAATCGAGAACGAGCTTCGCAAATTGAGATACGTGTTCAAGCTTGCTGAGATCTGTGCATTCCCATTTTCCAAGCAGCGCTCGCCGTTCGACACTTGAACTTTGGCAACCAACGACCAGGGCAAACATCCATAAAGTGAGGAATCTGATTATCAAGGGTCGAATGTTCATGGTTGTCGAATAGACTTGGAAACTCTTTTGGTTGCCTCTACGGACTCCTCTATTAGTCACAGTAGCATTGGCACTTCGCGGCCCAGCGAGGGATGAGGCTTTTATATTTTCCAGCAACAAATTGGCGAGCATCCGATTGTCGCGCAGCACCTTCTCTTCCGCCAACCTCACCCCATCCATGTTCCCCTGGGCTCAACACCCCATCCCAACTGCTTGGAACAATATGGCCACCCGTTCCGAAAGGATTATCGGGAGAACCAGTGATGGGAGGTTTCTGAGTCCAAAGCTTTTTGTCCGCTTTTCCCCGCACAAGGATGATGGCGTGCGCGTAGTAGTCTTGCCACGAATGCGTCAAACGGCCCAAGAATTCGAGTGCGTCTTTGCATTCCTGACGGCTCGGAGATTTAGACCTAAGTTTCATATTGAATCTTCCAAGTTCTTCCACCAGGTAGGCGCTGTAATTACGTCCCATTCTGGCTGCTGTGCTCCCTGTAGGCATGTCGATGTTTCGGTTATAATGCCGCCTGTTCTCCTGAAACGCAGCGCCTTCGTCCTGTTGAAGATTCCAATGTTTGAGCCAGGTCAACACTGGTTTGGCACATGAGCCGAGCACGGATGAAACGTCAGCCTTTGCGAAAGATTCCTCCGTCAGCCTCTTGTGGTCGCCACCTGTCCATAGACCAAGCACGTCGTAGAAATTGATAGGTGAGTTTTCCACAAACCCATAAACATTCAAACCGCCATCTTCGCCGATGGGATCGCGGGTGAGCCAACGCCCGGTGGAGGGACTGTAATAGCGGTAGCCGTAATAGACTTGGTCGGTTTCGTCATCGGTGAACTTGGTGGACCAGCGGAAGGGGTTCGCGCGGGCCATGGGGCCGGAGACCCGCAAAGGTTCGCCGAAGGGGCCGTATTCGTAGCTGGCTTTCACCATCCCCGTGGCGGCTTCAATCAGAGTGGTGAGGTTGCCGTTGCCGTCGTAGCCGCAGAGATGCACAACCCCGCTGGCTTCCCGCATCGCCAGCAACCCACCCACTCCGCCGGCGCCATCCAGTGAACCGCTCAAGTCTTCGCCCCACACGTAGGATCGCGTGATCGTTCCCATCGAGTCCAGCTGCGCCATCAGATTCCAGCCGCCTTCCTGTCCAGTGGGAAGGTCATACAGAAAGTAAGCCGTCGTCGTGGGTGAACCGCTTCCCCAACTGTTATCCCAGACTTTCTTGCTCACCCGGCGCCCACGCCAATCGTAATCGTAAACCACCAGCCTTTGCCGCGGCGCCGAAGGTTTGCTGGCTTGCCGCACCAACCGGTTCTCAGCGTCCCAAGTGTAATCCCACAGCCCATCCGCGAGCAGGTTTCCATCCTCATCATACACGAACATTTCCGGGTTCGGCGGCAGGATCAAAACACCGTTCTGCACGGCGGCACCGCCGTTGAGGTAGGCCGCCACTTGAACACTCATCTGCGCGGGCGCGCCCGCGTTGTTGCCGGTCAGGGTTTTGTGGTAATACTCGTTCTTTCGATAAACGCCCTGGCCGTTGATGTTCACGATGGCCGACCGGTTGGCCACGCCCATCACGTCCAAACCTCCCGGCACCGTGCGCTGATGATACTGGTTGAGCAGGCCTTTCATCCCATCGGTGTTGTAAACCGACTCCCGCAAGCCCGTCCCCGCCGCATCTCCCCCCGCCAGCGTCCTCTTGCGATTGCCGATGTCGTCATATTCATACTCGAACTGCTGGCCCGCCACCAGCGCATTATCGCTCCACCTTCTCTTGCCCGAGGTCACCTGGCCCAACGAGTCATACTGGTATTGCCACCGGCTGCCATCGGCCACCGTGACCTGGTCCCGCTGATTGGCCGCGTTGTAACGATAGGCATGCGCGCTGGCCACCACCACGCCCGCCGTGTTGGTGATGGATCGGAGCCGGCCCAAATGGTCATGCTCCTTCCCCACCACCAAACGCGCCGCGCCATTGAACGCAACGGTGATTCCCTCCACCAACGATCCGCCGGGGTCGCGCCGATATTGGGCGCTGAATCCCGATGAAGCCACCGATTGCAGCCGCGACGCGCTGTCGTAAGTGTGCGCGACGGAATGCAGAGACGCGCCGTGCTTCCTGATCCAGGCGGTTTGCCGGCGGCTCATTGAATCCAGGTCCTGGCCCACCGTGATTCCGTAAAAACGAATCGCCAATTCGCTGCCGCCCCCTCCCGAATAGCTTTCCGAAATCAATTGGCCATGGTCCGAGTGAGCCAGCGTGGTGGTCAGGCCAGCCTTCACGGCGGCGGCCAGGCGCCCCCGTCGATCGTAGGTCATCGCGAGGCCCTGCGCCGCGTTGTTCTCGTTATAGGCAACCCCAACCAGATCGCCATGATCGTTGTTGGCCGCGCCGTCTTCAAAACCGTACGTGTAGGTGGCCGTCAACGGCAACCCTTGCGAGTTGTGGCGTGCCCATTTGCGGGATTTCAACCGGCCCGCGTTGGAATAGGAGTAGCGGGGGCCCTTGGAGTCCGCGCCGGTCTTGCCTGAGAGCCAGCCGCGGTAAGGATCATAGCTCCAAGTGCTCTCCGAGCGCTCCGCCGGAACCGCCGTGTGAGCTTTCCAAGTCCACTGCGTTTTCAACCGGCCTTGGGCGTCATATCGATACTCCACCGGATAGGTCCGGCTGCCATGTGTCTTGCGGAGTTGTCCGTTGGGATCGTACTCCGTGGTGGTCACCGCCAGATCGGGATGAGTCACACGGACGGGGCGGCCTTGGTTGTCGAAGGTCGTGCGCGTCACCTGCCCCGGCTCACCGGCGCTCGGGCTCGGAGTGGTGACGACGGTTTCAGTGGCTGATGGATACGAATGCGTCGTGGCTCCGTGATGCGGATCGTCCTGCTGCCGCAGCCGGCCATGGACATCATAGCCGTAACTCGTGGACTCTATCACCGCTTGCGCCGCGTTCTTGCTGGTCACCGATAACAGTCGGCCGGATTGATAGACCGTGGTTTCACTGGCGCCATCAGGCCGGATCAGGATGACACGGCGTGTTTGCGTTGCGGGTTCAACCACCGTTTCCCGGGAAGTCGTGACGGCTTGGCTCGAGTTCCAGAGAGTTTCCCAACTCCAGCGGCCGTCCAAGCTGATCTCGGTCGTGGCGATGGTTAAGGTCGCGTCGCC
>SXGS01014200.1_pt1 | contig 19031 bp, 14 predicted proteins | sample 3174681 | NCBI WGS metagenome assembly SXGS01 (sample SAMN11356861, study PRJNA531348) | freshwater metagenome | isolation source: freshwater sample F1-80 | place: China: Fuxian Lake, Yuxi | collected 2017-12-25 | reverse complement strand
GGTGGCGAGGAACTCGCTCTTGGCCCGGCTGGCGGCCTGAGCTTCCACGGCGAGCCGCTCGGCGGATTGCAGCGCCGCCTGGAGGAGCTGGTTGGCGGACTCCGTGGACGCCCGGGCCTGCTTCAGATCGTCCTCGGCCTGCTTACGCTGGGTGATGTCGCGGAGGTAGGCGCTGAAGATGACGACGCCTTCGCTTCGGATCGGGGTGATGGCCAGCTCGATCGGGAATTCGACGCCATCGGCGCGCATCGCGGTGATCTCGATCCGCTGGTTCAACACTGGCCCGGCGCCCGTGGCGAGGTAGTGGGCCAATCCCTTGCGGTGGGCGTCGCGCAAGGCCGGCGACACGATCAGCCCGGCCAGTTCACGGCCGAGAACCTCCTCGCGGCGATAGCCAAACGTGCGCTCGGCCGCCGGGTTGAACTCGGTGATGCAGCCCCGGTCGTCCATGGAGATGATGCAATCCATCGCCGAGGTCAGGATGGCGCCCTTGCGGGCTTCCAGGGTCGCGGCGCGCGTCGCCTCGGTCTGCGCGCGCCGGGCTTCGGCGCGGACGCGGGTCGCCAGCTCGCCAAAGACGCGGACCACGCGGCCGAGTTCATCCCGTGCCTCGATGAAGACGCCAGTGTCGTCGGGCTGGTCGGAGGCCAGTTCCTGCGTCGTGCGTTCCAGGCCCTGGACGGTGCGCATGACGGCGAGATAAAAGGCGGCGATGAGGTAGAGGGCGACCGCGATGGAGCCGCTCGCGAGCAGGAGGACGAAAACTCGCTTGTCCAGCGTGCGATCGATCCGGGCCTGCAGAGCGAGGTCCAGCTCCCGGCTGGCCACGTCCGCCAGCCCGACCGTGGTGTCGATGGCAAGAGTGCAGGCGGTGAAGACGAACGCCGTGTCGAGCGCGGCCGTGGCGTCATCGCGGAGGGAGCGCTTGAGGAGGCTCTCCAGTTCGAGGGTGCGCGCGAGCGTGGGCGGCAGGTTCGTCGCGAAGCTCTGGCGCAACTCCGGCCGGGCCTGGTAAAGCACCTGCGTCTGGCGCATCAGGCGGGTGCGGCGGACCGTCACCTGACCCGAGAGGCTGCCGAGAAAAAATCGATCGTAGGCCGTGGTGACGCCATTGGTCTCGACGGCCTGGGCGCTCCAGGCCCGGATCTGGCCGATGGTTTCCGTGAGACGCGGCAAGGTTTCCACCACGAGCGACATGAGATAATAGCTGTCGAGATCCGGGTCGAGGATCAGGTTCGAGGTATCGGCCACGCGGGCGACGAAATCGAGCAGCGTCGTCAGGAGGTCGGTGTGACGGTTGTAGTTCTCATTGCCCGTCAGGTTGGGGGCCTCGACTAGGAGCTGGCGGCACTCCATTTCCCGCGTCGCCCACTCCAGGTCCGCTTCCAGAATGCCTCCGTACCGGCGGATGAGCTGGCATATCTGTTCGAGATGCGTTTCGATCTCCCGGCGCTTGGTGGCGAGCGTCTGGGTGGTGACGAAGCCCTTGCCACTGGTCAGCACGCAGGCGATGCCGCGATGCTTCTGGATGTCTTGGATGAGCGGGCGGACGGCGGAGAGCACCTCGTTGCCGATCTGTTCCTTGCGGGTGAAATCCAGCGTCGCGTTCAGCTCCCGCAGCGAGAAGACCATGAGCACGGCCAGCGGCGCGGCCAGCACGAAGGTGAGCAGGGCGAACTTCCAGAGATAGGGAAGCCGCTGCATCAGCCGGACCGCGGGTGTCAGCAGGAAGCGCACGGGAATGGAAAAGGGTCGTGGACGCGGGTGAACCGCGGCGAGCAACGACAATCAGATCGACGCAACATCATGTGCTCAATAACGGCAGCAATGGGATGGGCTTGAGGCAGAGTTTCCATCCGTGTCCACCGGCGGTTCATCCACGGTTGGAGACTCACACGGAGGGCGCGGCAAGGACTGGAGTTTTCCGCTCTCGTTAGGGAAGCGCTGAATTAACCACGGATGGACACGGATTCACACGGATGTCCGAACACGAGGCATTGTTTTCATCGGTGTTCATTCGTGTCCATCCGTGGTTGAATGATTTGTTCAGCGTTTCCCTAGAGCCTGTCATGAACTTCCAGGGAAGAGGGAATGGAGCATGAGGGAGGCGAAAGCCAGCCAGTGGTAGCCTTAGGCGCGAAGGTCTGGAATCGCATCTGCGGCATCCCCGCATCTGCCGGAGGACTCCCGGGAATCGAGCCGCACGGGCTGACGGTATTGCGTTTGTCAGGCCGCTTTGTCGGCGCCGAAGGCTGCCTTGGACACCCGGCCGTGCAGCCGTGAGCATTCCGGCGATCGTTCGTCTGAGAGATGCGCCAGCGAAGATCGTCGCCTCGCCATGGACGAACCGGCACGCATCCACTCCTCCGCCGTCCACAGTAGTGCAGTAAGCGCCATGACGTAGAGTTGGATGGAAACAATCTGGAGCGGGAAATCCCCGAGCGCATGGACGAACACCCCCGCCAGCGCGACGAGCGCCGCGAAGTGAGTGGCCCGCGCCGAATCTGAGACGCCGCCCTGCCGTCCCCGCCGCCGCAACGTGCGCCACGCGTGAACGCCGGCTCCCAAGAACAAGACCGTCCACAGCGCCGTTCCGGCGTAGCCCCACTCCGTCACCGTTTGCAGGTAGTCCTGATGAGCGAAGATCCAGCGCCCACGCAACTTGTCGCCATAGTCCGCCGTGAAATACGGGAACGCCGTCTGAAATGTTCCTGGCCCAAACCCGCCCCATCCGGCCTCGGGAATCATCGTCAGGCAAACCTGTGCTGCCAGCAGGCGCGGGTTCTCCTCGTTGAGCTGCTGGCGAAATTGTCTCCATCGCCCCGCGTTGGCTTCCGTTCCCGCCATGAACGTCAGGCTTGCCAGCGCGCCGAGAACGAGGACTGCAGCCACTCCGGCCATCGCCACGTTGCGCAAGGTCAGACGCTCGCGAAAGAACCTCCTTGCCACCCACGCAGCAGCGACCATTGCCAGCACCGCTGCGATCAACGTCGCCGCGCGCGATGTGTTTACCAGCATTGCCGTCAGGCTGATCCCGGTCGCGGCCGACCACGCGGCCACTCGTCGTGGTGATTCACCCTTCAGATAACTTCGCAACGCACCGGCCAACGTCAGCGGCCAGATCAAATTCAAGAACGCCCCAGCATTCGTGTGATTCCGAAATGTGGCGAAGTAAAACGGGCCGATGTCTTCCTTGTGCCAGAAGATTCCATCCGCGTTCGTGAGCCGCTGCGCCAGTCCGAGCAACGCGATTGAACATCCCGTCGCCGCCATCGTGCCGAGTACGCGCCGCCGCCAGTCCGGACTTCTCACCATCTCCGCCAATAACAATCCTGCACCCAGCATCAGGCTGAGTTGCGTGGCGGCGTCCAGCGACAAGCTGCGATGCAAACTCCCCGGAGCCCACGGCAGCAGCGGCTCCAGCGGAATGAACTCTGCATTCGCACGCAGGTAATCAAACTTCGCGTTCCACACCATGAACCACGCCTGCGCGACGAGTGTCAGCGCCGCTCCGGCCATGACCATCGGTAAGCGTGGCCAACGGCGGCTCAGGAGACACTCCAAACTCCACGTCGCCAGGCACACGCCGAGAATCCAGTTCATCCCCGTGATGCTCCAGTCGCGCGTTGAGCCGTACGCCCACGGCGCATAGATCAGTGCGCCCAACATCAGCCAGCGCGGGAAGCCGTGAATCCAGGGGCTCATGCGACGTTGGAGATCAGCGCGCGACCGCGGGAGAAGAACGCCGTCTCACTGGGCAGCGCCGGTTCGAACGACACCGGCAACTGGTTTACTGCCTGCCAGCGTTGAACGGCCTTCATCCAGCCTTCGGCGGCCAGTTCCGTGAGATGCTCGAACTGCTGCGGCGACATCGTCTCCTCCTCGCTGGCGAACTCGATGGCCTTGATGTTGGCCAGTTGCATCTCATGGCGGTGCCGACGCAGGATCGAAGTCTGTGTCGTGGCTGGACCGCTGATGCCACCCGACGGCAACTGCTCGCGGCTGACCGTGCGTCCGTTGTCCAAGTGCAACTTCACGCGCGCCAGCCCGAGCTTGCGCGTGACGAACAGGTACGAAGTCCAAAGCTCCTGCAATGTGCCGCAACGCTCCGCCTCCAGTTCGAGCCACTGCAACGCCGCCAGCGCGTAACGCGTCTCGCGACGCAGCCGCAGCGAAACGCCGAGTTCCTTACCGATCGAATACCAGTCCTTCACGAATCCAAACAACCGCGCCGAGACGAAGAAGATCAGGAACATCGCGCCGACGAGGATGGGCGCGAGCTGGCCGCGCGACCAGAACACCACGAACGCCATCAACAAACACGCGAGCGACACGCCATACAGCGCCAGTACCGCGCCGCGACGGCTGAAGCCAAAGTCCACCAGCCGATGATGAATGTGTTTCCGATCCGGACGGAAGATCGGCAGTCCCTTCAACCCGCGCCGCACAATCGCCAGCGTCACGTCGGCGATGGGCAACGCCAGCGCGAAGACCGGCGCGATCAACGCCGCCGCCACCGTGCCCTTGTGCGAGTTCACGATCGTCAGCGCTCCGATCAGGAATCCAAGAAAGTACGCGCCGCCGTCGCCCATGTAGATCTTCGCGGGAGGAAAATTGTGGAAAAGGAAGCCCAGCACCGCGCCGGCTGTTCCGACCGAAAGCAGCACCACAAACGGGTCAGCGCCGAAACTGAAATACGCCAGCAGCCCCATCAACATGAGCGCGATGCCGCCCGCCAGCCCGTCGATGCCGTCGATCAAGTTGATCAGGTTCGTCAGCGCCACGAGCCAGAACACCGTCGCCGCGAAACCCCACGCGCCGAGTTGATACTCGATCCCCGTGAGCGGATTCTTGATCTGCGAAATCTGCACGCCCGCCGCATACACCGCCGCCGCGATCAACACCTGCACGGCCAGCTTCACCTTCGCTCCGAGCGGCTTGAAATCATCCCGCAGCCCGAGCGCGAAAACCGCCAGCGAACCGGCGATGATCGTCCAGTTGGCCGAATGTTCGGCTCCCGAAAAATGGAGGAACCCCGCTGCAAGCCCGCACGCGAGGACGAAGCCCGCCACGATGGCCACGCCGCCCAGACGCGAGATCGGCGCTGTGTGCGTGTGATGAAAGCCGCGTTCGCCCGCGCCCGACTCCCGGCGCGCCGACCAGCGTTGCAACAACGGCACGAGCGACCACGCGACCATGAACCCGGTCGCACCGCACGCGAACATGAACCAGAGCGGCATACGTCAGAAGATCGGAGGTTGAACGGTGTGCATGAGAGAAAATCGATCCTGGGCGGTTGTGCTCATGGGGAAAGGACCGGCGCAGAGGCCGGAGGGCGAAGACGGAGGTCCGTTCGTTCAAGGCCGCCAAGGTTCGGCGAAGCTTCTTCGGGCAATCCGCACGCGCGCCGGATCGCGTTGCTGAACTCGGCCGCTGCATGGTCGAGGTCAATCGCCGCCGCTGCCGCCTCCGCGCGTTCGCCTGCGGCGTGCAACCGAGTTGTATCCGCCATCCACTCCTGCAAACAGGCGGCGAGGCACGGCCCCTTCGCATCCGGCAGCACGTCGCCGCAATCATTGTGACTGAGGAAATGCGCAGCCTCGCTTTCGGCCGGGCCGAGGAACACGCATGGCCGGCCCGCCGCCGCGATTCCGCATACCTTGCTCGGAACCACCAGCCCGCAGAGTTCCGGCAACATCGAGGCCAGATGAATGTCTGCCGCCGCCAGGCTTTCGCTGAGTTGCTCGCGCGGCTGGAACGGGAGGAATCGCACGTTCTCCAAACGCCGTCGGAGCACATGCTCCTTCACCCATGACAATCGAGGCCCGTCGCCGACGAACAGAAGCAGCGCTTCCGGGCTCGACGTTTGCAACTCGCCCGCAGCGTCCAGCATCGCCTCGAACGGATGTGCGAGGCCGAGGTTGCCCGAATACATGATCACGAAACGATCCGTCAGGCCATGCTCCCGTCGAAATTGAGTCCCGGCCAAAAGCCCCGTCCGCGATTCCGCATTCGCTTCCTGTCCCCAGTTCGGAATCACCGCCACGCACTCCGCTGCGATGCCGCGGGCGACGAGCCGCGCCTTCATGCAGCGGCCGACCGCGACAATCCTGTTCGCTCGACGCAACGCTGTCGTGGACGCGAAGCGCAACACGCGCACCAGCCAGCCGCCGCGTCGCAACACCGCCAGTTCCTCGGCGAGTTCCGGATACAAGTCCTGCGCCCAATGCACATGCCGCGCGCCACGAAGCGCCTGCAACATTGCGCCCAATACGACCAGCAGCGGCGGGTCGGTCAGCGTCACGACGACATCTGTGCGCGGAAGGCGCAGTGCGCGGAGAAGAAACGCTGGATAGAGACTCAGATAGCTCAATGCCCGTCGCCAGTGGCTGGCCCGCGTGAATTCCGCACTGGTCACGCGCTCGACTCGCACCCCGTCGCGAACTTCGGAGCGCGGCGCGCTGAAGACAGAACCGCTCGTCAGTACCGTGACGTGGTGCCCGCGGTTCGCCAGCGCCGATGCGAGATCCGACAGTAGTTGGCCCGTCGCGCCGTTGGCCGGCGGATACACGCGGTTGATGAAGAGAATGGACGGCGGCTTCACGGTGCGAGAGTGGAGGCGGGTTCGGCAGTCGTGGGTGTGTTCCGCCGTGCGCCGTTGGTGGACGCGGCTGCTGCGGCCGCTGCGCTGCGACGCGTCTTGAGTCCGAGCTCGAAACACTTCGCCCGCGCCTGCGCGATGTAGCTGGCGCGAATCTGCGAGGCGATCAAGCCGGGCCGGCCTTCGAGGAAGCCGAGCCGGAAAATGTAGTGATAAAGAAACCACCAGAGCGGTTCACCGGGCGCGCGAACGGCGATGAGCTTGAGGAAGCGGCGGCGTTCCTGGGCGTTGCCGAAGAGGCGCGGTTGGATCGTGGACCGGCCGTAGCTCCCGTCGCGCAGGTAGCCGTTGCGCAGCCGCGCTTCCCACGTCGAGTAATGGTTGTGCCGTTCGATGTAGGCTTGGAGTCCCTTGAAATCCTCGTGGATGAGTGGCGTCATCAACCGTCCGATGCAGCCTTCGACGACGAGACGTTCATGCACTTCCATGTCCTGCGCGTTCGCCGGGTCATCCATCAAGTGCTCGAACCGCGCGCGCCCGCGACGGAACAGCAACACGGCGGAGTGCGAGAAGCCGCCGAAGTGGAAACGCCGGCCGAGGAAATGAAATCCTTTCGTGATCAGAAACGCGTCCGGCGCATTGTCCGTCTGAATCGCCTCCGCGATCTCCGTCCACAACGCGTCGGGGACGACCTCGTCCGCGTCGAGCAACATCACCCACTCGCTCGTCAGCGGCAGAGTGTCGAGCGCCCACTGACGTTTCTTCGGATAGCCGCCGGCGTAGGAGAACTGCACCACGTCCGCGCCGTGCTCCGCCGCGATGGCCTGCGTGCGATCCGTGCTGTGCGAATCCAGCACAACGACCCGTTCGACCGGCGCGAGCGCGGCGAGGCAGCGCGGCAGGTTTGCCTGCTCGTTCTTCGCGGCGAGGAGGACTGTGACCGGCAGGCGCGGGCTGTTGGACGTGCGGCTCATGGTTGGAGTTCTCCGTGACCGGCAACGGGTGTGCCTTGCAGCACCATCGACTTAGCCAGGGCGGGAACACGGCCCACGCGGGCGCTGTGCTCGATCTGGAAATCTTGTTCGCGGAACAACTGCGTGAGCGTTTCGAGTGAGAAGAACTTCACATGCCCAAAGTCGCGCAGCGGATGCCAGTGCGTGTCGAACTTGTCCGTCAACGCGAGCGCGAGATTCTTCCAGTAGCCGTGGAACGGCGTCGTGACGATGAGGCTGCCGCCAGGCCGCAGCGCTTCCTTCGCACGCTCGAAAAGCAGGCGCGGCAGAAGCAGATGCTCGATGACTTCCACGGCGATCACGGCGTCGAAGCGTTGTCGCAAGTGGCGTGGCAGCGGCGCGCTCATCTCGGCGTGCGCGAACGAAATCTCCGGGAAGTGCCGCGACGCGATGGCGATGCCGCTTTCGGAAACATCCATGCCGGTCATCGCGAAACCATCGCGTTGCAGTGCTGCGGTCAGTGCACCGTTGCCGCAACCGAGGTCGAGCACGGTCCGCGCCTGCGCGCGCCAGAGGCACTTTTGCACGGCGGGCAGCAGGTAATCGTGCGCCGGCGTGGTTGACGGCGTGTTCCAGATGAATTCGCCCGCGTGCATCGAGAGGGCGACATCCGTGGTGGCGACGACTTCGCGTTGGAGGGGGGCGGCGTTCATTTTGATAAGTTGGAGATCAAGCGGCGATCGATTGAGCCGGATTTCTGAGGCGGCGTTGTTTGATGACTTTGGCCGGGTTGCCAGCGACCACGGTCCACGGGGCGACATCGCGGAACACGCTTGCGCGCGCGCCGACCACGGAGCCTTCACCGAGGGTCACTCCCGGCGCGACGAACGCGTCCGCCGCGACCCAAGCGGCGTCATCGATCCGAATCGGAGCGGTGATGAGCGCGAAGTGCGGGTCTTCGTAGTCGTGGCTCGCGGTGCAGAGGAAGCAGTCCTGGCTGATGGTGACATGCGAGCCGATGACGATGCGGTCCACGCAGTAACAGTTCACGCCGTCGGAAAGCGCGCAGTGATCGCCGACCTGAAGATTCCACGGCGCCCACACCTTGACTGACGGAAACGGGAATACGCCGCGTCCTAGCTTCGCGCCGAAGCATCGCAGGAGAAACCGCCGCCAGCCGTGGAGGAACCTCGGCGTCGGCCGGAAGAGGAAAAGCCACACGACGCCCCAGATCGCGCGGCCGAGCTTGTTCCAGCGCGAATGGACGCTCAGGCACTTTGAGACGTCCACGCGCGGCGCGCCGGTTGGCGTGGCGATCGTGTCCGGCAGGTTGTGGCAGGCGGAGTTCATGCGGCTTGCTGCAATTGGAGCGGGGGACAGAACTCCCGGCGGCGGGGCGGTTCGGCCAGCATGAGATCGTGGCGTTCGCGATCGGCGGCATCGGCGAAGCGATCGCGAATCTTCCGCGCCGGAACTCCGCCGTGAATTTCGTATGGCGGCACGTCCCTCGTCACCACCGCGCCTGCGGCGACGACGGCACCGCGGCCGATGCGAACGCCGGCGATGAGGATTGAGCCGTGGCCGATCCAGGCATCCGCTTCGATGACGGTGCGTTCCATCGGTGGGCGTCCGGCAAAGATGATCGGAACTCCGGCGCGATCGAACACATGATCGCCGCCTACGATGGAAACGGATGGCCCGAGCATTGCGTAGGCACCCAGTTCGACCTGCGGTCCCAAGACGCAGCGCGGGCCGATGTAGCTGAAAGGGCCGGCCACGAGGTCGCGGGTTACGACGCTGGATGACGCGAGGTAGAAGGTCGGATGAACCCTGTCGAGCCTCCGCCCCCATCGCCGCCATCCCATGACGATTCCGCGGATCGCAGCGTGCCATTGCGGATGTCGGTGAAGGAATGTGCGCAGGAAGTTCATCCGCGGGTCAGGAATCGGAGGAGAAGTTTTTCAATCGCGCCGGCTTTCGGACGCGGCGAAGACAAGGCCAGTTCGGTGGCACGATGCAGATTGTCGGCCCATGTCTCCGGAGACCAGTCGGCGATGATTTCACGGCTTGCATCGCCCATCATCTGTCGCTGTTCGGCTGACGATTCGCTGGCGACATCGAGCATCTGACTTGTGATCTCCGGGATGTTGAGCGGCTCGAAGATAAATCCGTTTCGGCCCGTTTGCACCAGATCGTGGACGCATCCGCAACGATTCGACACGAGCACCGGCAGGCTCGAAGCCATCGCTTCGTTCACCACCAGCCCCCAGGTTTCCTGCAAGCTGGCGAGGACGAACGCCCCGGCGAGCCCGTAATACGCGGGCAGCTCGCGATAGGACTTCCAGCCCGGCATCAAGACGTCGTCGCTGATCCCGAGCTTGCGCTGAAGCGCGCTCAATCGAAGGCGCAATGGCCCGTCGCCGATCAGCACCAGTTTCCACGCCGCCGTGCCCGCCTTCGCACGGTATGCGGCATACGCTTCCAGCATTCGCTCCAGGTTCTTGAGCTCGACGAAGCGGCTGACGCTGACGAAATAGTTCTCTGGAAGCCCGAGTCGCCGGCGTTGATCGGCGGCATCCGAGCGCGCCGCATCCGAACCAGCAGCGAAGTGCCGGTTGTCCACCACATCCCAGCCCCGGAAGATTCGGTTCGGCGACATGCCCAGTGACGCGACGTAGTCCCGCTGTGGCGAACCTGCGACAACGGCCGTGGAGAACAGCCTGACCAGCCGGCGTTTGATCGACTCTCTGTACCACCTGCGCTCGTTGCTGATGGCGGTGCTGTCGGAGAGCAGGATGGCGGGCACGCGGTTCTTTAGGCACCAGGCCAGCGCGCCGAGTGACCACTTGAAGGACCAGCCGACGATGGCGACGGTCGTCGGGCGATGCCGGTCGAGCGCCTGATGCAGCTGGCTCAACATCTCCGGCACCGGCGCGTCATCCGCTTCGCCCTCGGGAAATAGAGTGAGTCGCGTGAAACTTCCGGGTGCCTCGACTTTTTCCCAGCGATGTACCCGTGTCTGGGAAGACATCTCGAGACCCATTATGGGCCCGTGCTGCGCCGCCGCTTCCAAACGCGCCCAGCAGAAAGGAGAGAGCCGGTAATCCATTACGCACGTTGCGCCCTGTTGAATCAGCTTCAACGCCGGAGCGCCGGCCGCAGGCTGCGGAGCCTTCGGGTCTGGTGTGTGTGTGACCGGGTTGTGAAGGATGGCGGGCATCGGAGTTCTCAACAGGGGCGGGAAGTTGTCGGGGCCTTCACCAGGCGCAGGAAAAGTTCGTTGGTGCGCGGTGAGACGGGGTGTCTTTGCCCCGGTAATGCGGCCAAATCGCGAATCAAACTGGAGAGCACCAACAGCGGCAGCGTCAGGTGACGGTGTGTGAACATGAGGCGCAGCGCGTGCGCGAGGTTCATCAACGGGCGCAGGACGCACCATGGGAACGACCAGACGCGGAGCCCGGTTTTGTTCGTGTTGCGCAGGCCGTAATACAGGAACGCCTTCGAGTTCCGGCCCACGGGGCTTGGGGCGTGGAACATGATCGATTGCGGTTCCAGGAAGCAGAACCACCCCGCGTCCAGAAGGCGTATGGCGAGATCCTCCTCCTCGGCCTGCCGGAAGAAGTCCTCCGGGAACGCGCCGACCTGCTCGATGGCCGCCCGCCGGATCAACGAGCAGCCGCCGCAGAAGCTTGCCTGGTAAACGGGTTCATTCCGGTGCTCCGGCAACTGTCGCACCACGCCGCCGGCCGTCGTCTCGTGAATGCGCGACATCACCACCGCAAGCCGGGGATCGGATTTGGCGCGCCGCACCGCCTGTTCGACGGCATCCGGTTTCAGCCAGCCGTCATCGTCGAGGCAGTAGATGAACTCTCCGTGGCAATGACGGAATCCAAGATTGCGCCCCGACGGACAGCCCAGATTGCGATCTGACACCACGAGGTTCGCCTGGGGAAACTCCCGGCGCACTTCCTCCGCGCTGCCATCCGAACTCGCGTTGTCCACGACCACCACTTCGATGGCCGGATGGGACTGCGCGAATGCCGACTCGATGGATCGTCGCAATGCTTCGCGGCGATTCCAGGTCACGATCAAGATGCTCACCAATGGCGGCGTTCCGGTGGTCATCTGAGATTCTCCATCCGGTTGCCCGCCCGTGCCAGCGCTGGTTCGGGTAGTTCGATGATGTTAGCCAGTTCGTCGCCGGCGGATTGTTCGTCCGCTTCCTCGTCCGCAGGTGCGTCGAACTCGGCGGCTGCTTCAGAACGGGCCGCGCGCATATCCCAGATGAGCCTTCCGTAAACGAAAGCCATGAGCATCCCGAACGTCGCCAGTCGCGAGGTGGTGATCATGATATTTCCCACGGCGATGCCGGAGATCAGGCCAGCGACGAGCATCGACTGGCCCGCGAGGCTTTCCCGGTAGAACCGGCTCGTTCTTGGCATCGCGATGCCGAAGTAGAACGTGCCCAGCATGACGAGGTACAACAACAGCCCCGGGACGCCGGTCTGCCAGAGAATCTCGACGAACTCGCTGTGCGGATGCTGAAGGAAGTCTTCCGTGTTCTGACCGACACGGTCGTAGAATTGTGACACCGACGGCCCCATGCCGAGAACGGCCGCGCGCGTGTCGCCAGCGACATAGCGCAAGGTCTCCATTTGCACGCCGACGCGCGATTGCCCGGTGCCCAACGCGGCGGATTCAACGCTGAACCGTTCCGCGATGCGCGTGACGACCGGCCCAAGCAGATAGACTCCCGCAAGCACCGTGACCGCGCCAAACGTTACGACCCGCATTGGACGGACCTGGTTTCGCACTCCAATCACGCGTAATCCGACGAAGAGCGCGCTGGCGGCGGCCGCCAACAAACCGGTGCGGGTGCCGGAGAACAGAATCACCACATACGACAACACGGCACCGAGGTTGTAGAGCACCCAGCGCGCGCGGCCTGGTCGTTGGTTCAGAAAAAAGTTTACGAGGCAATATGAGGCGATGGCGGAACCCCACACGCCCACTGCGCCCCGGTTCAGCCCGAGGAACCCGCGCTGCGCCGCCGCAGATTCCCAAATCGACAACCCGCGAAGATGATCTTCCTCGATGGGATGAATGTCGGTGTCGATGATTCCGAAGTATTGCAGCAACGCCGGCACCAGCATCAGCACCCACGCCAGGACGCAGCAATCGAGGAAGTCCGTTGCGCGAATCGACCGCAACATCCCGCTCACTCCGATCACGAAGAAGAGAATGAAGCCAACGCGTCGCACGCCGAATGCGATCCAGTGATTGGAATCCTCGCCGAAACTCAGCGCCACCAGCGATCCTGTCATCGGCCAGACCAGGGCCGTTGCGACCACGAGCCAGATCAAACGATCGCGTGTCCAGGCGCGTCCCACCAGCGTCAGGCCGGCGAGCACCGGCAGCAGTAGGTCGTGGATGAAGAGGGGGGATTCGTAGCCGGGAGGCGAGGTGACGGGCAGCGAGTTGAACAACAAGCCCGCCCACATCGCAGCCGTCCACGGAACGCGCAAGACGAACGTGCCGATGAGCACCGTCAGCACGAGCACGACGGCCTGGCATTGGAGCGCGAGAATTAGTTCAGGCGTGTACACAGGGGGTTGAAGTCTGGGTTTCTTTTGCCGGCACCGGGCGGAGGCCGCGACCGGCGGTGCGGGAGTCGGCGATGATGCGTTGCAGCAGGCACTGCCAGTTGGTGGTGAAGTGTCCGGTCAACGCGCGGTTGAAGGCGTTCGAGGCGTGGGTCATTGCACCGGGAAGCGCGCTCCAGTCGTGAATCGTCACGCCCAAGTCGTCCAGCAGCGAAGTCCGGGTGTCGCGGGTGCCGAAATAGAAAACGCGCTTGCCGTAAGCCAGTGCCGGCAACGCGCCGTGCAAGCGGCCCGTCACGACCACGCCGGCGCGCTTGAAATAGGAGAGATACAGTTCCACATCGCCACGCCAGTTCACCAACGGAAGTTCCCATCCGGCGGCGCGATACCGTTCCTCGTCGCCGATTTCGTGGCAGATGCCGATGACCGGCCGCTCGCGCGCCCGCGAGCGCGCGGCCTGGGTTTGTTCCCGGACGCGGCCGCGCCCCAGCGAGAAGAGCACATAGCCGTCGTCTTCGACGCCGTCCGCCGGCAGCAACAGCGTCGCACAACCGGTGTAGAACGACTCGATGCCGGCGCGTTGCAGCAAGTCGTGCGTGAACGGATCGCGCGCCCCGATGGGAACGCGAAAAGCGCGGGCCACCCGCATGTCGGGTGCCGGGTGCTTGCGCCATCGCAGCACCCGCGTCCGGATCAGGAAGCCTGGATCTGGCATACGCTGCCAGACACACCCGGACAGGCAGTACGCTGGCAGTGGAAGTTCGCCGAGCTGTTCCAAGGCGGGTCGTTCGCCGGCGGTCAGATGCGTGATGCCCGGAATGAGCAGGCAATCCGCGTTCGTCCCTGGAAGCACGCCGCTCTCGATGTCCCACCGGGCTGCCGGCGGAGGCACGAACCGCGCGAGCAGTCGCTCCACGGCGTGGTGAATCACGTAGTCGCCGAAGTTCGTCGTGCGCGGAAGCGGAAAGTAGTAGGAGAGGTTCATTCCCGTTCCTCCTCCCGCCCGGCCTGTTTCGCCGTGGACACCAGCCGGGTGATCAGGTCGCGTTCGGCGGTGTTGAAAAAGCCGCAACATACCGTGAGCCCTGCGGCCGTGACTGAGATTGAAAGAACGACTCCGAGCGCCCCGGCCGTTTGCGGATGCATCCAGGGCAACAAGATCGCGAGGACGGCCGCCGCCGCCAGCGAGGGAAACGCCCCGATTCCGGCGATTCGGAGCAGAGCTTTGCAACTCACTCCAAGCACGCTGGCCACGTCGATCACGCGCACGAGTTGATAGATCCCGAAGAAGAGCAGCAGCCCAAGGGCGGTTCGCACCAGGGCCGGGGCCCAATCCCGCGATTCCGCTGTCAGCGCCAGCATCAGCGTCATGCCCGCCGCCAGCAGCAAACCCGACACGGCGGGCAATCGAACCCGCCCAAGCGCGACGGCGAAGATCGAGGCCGGCATGGCCGCGACGCCGATGGCGGATGTTCCGATGAGCCACGGAAACGCCGCGATCAACGGTCCCATATCGCGTTGCAGCCAGAGCTGGAGCAACGGCGCGCCAAGAAAGTAGAACAGCGTCCAGACCAGCAGCGCGATTCCAACAAAGCATTTCGTCGCCAGCAGGAACAGGTGTTGCAACATCGCGCCGCGATCCGTCGCATGCAGGGAATTGGCGACGGGCGAGAGCGCGCCGACCACCGGTTGCAGGAGGCCGCGCAGCAGGTTGTTCAGTTGCAGGCTCACGCCATACAGGCCGGCCATTGCGAGACCATCGAAGCGGACGAGCAGCAACGCCGGGATTTGCATGAAGGCCACGTAGTTCACGTTTGCGATCAGGTTCAGTGCGTTGAATCCCGCCACTTCACGCAGCAGCGCCGTATCGATTCCCCGATGTTGAAATGAAATTTCGGGAAGCACTTTCCGCGACGCCGACGCTGTCACCACTGCCACGAGACACTGCTCGGCCAGCAGTATTGCCGCGTAGAGTGCAGCGCTCGCACCGGCCCAGCCAAACAACGCCACTGCGCCGCCGATGCGGAGTACGATGCCCGCGAGTTGGGCCTTTTCGATCAGGTCCACCCGGTGTGCCGCCTGGAGGCAGGCGTTTGCAGGTAGGGCAAGGCAGGTGACGACGGATGCGAGCCCCAACATCGCCAGCACACGTCGCCCTTCCGGAGCGAGAGCCTCCGGGATGGCGGTCCAGGACCAGAGAACCGTGAGCAACAACGCCAGGCCAATGCCGATCGCCGCGGCGACCAGACCGGACAATGCCAGCCCGGCGGAGTAATGCCTTCGCAAGGTCACCAGATCTCCCTTGCTCCAAAGCCGGTTGAATTGCCGTCCCATGCCCGATGCCGCCCCGGATTGGATCAAACTGAGAAATGCCACGATGGTGGCGGAGGTCACAACCAAACCGAAGCGCTCCAGGCCGAGGTGACGCAACAAATAGGCGACGAGAAACAGGCTGGCGGCGAGGTGGGCGATTCGGGTTAGGAGGCCGAACGAGGCGTTCAGGAGAAATCGGCGCCCCATGGAGGCGACGCTCATGTTGGAACTGCGGTTGACGGTCATCGTGGTCATGCCCGTTCGACCGCCCGGTGGGGCGGTTCCGCACTGGTCCGCGAGTTGACGTGTTGCAAATCCATTTATCATCCGTGACTCAATGGCGGCCTGCCCCCGGGCAACTCTTTCCCGGCTACCGGCAATTTCCGACCGTCCGGTGGAGTCCAAGCGTCCCGTATTTCCTTCGGAACAGGCCGGTCGATGCGCTGGACTTTGACTCATGCGCCGCTACGAACAGCCGTTAAGCAGGGTATGGGCCGACTGAACAACAAGGCTGAAAGCGGGCGGGCAGAAACGCCGTTGTTGGAGGAAAATTTCCGGTTGCAGGAGGACGGCGCACGTCGGCAAAACTGGAAGCGCTGGGGGCCCTACCTCGCCGAGCGCCAATGGGCGACCGTTCGGGAGGATTATTCTGAGGACGGAACGTGCTGGGATTATTTTCTGCACGATCACGCCCGCAGTCGCGCGTATCGCTGGGGTGAGGACGGCTTGCTTGGCATCACCGACCGCGAATGCCGCCTGTGCTTCGCGCTGGCGTTGTGGAACGGACATGATCCGTTCTTGAAGGAGCGGCTCTTCGGCCTCACGGGCCCGCAGGGCAATCACGGCGAGGACGTGAAGGAGGAATACTTCTACCTCGACTCGACGCCGACGCATTCCTACATGAAGGCGCTCTACAAGTATCCGCAAGCGGAGTTTCCATACGCGCGGCTGGTGGAGGAGAACGCGCGTCGTGGAAAGACGGAGTCGGAGTTCGAGATCATCGACTCTGGCGTGTTCGATGAAGGCCGTTACTTCGATGTCGTTGCGGAATACGCCAAGGCCGCACCGGACGACATCCTGATCCGGATTTCCATTTCAAATCGCGGTCCGGACACCGCCACGCTGCATCTATTGCCGACGCTTTGGTTTCGCAACACCTGGACGTGGGGCTGCACGCATGAGGGTTGCAGCCTGCGGCCGCGTTTGCGCGCCGACGGACCGACGGGCATCAGCGGGACTCACGAGAGTCTCGGTGACATTCGCCTCGCCTGTTCCCCCGGGTCGGACGGAGCCGCGCCGCGCCTGCTTTTCACGGAGAACGAGACGAACACACAGAAGCTTTGGCAGAGCGGCGAGGCCACCGGGTTTTTCAAGGATGCCTTCCATGAAGCGGTCGTGAACGGACGCGCTGAGGCGGTGAACCCCGCCGCCATCGGCAGCAAGGCCGCGGCGCATTACCAACTGACGATCGCGCCCGGTGCGACGGAAGTCATCGAGTTGCGGCTGATCTGCGGACAGTCTCGCCGCGGTGTTGGAACGCCGAGCATTGCTCGGCCTGAACGTTCGCTGACCATCGAGCCGAGCAATGCTCGGCGCTCCGCTCCGAAGATGCCTTCAGGGGACCTGCTGGGCTCCGACTTCGACGCGGTCTTCGCCGCGCGAATCCGCGAGGCCGACGAGTTCTACGATTCACTCTGTCCAGGGAATCTCCCGGGTGACGAACGTTCGGTCGTGAGGCAGGCCTACGCCGGCTTGCTCTGGTCGAAACAGTTTTATCACCTTGTGGTCGAGGACTGGCTCAAGGGCGATCTCGGTTCGCCACCACCGCCAGCCGCGCGCCGGACCGGCCGGAATGCCGAGTGGAAGCATCTCTACAGCCGCGACATCATCTCCATGCCGGACAAGTGGGAGTATCCTTGGTTCGCCGCGTGGGATCTCGCGTTCCACATGATTCCCTTCGCGCGGCTCGACGGGAAGTTTGCCAAGGATCAACTCAGCCTGTTTCTCCGCGAATGGTACATGCACCCGAACGGACAGATTCCCGCCTACGAGTTTGCCTTCGGCGACGTGAATCCCCCCGTCCACGCCTGGGCTGCCTGGCGCATCTACAAAATCGCCGACCGTGCCGGCGCGCGTGACCGGGATTTCCTGGAGAGCGTGTTTCAGAAGCTGTTGATGAACTTCACCTGGTGGGTGAACCGCAAGGATGCGCAGGGCAAGAACCTTTTCTCCGGCGGCTTCCTCGGGCTGGACAACATCGGCGTGTTCGACCGTTCAAAGCCCCTGCCGACCGGCGGCACCTTGCAACAGGCGGACGGCACGGCGTGGATGGCGTTCTACAGCGCGACGATGTTGAGCATGGCGCTGGAACTGGCGTGGGACGGCGAGCGCGTGCGCCCGGCCTACGAGGACATGGCGTCGAAGTTCTTCGAGCACTTCGTGCAGATCGTAGATGCGATGAACACGCTCGGCGGCACGGGGCTTTGGGACGAGCAGGACGGTTTTTACTACGACCAGATCCTGTTCGATCATTCTGTCGTTCCACTCAAGACGCGCTCGCTCGTCGGGCTGCTCCCGCTCATCGCCGTCGAGGTGCTCGATGAGGAAACGTGCCGGCGACTCCCCGGCTTCACGAAGCGGATGAACTGGTTCCTCAAGCACCGGCCCGAACTCTCGCGGCACATTCTGCGCAGCGAGGATTCGCGTGGCCTGCGGCTGCTTGCCATTCCCTCGCAGGAACAACTGCGCCGCGTCCTGCGCTACATGCTCGATGAGACGGAGTTTCTTTCGCCCTTCGGTATCCGCTCGCTCTCGCGCTTTCACGAACAGCAGCCGTATGAATTCCATGCGGACGGTGAGGTGCATCGCGTGGACTACGTGCCGGGCGAATCGAACACCTACTTGTTCGGCGGGAACTCGAACTGGCGCGGGCCGATCTGGTTCCCGACGAACTATCTGCTTATCGAAGCGCTGGAGCGTTACAACCACTTCTACGGTGATTCGTTCCAAGTCGAATGTCCCGCTGGCTCCGGTCGGTTCATGAATCTCGAACAAGTCGCCCGCGAGATCGAAGGCCGGCTCGCACGGCTCTTCCTGCGCGACGAGTCCGGTCGCCGCGCCTGTCACGGCGATGACCCGCGCTGGGCGAACGATCCGCACTGGCGCGACCTCGTGCTGTTCTACGAATACTTTCACGGCGAGACCGGCCGCGGCCTCGGAGCCTCGCATCAAACCGGCTGGACCGCGCTCGTCGTGCGGTTGCTCAAGGATGTTTCTTCGCGCCGCTGCGAATGGGCTGGCGCGCCGGAATCGACGCCGGGCCGCGCGCCGTGATCGCTTGAGCTTGTTGCGCAATTCGCCCCGGCATTTCTCGCTTTCCATTCTGCACTGACCACGACTTCATTCCTCCCAACGTGAATACCACCGTCCTGATTCGCCTCGTTCTCGCCGCCATCTCAATCCCTGTCTTACTGCTCGCTTTCGTCGGCTGTGGTGATGGCTCGTCGGGTGGCAGTGCCGCTCATTCCACGAACGTCGTCGTCATCACCGAGGCGAACTTCC
>SXGS01154660.1_pt1 | contig 19035 bp, 13 predicted proteins | sample 3174681 | NCBI WGS metagenome assembly SXGS01 (sample SAMN11356861, study PRJNA531348) | freshwater metagenome | isolation source: freshwater sample F1-80 | place: China: Fuxian Lake, Yuxi | collected 2017-12-25 | reverse complement strand
GACCACTTCGACCGCAACGCCCCGGGGCCGCCAGAGAGGATTGGGAATCAAATGAAGCGAAATGGTTCGACAGCCAAGCGCAGAAGCGAGGTGTGTGGGGCCGGTGTCGCCGCCCACGTAGAGACACGCCCGCTGCATTGCGTGAGCCAGGGCAACGAGGTCCGGAGCGTCCAGGGCCACGCCCCCTGGTGGCGCAACGCCGCGCTCGATCTCGACGGGACCCAGGACCCACACAACCTCGATGCCCCTGCGTGCGAGGCGGTCGCGCAGACCCTCGAGCTGGTCTCGGGGCGGCGCCTTGCGAGGATCGCTGGCCCCGATGTGCACGAGCGCGAAAGGGTGGCCGCCCGGCAAGACTTGAAGTGCCGTGATGTCCAGGGGTCTTTCGAGCGACGGCAGCTCACCCAGGTCCAACGCGAAAGCACGAGGTCCGAGGGATCGCCGGGCCTCTCCCAGCTCAACGATCGCATCCTCGAGCACGGCCTCGATCGACCGGCCGCTCGCGACAGCGAGCGGCAACGGCTCCACGAGCACCACCGGAAGGCTGGGCTGCAGTGTACGTAAAATCGCCGTGAGATCTCGCGCCCGGGGCAAGAAACCTACAAGCCCACCGTGGCGATCGAGAATCCTGGCGACTTGCTCCCGATCAAGCTTCCGGGCGAAAAGCGGAGCGAATTCTGCCGCACCCGGGGTCACTCTCCCCGAGTGCGGCAGAATGCGTCGGACCAACCGAGCAGGCCCCTCCGGTACAGCCAAGGTCCAATGCCCGTCACCAAACCTCCGCCGGACGGCGCGGATGAGCGGCATCGAGAGGAGGAAGTCGCCGAGGGCGCCCGAGTGATGGAAAAGTGGCATGCGGTTGACCGTGCGGGATGCAGGACTCGAGTGTGAAGACTTCGACTGTAGCTGGAGTCTGACCGAGAGGACAGCCCGGGAGCGGCGGATTCGCCCCGTGAACTCAAGCGTCGAGCCCGGCATCGGCGACATCGACATCTGGCCGTGAGCGAACGGCGACCGGGGAGGCGAGCCGGATGTGCTGACGACCTGCGCAGGGAATGTGCCCACGCCCGAAACATTCGCTGCCATGCAGCCAGGCGTTGGACCAAGATCGGGATTGCAGTTGGCAGCGGCACGGGAATAGAATCTAGGTTCGCAGGTGAAAGCGGGGCAGAAATCAGCACCCTACCGAGGAGAGTTCGGAAATTCTACATGGGAAAATCCGCAAGAAGCCGTCGAGTTCGGAAGGGGTGCAGCACGGGCAGTGAGTAATTCGAGGGTTCAAGACACATCGAACTTGTAGACACATCCTGCCAGGGCGAGCCCCGATTGTGAGCCTCGTTGGCAGCGATGCCGGGCTATCCGCCCAAGCCTGTCCGCAAGACTTGGCAGGCAAGAGAACTGAACTCAGCAAGTAACTGAAAAAGGAGAGGATCCTTCGATGGAACGACGCAAATTGCTACAGACCTTTGGCGCAGCCCTGCTGGGCATATTAGCCGGGCAGCTAGCTGGAAAACCCAGCGCCGCCGCACCACCCTCAACCCGGCCGAACGAACCCCGGGTCTTCTTCTACGACGACGGCCGGCACGCCTCCGGGCTCTACCACTTCGCCCCGCCACTCACCCCGCGCGACTTCACCCACACCGTTGACCAGCTAGCCTCCAGCGGGGTTGACACCCTCCTGTACATGGCCGGACTCGAAGGTGGCGTCGTCCAGTATGACAGCAAGGTGGCGCAGAAATGGGGCGACAATGTTCAACAATGGGAGCACCCAATTTTTTACCGGGCCTCCCGAATCTTGCATCAGCTCATCGCCGACGGACACGACCCGATGAAACTCCTGGCCGATCGCTGCCACCAGGTGGGAATTTGGTTCATCGCAAGCAATACCGTGTGCATCGTGGGCGGCGACCGCGCCGCTGACCCCTACGGCCGGAAGTCCGATTTCGCGTACAACAACACCGATTGTTACGTCGGGCCCGACGATGACCCTCGAGCCAAACGGCTCGGGCGGTTCTTCGTCCCGGAGCGGATGAACTTCCTGCGACCCGAAGTCCGCAAGGAGCGGTTCTTGATCTTTGAGGAGCTCCTCACTCGCTATGAAACCGACGGCATCGAGCTCGACCTTTCGATCGACAACGAGTTCGGCCCAATTTGCCGCTTGAGTGAGGCCAGCAAGTTGGCCCCCATTCTGACCGATTGGATTCGCGACCTGCGGGAAGTCGCCAAGAAAGCCGAACAGACACAGGGTCGGCGCAAGCGACTCTACGTCCGCATACCCAGCGGGCCAGAGAAAGTTTGGGAAACACTCGGCTTCGATGTCGCCAGGTGGGCCAGAGAAAAGTTGGTGGACGGGTTCATTTGCCAGGGCGTCAACCGCGAGTTCATGGATCAGAACATTGATCTCACAGCCCTCCGTGGCGTGACCCGCGATTCGCCTTGCCGGCTCCTCCTGGGGTTCAGCGACTCCCTGGGCCGGCAGCTTGCCAGCACCCCCACGGCGCCGATGATCTGGGCCGCCGCTCTACTGGCCTTCGAGCAGGGCGCCGACGGGTTCGGGTTGTGCTTTGGCATGTGGGCACCGAACGGCTGGCCCTGGACCGCCAAGGATTACGATACGCTCCGTCTGCTTGGACATCCCGACCTCCTGGCAACGGCCAACAAGGTCTACATGGCCCGATCCTTCGCCCGCGACGCCAAGAAGCAAGAGCTCTTCGAGCCGGAAGGGCTCGTTCTTCCGCAGGCCCTGACTGAAGGCAAGTCGCTTGATTTGCAACTGCGCGTGGCGGATGATCTCCTCCTCTGGCATGGTCAAGAAAAAGTTGCATCCGTCCGTCTGCGGGTGCGTTTGACCAACTATGAGCACGGGCTAGATGAAGTTCGAGTGGAGCTGAACGGTCGACTGTTGCCTGAATCGATCCTGCGCAAGATTGACCTTCATTTTCGACTCATCGACAACTCCACGGCTGTGAACCCCTACGGGTACATCTTCGAATACCTGCTACCGCCAGAGTATTTCCCCAAGCGCGGGGACAATATCATTGGCGTCAAGCTGGTGAAGCGGGATCCGCGATTCAAGAGACCCATGGACCTTTACGACGTGGACTGTTCGATCAACTACCGATTGCACAGGCATTTTGAGCGGGCACCGATTGAGTATTGAAAATTTGTTTGGATTTACACCAAGGAGAGTCAGAAAAGTCATGAGAAAGCATCATTTTCTATTGAGCCTGGCAACTGTCGGATTCTTGACCACTGCAGGCTCGAATGTCGTGGCTCAGCCGATGGCACCCCGAGCCATTCGGATCGGCGACACCCTTTATGTATCCGCCGCCGGAAGCCTGGACCCCAAGACGGGGAAGCACCCCGAAGGCATCGAGGCGGCCACTCGACAAATCCTTCAGAATCTCAAGAGCTCTCTCGACGAGCACGGATTCACTTTCGCCGAGGTGGCCTCCAGCGAGGTCTGGATCACCGACATGAAGAAGTTCGCGGACATGAACAAGGTCTACCGAGAGGCTTTCACGGGAGACTTTCCCACGCGAACGACGGTCGAGGTTTCCGCTCTACCGCACGGTTCGGAGGTCCAGATCGCCATGGTGGCGGTCAAGGGAGAGAGGCGAATCATTCACCCCAAGGGCGCCAAGAGTATGAACCTCCCTTTCAGCCCCGGCATCTTGGTGGGAGACAAGCTATTCATCTCGGGTCAAGCCAGCGTCGATCCCCAGACTGCCAAGCTCATCGAGGGGGGGGATATCAAGGCGCACGTAACCCAGACGATGAAGAACGTCGAGGCGATTCTTCAGGCGGCGGACATGGACTTCTCAAGCGTACTGCATGCCAGTGTCTTTCTGACCAACCCGGATGATTTCGGTCCCATGACCGCCGTGTATACAAGTTTTGTCAAACAGCCTCGCCCCGCGCGGGTCCCACTGGGCGCGACCAAGTTGCCGCTGAACTCTCCGGTGGAGATCACCATGCTTGCCAGTCGCCACAAGGGCAAGCCCATCCTGCCGCCGGGCATGGATCCGAGTGAAAACTACAGCCGCGGCTTCCTGGCAAATAACGAGCTTTACCTGGCGGGCATCGGCTCCGTCAAGGAGTCGATCCAGGAACGGGTAGATGACTGCATGGGTCGGGTAAAGCAGATTGTGGAGGCGTCAGGAATGTCGCTCGAGAACTTGGCCACGGCCCGGATCTATCTCAGCGACATCAAGGACTTCGAGGCCGTGAACGCGGCTTACCTGAAATATTTCACGACGGGTAAACCACCGGCGCAGGCGACCATGGCCGTGGCGAAACTACCAGCCAACCTGAAGATCATGACAACCTTCGTCGCAATAAAAGACAAGAAGTGAAAATGAAGAAGTAGGACCATGGGCAAGTACAGCGTCTACAAGGGATACGTGAAGGGTGCAACGCCGCCGGTGATTCCCAAGCCGGAGAAATCGCCAGAGCCCATGATTTTGACGGTACAGCAGGGGATTCCGGTTCTCTTTGAGCCCTGTGAATCCCCTGCTGTCCGCGTCGTGCATCCGACAAATCCGCGGGCCCCTTCGAAGAGCTTTGGCATCACCATGCTCTACGTCCCTCCGCAGGGATCGGTGGCGACCGGTTCGCACGAACCCGAGGAAGTCTACGTGATCCTTGAAGGGCAGGGGACAATGCAGTTCGCAGCGTACAGACGTGAGGTAAAGAAGGGCGAATTCATCTACCTACCGCCCTGGTGTGTGCACGGGATCGAAAATACAGGGACTGAAATGCTGGTCGTGCTCGTGGCCACCTCGCCCACGAATCCCTGACAAGAGAGAACCGACACGGTGCCGCAATGAAACCGTACCCTCAGCAAGAGTGACGGTACAGTCTCCGGCTCACAACTGGGCCTTCCTGGCTGGTGGAGGCCAGGGCTGGCCAGCCTCGGTTGCTGCTATCATCTTCCGCATCCGATCCACAAATACAGTGACTGCCTTGTTGATCAGGACTTCGCCAGTCTCTATCTTGGATAGCAACGCTTCCTCTTGCCGGTGACGGTCCCTGGCGTTCTCACCCAGAACATTCTTCGGGTGTGAGCGTGCATCCCGGCCGAGGAACTCCAGGATGTCCGGAGAGAAGCCCGATTCGTAATTGAGCTTCGCGTCGTCATACTCCTTCATGCTGAAATAGCGCAGCCGTTCGGGAAAGGCAGCCATGTACATGGAAGTTTCGATCTCGCCAGCGTGCGACTCTGGCTGCCCCGTGGTCAGAACTTGTTTGAGAAACTCGATGGGATGGGCCGTAAAATAGCTGTCGGCATCGACGGTGACCCCCAGGACCTTGCGCCACTCGGGCAAGACCTCCGCCATGGGAGCCCCGTTCCCCCCGTGCCCATTCAAGACAAGTAGGGTGCGAATCCCGTGGGCTTTCAGACAGCTCAAGACATCGAGCAGATAAGCTTGAAAGGTCTCCTTGCGCAGGGTGACCGTGCCCTTACGAGCCATGTGGTAGGGCGCAAAACCGCAAGGGCTTGGAGGAGCCACAACAACCTGCGGATAGAGCGCGAGGGCCACCTGTTGCGAGATCAAGGTTGAGACGACGATATCCACGTCCATGGACATGTGCTCGTTGTGCTGTTCGATCGAGCCAGCTGGCAAGATGGCAGCTTTCAAGCGGCCGCTTTCTATCCACTCGCGAAACTCCTTGCGGGTGTTTTCCGCCAGCATGATTTTTCGAGGGTTGACGAAAGGCCTCTCGCCCTGCGCCGCGCCGACATCGGACGGGCTCGCACCCGCAGCGGCGGCTTGGGCGACGCCTCCACCCGCAATGCCAGCGGCCGCTATCGGAAGGGACTTGAGGAACCCGCGTCGATGGATATCTTCAGGCATGGTGTTGGATCTCCGTGGTTGTTCTCACTAGATGCCGGCTCAGCGATTGAAGAAAAAGTTCCCTGCTGTTTTTACTAGAATTTGCTCCCGCTCACTCGGCGACAGGAAGTCAGCATGCTCCTTGATGACGGCCACCGCATCGAGAAACGTGTGCGGCTTCTCGGCCCCCTTCGGCGCGTCACTTTCCCACATGCAACGTTCAGGGCCGAAGGCCTCAACCACGCGCCGCACGATGGGAAGCATATCCAGATAAGGAGGCTGCTTCTTCCCCAGAGCATAAAAAGCCCCGACCTTCACAAGAACCTTCCGGTGCTTTGCCAGGCCGCAAAGGGCCGTGAGCTTCTCGTCACGGCGAGGGTCTGTGCTGCCAATGCCGCAGAGGTGGTCCACGATCACCGGGGTTTCAGGGAATTTCGCGCACATGCGGTCCAGTTCCGGGATGTCATCGGTGTTCATGAGAAAGCTCAATGCCAGATTGTGTTTCGCCCCGGCAGCAAACATCAGGTCATAGCCCGGATGATCAAGCCAGCATGCTCCTGGTCCGCTGCCGATTGGTGACCTGGCAGTCTTGCCACGAATGCGAAAAGCGTAGATTCCCCGCCTCGAGAGCGCTTCCATCGCTCGATCCGGGGCGGGGCCGGACACATCGCTCACGGCTGGCACCACACCGGTACCCACGAAACGCTTCGGTTCCCTGGCAATAGCGTCCAGTATGTAGCTGTGGTCAAGGCCATACCAGGTCATCTGCACCAGATTGACACGGCGGACGCCGGCAGACTGGCTGCGCTCCATGACTTCTTCGACCGTGAAGCTTGGAAACCACAAGTCTTTCTCGCTGAAACCCGGGGCGAAGGGATATTTCGCAGTGTCCGCACTCCAGACGTGCACGTGCCCGTCGACGATACCCGACTCGGCCTCGGGCGGCTGACTTCGGCCCTTCAAGTCGCGAGTACTGCCAAGAATACCAGCCCCGGCGGCCAACGATGCCATGGAGGAAATCCAGCGACGACGCGTGTACGGCGGCCGTCCGGCTGCCAGGTCAGCATCCCGGGGATTGGACTGCTCCGTTCGAGGGGACTTGCAGCCAAAATCGGCGATGCTGGAGGGATTGGTCTGGGTCATGAGTCTGTAAAACCTTCACGGTGAAGCGCAATGCTTCGAGCAACGTTAACCTGAAATACTTATTGCTGGATTGCCCTCGGTCGGGACAAACACTCCAGCCTATATTCTCTTGAACATCTCAATGACCTTCTCGAGTGACTTGATCTCATAAATCTTCGGCATCATCTTCGCCTCCGATTCCTCCATTTCGCGAGAACGCCGAAGCACCGCTTCAATCTTGGATTGCGGGATGCACACGACCCCGTCACGATCACCCACGATGTAATCGCCAGGAGAGACGGTCACACCTCCACAGACGACAGGGACACTGTGCGCCAGGCTGGTGGCGCGCCCGAGCAAGCTTGCAGGGCTAATGCTGCGGCTGAAGACCGACAACCCCACGCCCTGGATCTGCTCGACGTCGCGCACGGCGCCGTCGACAACGACCCCTTCCATGCCTCTCACCTTGGCGGTCGTCGCCATCAATCCACCGAGTCCTGTAATATTCAGATCACCCATGGCCACGACCAAAATGTCCCCTGGACCCGACTTGTCGATGAGTTGCACTTCGTAGCGCGGCCCCAGGTTTTTTTCCGGCCCCCGCTCGCTTACGGGCCCGTACAGGACTGTCCTGGCTCGGCCCGCTATTCGACCCTGGAGATTCACAGGGCGCATGTCGTGAGACATGAACCCACGGCTGGTGACAAGCTCATCAATAGCATCTGCCAGCGTTGCGGTGGGAATCTGACGGAGCTGAGCCAGGATATCCGGCTGCGCACTGGGCTCCTGCGTCTTGGGCTTCGGAGAATCAGCCTGTTGGGCCAGCAACTCCAGAGGGTTTAAACCAATAAATTTCATGCCCGAGAAGGACAGAACGGCTGTCAAAAGGACCAGCAACAGAACCCAGCGCCGCCGACTCTTCCCTGAATTCATGATTCCACTTTGCATGCTTTTCTCCATTTTACGAACCTGGAAATACTGAGGACGCCGTCTGGCGGCCGTTGCGGGGGAGGTTTCCCTCTCCCCCCGAGGAATAAAATATCGACGCTACCTACTTCTTGGGGCCCAGCTTCGACTGCCTGTGGGCATCGCTTGCGGCATTGAGAGTGGCGAGGGCGCTCGGGGGCAGTTTCAGAAGGGTGCCGCGAAAGTTTTCCTCGACATGCTCCGGACTTTCGGCCCCGCCGAGGACACTGCTGACCTGCGGATGGGTCAAGACCCAGGCAATGCAGATTTGAGACCGAGTGGCACCCAACTCACTGGCCACCTTGTCCATGGCCTGCACCAGTGGCACCATTTTCGCCTCCGGCACAGCTCCAGACGAAAGCTTGCCGGTGTCCTGGGGGCTGAAAGCCATGAGCCCAATACCCGTCCGGCTGATAACTTCAAACATCTCGGGCTCGAGACGTTCGCGCATGGAGATGTTGTAACTATCCTCGATGCCTACAAAGGGAGCCCTGCCTGCTTTCTTGCCCAACTCATGAAACTCGACCACCCTCTCCGGCTTGTGATTGGAGACTCCCCAGTAGCGGATTTTCCCCGCACGGACAAGTGCGGTCATCGAATCGGCAATATCAACGGCGGGAGTCACCTCGTCGGGGTTGTGGACCAAGTAAAGGTCAATATAGTCGGTACCCAAGTTCTTGAGACTGCCCTCTACCTTCTGGAGCAACACTTCGCGCGACAGCGGCAGTGAATCTCCAACCTTGTACTTGCTGGGATCAGGGTCGTTTGAGGGCGGGTGACTCGGGGTCACCTTCGTGCAGACAACAACCTTGTCGCGCCTGCCCGCGATTACTTTGCCGAGAACCTGCTCGGAGCCACCCCAACCGTAAGCCTCGGAGCTGTCGAAGAAGTTAATGCCCACATCCAGGCAGCGTTGCAACACTTTCCGGGCTTCCGGGTTATCGGTGCGCGGGAGCTTTCGGAAGGCCGTGCCCTGACAGTACCGACTGACGCAGAGATCCGAGGAGCCGAAACGCACGAGGCCTGGGGACGGGCAAGGTTTCTGGGTCTCGGCGGAGAGCAGACCACACCCTGGCTGGAGCGCACCCAAAAAGGCCGTACCTGCCACAGCGCCCACCGATTTCAAGAAATCGCGCCGGTCGTGACCGCGCGCCAGACGCTCGACACTTTCAGCCGGCTGCGACGCCGCGTGGTCTTTGAACGATGAATCCGACATCGGGCGCACCTCGCGAATTTGTGACTGGTTTCAAACCTGGGGAAACTGAACGTGCCATGCCCCATGACACCTCAGACTGGACATTCCTGATCAGAAGGCAAAGACACCCACACTCCGTACGGCTGTCCGGGTCGACTTGTCGGTGTTAAGCCGCTTGCTTCATCACCAGAAAAAGTGAGGTCCACCGCGTGGCGGCCGTAAAAACTACGTCTATTTTTGAAACAGGATAATGGGGAAACTCGATGCCCTGCAAGGGAAAAGGAGCCGAGCCCAAGTCGAGTTCCCCAGCTCAGCTCACGTACAGCCCCGCAACGGGCTACTCTGCCACCACTCTCGCCTCGCCCCAGTCGGCAAGGTCGTCGTTGGAACCATCACCGGCACCCTCGACGAGCAGGCTCAGAGTCTTGCCGCCACGGATCGGCACGCTCAGAGGCATGGGCCCATTCGAACCGCCACGCACGACGGGACTGCGATATCGCTCCTCCCCGTCGACGAGCACGACGAAGACCACGCTCCCCTCAAAACGTGAGGCATCGTCCACACCAACGAGCGCCTCAAAACTCAGATAGAGTCCGTCAATCCTGTAGTCCACACGAGATGGCGACCGCGTCCCGAGTCCACGCGACAGCTTCCTACCTCCGACGGAGAGCGGGCCATTGGTCGCCGAACGGCGCCTGAAAAGCGCCTCGACATCGCGGCCCGGTGTGGCAATGCTCCATGCGTCAAGGTACGCATCCCTGGCTGTAGGAAACGAGAAGGCCATCGGAGCCGTCCTCTGGCCGCCTGGCAGCGTCGAGACTGCGTAGGAGCATGAACCGCCCGGCAGCACTTCGGAATCCATGAACACGCTGCCCGTGGTGCGACCCAACTCCTTCCCATTCCGCCACACAATGAAACGTTCGACATCACGCCAGCCGTCAAGCCCCTCGCCCATGCGCCACGACAGGATCGGCCGCCTTTCACCCTCGTCAAACCCAATGCGTAGATCGGTCGGCGGCTCCAAGCTTGCCACTGCCCTCAGTGGACCCGCCTGAGTGAATCTCACGAGAAAGCTCACGCGGTCGCCGCCACTGGCACTCACCCGGAGTATGAGATGCCCTCTCACGGTGCTGAACTGCACAATGCCAGGCTCTGCCGTGGCGTTCAAGACGCCGTCCCCTGGCCTCAAGGCGACATGGACTCGCGCCTCCTTCGCACTCTGCATTTCGCGGGGAAAGGTGAGGGCGCCGCGAAGCTCGGAGCGGGCAGGGTCCCACACAACGCCGTCGAGCTGCACCGCGGTCGCAAGGTAATGCCCCGACACGGCGACAACTTGCGGATGTTCCTTCTCCGCATGAAGGGCTACGAGGCGAGATCGGCCCGGGAGAAGCAAGACATCGAGCCGGCTTCGAACAAGTCCCACAAAACGCTCCTCCACGACGTCGAAGCCAAGAAATCGTCCCGAAGGGGCGGTGCCGAGACCCAGTTCCCGGGGAACAATGGCCAGGCTTGCGGACGAGAGGCTCTCCAGGTTGAAGAGGCCCACGAGGTCTCCCCCCTGCGGCAGCTTCAAGTCCCACACCGCAGGCACAGCCTGCATCCGGAAGAAGTCGATGGGCACGATGGGAAAAGGAGGCCAGGCGGGACGGAAAAGCTCCTCCGCCCACGCCGGCGACTTCACGCTGCCATCGTGCAGGATTCCCCGCCCCGTCAAGGCGGCAAAGAGTACGCGGCTTCGATCCAACTCTTTTCTCTCCTCGTCGCTTCGGCCCTCGCTCCAGGCCGTCCAGGGAAAACACTCGCTGAGCCACGAGCGACGATGGAGCCAATAGGCCGCCGTTGTCGCCATGACTTCCTCGAGCAGAGGATCCACTCGACCCAGGCCTTCGGGGCGGCCAGGCCTTGCTGAGTCGAGGCTGCCAGACAACTCCAGAGGCGTGCCCCAGTCGCCCGCGAAGAAGGATCCCTCGCCCGCACCCTCTCGCATTGCAAGGATAGAGGCTCCCAGCGCCAACGCCGGGTCCCTGCTCGAATCCGAAAGGTTTCGCCGCTCGCGGAGGTAAAAGGTAAGCGCGTCTTTGAGTCCACCGAGGCGAAAAATCAAGGCTCCGTTCTCGCGCAAGCCCCGAAAAAGCTCCTTCAAGTAGTCGACTCCGGACCGGGAGGTGGCGTCGACGACGTAACGACCGAGGAACCCGCCGTGCACGGCCGCGCCCGCCTTGTCCCTCACGAAGGCCTCTGGCCGCTCGCGGAAGACTTTCTCCTCGCCTTGACCATGAGGCACAAGCCAGAGCGCGGGGCTGAAGTCGGCTTCCTTGAGACTCGAAAGATCTCTCGCGATGGCAAGCCATCGCTCCACATCATCCTTGCCAGAACCCAGGGGCCACTTGCGATTCAATCCCCCAAACGCCGTTCCACCCGACTTGCCCTGCCAACCGTCACCGATCTCGAGCAAGCGTCCAAAACAAGCCATTGGCGGAAGCTTCAGGGTCTCACGAACGAGGTCTTTCCCGCCCGGAAGGCTCCAGCCAGCAAGGTGGCTGACGGAACCAGAATCCAGGACAGGCTCTCTCGGGGCGGGGAAAGCAGCTTCGATCCTTCGGCACGAAAAGACGGCGATCTCCTTGCCCCTGGGAATCCGCCCTGCAATACGCATCTTTCGCCCCTCCGCCTTCAGGAACGTCAAGCCCGAGAACGTGAGGCCGTGAAAGACACCGCTGAAGTCAAGGCCAACGCGGCCTTGCGGATCAAGGAGCCCGGTGGCGACATCCGCGCCGCTCCCCCGAAAGCTCAGGAAAACAACCCCTTCGACCCCCCGCGACGCGAAACGAACGGGTGCCGCGCCCTCGAAGCCGGGAAACGCGGTCTCAATCTCGATGGTCATCGCGCCGCTTTCAGGGTCCGAGAGGAGGAGGCCTGTCACCACGGAAGCCTCCTGGCCTTCGGCCCCTGGCTTCAAGAAACGAAGAGTCAGATCCCCCGCAACTCCGACGCTGAAAGATGAATCGAGCGAGATCGCAATCGGTTGTCCCAAGTGAATCACTCTCAAGCGTCCGGCCCCCCAGGGCAAGACACCTGGCGGAAATGGCTTCCAGCCCTCCTCCGCCGATATCCGCGCCGTCAAATCCGTGGCTGACGACTCGGCCCGGAGCGCGAAGAGAGGAGCCAGCGCGAATAGACACGCCGACACGATTCGGTTTCTTTTCACAACTTCGATATCTCGTCAAAAAACTGATCGGCCAGGGACCGAGCAGCACCCTGAATAAGCTGGGAGCCCATCGAGGCAATGAGGCCGCTCAGGTGGGCATTGCTCTCATAGATGAGCTCGGTCTTCAAGCCTTCCGCTGCAGACATGAGACGAACGACCGTCACACCCTCGACGGACCCGCTGAATCCCTTCGCGTAGAGCTCGAATCGATAACCTTCTCCCTCCACGACGTCCTTTAGCTCGGCCTCGCCGCGAAAGCGACTGCGGATAAGCCCGACGCCAACCCTGATTGACACCCGGAATCGCCGCGGGCCGATCTCCTGAAACTCTTCGCACCTCGGCAGGCACTTCCTGAGAATCTCGGGATCTATCAGGAGTCGCCAGAGGTCTGCGGGCGTTCGATTTACCAGGACCTGGCCGTTCACTTTCATCGAATCACACTCCAATCCTCGAGATCGCCTTGCGCAGAGCTCTCGCGGTGCAGACGTCAGCGAGGTGCGAACGGTATTCGGCCGAAGCGGCGCCGTCCGACAAAATTTCCCTGCCGAGAGCAACACCTCGAATCATTTCAGCGAAAGCTCCAGGCAACGGCTCACGACCCAGAAGCTGCTCCTCGATGACCGCCAGCCGAAAAGCTCTCTCCGCCACGCCAGTAACGCCGATTCTCGCACTGGCAATGCGCCCATCTTCCACCAAAATCTGCGCCGCAACGCCGGCCAGCGCGAAGCCGCTGGCGACATGGCGAACCCTGACGTAAGCCGCCGTCCGTGCCCAGCTGCGGGGCACATCGATCGCGAGTACGAGCTCATCGGGCTCGAGAGCCGTCTCGAAAGCACCCTGAATGAAGCCTTCGACCGGGACGGAACGTTCACCGCGTGGGCTCGCCACCACGACTTGCGCCTCGAGCGCAAGCAATGCGGCTGGATAGTCCGACGCAGGATCCGCCTGGCACACGGAACCGACAAGGGTCCCAAAATTTCGTACCTGAGCGTCCCCGACTTGTGACGCAACCTCCGCCAGGAGTGGAGATCGCCCTCTGGCAAGCTCCGAAATCTCGAGGTCGCGATGGGTAACAAGCGCTCCAATTCGTAGACCACCATCCTCGAAGGGATCGATAGCAGAAAGGCCCGCCATGCGCCTCAGATCAAGGAGCACCTTCGGGCAGACCTCCCCCTGTTTCATTGCCGGAATAAGGCTGTGTCCGCCGGCAAGGACTTTCACGTCCTCTCGGTACTTGGCGAGCAGCTCGAGCGCCTCCTCAACCGACAGCGGCGACCTGTACTCGAAGGCCGGAAGCATCAGGCGCCTCCCGTCCCGCGGCACGAGCGAACGATGCGCCAGATCTTCTCGGGCGTCGCTGGAGGATCCACGTGAAGAACGCCCAGCGGACGCAGGGCATCGACAACCGCATTCATGACGGAGGCAAATGCGGCCATCGTGACCGTGTCACCGAGGCCCTTGGCCCCAAGCGGGTTGAGCGTGGTCGGTGTCGGCAGGCTTGAAATATCAAATCGAGGCACCCCCTGAGCCCTGGAGACGGGGCGTTCCATGAAAGTCCGCTGAAGGGGCTGGCCATCGTCACCCCGGGGAGACCCGGCCAGAAGCGCGAGCTCAATGCCGAGTGCAATTCCGCCGCGCACTTGCGCCTCGACCAGGGCCGGGTCAAGCTCCCGGCCAAGGTCTCGGACATTACAACAACGCTCAACGGAGACTTCACCCGTTTCAGAATCGATGACGACCTGAGCCACGTGAATGGAAATCGGATGTGTCGAGCCTTGCGGCTCGAATACGAACGTTTCCTCAAGCAATGGCGAGGATCCTGGCTCGAGCTGACTGGCCCCATGGGCAAGAAGACAAAGATCTCGGTAGCTGACCCTGCGGCTGCCCGAGACAAAGTCGGCGCCATCTCGGTCGACGTACTCGACAGAAGTGCACAAAATGCCGGCCGCCACGCCACGAAGCCTTCGCTCAAGCGCGCGTGCGGCGCCCAGTACAGCAGAGCCGGTTGTCGCGATCGAACGCCCGCCGAATGAGCCGACTCCAGCTCGCATCGTCTGGGTGTCAGCACGCCCCACGCGTACAGCGTCCGCCTTGACCCCCAAGGCATGGGCTGCGATCCGTGCCAATACAGTCTCGTGCCCCTCGCCACAGGCCAGTCCGCCCGTGAAGACCTCCGCCGAACCGTCCGCACTGACATGAACCGTGGCGGCCTCCCAGGCCGGCCCGCCGGTCTCCCTGGAGGGCCCCTGCGCCCCGATCCCGACCAGGAGCGCAACTCCCAGGCCCACAAGCTCCCCCTTGCGACGCCGCGAGCTTGTCTCGTGCCTCAAAACGGCATACTGCGAACGCTCCACCGCCCTGTCAACGAGGCGGGAAAAGTCGCCGGAGTCGTAGCGAGCACGGGTCACGGTGGTCGCGGGAAGCTCCCTGAAGAGGTTCAGGCGCCGAACCTCCACGCAATCGAGCTCGAGGGCCGCTGCAACGAGGTCCATGGCTCGCTCGATGATGTAGCCCGCGCCACAGGCGCCCGCCCCGTGGCACGAAGTGGCGGGCGGGTTATTGGTGAAGACCGCCGTCACGGCCATCCGCGCTGCAGGGATCTGATAGGCGCCACACAGAAGCGTCCCCTCCGCAGAAGGATTGTGTCCAGGAACGATTGGAAGGTACGCGCCAACATCATCGATGCCGTCGTAGGAGATCGAGAGCAATCGGCCGTCTTCCCGCACCCCCACCTTGAGTTCGCCGGAAGTGGCGCGGGCCTGTGTCGAGAAGGCCAGGCTCTCTTCCCTCGTCTCAATCCACTGAACCGGCCGCGGCGCGACGATACGAGCTATCGCGCAGACGACCAGTTCCTCCGGCGTGGCCCCGAGCTTCGAGCCAAACGCGCCGCCGACATCGGGAGTGAAGACCCGCACGGCACTCTGGGGGAGCCGCATTGCGCCCGCAAGCTGTGCGCGCAGGAAGTGTGGAGACTCGGTCGAGCTCCAGACCTCAAGCCGCTTCTCACTCTCGAGCCACCGGGCAACAACACCTCGCGTCTCGAGAGGCGCTGGATGGTATCGAGGCCTGGCAATTCGGTGCGTGAGGACGCGATCGGCCTTCCGGAAGCCCTCTTCAGTGTCACCACCGGAGACGACGAACTGGTAGGCCACGTTGCCCCCGAGCGAGACATGCACGCAAGGAACGCGCTGAAGCAGCGCGGATTCTGGCTCCAGTATCCCTGGAAGCGGCTCGAGGGTCACCTCGAGCCCGTCCGCCGCGTTCCGAGCCTCGGCGACAGACTCGGCGACGACAGCCGCCAGCGGCTCCCCCGCAAAACGAGCCTCCCACTGCGCAAGCGCAGGGCGAGGAGGGCACCGAGTGTTCGGCGGAAGCGGACCGATCCATTCGAGAGGGTCACACACGAAGGCAAGCTCCGTGTGGGTAAAGACGCCCACGACGCCCGGCGACGCGGACGCTGCGGGAGTTTCGATCGAGCGGATCCGCGCGTGGGCTTCCAGGCTCCGGACCAGGTGCACGTGGAGAACCTCAGGGGGACGCAGATCCGCAATGAAAAGCCCACAGCCCGACACAAGACGCGGCCCTTCCTCAAGCCCGGTGCTCTCCCCTTCGATTCGTGCGTTGGTACTCACAATTCTGCCGTTGCGCCGTCACGAAGATCTCGCACTGGAGCGGCAGCCAGGGAACGGACGGCGTCCACTATTGGCTGATAGCCCGTGCATCGACAAAACACACCCTCCAGTGAACGGCGAACCTCGTCTTCGCCGGCGACCGGCTTTCGCTCAAGGCACTCCTTCGCCGCCAACACGACTCCGGAAGCGCAGAAGCCGCAGGTGAGGGCGCACTCCTTAAGAAGTGCCGACTGAACGGGGTGCAAATTTCCGTCAACAAGAAGGCCTTCAAGGGTCGTCACTTGAGCCCCGTCCGCCTGAACCGCCAGGCGAGTGCAGGCCTTCAAGGTCAGACCATCGAGGGTGACAAGACAGGCGCCACATTGCGAGGTCTCGCAACCCACATGGGTACCGAACAACCCCAGATGGTCCCGGAGAAAGTCTACGAGCAGGGTCCGCGCCTCAACTTCTCTTCGGTAAGCGCGACCGTTCACGCTGACGGCCACCGGATACTTCATCGGACCTCCCCATTCAGAAGCATTCGGGGAGACATTTTAGTACACCGCCTCACAAATGAGTCACGGAATTTTTTTCCCGGAAAAAAACCGCCCGGGACGGGGAGAGTCCGCAGTGGAAAAAAGTCCCCCACCACGGACATCATCCTTGTCTACGAAGCCAGCTGGGAGTGAGCGGTCGATCGACGGAGGCGGCCGTTCAGTTTGCGCATTTCTAGCCGTACCAGATCTCGCTTCTCGAGGTATCGGGTGTACTCCAGGTGAACCTGAGCAGTGAGGTCCTCGGCGCTTTGCCGAATGGCGACCTCCAGACTCTTGAGGGTTTCGACTGACGTCGTGTTTGTCTTGGCGTTAATGGCTTTGGCTCCCTTTGCGAGCCTACCCTATCCACCCCTCATGAAGATCGCGTGAACGGCGTGAGAAATCGGCGGGAAGGTCCAGGTCCACCACGGCCCGGCCTGACGGTGTACCACAGATGTATCGGGAATCCGTTGCGGGCCACCAAGGGGCAAAAAAAGCCCTCCCCACGCCCGGGAAGGGCTTCATGTCAATATCTTGTATCGGACTTGCGACCGGATCAGAAGGAAAGCTGGAGCTGCGTCCTCCAGAGGAGACCCTGCTCGCCCGCTGCGATGCCGGCCGCAGAGGAGTTGAATGAGGAGCTCGTGTCGCCGTCACCCGTGGTGCCGAGCGTACCGTCGAGGTCCTCGGTCGAGTCGGGGATGCTGCGCGAAATATCAATCCACGCAACGTCCGTCTGCAGCTTGATCCTGTGGTTCCCAGAAATATACCAGTTAATTCCGGGACCAGCCTCGAAGCCGTTGCCTTTCTGCATGTTGTCACCCCAGACGAATGCGGCCCGACCGGTGAGCTCAACATCATCAGAAACCATCAATCCACCCTGGACGTACAACCCGTGCGCGAATTGCGAGCTTCCGTCGCCAAGCGGGATAGCCGCGTTCCCACTCTTGTAGTCGACCCAGCGCATGACGTACTCCGACTGAAGGGAGATAACCTCGTACTTGAACTGGGTATCCACACCAAACTGGTAGATTTTCACACTCGGACCATCGACCCCAGATCCAGATGAGTTGTTATTCTGATCCGTGGCGGCAGAGGCACCCACGACGAAGAGGCTCTTGTTTCCGGGGTTGCCCTCCTCGTACTTGCCCTTCTCCACCTTGTCGCCCCAGAACTGAAAGTCGAGTTTTCCAACCAAAGCCGGAATATTGTCCACCGCAGAGGGAGGCACATTGCCGCTGTCGAAGCCGTTGGTGATGGCGAAAGCATAAAAGACCGTGGGAGCATCCCCCTTCACGTCGCCCAGGTCGCCTCGGATCCAGGCACCGAGATTACGATCAATGCTGAAAAATTCCGTCGTCAAGTTGCGCTCCACCATTTGGAGTCTGCCGGAACTCACCGCTTCCTGACGCATGAAGTAGGGCTTGAATTGCCCCACGCCGATTCCAAGCGCCCCCTCGTTGCCAGCCCCGGCGAGCAAACCCCCTGCCCAGTACTCAACATAGGCATCCAGAGTCTTCCAGGCACCGGCGCCATCGGTATCGCCGTCCGCCTGAAACTTGTAGGTCAGATCCCTCGTGAACACGTTGCCCTCGGCGACCAAGCGAGCTCTCTCAATCTCGAGGGCGCTGTCGTCAGACTTGCCCGCCTCGTCCGTATCGACAGAGTCCCCCCGCACTTCCCTGGCGAAGTAGGAGTACCGAAACTGAAGCTGGACACCCAGCCGCAGCAGGTTGTCTCCTGTCCTGTCCTTGAGGTAGAAGCCATCTTTCTTGTCATAGCCAGCCAGGACCACGGATTCCTGACTCTCCTCGGCACCTCCATTGCCGCTGTGGCGCTCGAGATCCGGCAATCGGGCGAGGCTCCCCAGGGCCCTACCATCTGACCTGACCTCACTCACGTTCGAGTCATCCGCCTGGAGGACCCCGGACGTAACCGAACCGGCAACTAGCAGCGCCAGTCCAACAGAAATCGCAGATCTGGAAGGTTGATGCACCATCTTCTCTCTCCTAAAAAAAGTACCAGTTCCACCGCGATGCCGCGCGGCCCAAGTGATCCACCCTGAACGGCGACATCCAAGAATTGGGCGGCATGGTAATCGTTTTGAGAGCCCGTGGGAACATCCTGCCACGAGAATCTGGGAAGACCTCGCAGGAAGCCAGATCGCGGATTCCAGGATCCGGACGTTATCGGAACCTCAGCAGCCCTGGAGACGGATCCTCGCCGCCACGGAGCGAATGAGCTTCACACGCAGCGTAAATCGGCTTGAGCCGGGCGTAGACCTTTACAGCCTCGGGCCGGGGCTTGATCCGGCTCTCCCTGAGAGGCTCGGCAAAACCGGCGACGACCTTCTCCCACGGCAGGCTATTCCCATCGGTGAGGCCATCGGCGTGGTAAGCCCTGAGGGCAGCGCCCAGAGCGGCCGAGTTGGATATCTGGAACTGGTAGACCTCTGCATCCAGGACATCCGCCATGACCTGGAGAATGTCGCGGTTGACAGCGGAGCCTCCGGTCGCGTGCACGGTGCTGATACTCACTCCCATCCACTGCGAATGATTGG
>SXGS01126170.1_pt1 | contig 19050 bp, 9 predicted proteins | sample 3174681 | NCBI WGS metagenome assembly SXGS01 (sample SAMN11356861, study PRJNA531348) | freshwater metagenome | isolation source: freshwater sample F1-80 | place: China: Fuxian Lake, Yuxi | collected 2017-12-25 | reverse complement strand
GGCAACTGGGATACTTGGGTGCCACAATTTCTGGAGCGTCACTGCGAGAATGCGCGAACTCTGGAGCGATACGCCGATGCTTGGAAGTGGCTCGCGCTTTGGCTCCAGGTGCGAAAGATTCATTCGCCACGGGACATCACCTACCGCAAGGCGCTCGAATACATCGACTGGCGGACGGCCTATAAAAAGAAGAGCGGGAAGACCGTTGGACGGAACACCGCCATCTTCGAGCTCAAGACGCTGTCTATGATCATCGGGGAAGGTGTCCGACTGGGGCACACCGAAGCCAACCCCCTGGTCAGCCTGAAGCTCAGGAAGGACAAAGCCGCCAAGAAGCCGGAACTTTCGGACGGAGAGATCGTCGCCATCAAGACCGCGCTGGCGGAAGAACCCGAGTGGATGCAAACCGCCTTCGAGATCGCGCTTCACACCGGCTGTCGCCTCCGCGAAACCCGCATCCCCATGAGCTGCGTGGATTTCGCCGAAAACAAGATCACCTTCCCGTCGCCAAAGGGCGGAGAGGACCGTGCGTTTTCGATTCCGATGCCGACTGCGCTCCGTCCCCTGATGGAGAAGCTCATCAAAGCGAAGCAGAAATTCACCGTGGAATTCCCGTTCCAGCCGTCTCGGCGATGGCAGCAATTCTTCATCAAGCTCAAGATGCCTCACCTCTGTTTCCACTGCCTCCGCGTGACCTACGTGAATCGCCTGCGCCGTGCCGGTGTCCCCCGCGAGGCCGCCATGCGGTTAGTCAACCATGCGTCGGATTTGGTTCACCAGATCTACCAGCGTGAGAAAGTGGAAGACGTAGTGAAGTGGCGGGACGCGGTAAACTTCCCTGAATAGTCACATTGTACTATGCAACACGGTGCTCAGTGGTGGCATTCCCTTCGTAGCGATCACAGTCTGGTTATGATCCGCCCTTGGAAGTTGACGATCTGAGGGTTCAGACCAATCGTCATTCGCTCAATGTTTTCCAGCGGTTCGCTGGTAGCAAAAACGATTTGCTGTTGGCGCCCTGCCGCCTGAGCAGCGCGTTTGAGGAGGTTCTGAAAACTCAGCTCGGCTGCCTCCTGTTGGCGCGGTTCGTCGAAGACAAGCATGCCCCAATGATTCAATGGCATCTCGGTTGAAAGCTCAAGCAACCCTTGAAGGTAGGCCCAAATTGTCCGGATATTGTCACTGGCGGACAAATCGAATCCGAGGTCAAATCCCTCCCTCGTTGACCGATACGTCTCTCGAGAAATCTCCAGCGTGTCGGGATTCAAGCTGCTGAAGCCAAACGCTTTCAATTGTTCCCTTAACAGGTCCCGCAGACGATCCAACTTTGATTTGTCGCTCGGGGAGAATCCATCCGTAGGCAATTTCTGCTTTCGTTCCAACAAGGCTCTCCATGCCTCAGCCACCTCGGAGAAATTTTGCATCGCTTCCTCGAATTCTAAATTCGCACGTTCAAGGCTGGTAGTGAGTCCTTCCAACTCTACCCGCTTGCGGACTCCTTCGATGGATGGGGTTGAGGTGGGGGAAAGCAAAGTTTGACGCAACGCCCGAATCTGCGCTCGCAAAGCATCCATTTCGGCATGGAACGAGGCCAACTCGGACTTCTTCCTAGCGATTAGGGCCGTAGAGTTTTCATTGAGGTATTCAAACGTCTCAATCTGCTTCTTGATGAACGTAATGTTGTCCTCCACGGACATTGGATTCTCGGTGGATACCTGCGACAAGAGGGTATCGGCAATGTGCTGTTGGCAGGTTGGACAAGTATGTTCAATCAAGGACCATCCAGCGTTGGAACCAAACGTCTTGAGCTTCAGCGCGTCCTTGTTTCTTCGGAGATCATCCTGTAACGACGACAGGCGCGTCTTCGTTGCCTGGAGTTGAAGCTCTTCCCGGCGCAATTCCGTCAGCAGTTCGCCAGAGACTACCTCACGCTCGGAAAGGGTTTTGCGGGATGCATCGAGCTGGGCAGAAGCAGCGGCGGCCGCTGTGCCAGCCGTCTCGATAGGTTGCTTCTCCACGCCTGCGAGTTCCAACTTCGCGGAGGCAACTGCCTCTTGCATACGTGTCCACTTGTTTTCGCGAAAAACTTCAACTGAAGGAGAAACGGCAAGCGGCCATTGCGCTGAAGGGGATTCAGACAAACCCGTTAGGCGCCCGCTGACCCTTTGAATATTTGCGGAAACAAGGACAATCAGGTTCTTCCATCGACTCCGCAGTTCAGCCTCAGTTTGCTCGATCTGCTGGCGCTCCTCGATTATTCGTGCTGCATCGAGATTTAAGACGAACTCGACAGACCGCTTGGCCATTTCACGGATGCCAAAATATGTTGGGAGATTCGACTGTATCCCTGACCAGCCGTGCTTCTGTTCCACAAAGAATAAGGGGCAGATTGCCTCCAAATAAAGCGGGCATTCGGCTCCATTGAAACGGCGCACATTGGGGAGCTTCCAGCCGACAAATTCAGCAAGCCTTCGGGAGAATCCCGCTTCGCTTTGCGCTGCGCCGGGGTCCCGCACGAAATAATCACGCTGGGCAAACGTGCCCAATGGATCAGTAAACTTCGGCCCGTCCCACGTGCTAATGAGGCGATCATCTCGTTGGCCCAAAACAGAACGTTGAATAGCTAGGTGCTCACCCCGGTGGTTCTCAATTTCGAGCAACACCTCCGACTCAATCACTGGGATCTCTCTATTCCCATCCTCCACATATCGTGTCATTGCGTGAGGCAACGGTACGGAGCTGGACGGTCCCAGCATCCTTTCAAGGCCGAGGGCGTAGATGATCGCCTGGAGGCAAGTGGATTTGCCCATGTTGTTGTTCGCCCGCAACAGCACAAGACCGTCGCTGAATTGAATAGTTGTTCCGTAAAGACCCTCTCCCGTCTGGACGCGGAGGACGAGTTGTCGCAGTCGCAAGCTCATAAATTCCAAGTAAATAGGTTCTCGACATTGCTCTCCGTGGCGAATTTCCCCACAGCCCGCAAAAACTCCTTCTCCACAGCCATGCAATCCTCGGCAGTATCGAGCCGGTCGGCTGTATTTTTACCTTTCGGCGTGAGCTTCAAGTTCTTGCCCTTCTCGACTTCTATTAGGCCCTCGCCACGCGCTAGATTAACTGCTCGAATTAAACTGGGTTCCACTCGGGGGATGATTTCGTCTTTCCTCGCATCGCCTTGAGTGTAGCGCAGGAACGCGCGTCGAGTCGCATCCGACCGGCAGGCCGAATTCAGCAAATGGAGCTTTTGAAGAGTGGCCCTTTGTCCTCGCGAGTTTAGAAGCATCAGGAGAATCAAACTGACCCGCCAAGCTGGCCTGAGGTCCCCCGCAAGCGGCGTAGGCCGTTCCGTAAAGCTAAACGGAACATCAATATCAATGATTGGGTGATTCATGGCCTGTAGCAATGGGGAAATCCAAGGGGCATCGCAGAAGCCAATCGGCAATGGCTTCATGAACGAACTGTTGCACGTTGAAGCGGTCAAGCCCTTGAAGCTTGGTGGCAATTTCTGACTCCAATGATGCGGTTGTTTGCTTCAGGTGGTCCGGCGGCAGTGCTGGGGTTGACAGCGATGCAGTGGCTAAGAAGTGCTCCTTGTCTTTTTTAATTCGGTCTACCGCCTCAAACAAGTCGGGAAAATCGCTGCGGAGTTTGGCGAGCGCGTTCTGTCCGTCGAGAAAGTGTTGGACAAACAGGTCGCGCAATTTCTTGGCTCCCAGCTCGTCCCCACGACGGATCGTCAAAACCTTCCGATAGAGATGGGCAACGAGCTGGTCATTACCCACCACCCAGTCATCGACCTCAGCAGGAGGCACAAAGCCAGCATCAATTCGGAGCGCTTCACGGCCAGCTTGAATTAACTGTTGCCGTTGGATGGCAAAATCATCACCGGTGCAAATTGCAGCGACAATCCCGGGTGAGATAAAAGAGAGGTTCGCAGATCTCAATTCGGCCATCTTCGTTTCCGCGAAGGCGAGAAGGGCTTTGTCTTCCCACCGAGGAACAAGAATTATCCATTGGTCAATGATCGTGGGACCGAGCAATCCAGCGAGAGCCCCCTGATTCTTGGACAACTTTGCCACATCCGTCGAGATTTTCGCCTTCTGCCTGCGGGTGAGTTCGGCCGTCTCCACGGGTTCTTCGGCGGCGTAGCATTGGAACGCTTTTCCATCTCGCGTGAATCCTTCGAGTCCGCAATCGCCGTTGACCGTATCTGGAATTTCGACAAAGTTGCCGATGCCGAACTTCAACGTCAGGAGTTTAATCATTAACTCCTGCCATTCTTGCGACGTTTGGCTCCAAGGTTCTCCCGGCATATCAATGCTTTGTCTGGATTAGGGTTTGCATACGATTTGTGGTGTTGCGCCCAACTCGCGGCAGGAGTTGATGAATGACGACAAAAGCCAGATCAGCTGAGTGAAACTAGCCTTCTTTTTCGGCTTTCTAGCCTCGGCGTCAAATTCCGCTTCTGACAGCATTGTGATTACCAATTGGACCTCTCGAACAAAGTTTGGGTTTCCAATACGCGCTATTAACTCTGTTTCGAAATCAGCCCAGGTCTTTTGTGGCGTGCGCAATCTATGAATCCCGGTGCTTCCCCAAGTCAAAGTGCTGGCCGCCGCCTTGATCTTCTTGGCAAATTCTCCCGGAGTGGACTTGACGTTTCCAAGATTCTTCATGGCCTGCCCAAGCACCTCTTGATAGCTTGTCGCTCCCAGCGTTGTTTTCTTGCCGCGCTTTGTTTTCTTGCCGTGCTTGCAATGCGCGAAAATAACTCTCCCGTCCTTCAGACTGATGTAGTCGGCCCATTCGTCACCAAGGTCGCTACACCACAAATACTCACTGCCACTCAGGAGCGCGTCTTCGGTAATGCGAAAGATCGAATTCACGGGAAACTGGTTGTCGGCGGGTACAGGCTTTCCTTTCTCCGAAGTCGCCGGACTCAAAGCGCCGTTAGATTTAATGGCTCTGCGAACCAGCGCCACGTCCGCATCGAATCCAAGTCTCCGATAAAGTTGGCCGCCACTGTAAAAGTAATCCGGCTGAGAGAAAACGACGCGGAACAAATCATTTCGGTTGATCCAGGTCGCGAGGCGACATTTTTCAACTGAATTGCCAATTTTTTGCCTCACTTCGATTGAATGATGAAGTAGTCTTGCCAAGCTGTAACCGCGAGCGGTTTCCTTCAAACTCCCGACAATATTGCCGTCGTCATCTTTTAAGTCCCACTCAGTGCCCTTCTTTGTGGAATCAAGCGCACCGCCTATAGTCCGTAGCAGAAGCTTTTCGGGCACTCTGCGCTCTGTTCCGTTTGTTTTGGTGCGCCACACTTCGGCGGTCTCTGTCTCGAAGAGTGTACCCAATTCAACAAGAACCCCGGTTGGCCGTAGAGTTTTCGGCTTTGTACTGAAGTCCACTTCCTGAGGCAGGACATCGAGGAATTCGTTCGGACTAGATTGGCTTATCTCCTTCGCGACAAGAATTACCAATTGTGCGAGATCATCGATTCCACACCGACCTCCGCTCCTTTGAAGGCGAAAGGTGCCCGGCGTGATCGAGATGCAGCCGTGCTTTTGGTGTTGTATCCTTAACGAGCGCGGCACGGAGCGGGTAACGCCAAGGGTGGGCAGAGCGTTCTTCAAATCGCTTGCCTCATAGGAACTGGCTATCAATTCGTGTTTCGAAGCTGTCATTCTCTTGAGAGACAGTTTTTGATAGGTGGCTCCTTTTCCGAATGCTCGGGTGAAATTCTTTCGCGAAGGTGGTAGAAGAATGTTTTCAAGCGCATCCTCGACTCCGGTTGCTCCCTTTTTGAAAATGCCAATAAACCAAGCGCCCGAAACTTCGAGCTCTACGAGCAGGACAAAGCCGTAAGTCTGGTCAACGAGCCTCGACCTCGGGAGAAATGATGGGGCGTTTGTGCTTTGAAAACACAGAAACGAAGCCCAATAATTGATTCCAGAAATGGCCCATGCGGCTCTGGTTTCACGATGAGTTTCGACACCGCCGGAGTTTTGAAGAATCGCTGTCATCGCGTCCGTAGCCTCTTGAGCGGTCAGCGCATCATCGAGCAGATGGAAGTGACCACTCGCCGGAGTCTCTAGGTTTTCGAGAGAGACATCGGCTGGCGCCGAAGATGGTACGATTCGGGGCATTATGTGCTTTCCGTCTGGTGGCAGCAGCGCGGATCAGCCGGTGGCGGATCGAGGCGGGTTTCGTAGGGCTGGCCGGATTGAATTGACTCGGCGAGGGCGTCGTAGATTTCGAGGATGGTGCGTTTGGTGCGGTAGTCGCCGTTGAACTTGGCTTCGTCCTTACGCTTCACTATGGGGAAGGTGTCCATGATGTAGGACACGGCGTCGCGGGGCGTGAGGAATGCTTGGGTCAGGGCGGCGGGTTGTTTGCGCCATTCGTCTTCTGAGCCGAGGTAGTGGTGGAAGAAGGCGGCGTCCAGCTCGCAGCGGAGCAGAAAGCGGCGCTCCTCGTCCCAACGGAGCGGCGGGCCGGACCAGCCGCAGTCCTGCGCGAACGCCTCCAAGTCCCAAGCCGTGTAGGTCAGTTCCAGAACGCGCGGCAACAGCCACTCACGCAGCGTTTGTTTGCCGCAAAACCACAAACAAGCCTGTGCGTAAGCCGATGGAGTCAAAACGGGAAACTGTTGGAGCAAGTATAGATTGATGTGTGTTCCACCAACTTTCTGGCGCGATGCATAGTCCAGAACGAGACTGTTCAAGTTTGCGCAAAGGCAACCGATCTCGATTGCTGTTTGAGTTGAAAGAATTAGCGGCAAATTGTTGGCTGCCGCCTCTCTGGGAATGACGCAGGTGATGGTCGTTCGCTCGTTGGTGACGTTCGTAATATCTCGTAATGAAAGCGCCCAGCGGTTTTGCCATTCAGACCTTTGATAACGGGCCTCAGTAATCTCCGGAGGCACGCAAAAGCGAGGCACAATCAAATTGTCCGGAGATTTATCGGCGACTTCTTCAGCTTGACCACCACGAAGCTTATTTAGTCCCACCTCTTTGAATGTAGCGAATCGATGGTCGAACTGGTGCATGAGCTTCGATTCATAGAGCCTTCGGAAAAGACTGTCATCTGACACCTCCTCGATCGGGACGAAGCAACCCGAATCAGAATCCATCATAAAAAGCCGAGCGAGTCGCATAGTCCAGGGGTCGCCGTCCGCTTTTCCCTCAACCTGAAACGCTGTCACCCGGCGATAAAACAATTTGGTGAGCTCTGCGTCGCGAGCGCCTCGAAAAACGGGGCAGGTTTTTGTGTTCGGATTAAGCAGAGAAATGTCATCGCTAGTGAGGGTGAAGATTCGCCCGTTCTCCGCAAGTTGCGCAACCGAGTGGGCGTAGAATGCAAATTTTGCACCGCTTGATGGCGACTGACTCGCCCCCATTGTCAGCAGACAGAACTTCATGCGGCTATCCACTGAAGGGAATAGTCCTTCGCGATTCTCAAAATCGAAAAGTGAGAGCAGGCGACTTCCACTGAAAAGCGCTTGCATGAAGTGCTTGTTTGGTTCGTCAGTTGCGATTCCTGTTGGGACAATTATTCCGATCCGCCCTTGTTTGGAAATCAGCCTGAGCGCGGCTTCAGCAAAACTGGAGTAAAGGTTCGTCTTACCGTAGCTCGTCAAAGGAAAACACCCGGATACGCCCATGAAGAAACGGGAGCGCAGAATGATATCACAGGTATCGGCCCATCGTTGCCAGACAACCGAATTCCCAAGTTTCAGATTCTGTATTCGGCGTTTCCTTTCGCTCGCTGTCTTCCCGTCAAGAATCGCGGGATCATAAACGGCGAAATATTTCTCCTCTTCGGGCTGGAACACATCCCACGGTGGATTGCCGAGATTAACATCGAATCCGCCTTGCGCGAACACTTCGGGAAATGCGAGGTGGTAATGGAAGAATTGGTATTGTTCAGCCAAGCGTTTGGTTTCGGCGAGCAGCCCGTCGGGCAGTGCTCCGCCTTCCACAAAGTCGCGGAGGTGCTGGGTCGTTATGCCGATGGGAATGTCTGAACTCGAGCGACTTGGCGCTTTGGGTTTCTTGGTCTTCGCGTTAGGGGATTCGTCTATGCCGCCGAACAAGCCGGTTTGAATCGTCGTTGGGACGGGAAGCGAGGCGACTTGAGATTGGAGCTTAGAAATTTCAGACGCCCCCCCGGAGAATTGCTTTTTGATGACGAAGGCGGAGCACCAGAGGTTGGCCAAATCCCAGGCTTTCTGGAAATCGTAGTTCTGCTGGGCATTGCGGAATGCCGCTTCCTTACGGTGGATGTCTTCGGGGCGGCTATCGCTGATTTCGTCTATCGCTGCCGCCGCTTGGTGCATGCGCTCACGAATCGCAGTGTCCTCGGCCATGAACAGATGGCGCAATCCTTCGCGTTGCGCGCGGTTCAGCTTCTTGAGGCTGGCACAGGCTGTTTTGTCGTCGCCTTCGATGGCGTTAAAGGCTTCGTCCGGCAGACCACCGGCGATGAGTTCGGCCGTGGCGCCGAGCAGGCTGTTGCCGCAACGTATGTGGTGGTCGAGGAAGGAGAGCGGCTTTCCGGGTTCGAGCGCCTCCAGCCAGAGGTTCACCCGGCAGAGCTCTGCGGACATGGGATTGATGTCCACACCATAGAGACAGCGCCCAATGACGTCGCGCAGAGCGGTGCGTGTGGCCTCCGGGCTGGGTTCTTCCTCGCCCGAACGCGCCGCAGCAACGCGCTTAGCCAGGCGGTGAGCGGCCCCAATGAGAAAATAGCCGGAACCGACGGCTTTGTCGCAAACCTTCAGCTTGAGAAGCGCCTCGGCGGCAGCCTGCCCCTGCTTGCCGCGCACGGCCTCGGCCATGACAGGTTCGAGGGCGGAATCAAGGAGACATTGCACGAGCGAATCCGGCGTGTAGTAGGAGCCGCTGGTCTTGCGCTCGTTGCCAGCGGCGATGTTCAGCTCGAAGACACCAGCGTCGGCATTGATGAGAGGATGCAATTCGAGCAGCCCTTCATAAACGCTACCGAGTTCCTCGGAGCCGAGATTCTTGTAGTCGATGGGACGGCGGACGGAACCGTCCTGCACGAAAGCCAACGCGTGGACGGCGGTGAGGAGGTGGCGATTGGAGACGAGCGTGCCGGCGAGGTCCGGGGTGGAGCGGGTCGCGTCCCACAGGAAGCTGCCGAGCGGGGGGAGCGCGAGTTCGGGGCAGCCGGTGTCGGAGCCGAGTTTTTTGGTAAGGAGCTGAAAAATAAACCAGAGGTCGGGATGGGGCGTGCCGGCACGGTGGAGAGTGAGACCGTGCAGGCGAGTGATGGCGTAGTAATTGCGGTAGCGGTGGCGGGCGCGGTGGGCCGACTCAACTTCCTCTTTGGAGGCGGTCGGGCCGGGGAGTGGCGGGTGGAGCAGATCGCGATCTTCGGCGACGAAGAGGAAGAGCATCCGGTAGATGACGCGGAGCACCTGACGGTAGAAGTCCTGGGTGCTGAGGTCGCCACCGCGCAGCCGGGCGCAGAGCGCCTTGTTGGCCGGGTGCGAGACGAGGCCAGCGCCGAGCGCCTCGATGGCACGCGCCACGCCGGGGCGAAGCTTTTGAAGCGCGCGGAGACCCTTGTCCTCGGCGGATTTCTTCCATTGCTCCAGCCAACATGCATTCGGCGGGCCACCGTTGGCTCGATCGTCCTCAAAACGGGATTGATGGCAAACAAGCCAGAGGAGGAAGAACTCGGAGTAGAGGTCGCCGTCGAAAATGGCAGCGAGGTCCCACTCGACGTAGGAGAGCCGGGTGAGCGCGATGCTGTCGCGCAACAAGCGGAAGGTGAGGCCGTTGGTGACGATACCCCACAAGTGCCGCTGGCTGGCGTTGAGCGCCTGTTGGACAAGCGAGTGCGGGCTGGCCTTGGCCGCGCCGACCGCACCAGGGGTGCGGCGGTCGAGGTCCACGTGCGAGCCAACGAGGTGAATCGGCACGTGGGTCCAGCCGTGCGACACCGGGTAACTTCGCCCGTCTACCTCGATGGGCGGAGCGACGGCCAAGCGCTGGCCGAAGCCCAGTTCCTGAAAGATGGGATGCAGCCAGCGGTCGCGGGTCGCGGTGGTTGTCGGGTCGCCCGGTTGCTTGCCGCCGATAGCCTTTTTGAAGTCCGTCCAACGCCCCTTTAGGCGCACCCACGACCGATTGACTTGTTCGCTGACGCGTTCGCCTTCGGCGAGACCGTAACACTGGGGAGTGAGCCCTTCGATGGTGGACTTCGGGGCCAGAAGTTCCGAGAGAAAATCGGTAGGGAGCAGCCCGCCTTCGGACGTGATGCCGACGAATGATGAGGTGGGCTTCATGCGAGTTTCACGACGGGCAGGAAGATGTAGAGTCCCAGGACGTCGGGCGGGCTGTGGTCGATGCGGTAGCTGCCCTTGGCTCCGGCGGCGCTGCGGACGCGGCGGTGGGCTTCGAGGAGTTCTTGCCCCCGAGCGCGGGCAAGCTTGTCGAGAGTCGGCGTCAGGCTAGTGACATGCTGGGTGATGCTCTCCAGTTGTTGAATGGCAATATCCGGCGGCACGTTCGCATCGGGTTTCACCGAGACTAATGCGTCCGCTTCGGACTCCAGCAACCATTTCGGGGCGGCGGGATCTCCGGTAAAGGCGGTGAGCAACGCATCCTCGGCCAGGAGGTGGCGTTCTCCTTCGCGCGTGGTGGTAATGATGTGAAAGCGGAGCCGCAGCAACATGAGCACAGTGCGGGTGGCCACGGCCTTCGAGCGCATGACACCCGCGCGGCGCGCAAGTCCGCCCAGCAACGGATCGAGCGCGGAATTGAGGACGTAGGTGGCAAGCCCCTCCACCAGCGGGTGGGTGCGATGCAGCAACGCGACACCCTTTTCCGAGACCGGCTCGAACGCGACCCGAAGGGATGTCGCACCGCCGAGCGCTTCCCGGACGGCAGGCTTGATGCCAGCAAGGTCGGTTTTGAGGATGGCCTCGTCATTCACCGCCGCGCCCGAAAGCGTTAGCGTGGAGCGAAAAAAGGTGGAGATTTCAGACGGAGAACCAATGGCGTGCTCGGCGGCGGCCAATTCGGAGCCGACTTCATCGAACTTGATGGCTTCCTGGGCGAACATCGTGCGCGAGCGTTTCTCGCGGTCGGCGACGGCCTCCCAATCGTCGTGAAGCTGTTGTTTCTGGGGGCGAAAATATTCCTCGAACCCCGGCAGAAGACCACTGGGGCCAGTGTTGTTATTGCCGCGCAGCAGCAATCCTTCGAAAACGGCTTTGACGACCTGCTCGCTGTCCACCGGCATGGGAACGGAGACGCCGAGGGCATTGCGAATCTTCTGGTGCTTGCGCAGCAGAACATCGAGGACAATGCCATCGATTTGATTGTCGGTGCCGTAGTAAGTGAGGATGCGGACTTCCTTGTTCTTGTTGGTCTGTCCGAATCGGTCCACGCGTCCATCCCGCTGCTCGTGGCGCGTTGGGTTCCAGGACAGGTCGTAATGAACGACGGCATCGAACTTTTCCTGGAGGTTGATGCCCTCGCTGAGGCAATCGGTGCAGACGAGAATCCGCGCGCCATCATCGTCAGCGCCCAAAAGCTCGATGCGCGAGGCCCGCTCATCCGGAGCGAGTTGGCTGGTGATGCACGTCACCTCGACTTTTCGCAGGCGGTCGCGCAACTCGGCGGCGACATATTCCGCAGTTTGGATAAAGCGACAAAAGACGATGGGCTTGAAACCGTCGTTCAAAAGACCCTGAAGCCGGGGCAGAAGTTTGGTGAGCTTGTGGTCTTCATTCCCGCACAGACGTTTCGCCTCCCGCGCAAACGCGAGAAGGCGGCGACGAACAGGATTGTCGCCCTCAGCTTCCGGGTCAGCCCCGGGAACAACGTCGGATGATTCTTCTCCCAAGTCTTCCGTGGCATCGAGAACCGCCCTTCGTCCGAGTTCGTCGGCAGCCGTTTCATCGCTGGCTTCCAGGACGTTGGAACGTTCGATCATGGTGGCCGCTGCCGCCGCCGGGCTGCTGGCCAACGCACGGAGGAGCGAGAGCGCAGACCACCAGCGGACGCGTTGCCGAAGGGCACCGCCACTGGCGTCGGTCACCGTTTCCCGCGCGTAATCGAGGACCTTCTCGAATAGGGCCTTGTAGGCGGGGCTGAGTTCGTAATGAGTCTCCATGTCCTTGCGGTCCGGGAATGGAGTGTCGCGCTGGAGAAAATGCCGGAGGTCAACGCGTCGGCGCTGCACCAGGTGGGCAGCGAGACGGCGGCGGTGTGGGGCCTTCTCGGGTCCGCTGAGGTCGTCCGGCAGGTTTTGGAAGTCAGGCGTGAGCAGCGTGAGCAAGGAGCGGAAGGCACCTTCATTGCCGCTGTGCGGTGTGGCCGTGACCAGGACGATGTGGCGATCCGGTTTGTCCGCAAGTTTGGCCAGCAGCTCATGGCGTTGATGGGAAGCGCCCCGGCCCTCGGCGGACGACGCGCAGGTATGCGCCTCATCGACGATCACGAAATCCGGACAGGTGCGGAGGAAATCATGGCGGCGTCGGTCGGACTTGATGAAGTCCATGCTGACGATGACGAACGGATGGGCATCGAAGATGGACTGGTCGGCCCGGAGGTTCCTTTCCAAGCGGCGCGCGGTGCTCGACAGGACAAGTTCGGCTTGGATGTTGAATTTGGAGGCCAGTTCTCGCTGCCATTGTTCGGCAAGGTGAGGTGGACACAGGACGCAAAGCCGAGTGATCTCACCGCGATCCAGGAATTCACGCGCGACGAGGCAAGCCTCGACCGTCTTGCCAATGCCGACATCGTCGGCCATCAGCAGACGGACCGGATCGAGCTTGAGCGCCATCAACAACGGGACGAGTTGGTAGGGTCGAGGTTGAACTGCCAGCCGCCCGAAGGAACGAAAGGGACCGGCACTGGACCGGAAGCCGAAACGCACCGCATCGCGCAGGAGGCGGCAGGAAACAAAGTCGCCGAGATCATCCCGACAGGGTGCAGCAAAGGTTGCGGGCTCTACGGATTCGAGACCGGAGTGAATCCCCGCCGTCTCCTGGATGGTGCCACCCAACGGGCGGACGATCAGAAAATCATCCTCGGATTCCGGCAAAACGACCCACTCGCGTCCTCTGGCTTTGATCAGAGCCCCTGGGGCGAAGTTCAAGCCGCACCTCCCGGCGTAGCGATTGCTCCGAAGACACTCGGATACTGAGCGACGACCGACGCCCAATCCGCTGCATGGTGGAATCGGATGACGGTGATGCCTTCCGCCCTGAGCGCGGCGGTTTGAGCCTTGTCGCGCATCTGACGCTCCGGAAAGTCGTGGGGCGGGCCATCGACGTAAATAAAAGCCGGGTTCTCGCCGGTGTAGCTAAAATCAGGGCGAGTGCCGAACTGTTCGTAGAGATGCTGCGCACGCTCGGGCAGCCGTAGATTGTGCTGGTCCAGAAAATCGAGGAACTGACGCTCTAGTCCGGAATCGCAGAGGCGTTTCAGTTGTGCGAGGTGCTCCGCACGGGGGATTTCAACCGGCGACGGTTCCATGGTGCCCGCCATGATCTGTTGGAGCAGGTCCTTGATGGCGAAACGGTCCAGCGATTCGTGGTCGGGCTGGTTGAAATAGCTGAGCAAACAGTCGTAACAGGCGGCCTGACATTTTTCCTCGGCATGCTCTGCCTTGCCGAGGTCGGCCTCACTGTCGGGGTCGAAATGGCACAGTTTTAGCGCGGAGCGAGCAACCCGTGCCCAAGAGCCGGGATCTTCAACCAACTGCCGCAGCACACCCGCTCCGCCCTCCGCCGCCTCGTAAAACAGAAGGTTGCGACGCTTCTGGCGCGTGGGCAGCGCCTCGGTGGCCAACTCAGAATCTTCGAGCTGATATTCGAGCTGGATGGCGCGTTTGAGCGAGGCTTCCAACGAAGCCATGATCTTGATGTCCCACTCTTCCGCGAACGCGATGACCAAGCTGTTGCGGCGGTCTTTGACATAGGGAATGACCCTCTGGACTCGAGCGGGCGCTTTGCCGTTGTTGTCCTCGTCATCATCCGGGTCGATGGCACGTTTGGTCCAGCGTCGCTGTTCGACATCCAGCCAGAAGCCGCGGTCATTCTTGTTCTCGCGGCGTGACCAGCCGAGATTTACGCGCCACAACTCGGCTGCATCACCGTATTGCAATTCGGCGAATAGCTTTCCACCGACAAGCAAGCGCGCCGTGCGAAAGAGAGGTCTGCCGTCGCGTTCGGCGAAGCGCACGCCGGTCTTGATTTCGTAACCCAAACGCAAGCGTTCCTCCTCATCGCAATTGATGCGCTCGCGACGCCTTGTTACGACATTTTGTTGGCGGAACATGTTGGACCAAATGTCCTTGGCCTCGAATGCCTGTTTGCACCGCTCGCAGTTCGATGGACCGGGCTCCGTCATGACGGGGTGCAGATAGCCGCAGGCGCTGCACACGATGAGTTTTGACGTCGGCAAATCGCCGTTGGCACCCTCCTGAATCGGCATCATCACTCGGGTGACCTGGTACCTGGCTCCCTCGTGGTAAATCAGAGCGCCGGGACCGAACTCCGAAATCGCGAGGAAACGGGGACGCGAGATAAATTCCTCTGCTTCCTGCGCTGTGCGACGGCCGGGGATGAAGGCCGAAAGCGGGAGGCGGGGGAAATTGTAGCCCGGTAAAAAGCCTTCGCTCGCGAAATAACGGTAGCTGTAAAAGTCTGACTGGACTGCGCTCTGCTTGTCCGTGAGGAGCTTGAGCTGGGCCTCAGCCTCCTGCCGCAACCGCTTGGCATTATCGTGGTCCTGAGGACGAGAGTGGTCCAGAATGATGCGATGTTGCTCGTCGGCCTGATTCCGCGCCGTGCGGTGGAGAAAGCGCCAGCGTTCGAGGGCGGCTTCAAAAGCGGGCGGGATGCCGCGAATCACTTCATCAAGCCAGCCTTCGGAATACCAAGGGGCATTCACCAAATAGGGGTTGAGCGCGTCGAGAAGGTCCTTGGCACGGACGCGGGCCTGCTGGGCAGCGCCTAGACTGCGCACCTTTTCCTTCACGTCGGGCAGCAACTCCAACGAAGGCGGATCACCGCCCAGCGTGATGAGATCGCCGGGCGTATTGCCGAGGTCCAGGTCAGCCTCGCGCAACCACACGGCGTGGATGTGAGAACGGATGAGGTCCTCGTTGGCCACGTCGAGTCGTGGCGTCTGCACCTGTCCTGAAACCATCAACTCAGGGTGCTTGAAAAAGTATTGGTCGTGTGGACTGCCGAACGAGCAGTAGGTGAACACCAGTGCCGGTTGCCCGCTGCGGCCGGCACGGCCACTGCGCTGCGCATAGTTGGCCGGAGTGGGAGGAACGTTTCGCAGGTTGACCGCGTTCAGATCCTTGATGTCGATGCCCAGTTCCATGGTGGGCGAACAGAAGAGGATGGGCAGCTTGGCTGCTCGAAAATCAATCTCCCGCTGCACGCGAAGCGAACTGGGCACTTGAGCCGTATGTTCACGCGACGAGACGCCGCGTAGCTTCTGAATTCGGGAACGGAACAGCTCGATGAAGAATTTGTTTGGTTGGCTGCCGTTGGCCGAAGCGGTGGGCATGCGGATGCGGTCGTGGTATGCCTTGGTGCCGTCCCCAGCACGCCAGATCAACGCCCCTGAATTGATGCGATACCCCGCAACCGGAGTGCGTTGTCCCTTCGGGAGACATTCGCGCACGATGTTCGCCTGGCGAAGGCCTTCGAAAAGCGCCTCGATGAGTGCTCTGGTCGTCTGCACATCCGGCTTCGGTTGACCAGGAAAAGTGTTCGTCGCACGCAGGAACAAACCGAATCCGCCCAACGGAGAAATAAATGACGCATCGAGTTCTCCGGGCGCTGCGCTTTCGGAGCACGGGAATGCCATTTTGCGCTGGTCCAGCTTTTCGACGGGGTCGAAGGCCCATGGGTCGCGAAGCTCGTTGAAGCTATTCCGTTTGATGCGGTCCTGGTTGTCGCGCTCCAAATAATCCACCTCGATGCAGAGGTCGCGCCGGATGAAATCAAGAAGCGTGCGGCAAATGATTTTGCGCGTCTCCGGGCTCGCGGTGGCCAACAGAGGATGCAACGCCGCCCACAATTCCCCGTCGGCGGAAACGGCGTCGAGTTCGGCGTAGTCGATCTCGATGAGGCCACACTGCTCCAAGTTCGGCGCGTTGATTCGCCAGCCGCGCCGCAGGTCGCGATAGACCCGATATCCGACGACATCGCGGAGCGCCCTTTCGACTTTGTCGCGACCATACTTGATCGTTGGGTCCTTGGCGTAGTCCTCGAAACCCAGCGCGAGCGCAGTAGCGACTTTTTGGCTGATCGTGTCGTCGCGCAGCCCCTCAACTCCTGCGGTTGCTGCCGCCTGATAAATCGCGCCACGAAGCAGGCCGACTTCGATAAAGTCATTCAGATGGCCGGATTGCAGAGAAGCGTCCTGCCGATTGTCGGTGAAGCTGAGAATCTTCCGAGCTTCCGCCTTGATGGACTCTTCGCGCTGGAGACCTGCGACTGCGGAGGTTGTTAGAATCGTGGTGGCCGTACTGCGGCCTTCCGAGCCGAGCGTGCCCAGTTTGGAGAAGTCAGACCGCTGACGCGCGGTGTGCGACACACCGCAACCGAGGCAGAACATGAACGGCACAGGAATGAAGGCGGCATCGAGGCCGTCTGCCCCAATGGAACCATCTGGCTGCACCATGTAGTGCCGGGGCATTCGTTCTCTGCGAGCGGCGACCACCTGCCTCCGCCCGTTTCGTTCTTCAACCCAATCGGTGGGCAACCAGGCGAGCTGCGCTTCTATGTCACCATCCTTGGGCCACGGCTTGAGAGGATTGATGTAAAGGAGCCCTTGCTGCTGCCCAACCACCACTGTGCGTTCATGCGCGTCACGGCTGACAAATCTCTGCACTCCGGTTTTCGGCTCCTTTGCCAGATACACCGAGTAATACTCTTGCCCGCATTCGCGGCAGAAGCACAGCGGCAGGAGGATTTTGCTTTTGTCTTCAGGGGAGTAGAGCTGCCCGTGGATGGTGAGATATCGATCCTCTGGATTTTGAACGGTGGCGTAGAGCGTGTCGCCGCGACTGATGAACTGATGAAGGCGAAAGGCGAAAATGGGAAACCCCGTGCGCGGATGCTTGATGCGGGTTGCGCCTGCCAACAATGTTTCGGCGACCACCTCCTTGCACTGCTCGGATGGTGCGCCCGTGAGTTTGGCCAGGCGTTCCGCGGCACCGTTTTTCCCCGTCAGCGGAATGGAGGGGGACCGAACCAATCTCCCGCCTTTCGGCATGATACCAAAGGTGCCCTCGACCCAGCGGGCAATCGGGTCAGCGGCTAGTTGCTCGAACGAGTTCAGAACACGGTCCGCCCTTCGAGACAATGAATCCGTCAAAGCGGACACATCGGCAGCACTGGCCTCGTCGATGGGATGTGTGGCTCGCTCAAGCGTTTCGCCGATCACGTCACTGGCCTCCACTGTGTCTCCGAAAAGCCGCGTCGCCAGCCGGGCGACATCCGCACACTGCTCCGCCCAGGAGCCTCGACCCGCAAGCGTGGCGGAGGTGCCGATACATTGCATCGCTTCAAGGGCGAGGAGTTCGCGCACGCGCCGCAGAAGGATTGCCACATCCGCGCCCTGGCGTCCTCGGTAGGTGTGGAGTTCGTCAAGGACGAGGAATTTCAAACCGTTGGCGGAGGCGATGAGCTTTTGCTCTCTTGGCCGGGTGAGGATCAACTCCAGCATCACGTAGTTCGTGAGCAGGATGTCGGGCGGGCGCGTGATGATCCGGGTGCGTGTTTCCTCATCCTCCTGGCCGGTGTATCGCTCGAACGTTACAGGTCCGTTACCGTCCGGAAAACCATGCTTCAGAAACTTTTCAAGCTCCCCAAACTGGCTGTTCGCCAGTGCATTCATGGGGTAAATAATGATCGCTTGAATCCCTCGTCCTGAGCCCGCTTGCAGGACGTGGTCCACGATGGGAACGATGTAGGAGAGGCTCTTGCCTGAGCCCGTTCCGGTCGTTAGCACGTAGTTCCGACCTTCCTTTGCCTTCCTGATGGCGTCCTCCTGGTGCTGGTGAAAGAGAAGATCTTCTCCGCTGCCCACCAAAGAGCTCTTCTCCCGACGGAACACCTGACTGCACCCGGCATTGAGCACCCCGGCACTTACGAGTTCATCAATCGTCTTTCCCGGCTTGAACGTCGGATTCAGTTGAATCAGCGGATCCGGCCACAGTGAGCCGGACGCAAAGCAGCGTTTGACGAACTCATCCAAGCGCGGTTGGGCGATGGAGATGAAACTCGAAACGTAGTCGCTGTAGTCCTGAATGATCTGGTTTCGGAAGTTGAATACGTTCATGGCAGTTTGGGTGGAATCACGGTTTGGCTACTCGTGATGCTCTTCTTGGCCCGCCCTTCCGGTTCGGACCCATTCATCGACTTCGCTCACCATGAACTTCCACAGCCGCCCGACCTTGTGCGCGGGCATGCTTTTCCGGGTGATCCACTTGTAGATCGTGTCCGGATTGACCCCGAGATGCGCTGCGATTTCGTCCACGGATAACCAGCGTTCTGGCATAAACAACCTTTCCGCAATTGGCCTCCCAAAGGCTCAATCGCTGGGAAGCAACGGTTTCAGCATTGGATGCTAATGGGTCTGTCCAAGAAGACCAGTCCAAATCCACGGCAACCCGGTCAGGGCGGGGAGGGACGGCGGCTGCCAGGAGAGCGGCCAAGGGCGAATGCCCGCAAAGGCAAAACCAAGGAGGGCGACGCCCACCGACGGGGCTCCAGTCGCACGCTGCGGACCGCGACCGAGGGTGCGCTTCGCTTCGGCCCGCAGCGGCTCTAGCCCCATCGGCGACCGCCGCCGAACGAACTGCGAGGAACACAAAACGTCGTTACTTGCACACAAGTGCCGACAGTTCGTATGGCAAGGAGCAAGGGTGCGGTACCGGCATCGCGGTGGAAGCTTTGCGCGGGGGGGGGCGAAACGTCGTTCCACCGGGGATGGACTGCTGGCGATGGCCAAGGTCTGCCGGGTTCACAACGTC